>WSSedB1CaDRAFT_10000016_pt1 | contig 88365 bp, 74 predicted proteins | sample WetSurSB1Cattail_FD_9460 | JGI IMG/M metagenome (IMG submission 9460)
GAGCAGACAACGTCAACAAAAAGACAAAAAAAAGCAGGAAACTTATGCTTCCTGCTTTTGTTGATTTCTACTTCTTACCGGTCAGGTGTTATTTTTTTGCACCAGAGTTGTCAGCAGGTTTTGTTCCTGCAGCCGGCTTTTTGTTTCCTTTTGCCATAATCTCTACCTCCACATATCTATAGATATTCTGTGGTGGCATGTTTTAGTTTGCGGAAACGGGTTTTTTTTAATCCGTCGCGCCACTTAAAGCAGCACATCGCATCAACAGGATGAATATACGCATATGTAAAAAAAAAGTCAATAATAAATATGCGTTTTATATATGCCTGTTCAATATTTCCATCCTGCGACAGAAGTCGTTCCAGTCCATAAAGGTACTTACTATCGCCTGCTGCATTTTCGGCGGAATATTCTGCCCCGGACGTCCGTCCCTCATATCTACAGCGAAAACATATTTTTCATCATACGTAAGATAAGAAAACAGAATCGTGATATATGTCATGTTGTCAAGTTTTGGCGTTGAACGGATGTAATCTATAATCGCATAAATAAGCAGGAAAAATTTTACATTGCGGTTCTGTTTTTCCTTTATCTCCTTTGCAGACGGGAGAGGCGTATCCGAAACACCACCGCTCTTGACTGTTGCACACAGTTCATCATACATTTTTTTGAGCGCAGCTGTATCTCTCGTATTCTGTACGTTCTGCTTAAGGACAGCATCGATGTAACGGAAAAACAACACCTGAGCGTCGTCTCCTTCTTTTTCTTTGATTGAATTGTTGAGCGTGAGAATGAGGCCTACAAAACTTGCAAATGAAAAAAAAGGCCCGGAAATACCTGCGAGATACAAACCGAAGTTTCCCCAGTCGGCATTATCATGTGAAAAACCGCCGCGGAATACAAGCACATACACAAGAAGCGGGATACCGAATCCGGCCAGAATCGCTATGAGGATAAGTGCAATGAAAGCTGCACTTGAATCTCCAAATACGCTTTCAAAACGTGAACGCCGCCGGTATTTGTCAAACCCGTCCCTTCCGGCAGCCTTTTTATGGTTGTTTATGCGGTTATTCATATGCTACCTGAACAATTACAAGATACTATAGAACAAAGCAGCTAAATCAGCAACTGCCGAATCCGGGAGGAAGCCGGGCCGTTACTGTCATTGTAAGACTGGTAACAGGATGCGGAAATGTAAGAGACTGAGCGTGCAGATACATTCGTTCCGCAGCCGGGCCTCCGTACAATTTGTCTCCTATAATCGGCATTCCGGCCGATGAAAGATGGACGCGGATCTGATGTGTGCGGCCGGTGACAGGACGGGCTTCTATATACAGAACCTTTATCCCATCCAGAAAACCATGTCCAATCACTGTAAAATCCGTATGTGCGTGAACACCGCCCTGAGCTTCTGATACACTGCCCCACTTCCCCTGACTGCTCTTAGCGCTTATCCTGCCGAGAAAATTATCAGCAGAAAATTCTTCCGCAGGTAATGCAGCCGGACATGCCGTAACTGCACGATACACTTTCCGCGCAGTATGCTGTTCAAACATGTCGTGTACGGCATTGTTGACCGTACGCGCTTTTGTAAAAAGCAGGACACCGCTTGTATCCCTGTCGAGGCGGTGCATAATACCCGCGTAAGGCGCATTGCGAAGAGACGGATTTTCCGCCCACAACCAGCGTACAACCGCGTCATGCATATTGTCCCGCTGCCCCGCAATCGTCACCTCTGTGGGAAAAAATGCAGGTTTATTCACTATAATAACGACATCGTCCTCATATAGAACAGAATCTTTCGTTACATCAAATTTGATGTCGTCAGGCTGCTTTTCGTAAAAAAATTTGCCGCTGTCCACCGCAATAGAAACAGTACTGCCTGCATTGATAGACGCGGACGGAACCCGGCACTGCTGCCCGTCAATGCGTACTGCACCGGCAATTATAAAACGGCGTATTTTTGAATTGCTTACACTGTCCGGATTAAAAAATACGGCGGAATAGTCTTTTTGATTTGCAAAAAGCGGCGGCAGCTGTTCCCGGAGGAACAGGTCAAGACGTGCTGCCTTCCCCGCTTTCAATGAATATACTTTTACCATAGAAATGCCTGTATTGTACAACCGGCATTATCATCGTATCAAGCGCCGCGTTCGTCCATACGTCCGCTTGTCGAACCGACGCGGAACAAATCACGGAGCAGCTGGTCGTCAACAGAATAGAAGATATTCTTCCCGTCACGACGGCTTTTTATAACGCTTGCATCCCTGAGCAGTTTCAGATGATACGATATTGCAGGAAGCGACATATCAAGATCGCGTGCAATATCGCATACCCGCCGTTCCTCCACGATAAGCTCATGTACAATCTTGAGCCTCGTCGCATCGCTCAGCGTTTTGAACACAGACGCCATGCGTTCCCATTTTTCATTTTCGGAATAGTCGGGAGCATGAAAGTCTCTTAAATCAACATTTATAGCCATTTCTGTTACTCAACCTCTGCCATTTTCTTAAAATCTTCATTCTGGCCGAGTTTGTGGTTGGCATCTTTGTAATTTTCATAATACTGTGCATGATGTTTCGGCTCTGCGGCCCATATACGCTGAGCTTCCGGCGCCCATGATGCTGCATATTCCTTACATTTTCCGCACAAACTCTCTGCGCTTTCCGGAGCCTGCAGATCTGTCGATTTTGCACCGGTCTTCTTGACCATCGCCTGAAGCATCTCTGGATTCTCCAGCATGGGACACGGGCGCAGATGATTTTTGTTGAACGGCTGCCCGTCGTGATATGCCATAAACAGCGGCTGCTGCAGGCATTCAAGCAGTGTCTTTTCCTTAATATTAGCACCTGAATAATGGATAAATACACACGGCTCAACGTCACCGTTCGCGTTAATATGACAGTAGTTGCGGCCACCGGCTATGCATCCGCCGACATACTCGCCGTCATTCTGGAAGTCCATCACGAAAATCTGCTTGCTGGATTCCGTACTGCGGATCTGGCGGATACGCTTAATCATATATTCGCGCTGCCTGATATCGGGAATAAGGTTTACATCCGCACCGGCACCAACCGGCATATAATTGAAATACCAGCTGTAACGGCAGCCGTTCTCTATAAGCAGGTCAAGAAATTCATCAGATGTTACAGTCTCACAGTTATCGTGCGTATAGCAGATTGACGTTCCGTATAAAAGCCCGTGCTTTTTCATTAGTTTGAATGCACTGATTACTTTTTCAAAATCACCGTTGCCGCGGCGGCCGTCGTTCACATCCTTAAATCCTTCCAGACTGATTGAGAATACAATATTGCCCAGTCTGCGGACTTTTTCGCAGAAGTCTTCATCAATGAGGGTTGCATTTGAAAAAATGTTGAATTCACAATCATGGTGTTTTTCGGCAAGCTTCAGAATATCGGTCTTGCGGCAGAGCGGTTCACCGCCGGTGAACATGTAAAAATACGTCCCGAGTTTCTTTCCCTGGGTAATAATGCTGTCAAGCTGTTCATATGTCAGATTAAGCTGATGGCCGTATTCTGCCGCCCAGCAGCCGGTACAGTGCATGTTGCAGGCGCTTGTCGGGTCAATAAGTATTGTCCATGGAATATTGCAGTGATACTTCTCGCGGTTCTTCCGGATCTGCTTTGTACCGTACCACGCAGACTCGAAGGCAAGGTCCATGAATGCCGTCTTGATAACATTCGGATCAGCTTCATCAAGGAAGCGGTATAAATACTGATGCCACTTATTGTCAGGGTTATTAATGACTGCCCGTCCTGCATCGTAAGTTTTATCCTGGAACATCTTTCCTGCAACCTTCTGGACTGTATCAATCAGTTTAAGAAGTTCCGCCGTCTTGTCTTTCTGAAGATTTTTAATGACATCTTCAGCCGTCTTGTCTGTGATAAAACGCGCTATACCGTGTGTAAATGACATAAACTTTAACCTCTTTTTCAATAATACAATTAAATAGCCATTTAATTAAGCAAGTACTTAATACAGACAATCTACAACAAACAAAAAATAATTTCAAGTACGTTCATTTTTTTTTACCAATGCGCCCGTGAAGTTTTCTTTGTGTACTTATTTTTTACTACAGTATCTTGTAATCGGGACCGTCGGATGAGGAAAAGACCTTTACTTTGCATTCCTGCATGCACACATCTTCAAAGAATGAGACTATATCAAGAGATTCAGGGCTGAAAATATCGTCCGGATTGTACGACGTTGAAATGACGGCTTCCTCCCCCTCTCCTGCAAGGCGGGAAAAGGCTCCGTTAAGATGAACAATATCCTGAACGACAGGAAGCAGTTCACTTTTCTCTTTTTCCTCGTATTTAGCGGAAAGGAACAGCAGCTGCATTTTCTCTATTTCATTGTGATTTACGGATTCCGGCACGTATCCTGAACGGTAGTCACAACTGCTGCCGCGCTGCCATTCTGCAAAGTCGGAAAAGAAACTGGAGCTTTGTATTTTCAGGGAGCGCAGCACGGAAAGAAACCACGGTACGGCACGGCCCGCGGAATAGAATGTCCGGCAGGCAAACGCAATATCACGTGCATAGCGGATATCCTGGGCTGCAAAATATGCCGACGCCCTGGCACTCTGCGATTCATCCGGGCTTTCTGTCTGGGGAAAATCAATATGATTCGGATACTGGGCAAGTGCAAAATCAAGGCGGTCGCGGAACAATTTGAGCGAATCGCCCGGCGTAAGCGCAAAATCGATGATAAATCCGAACACAAGTCCTGCGTCATTCATCATCTTTGCACGGCCGGCGTACATTTTCTTGTCGAACATGCACGACTTTCCGTCCATTGGAACGGCATGCAGGGGCATATCTATTGTACAGTTCATCTGCGACGCAAGGCTGCACACATCCCTGTCCAGTACGGCAGCTTCGACCCTGATAGTGAGCAGAATGTCAGGACAGACTTTCTGCACTGCTTTCATAAAATGTATGAGTTTTCCACGGTCTGATGCAAAAAGAGCGTCGTATACAGTAAGTTCCGTTATGCCGAGGGAGGCGAATTCAGGAAGTTTTGCTTCAAGTTCTTCTCCGCTGAATTCGTATTCGTTTCTTTTCACAGAAGTTTAATCCCTGCGTTTTCGCATTCTTTTACCATACCAGCGGGCCAGATGCCGACTTGTACCTCACCGATGTGCGCTTTACGAAGCAGATACATACACAGCCGCGACTGCCCTATTCCGCCGCCGACAGTCTGAATAAGTTCACCTGCAAGCAGTTTCCTGTGAAAGTCGAGCTTTTCGCGGTTCGTACACCCGCATTCTGTAAGCTGTGCTTTGAGCGAATCAGGATCGACACGAATCCCCATTGAAGAAAGCTCCAGAGATGACTTGAGCACGTTATTCCAGACGATTATGTCACCGTTTAGTCCGCGGTGGCCGTCGCCTGTTTCTGTTATCCAGTCGTCATAGTCAGGTGCACGCCCGTCATGGATGGAACCGTCGTGAAGTTTTCCTCCGATTCCCGTAACAAAAACAGCTCCGTATTTCTTTGCGACTTTATCTTCGCGTTCTTTCGGCGTCAAACTGGGATATTCGCGCTGCAAATCATCGGCATACAGCAATGTAATGTTTTCCGGCAAAGCCGGCTTCAGCATTGAATAACGATCGTAAATAAAAAATTCAGTGCGTTTGAGGCAGCGGTAAATTTTCTTGACGATTTCATGGAGATAGAACACGGTGCGGTCTTTCGGGTCTATCGCCATTTCCCAGTCCCACTGGTCGACATACAGCGAATGAACTGCATCGAGTTTTTCGTCGGGGCGGATGGCATTCATATCCGTGTAAATACCGAATCCCGGTGTCATCCCGAGTTCCGTCGTCTTGATACGCTTCCATTTTGCAAGCGACTGTACGATTTCCATGCGCTCATCATCCATAGCCTTTACAGGAAATGAAACAGGACGTTCAACGCCGTTCAAATCATCGTTGATTCCCGTTCCGGATCGTACGAAAAGAGGTGCTGTGACGCGTGTAAGATTAAGCTCGGTAGAAAGAGCAAGCTGGAAAAAATCCTTTATAAGGACAATTGCATGTTCGGTTTCTTTTTCTGCAAGAACAGTTTTATAATGTGCTGGTAGTGTATACATACATACTCCGTCTAGGATAAATGTATTCTATCGAGTCGGAGCCGATTTTTCAATGCCGCCTTTTCAGGCGTTTTTATAAACGAAAAGAAGAGGCCGGCGCGAAAATGTTATCCGCGGGCAGGTCTCTTTTTTTTCGTCATTCTCCGCTGTAATTGATGAGCGTCGTTACATGTGACGGCGCGAGTGCATTCTCGTAGTTAAGCGCGGGAAGGCCTATAATTCCAAAAAAGTCGGTCACTTCTCCGCCTCCCTGTTCAATCAGGTTGCGTGCCGCTGCAAGTGTTCCGCCTGTCGCAATGAGGTCATCAACAAGAAGATATTTTTTTCCTTTCTGGATGTCTGATTTGTGCGCTTCAATTTCCGCAGTACCGTATTCAAGGGAATATGCACATCTGTATGTTTCACCAGGCAGTTTGCCCTTTTTACGGACAAGTACAAGAGGAATTCCGAGACGATCGGCAAACGGAGCCGCAAACAAAAAACCGCGCGACTCAACACCTGCAACAGCTTCAATACCAGCATCCTTATAAAGTTCTACCATACGGTCGATGCAGAATTTAAATGCCTCCGGCTTTACGAAAACACCGGTTATGTCATAAAAAAGAATGCCCGGCTTAGGAAAGTCGGGAACACGGCGGATAGCCCCGTCCAATATCTCAAGATCTGTCATATAGGCCGATTTTAATGAACGCTGTACAGTGAGTCAAGACTCTGCACAGGTTGTATCCTGAAAAATCAGTTTCATTTATCTTTCGACACAAAAGTACCCATATTCATACGGCGTTTCCTTACGTCCGTCAGATATTTTTCCAGACCGGCGGCATCGTCCTGCTTGATCTTCTGCTTGACAAAATCGAGCTGCTTTTCAAAATTTTCAATATGGCCGAGCAGTTCCTCTTTATCCAGAAGGAACAATTCCGTCCACAACGGCGCGTTTATCATCGCAATGCGCGTCAAATCTTCAAAGCTGCCGCCGCCGAATTCAGTAATGCTTTCATCTTCAGCGCTCTCGACAAGGGCAGATGCGATTACATGGCAGAGCTGGCTCGTAAAGGCAATCTTGTGATCGTGCCTGTGGTAGTCAGTCTCGACGATGCGCGTAAAGCCCATCGACGCAATAAGATTCTTCATAAGTTCTATGCTGCCGGCTTTGTTCCAGGGCTGCGGAATGAGAATATAGTTACGGCCTTCAAAATATGCACCGTTTGAATTGACATAGCCTTCTTTTGCACCTCCTGCCATGGGATGGCCTATGACAAAATCAACGTCGCTGCGCAGATACTGTTTTACGTCTTCGGCAAGCAGCCTCTTAACGCCGCTTATGTCCGTGACGATGGCACCGCTTTTGAATGCATCCTTATGCAACTTCACGAAATCGAGCGTCGCATGCGGATAGAGACATACGTACACAAGGTCGCAGCTCTTCAGCATCGCATCTACATTATCCGGTGTAAATGATTCGTCGATGACACCGCCTTTTTCCGCGAGCTCAAGAGACTGAGTGCTTATGTCGCATGCAAGGATTTTTCCGCGGGCACCTGCTATATCAAGTACGTTTCCCCGGATTGCTTTCGCAATTGAGCCTCCCATTATCCCCAGGCCGACTATTCCGTATGTCAGATCTTTCAGTTCAGACACAGTAAACTCCTTACATTCTGCGGTTATCGATTGCGGCAATCTTCGGCAGGACGGTCATAAGTTCATCAAATTCAACAGGATGAAGGCTCTGTTCGCCGTCACACAATGCCTTCTCCGGATTGTTGTGCACTTCAATGATGAGACCGTCGCAGCCTGCGGCAACCGCAGATTTTGCAAGCGTCGGCACCATCCAGCGCAGACCGCACGCATGGCTCGGGTCTATAATGATCGGCAGATGGCTCACTTTTTTGAGGTACGGAATTATGCTCACATCGAGGCAGTTGCGCGTATATGTGTCGAATGTGCGTATGCCTCGCTCGCAGAGAATGACGTTCTCGTTTCCGCTGGCCATAATGTATTCAACTGACATGAGAAATTCCTTCACAGTTGCAGCCATACCGCGCTTGAGAAGTATAGGTTTCTGTACTTTGCCCATTTCCTTGAGCAAATCAAAGTTCTGCATATTCCGCGCACCTATCTGAATCAAATCGACATCATCAAAATATTTCAGCTGGCGCACATCCATAAGTTCGGTAACAATCGGCAGTCCCGTTTCCTTTTTTGCGGTAACAAGGAACTCAAGTCCTTTTTCGCCCAATCCCTGAAATGAATACGGAGAAGTACGCGGCTTAAATGCACCGCCCCGCAGCAGGCGCGCACCCGACTTTTTTACGGCCTTTGCAATTTCTACAACCTGTTCTTCTGTTTCAACGGAACACGGACCTGCGATTACCGGAATGACGCCGTTCCCGAAAGTCACGGCATGCTCGCCTTCTCCAACGGTTATGACAGAATCATCCGGATGGAACGCGCGTCCTGCCATTTTATACGGCGCAGTAACGCGCTTTACTGAGTCTACAATGGGATTGGCCGCTACAGTCTCCGTGTCAAGCTTCGTCGTATCGCCGAGAAGCCCAAGAACGGTCATCTCCTCTCCGCGCGAAATATGCACACCGTAACCTTTATCCTTCCACTGCCTGATGAAGTCCTGTACCTGGGCATCCGTCGCGTCTTTTTTCAGAATTACTATCATTTTGTCCTCCGGGTAAAAAAAAAGGGAACTCCGCAGAGTTCCCTTTGATTTACTATTTATAGTAATAGTAAACACGAATAACTTATCAACGACAAGTTATTGACTCTGCATGAGCGGGAAGAGAATAATACCAAACGTAGGAGTAAGCCGCCGTTTTCGCGCGGATTCCGGAAAGAAGAGAGGTATCAAACTGTTCTGCAACGCAGAGTTCGTGTTTCATATTGATGTTACTGTAACAAGTAACAACGGATTTGTCAATCCCGCTGTACCTGCTTAAGCCCCCGTTTAAATTGTGGTATACGCGCACATGCCGTCGTATCCCAGCCGCTTCTGTCTCCGCGTTCAAGGAAATGATAGGCCACACCCGCAATCATCGCACCGTTGTCTCCGCAGAGCTTCAAAGGCGGGAAAATACAGTTAAGATCAGTACGTTCGGCAAGAATTGCACGGAGGCGTGAATTGGCTGCTACGCCGCCGCCGGCGACAACAGTCGTAAGTCCTGTATCTTCGACAGCACGAAAAAGGCGCGACGTCAGCGTGCGGCATGCAGTTTCCTGGAACGAGGCGCACATATTTTCATTCGTTGGCTTAAAACCTTTCTTGAGAAATATATCACGCTGATGAATTACCGCAGTCTTTAATCCGCTGAACGACATATCATAACGGTGTTCTTCCTCGTCGAGTTTCGGTACAGGAAAGGAAAAAGCTCCGGCGTCGCCCTGCTTTGCAAGCCTGTCTATAATGACTCCTCCCGGATAACCGAGATTGTAGAACTTAGCGACTTTGTCGAATGCTTCGCCGACAGAGTCGTCGACAGTCGTACCGAGCACTTCTATGTCGTCGAATCCCTGTACCTTGCAGATTATACTGTGCCCGCCGGAGACAAGAAGCCCGAGGTACGGGTACGTAATATCGTTTACAAGATGAGCTGCATACAAATGACCCAGCATGTGATTAACGGCCAGGAACGGTTTTCCCGTAGCCCAGGCAAGCGTTTTGCCGTACGTCATGCCGACAAGAAGAGACCCCATAAGTCCGGGTCTGTTTGTAGCAGCGACTGCATCAATATCGTCGAGAGTGAGAGACGCTTCTTTCAGTGCCTGTTTCACTACAGGCAGTATCCATTCCGCGTGTTTGCGGCTCGCTATTTCTGGTACCACACCTTTATATATCTGATGAAAAGGTATCTGCGTTGCAACCACATTGCTGAGAATCGTGTGTCCATTCTCAACAACGGCCGCAGCCGTTTCGTCACACGACGATTCTATTCCTAATACTTTCATATAAAACTCCGGAAAATAGAACCATTATAGTAAAAAACACAATTCTATGAAAGTGAGCCATCTAAGCTCGTGTTTGCAAAACCCGCCAGATTTTTGTAAACACCTCACGAATCCGCATGTTTACGGCTGTATAATCGCGCCGGATTTACTTACTGTCGTAAACACATATCCCTTGTTCCGCAGAGGAGGATACATTTCGATAAGTATTCCGGGAAGGATATCTGCGGACCACACATGTCCTATCATGATAACTGCCCCTTTCGTATTTGCTATGTCCAGCCCGCGCATTATTTCCTTTATGATTTCGGTACGGTTCCTGCTGTTGTCAAGAAAGACGTTGCGCTCATAATAGGGAATTCCAAGTTCCATTGACGCCTGCGGAACACGGGTCTGGTTTGTCGTACGGGAATCAAGAAAAAACGCGCCGGATTCTTTTGCAGCCTGCATTACCGCTCCGATTTTTATCTCGTCTTCGCTTATAAGAGAGCCTTCGTGATTGTTGATTCCTGCCACAGGGCCTATTTCCTCAATATTTTTCTTTACGAGCGCCGTAATCCGTGACGCCTGCATTTCCGGCGTAACAGCTCCCGGACCGGGATTTATCTTAAGATCGACAGCCTGCATCGGCTGATGGAGCATGACTTCATCAGCTGAAGCCCGTACCCTGTCAGCACATGCTTTTGAATATTTGAGCCCGGGAAGGACTGCAATTGTGACAGGAAAAGGCAAGGTCACATATTTTTCAAGCTGCGACGTATTCTGTCCGGCATCGTCAAAAACGAAAACCAGGCGGGCATGGTTTACTGCTGGGGGAATTGACGGCAGCTCACGTGCACTTGTTTCCGGCTTTTTTTCCGGTTTAACCGGTATAACAGGAAGCTTTTGTACAGCCGAAGGCTTTTCTTTCTGTATGACAGCAGGAGCTTCCTGTTTTTCATTTTTCTGAGGAACAGCGTTTTTCTCAGGTTTTTGATATCCGCTGCTTTCTTCCTGCTGCTGCACGACGGAATTTTCTGTCTGATCTTTACCCGCGTCACTGTCACGGAGCGGCACTTCTGGAGAAACAGGTATCGTACCCTCACTAATCGCAGGCACCGGCACACTTTCCTTATTTTCACCGTGTTCTGTATTGATAAAAAGCAGCAGAAAACATGCGGCGACAATTAAAACACAAAGTACTATCGTTTTTGATACAGACAGTTCATTTTTAGTCTTACTATTTCTGCGTGGCCGTTTTTTAACAGCAGTTTTTCGCTTTTCAGGATGCGGATGAAAATTGTTTCGTGTTCCTTTGTTCATGCAGTCGACCTGTTATGAACTCATCTTATCATTTTTTTCCGTTTTATGCATGCAGAGACGTACTGCCATTTGTTAAAAAAAAACGGCTGCCATGCACAGCAGCCGTTCTCCATTCTGAACTCCCTTCAAAAAATTCTCTCTACTCTCCAATGTCCGTATGTCAGTATAATTATGCTGTCAGAAGAATCTCTCTCTCACCAGAGGCAGCCGCGGAGATTTTCATGCGCTGAATGGCTCGCATTTCCATCTGGCGGACAGTCTCTGCAGAAACACCGAGCAGCTCACCTATTTCACGTAATGTCTTTGTCTTTTTCTCATTGCCAAAATTGTACCGGTGATAAACAACTTTTTGTTCCATTTCCGGCAGCGTTTTCAGCAGCTTATGTACTTCCTGTCTTTTTACTCCCTGCATGGCATTTTCTTCCGGCCCTGAAGCCTGATCGGGGATATTATCGGATACTGCCATCTCATCATGCTCACCATATGTCGCATCAAGACTGATCACATTGCACGGAAGATTTGCCTGCTTCCACACTTCCTCCGGCGAAAGCCCCAGATACGCTGCAAGTTCCTCAAATGAAGGTTCATGTCCGCTTTTCTGGAACAGATACGCGCGGGCATTATTCAAACAATGCAGTGTCTCCTTTTTTCTTGTCGGCAGATGTATAAATGCGGCCTTTGTGTGCATATAGCGAAGCATATACTGCATTATCCAGGAATATGCATAAGTAGAAAAACGAGTATTAAAGGAATAGTTGAATTTTGATGCAGCTGTGATAAGGCCTATATTTCCTTCCTGGATCAGATCCATAATCGGGATATTTGAATCTGAAAATTTCTTTGCTACACTGATGACTAAACGAAGATTTGAATTAATAAGCTGTTTGCGGGCTGTTTCATTCCCAGCTGCAATTCTTTTGGATAGATCTGCTTCTTCCTCAGCTGTGAGTAGTTTGTATGCTTTTATCTCACTTACATAGGTATAAAAAATGTCCTTATCCATAATAACTCCTCTCTTTTCAAAATTCGAACTAATGCCTGACTCTTTATTGGCAAGTTATATGCCAAGTATTTTTCCTCCACAGCCTGACGCATGGTATTATTCCGTATTTATTTGCAATACAGGCAGTTACAAGACAGGTACTAAAAAAAAAGCGGAAAAAATAGAAAGGTACTGTGTTTTATAAAAGAAAACGGAAAAGCGGAAACTGAGCGTGCAAATTTTCATACATGTTAAATGCTCAAATAATGAACTATCGTATATTTTTTTATACATATCTGATTCATTTCATGGCAAATATGGTATTTCAATTAGTATACCATATTCATACTTCCAACATACCATATTTATGGTATGCCAAAAATCAAAAAAATACTCTAAAATCTTTATTTTTCCTTATGATTCTTCCAAACCTTTTAAAAAATTTGTAATATATCGTGATATAAAAATAAACGTATACTTTTTCATACTTGTTTAAATCACTGAGGAATACCAAAATGTATCAACCGCTATGCTAAAAATATACAAAAATGATATACTCGATATACTATCCGTCCTGCGATATGACAAAAAAGAGGAACTAATAAAGAGCGCCTCCATATACTTTTTATTATATGCGGTTTCATTCTGTGAAATCGGTGTACTGTATCCTCCTGTCATACCGCAGGCGTAGAATTTTTACAGGAGTATATAATGTTTATAGTCTGCCTTGATATGGAAGGTGTTCTGGTTCCTGAAATATGGATTGCATTCAGTGAAGCGACGGGTATTCCGGAGCTGCGGCGTACAACCCGCGATGAACCTGATTACGATAAACTTATGAGATGGAGACTTGCCATACTTAAAGAACACGGACTAGGGCTAAAAGAAATTCAGGAAACTATTGAAAAAATAGAACCAATGCCGGGTGCAAAAGATTTCCTTGATGAACTTCGCAGTATTGTACAGGTCATAATTCTCAGCGATACGTTCGAACAGTTTGCAACACCGCTCATGAAAAAACTTGCATGGCCTACAATTTTCTGTAATACTCTTGAATCGGCTGAGAACGGTGAAATCACGGGCTATAAAATGAGATGCGAGAAAAGCAAGCTTACAACGGTAAAAGCGCTCCAGTCGATTGGATACGATACGATCGCTTCCGGAGACTCGTTTAACGATTTGGGAATGATAAAGGCATCAAAAGCCGGATTTCTTTTCAAATCAACACCGAAAATCATTGCGGACAATCCTGACATACCGGCATACAACGAATACGGAGAACTGCTCGCTGCAATCAAGAATGCCATAAAGTAGTATTCGAGATTCTGCAAGTGTTGACGTTGCAAGTTTTACTGACTATACTTCTTTCATAACCGGGGTGGTAGCACAGTTTGTGAAAACGTGCTTCCTGAGATTACACCCGCAGAACACCGTATGGTTGTTCCAACCTGATCCGGATAATACCGGCGGAGGAAGGTATGAAACGTATAGTTCCTATCTTTTTATGTATTTTCCTTTCTATTACATCACTCTCTTTTGCCTCGGGCAGAAAAACAGAACGGGCACGTGAAGTTGTTGTGTACACGTATGATTCGTTTATGGGCGAATGGGGGCCGGGCCCGCAGATTGCCAGGGACTTTGAAGCAGCAACAGGCTTAAAGGTTACGTATGTTAACTGTGGCGACGGTGCACAGATTCTTTCAAAAGCTGTGCTTGAAAAAAACGCACCGCAGTCGGATGTCCTTCTGGGACTGGACAACAATCTTGTAAATAAGGCGCGCGCAGAAAAGGTGCTCTTGAACTATAAGCCGAAAAATGCCGATGCTCTGATTCCGGCTGAGCTTCATGAATCGCTCGGAACAGACTGGGTGCTTACACCGTACGATTACAGCCAGTTTGCCATGATATACGACTCGAAGTCCGGAATTCCTGCACCTGAAAGCCTTGAAGACCTTACAAATCCTGTCTATGCAAAAAAAATAATTCTTATGGATCCCCGTACAAGCACACCGGGACTGGGGTTTGCAGCATGGACCATTGCTGTATTTGGCGGCAAATATACTGATTACTGGAAACAGCTCAAACCATCCATTCTAACCATGTCACCGGGATGGAGCGCAGGTTATGGTCTTTTTACGAAAGGAGAAGCGCCGCTCGTCATAAGTTACATGACAAGCCCTGCGTATCACGTTTATGCAGACAAAACGGACCGTTACAAGGCACTTGTCTTTAAGGAAGGTCACGTGCAGCAGGTAGAAGGAGCCGGCATAACTAACGGTGCACAGAACGAAAAAGGTGCGGAAGCTTTCATAGATTATCTTATCAGCGATGCAGCGCAGAATACCATTCCGCTTACGCAATGGATGAATCCTGCCGATAAAAATGTTACACTGCCCGACTGTTATAAAGAAGTTGTGCCCACAGACGCAAAGACACTGTCGTACGATGCGGATAAAGTTTCTGCTGCCGTAACAAACATAATGAATATCCTGAGTGAGTAATGGGTAAAAGAGTACACGCGGCAGAATATTTTGCTGCCGCATGCGCTGTAATACTTTGCGCATACATCTGTTTGTCGTTCATTTTTCCGCTTGGTGCGGCTGTCTTTCCACTTTTCAGAGGGAAAGGCGATGTTTTCTTCTATATAAATGAGCATATAGCGCGAATAACTCTGTACACGTTCAAAATCGCGCTCGGGTCAACATGCATTGCAGCTGCCGTCGGGATTCCGGCGGCATTCTTTACTGCAAACAGAACGTTTCCCGGCAGGCGCTTTCTGCTTTCCCTTTCTGCTGTACCGCTTTGTATTCCGCCGCTTATCATAGCGCTGGGATTCGTAAGCATTTTCGGTATGAACGGCGTTCTCAATACTATCCTCATGAAGGTATTCCTCCAGAAAAATCCTCCTTTCACATTTCTGTATTCATTCGCAGGCGTCATTATTGCGCAGGGGTTCTACAACTTTCCTCTCGTCATGTCCATCGTATCATCTGCATGGGAAGAACTTCCGGCAAACGAAAGAGATGCAGCGCGTATGCTTGGAGCAGGTGAAGGACGCATATTTTTCACGGTAACGCTTCATCAGCTTTCGCCCGCAATTGCTGCCGCCTGTATCCCCGTATTCCTCTACTGCTTTTTCAGTTTTATGATTGTGCTGCTGTTCGGCAGTATAGGAGGAACAACACTTGAAGTGGAAATCTACCAGGCAGCCCGGACAACCCTTGATTTTAAGTCAGCATCGGCACTCGCTCTTATAGAAACGGCATGTGCCATGCTAACAGTTTTCGTATACAGCAGAATCGGCAAATACAGGACAGGAAATGCGCTTTCCGGTGGAAATCACGGATGCGGCAGGACAAAAATAGCACACGCACTGCATGAGGACAGAAAAGGGAAAAATATCGAGTATACGGCAGCCATTATACTGGGGGCGGCTATTCTGCTGTTTTTTATAAGCCCGCTCATCGGAATTCTTACAGGCGGAATTACAGGCAGGAACAACTTACAAATATTCGCAAAAATCATCAGTTCGGATGGATTTCTGAATGCACTCCGAGGGACGCTTGAAACAGCCCCCTGCACCGCCCTGCTCTGTACTGCTGTCGCTTTTACATACGCTGCCGTACTGCGCGTACGCGATCCGCTGGGGCGGAGTACGGTGCTCAGAACGCTGCCAATGCTGCCGATGGCTGTATCTTCCGTCGTCATGGGATACGGTATGACGCTGCTTGTACACCGCGGTACTGTGCTTATGCTGGTGACGGCTCAGACCGCACTTGCCTGGCCGCTTGCATTCCGACAGATATATGCGTCGTTGTGCGCCGTTCCCCAGGAAACTATCGACGCAGCACGCCTGCTGTCGCGCACTCCTCCGGATGTGATTTTCCGTGTCATGCTGCCAGCTGCAAAACGGAGCATTACAGCGTCGTTCGGATTCTGTTTCGCCGTAAGTATGGGCGATACGACGCTGCCGCTTGTCCTTTCCGTACCGCGTTTCGACACGCTTGCGCTGTACACATACAGGCTTGCGTCGTCATATAAATTTGCCGAATCATGCGCGTGCGGAACGTTGTTGTGCATACTATGTGCGCTTGTCTTTGCCGTGGGGAAAAAGCATGAATAATTATTTTTCTGCAGAAAATCTGTACCGCGTATGGGATTCCGTTACAGTCGATTTCTCATTTACCGCTGAAAGGGGCACTATGACAGTTATTGTCGGGCAAAGCGGCAGCGGTAAATCAACAGTACTTCGTCTTATCGCAGGTCTTGAAACGTTCAGCGCGCGGAATGACGGAAAAATGCCGCATATCGTCCTTGACGGGACAGACATAACGAACTTTGCGCCGGGAAAACGCAGCACGGGGATGGTATTCCAGGATCACGCGCTTTTCACTCATATGTCGGCGGCTGACAATGTCGCATACGGACTGCGGTGCAGAGGTATGGGGAAAAAAGAATCAGTCCGCCGCGCAGAAGAATATCTTGCACTGTTCGGTCTGGAAGGGTTCGGGGGCCGACGTCCGGCCACACTCAGCGGAGGAGAGGCACAGCGCGTATCTCTGGCACGTACGCTTATCGTAAAACCTGTACTAGTACTGTTTGATGAACCGCTTTCTGCACTTGACGCTCCGCTTAGAAAACGGCTCGCAGCGGATATCCGCAGCAGTCAGAAAAGGGAAAAGTTTACGGGGATATTCGTTACGCACGACATTGCGGAAGCGAAAGCAGTGGCCGACAGGATTATTCTCATGAAGAACGGCAGAAAAGCGTGGGAAGGAATTCCTGAGGATTTCAGAGAAGATATGATAGGCTGAAAACACGGGCGCCCGCACCGGATACGTTCCGATATCTTTTCTTCTCTCCGGAGAAACGATATACTTATTACCTATGCTTAAACACTATCTCTGGATTTTTTTAATTTCTATGGTGCCGCTTATTGAACTGCGCGGGGCTATTCCCGTTTCCCAGGCGTTCAATCCGCCGCTTCCCTTGTTATGGTCTTATGTCGTTTGTATTATAGGCAACATGGTGCCGGTTCCGATAATTTATCTGTTTGCACGTAAAGTCCTTGAATGGGGTGCCGATAAAAAATTCATCGGAAAGATATGCACGTTTTTTCTTGTAAAAGGAAAACGCGGCGGAGAAAAACTTCAGGCAAAAGCAGGGCACGGCCTTTTCATCGCCCTTATGCTTTTTGTCGGCATTCCGCTTCCCGGTACGGGTGCGTGGACGGGAACGCTTGCCGCAAGTCTGCTCGATATGGACTTTAAGCAGACTGTGCTGGCAGTTACCGGAGGAGTCCTTATTGCCGGAATTATTATGGGCCTTATAAGCATGGGCGTATTCAGTTTCATCAGATAATTTTCTTCAATAGAAAGGGGACGGAATATATGCTGAAATTTCTTTTTTATTTTGTATTGCTGCCGGCGCTGCTGCCGGTATTTTTGATTATCCAGTATGTGTATAAACAGGATAAAGTCGAACGGGAACCTGCGGGAATGGTGCTTAAGACGTTGTGCTGCGGCGCTCTGTTTTCTCTTGCGGACATTCCGGTTGAACGCATACTGCAGGGTATCATTCAGTCATATTATCCTGCAATGGATATAAAATATCAGCTTGCAGAAAATTTCATGGGCGTGGCACTCGTTGAAGAATTAACAAAATGGCTCGTGCTCTATATATTCATCTGGAAATCGCGCAGCTTCGATTATAAATTCGACGGCATTGTGTACGGTGTGTCGGCATCGCTCGGATTCGCAGGGCTGGAAAACATTATTTACGTCGTTAACTACGGCACAGGCGTCGCCTTCACCCGTGCACTATTTGCCATTCCGGGGCACGCAGCATTCGGCATTCTCATGGGATTCTTCCTGGCTCGTGCGAAACATTTTAAGCTGCACGGAAACGAATTCATGAGTTCCATCTGCATGATTCTCTGTATTGCCATTCCCGTCTGCGTGCACGGGACATATGATTTCCTTCTCAGTCCCGCAGCAGAAGCGCAGAATTTTTCACCTTACTTTTTTGTGCTCGTCATCGTAATTGATTTTGTGTCATATCGCATAATCAGACACGAATCGCGCACGGACAGGCCTCTGTAAAACAATTATTACAGATTGTTAAGCCAGTCTGCAAACAGCTGCGGCCATACGGCGCATTCGGGCTGGACTCCGTTTCCGTCAGGCCATGCCGTCTCGGGTGTTGCAAGAGCCAGACCGTGGCAGCCTCTGCGGAATACATGGAATTCAAGCGGAACACCGGCTCTGCGGCAGGCGGCGGCAAAGAGGAGGCTGTTTTCCAGCGGTACGCAGGTGTCTTCATCTGTATGCCACATAAACACGGGCGGAACGTCCTTTGTCACAAGCGTTTCAAGGCTGACGTCCGCTTTCGTGTAATTCTCCGTGTTTCCGAGCACATTTCTAATCGAGTCTTTATGTGCAAATTCACCTGCCGTTATTACAGGATATCCCAAAAACAGTGCATCCGGTTTTATCAGCTCTGCTGAATAAGGAAGATATTTCCGGAGCAGAGATGTATTCCAGTAAACGCCCAGCGAAGCTGCAAGATGTCCTCCCGCAGAAAAACCCGCTGCCACAATTCCATCTTTTTTAATATTCCATTCGTCCGCATGACAGCGTATGTAATATACGGCTTCTGCAAGATCAAGAAGCGAAGCAGGAAAAGTCATCGGCTTAAGGCTGTACCACACGATACATGCATGATATCCGAGCGAATTCATTTTTATTGCGACAGCCTCTGCTTCGCGGAAGGAGAGCATTTCATATCCTCCGCCCGGACAAATCACAATTACCGGACGCTTTCGCCCGGTGCTGAATTCTGCGTAATTATCAAGAATGTATGTTGTCATATACGGGTTAAAATTATTATTTTCAACACCTTCAGCACGATACTGAACGGGAAGCATAACCTTTTCATGAATCATCAAAATCCTCCTGAAATTTCTTTTATTTTTAATTTACAGCACAGACATATCTGCGCTGCATGGAATGTGAGCTTTGTTCCATTATATGAAAAACGTATAATTCTGCATACCACAAAATCATACCTGATTTCATATCATCATGAAGCGCAGCCTGGGCCGGCAGCACGGAGGCTTTCAGGCATTCCCGGATAGACCGTACCGTCGTTGTCTTCGACCGACAAAACGATTTTTTCCACAGCTATACCTGCATCTATGCCGAACAGCCGGAGTATATGCATACCTCCCTGCAGCTGCAGCGCAATTTCGGTTTTTCGTATGTTTTCAAGAACACCCCGGTTCCACTCGTCATTGAAAATATCGACTTTGAATCCGGAGGGTAACGTATCAAATGGAACAGCCGGTCCGTTATCTATGGAATAAGCGATTCTCAGTCTGCCTGTGGGTGAAAGATTGTTTGCAGGCGTCGTAAAAAGGGTGAGCGTGTACTGCCCGCCGGATAAAAGATACAGGCAGTATTCGAGGAACGGCCCTTTTCCATCCGACGGGAAGGATACCGTATCAGGATACATTTTTACGGCGGAAAGCGTTCTGCCGTAGTTTTCCAGAGTAAGCCAGCGGACTCCCCCGCACCCGCTGCGTGCAGACGTATGAGCCGCTTCAATTGAAATTACTCCGCTGTTCTGGAGAAAGGTACCGGCAGGCAGCTCTGCCGGTATTCCTGATGTACGCCGGGCAATATCGTTTTTTATGATTACGTGCCGGACCGGCGGATATGTCCATTTAGATGCATCCCAGTGGATATATCCGATATGGGGCGAACTCATCATTCCGCTCCATCTTCCACCGGCTGTCTTTTTATTATAGTCATTGTTAAGGCGGATATCCTTTTCTATTGCATTTTTTACAGCCGGAACGTCGCCGTACCCCGCTGCAATATTCATAAGTTTGACGTTTGCAGAGGCCCTCGCGGGAAAGTAAACAAGTTCGAAGAATGCATCCTTCCACCTGTCCGGCGTAAACTTGTAATACTTTTCCGTTTCCTGTTCCAGATTTCCGCTCATGCTGCGGATCAAGTCCGCTTCGTTTTCAGTGGGAAAGGTGTCCGGGAATGTTACTTCCGGCTTCCGGATTGTGTTGAGTTTTGTATACGAAGCAAGTATTTCTGCAATATGATTCCGGTCGGAGACATCCGGAAATGCCGGACCGAACTGCTGGCCTACCCAGTGTGAAAGATATGCGCTGCAGGTATTCGGCGCACTTGTTCCGTACCGGTCGAAATCATATGCTAAATCAAGAAAATACGAAAGCGGAAGTTCCATCGGCTTCAGGTCGCCGACATTCAGAATCCAGATGGAACGTACACCATAGTCATATGCCATAGACATCTGTTCCCAGATTTTTTCCAGCTGGACTGTATTGACCCACTCGTACGAATCCGGTGCTCCGTGGTAGTCAACGTGAAAGTACATTCCCCAGCCTGCCTTTCTGTCCCGCTCGTCAGGCCCCGGAAGGGTTCTGACATTGCCGAAGTTGTCGTCACACAACATAATCGTCACGTCATCAAGATTTTTCCATCCACAAAGTCCCCCTGATGCCGTATTACTTTCCGGAACTCTTTCTCCGTACCAGAAATCTTCAACTTCTTTATAAAGCGTCAATACTTTCGGGCAATCAGACAGACCGGCCTCGTCAAGGAGCTGACGCTGTACCATGATGCAATCCTTGAGAAGCTCTATATTCACCCGCAGATTACCGCCGAGTGCTGAATCACGCTCTCCACGCATACCAAGCGTAACAATATTTTCATACACCCGGTTGCGCGCAGCCCCTGCTCTCCAGAATTCAGTAACAGCATCCCGGTTGCTTAAAAAATCCCAGACATTGCTTGATCCGTATTCCGCATAGCCTTTCTGCCACTCCTCTCCGGCCCGGAACATCGGTTCATGATGAGAAGTACCCATCACGATGCAGTACGAGTCGGCCAGTTCACAATTTGCATGAGGACAGCTTTCCCCGTCTTCACTGAAAACAGCGCTCCACATCGCAGGCCACAACATATTTCCCTTCAGGCGCAGAATAAGTTCGAACACATGCGCATACATCTTTTCATTAAATCCGCCGAAATGATCTGTCGCCCACTTTCCGAACGACGGCCATTCGTCATTTATAAAAAAACCGCGGTATTTTACGGACGGTTCTTTCGACGTATACGTCAGGGCTGATACCGGCAGCAGAATTTCGTCACGCTGACGGGGAAGCACATCGGCCCACCAGACCCACGGACTTACGCCGATCAGTTCCGACAGTCGGTATATACCGTATATAGTACCGCGTTTATCGCTGCCCGCAATTACAACCGCTCGTGAAATCCCAGGAACGGGACAGTCGATTACCGCGGTCGTATACGTTTCCCATTTTCCGTTGACTGCCGCCGGATTAAGGAAGCCCCGTTCCGCAAGCGCATCGATGATACGACTGTGCCCCGCAGTTCCCGCAATCAGCGCTACAGGTGTATTTTCCGGTTCCGTATGAAATCCGTCCGATGTTGTGCATATTTCCGGACGTATCCCAGACACCAGACAAACATCGCCGGCAAAAGCCTCTGCTGCAAGCCGGACACCTTTAAAGTCATAATCATCAAGTATAATCCGTAATGCATTCCCGTTCTTTACGACAGGGAATAAACTGCTGTCTGAATACATAATAACTCCTCACAACGAGATGCTGAAACTATATTGTTATTGCACAAATTCCCAGTCACGCCAGTCGAATTCCGAACCGGAGAAGACGAACAGCAGATCATGCTTTCCGGTAAGCCTGCTTTTGAACTGTATTGTTTCCTGCTGCCACGAATCCTGCACAGGGCCAGCCGTTACATCAAGATATCCGACCGGACGGTCGAAAGAATCCGCGCAGATGAGAATACCGCCGCCGGTTTTCTGCTGTTTTTTAACGGAAGCAGTAAATGATGCTGCACCCGTACTGCCGAAGTCGACGCCTTCGACAAAGATCCAGTCGCCGGTATTAATACCGGTTACGGCCATACTGCCGCAGCCGTAATAAAGGCTTTCTGAACCGGCTCCTGTCGTGCTGATTCCGGACATAGACGACATAAATGCGGCAGAATGCATTTCATACGGATTGACTGGAATAACCTGCGATACTCCCCTGCGTGTGCCCGTTACCTGCTGCAGTACACCGTCACCGGTAACTGTCAGGCTGTCGATATTGGAACTGCGGTATCCGTGCCTGATGCCCATTGCTGCAGAAAGCAGCTGAGCGTGATAGACGATATACCATTGTCCCCTGAACTGGAAAATGCAGTGATGATTATTCCCCCAGTCTCCGAAAAATACACCGGGATTCGGCAGCACTGTTCCGCCGCTGCTGAAAGGCCCGTAAGGATTGTCAGATGTCATCCATGCTATCTGAGCGTTGGAAAATCCGCTTTTTGCGGATTCGGAAGAGGGAACTGACCAGTTCGTACAGTAGGAATAGTAATATGTATTCCCGATTCTGTTTATTCCTGAATCTTCAAACATATACGGGGCATCAATCGTAACAGGTTCTCCGTCAAGACTTATCATGTCGTTCCCCAGTTTTACCACACGTGCAGTACGGGGGCGGGATTCGCTTCCTTTCGGGACACCGCCGCCGAAATATAAATATGCACTCCCGTCGCTGTCGACAAGAACGGCGGGATCAAACATCCATAAGACTCCGCTGCAGTTCGGAGAAGCTCTGGTTATAAGCGCTTTCCCTATGGGATCGGTAAATGGACCCGACGGACTGTCCGAACGCAGAACGCCTATGCCGTTCGCACTGTCTGCAAAATACAGAAAAAACTGCATCTTTCCGTTAATTTTTCCGGCCGCAGCCGCAGGTGCCCACGAATTATGAGCCCACGACGTGACCTCCGGCATCCGTACGTCGACACAACCGCAATCCTCCCAGTTGACAAGGTCCCGGGAGGAGATGATGGAAATCCGGTGTATTTGTCCGTATGTATTATCTTTTATTCCGCCGCCTGCATCTTTTTCAATAACATCGCCTGTCATATAGACATATACGGTGTCATCGTAAACAAGAGCCCACGGGTCGGCTCCGAAACGCAGAGTCATCAGGGGATTGTGGTCGCCTCGGTTTTTATAACATTCCGTCGTATTCAGTTTTACAACACCAGTTCCTTCAGTCATTTTATTTTTCCCTTGTGTGTCATCAATCTTCGATACGCTGATACAACCTGACAGCAGTACAGCGACTATTGTCAGACCGGCCGCGATTCTGAAAAGCGTCAGAATATATATCAGTTTCATATCACTGCCCCTTTCCCTCTGCGCCGGTTATAACGACCGTCGTCATGCTCTTGGGCGGAAGAATGATTTTATTTCCACCAGTAAAATCCGCAGGCCGGAAACAGGTATCAGCTGAAAGCGCTTTGTCTCCGAACACGGATTGATATGCGGTAACCGACGACACGGTATATTCTTCATTTGAAGAAACGGTGTATCCCTTTGCACGTTCTCCGGAATTTATTAAAACTGCTGCAACTTTCGATTTATCGGAACTGATATACGCGGACGATGCAACCTGCGGGTCGCCTGATATTGATTTTATTCTCACGTATCCCGGTCTGATAAATTCAGAAAAATGACGCATTACATAATAATCCGCACATAAATACCATCTGCCGTTCCAGTCGGTATTGAGCAGTTCGCCCGTCTCAAAGGCTGTATCGTCGGAATGCCATACGCCGCTCCAGTACAGGTATGCGTTCGCATTTTCATAAATAAGGCTGTTGTTAATCAGCTTTGCAGTCTCAAGCGCATGGCCAATGTAAAATTCCGTCTGCCACTTGTGCATAGTTCCGTAAAACTGATTCAGCGTCATAAAATTTTTAAGATAACTGTCCGGGTCTGCTTCATTTTTTCCGCTGTCGCTCGTACCGCCGACATACAGATGATGCGCTATCCCGTAAACACTGTCCGGTTCCGCCTCAAGTATTGGTTTGATGTACGGGGAAATAGTTCCCCAGACGCACGACATTGTTTCAGGCGCAAGCATTTTCGGAGCGGTATCTCCGAATGCCTGTTTGAAGTGCCGGTATACAGATAAAAAAGCTTCCGCATATGACGCGCATGATTCACTCTCTTCCGGATCAAATCGGCATCCGTCATACGATGCGGCAAATTCCACTTCGTTCTGTATCGATACAAAATCAATTTTGATGCCGAGAGTCCGGTAATACCGGACGGCATCTGTCCACCATCTGCCGTATTCGTCATAACAATATTTTCCGGCTGCGTTTTTCCTGAGCGTTGCACCGTCCTTTCCCGGAATACCATTATTGGACTTTAATAAAGCAGGCGGAGACCAGCAGCACATCAGGATTACTGGTTTTTCGCCGTAAGACGCACACCGTTTTACCGCCGCAGCATAGTATCCGGCAACAACTGCACCGTTAGGTGCAGTTTCCGCATTCCTATATTCATATTCATTTTTAAACCTGAGCACACTGAGTTTTGCATCTGAAAACAGCGCATCGTATCCTTTTTCAGCACTCTGCTCATCATGCTGAATCCAGTCGGCATACCACGTATATGCGGCGCCGAAACCTTCTATTGTCTGATATGAAACAGACGGAATAAAAACGTACGGTACGTAATTTTCAACCGTCATGCTGCTTTCCATTTTAGTATTATGCTCAGCAACGGAAGCACAGCCTGCAGTAATAAATCCGCATACAAGCATGGCTCCGGCCTGAAAATATTTTTTCATGTACATTTTCCTTTAATCAGCTGACAGTCTGAAATCACGGAAGGTGGCTTTCCCTCCAGCTTTTTCTGTCGAGTATATAAACAGTGCCGCCCTGCAGCCGGTAAAATGATCAAGCATGAAATACAGCCGGTGCGGTTTCCCAAGCTGTTTCCACTGCCCGTGACATTTATAATAGAATACAACTGTATCTTTCATATCCTGAAAATCAGCACGAAAGCTGATTTCCACAGTAGTGCCGTCAAAGGGAAGGACGAAAGTCTCCGTCCCTCTGTCAAAATCAGCACGGGAGGCATAAGGTTCTTTTTCTCCGTACGTCTTTTCGACAGTTACAAGAAATATTTTCCCCTGAGCTTTTTTCAGGCCGATAAATCCGTAGCAGCTCTGGAACGCACACAATCCGGCATAATCACCGTCATTAAGAAAGCTGCCGTCAAGTGTAACGCGGGCTTCACAACGGGGACCGGGCAGCCGCTGCGTCAGCGTGTTCTGAGCCCGGACAACATTCTGCCGGACGCTGCCGGTCTGTATGCATAACCCGCTTCCATTCTCCACCGACCACAAACGGGAATCGGGAATATGATTCCATTCCCAGAATTCCTTAAGCCGGACAGTGCCGCCGGAAACTGAAGGATACACAAAATCGTCGCTGCCGGACCAGGGAGAATACACGTATCCGGGATTCGTACTGGTGACTGATACAGCCGCAGGAACTTTTCCTCCCTCTCCGAACCGCGGAAAAATTCCGTTCCATCTGAAAGGAACGAGAACGGGCATCCGGCCTGCAGCCCCGCGGTCCTGAAACAGCATGGCATACCATTTTCCGTCAGGAGTGTCAACAATTCCGCCCTGAGCCACACCCTGATGATGATAGTTCATATCATCGCAGAGTACGTCTTCTTTTATCCAATCGTGTTTTAAGCTGTCTGTTGTAAAACAGGCTTCCGTTCTCATGCTGCCTTCCGGCCAGTAAATTGAAAAAAGGTAATACCGTCCGTCTATTTTATAGATGTGGTTTCCTTCATATCCGAGCCCGTTTCCCGTCTTTTCCTGTACGATGCAGACATCAAGTCCTCCGGGTTTCGCGCCGTCCAGACCGGTTGAAAGTTCGGTAATGCGTACCGTCGTATTACCATGCACAACGTACACTTTCCCGTCATCATCGAAAAGCAGGGATGCATCGTAAAAGAATCCCCGAATCTCATGCCGCATCCACGGTCCCGCTGCGTCCGCCGCGGTAAACAGGTACGTACGGTGTGTATCATTTGCGCAGAAAAGCACATAAAACAAACCGTTGTAATATCTCAACGATGCAGCCCACATGCCTGAGCCGTACATATTTTTTCCCTCTTCCAGCCGGGCAGCGGGATAATCGTCCAGTACGCTGAATACATGGGAAACAATTTCCCAGTGCCCAAGGTCATATGACCGGAGCAGAACAGCCCCCGGCATAAAGTGCATCGTCGTACTTATCATGTAATAGGTGTCGCCGACCCGTATAACGTCGGGATCGGGAAAATCACTCCATAAAACCGGATTCTCTACTCTCTGAACAAGTGCTGTCTGTGTCCCTGCCATATGATTGCCTCCTGCTGTTTATTTATTGGCCTCGTCTATATATCCCTGCCATACATTCTTGACGGCTTCAATCTGCTCCGCAGGTGTCTTTCCGCCTGTTCCGACTGAATAAACAATATCACCGAGATTGATTCCGGTAACAAGCGGATAATACCACGGTACGCCGTTTGTTCTCAGGCGTGCAACAGTATCGTCGACAGCACGTGTATCGCGGAAATTTCCATAGTAACTTGTTTTCCAGTCATCCGCACCCTCATATCCCGGTGTCGGTTCTGTATAAAGATTAAATGCAAACGCCAGCTTCTCTGCTTTGTCTGCATCATAACAGGAGGGAATTACCCAGACGTTATCGGTATAGACATTCGTATAATCTCCGGCTTTTGGGCCTTTGGGAAAACAGACAAATCCATAGTCATCCTTCATGTTCTTTATACTGCCTGACCGGTATTCACCTGCAACCTGCATTGCAGCTTCTCCGTTGATAAAAGCCGCATACATATAATCCCACTTTGAATCTTTCGGCTGCGGCATTTCGTATTTCTGCAGAATATTGTATCCCCAGTTCATCGCTTCAAGGAAATTGTCTGTTGTTGTTGCATTATAGAATTTTCCGTTTTTGTCACGGCCTATAAACGTAGCGTTGTTTGAAGCAACCACAGAAGTATAGTAATCAACCGTAAAATCAGTGAGCGCATATACGTCAATGACTCCGTCGTTGTTTGTATCGCGGGTTAGCTTTGCGCAGATTTTTTCAAACGCATTCCATGTCCAGGTGCCCTTTTCCTGCATGTCGTAAATCGATTCAGGATCAATACCAGCTTCCTTGAGCATGCGCTTATTAAAGAATATTCCGTTACCCGGCTCCGGTGCTTCAACGCGCATACCGTAAACATGTTTTCCAACGGTTGTCAGATTTTTTATGGACTGCTGCCACTTCGGCTGGCTGAAATCAAGACTTTTCAAAGTCGCAAGGTCATAGCACAAACCGGCCTTCATCGGAGATGCTATCGATGATTGATACAGAATAAAAATATAGTTTTCAGCACCTCCGTTTGTTGCAAAGTTTACGAAGGTCTGAGGATGTTTTCCCCATCCATCGATTCCAACCTGATCGATTTTGAAATTGTACTCCTTCTCCAGCCAGCTGCGGAAGGCAAATGCAGCTTCTTCCTGAGCATTCTGTGGTGCAGCCGGAGTTGTCGGAGACCACCAGTCGGCAATGACGATTTTCATTCCGCCCAGATCCCATTTTTTACCGGTCTTCGGATTCTTCAGGTTTTCATATTTTTCATATGAAACTGTTGAACCTTTTTTCGAGGACTTCCTGCTCTTTGCAAACATACTGCCGGAAGCAAGAACTGCAGTAAGTACGATGACTACTGCTTTTTTCGATACATCTCTCATCATTATTTCCTCCTGGAAACGATTATGTTTGTATATTCAGGATGCGGCATCCGTCACATCTTGACTCCTGTAGTTGTAAGGCTTTCAACAAAAAGCCGCTGTGCGAATAAATACAAAATTATTAATGGTATGATGACCATGAGAATGCCCGTAGAGTTCATTGCCTGTGTATACGCCTCTGTCACCATCGTTTTGCCGAGCGTAAGAGTCATGTATGTCTGCAGCCGTTCGGCAAGAGCTGCAAGCTGTGTTGAAAGCATGTCTATTTTTCCAAGAAACAGTTCCGTGTAAAAACTGTCCGTCCACTGCCATACGAATGAAAACAGAAAACACGATGTTATAATCGGTTTTGCGCCGGGAAGCATAATCCGGATAAACGTCGAAAATGATCCGCACCCGTCTACATACGCGGCCTCTTCCAGTTCATACGGAAAACCGCGGAAGTACTGTCGCATCATGAATATATACAATCCGTTTTTTAATCCCATACAGCCGCAGCACATGAACAGGTATGGCAGCATAGAACTGCGGAGATTTACCGCACTTCCCGTAAGTTTTTTAAACAAACCGAAGACATCAAAATAACGGAAATGCAGATACAGTGAAGTCGAAATTGTCTGCGGCGGAATAATAATTACAAGAATTACACAGAAAAACCAGAATCGTTTGAACGGAAAGTCAAACCGGGCAAATCCGTATCCGGCAAGAGCGCACATGAATACTTCAATTGCAGAAACAAGAAGCGACACCCAGATCGTATTGAAAAGCGATTTCCAGTACAGCATGAGGCTTGAAGCGATATGATAATTGTCAAGCGTCGGATGTTTCGGAATTACGACGATTGTTGTATCGTACAAATCACGTTCCGCCATAAAACTGATTGATACCTTATTAAAAATCGGCTGAAGAATGAGGAAACACATTCCGAAAAGCAGAAGTGCACGGAATAGTGCAGTAGCCCGCTTCCTTGCAGTTTCGCGGAGAAGGATGCCGCCCGATGCTTCATTTCTTTCCCAGAATGATTCTTTTTTTAATGTCGCAGTCCCGTTTTTTTTATTCATAATAATACACCACCTTCGAAATGATGAATGAACTCAGCGCAATGAGCAGCATAACGACTCCGAAATAAATCCAGGCAAGAGCAGAACTGAATCCGTAATCAAGTTGGATAATCATTACGGTGTTTATTTTTTCCATGATTTTGTTGTCGGTTTTCATAAAAAAATCGATTATTGTATAAATCCAGCAGACCAGGAACAACGGACTTACCATGGGAACTGTTATTTTCCACAAACGTTCCCATCTGGTACAGCCTTCCATATCAGCGGCTTCATACATGCTCGGTGAAATATTCTGCATGCCGGACAGAAATATAATAATCTGAATGCCCGATGCCATTGCAATATCATAAACAGAGTCGACGATTTTAAACAGCTGGTCAAACACTTTTGTACTGATACCCGTAATCCCGGAACTGTTCGACACGAGGATTTTCTCAAGAACCGACGTAACGCTTGAGGAACTCCCCGATTCTTCAATTGTTTTTTTCAATCCGTTCAGAAGCGTATTGTTATACTCAAGCCCGACCAGCACACCGGACGAGAGAATCACTGTCAGAAAAAAAACAGAACGGACTAGCGCCCTTCCCTTGAATTTCTCGTTGAGCATGAGCGCGACAAAAAAGCTGAAAACGATAGTCGCAAGCGAACGGTAAACCATCTGTCCGATGGACGTCATAAGCATACGGTTAAATTCAGCATCTATCGTAAAGGCTTTCAGATAATTATAGAAATTATTCCACTTAAGAGAGAATCCTTTTGTGCTGATATTTACAGTACTCAAACTCATATGAAGCGACTGGATAAGCGGCTGCACCATAAACAGCAGAAAACCAAGTATAAAGGGCAGTATAAATAAATAGCCTGTAAGCGCCCTGCGTCCGGACAGTCCTATCGTCTTTTTTTTCATATTAATTCCCCTTATGTGCATTTACAACTTTATAATCCAGGGACGGAATTTTTGTACCGTCGAGGGATATATAGTCGGTGTATCCGAAATTAACATACACTTTCGTTCCATCCTCATATTCAGTCAAAGAAACATCAGGCGAAAGGTTCCGGTGATTTACCATTTTTTGTGAAAATGTTTTTCCAAGCTCCCTGTTATATCTGTTGTAAATCTGTTCGGCACTGGCGCTCCATTCCCTGAATCCGGCTCCGTAATAATCGGTGTATGAAGTATCCTGCAGTTTTCCTTCATCAGCAGCCATAAAAACAAACATAAGCCCGGCTCCGTATTCTGCGGCTTTCAGTACCGCATACCGGTAATCAGGAGCCAGATTGACGGGTGTTCCAGCATAGTTCACATATCCGTGAACGGCCATCTGGTAAAAAGGAATCTGCTCGTCAATAATTGAATATGCATGTCCGGTAAAATCCATGTTCGTTACAAAATCAGCATACTGAAGCGCATAATCATTTCCGCCGTTTATCATGATTCCAATTCCGCTGTCTTTTATTTTCTGCATACCGGCTGCATGCATTTTCCTGACTGATTCGCGGCTGCTCACATAATCCGGATCATAATTTCCGGAAAGCACATATCCCGTATCACACAGCGACACACCGTACAGCCCGTATTTCTGCGCAGTCTTTTCAAGGTTCATCGTCATTTTGTCTGCGAGTAACGGACGGAGAAGATACTGAGGTTTCTCTGTTTTTTCTTTTCCGTACCATATCGGGGAGTAATCATACCGCTTTGCAAGTTCCGAACTTACGAGACGGGCAGAATCACGGTAGCTCATGAATCCGTCGCCATATCCGCTGTTCACGGCGAACTGGGTGATTCCGTCAAGATAAACACGCCCGCCGGTTAAAGATTCTGCCATTTTGGCAAATCCTTTCTTTCCTCCCAGTATCTGAAGAAATTTTACATTTCTGAGCAGTTTCTGTTTTATACCACCGTTGAAAAAACCTGTAAGTTTTACATACATATTGGTAAAACCGGCATTTTTCAGCTCATTAATAATTTCCGCAGTCTGCTCGTATGAAGTAATTCCGAGCGGACGAGATTTTGGAAAACCAGCAACCTGCTGGATTTTGTCGACAGCTCCCAGAATTTCAACAGCAACCGGAGCTGACTTTTCGCTTTTTCCGGTCAGACCGGTTTTATTAACAAGATAATCACGGTATTCCGCAGCCATTTTGTTGTAGTCGGAAGAAGGTACAAAATCATACAACTGCTTTATTTTTTCTCCTGCCGGAAGCCGTTTTTCGTAGACAAATTCAGAGTTGGTCGATTTACTTGAAATATCATACTCTTCCGAATGTGCCATTGTATATTTTGCATAAACGTAATTCACGTCATTATACCGACCGCTTATATCAGCAGATATGCCGGCATAAGAAGCACCGTCTTCCAGTATGGAAATAAACGAGCTGTCTTCTGCGGATATGCCAAAAACCGGAAATAAATTTCTTGTCTCTGTAACAACTGCTTTTCTGTTGCTGCAGTAGTCCCAGCCGTATATATCCGAATAATAATTACTCTGCTTAAGCCTGCCGTTATTAAATTTAATAATACTGCCGCCGCCCTCGGGAACGAGCATATACCCGTTCTCGTCTGCGGAACCAGCACCGAAATATGGCAGTACTGCAAGTTCAACAAGCGGAAAATTTTTCTTGAAGCTGATTTTATCGAACGGTACTTCTACCACAAGATTATTTCCGTCAAGTTTGTATACAACGGAAACATTGAACACGGGTACGCTCTTTTTTGCACCGCCTGCGTAAAGTTCCGTATCTTTTTCATAATCAGAATATGTGTATCCATTATCCGCAAAAAACTTCTCGATTTTTTTCTTCATGTAATCCGGTACATCGTCCCTGACTACATACAGATTCTTTTCATCAAGGACCGGATATTTACGCAGCAGTTCGTCCATGTTATCCGACGGCAGAAGATTATCCGTATCGTATAACCGGTAATATTGAAGAATCAGATTGATATTTGACTTTGACATACCGCCGGTAATTTCGTCCATACGGTCTTCATCAACAGCCTGAGGAATTATATACTGCCGCTCCATATCGCCGAGTATATAATTCACTGTAATTTCATTTTCTCCATTTTCGATCGAGTAAAACCTGCGGTCTACACTGTACGTTTTGCTGTCGTATGTATTATTGACGCCGTTCTCGGTACTGTACGTAAGCAGCAGCGTAGAATGCATGCACGCCTTTTCTTTCGGCAGTGCAACCGGATCGCTGTCGGTTTCTTCCGGATCAGATCTCCAGATATGGCCCGTTGCTTTCTGTAGTACCTCAAATCCCGTCGTTTCTGGATCAAGCGTAAAAAGCAGATTGTCGTTTTCAAGCGTATTATTCTGTTTACTCTCGCCTCCAGTAAAGGAATAATAAGTAAACTGTGTTTTATCATCCTCATTCTTCGGCATAAGACGGGTAACAAGATATGCAGCAAAACCTGCAACAGCCGTCCATATCACAATAGTGATGACTGACTTTTTTGTTATTTTTATTACAGGCAATATTTTCTTTTTCATTTTACTATAATCCTCTTGTCAATTCAGACGGAACAGTATTTCTCTTCCGAGCGAAATAAAATATGCAATGCCGTCAGATATCATGCTGAAAAACAGCAACACAATGAAAATAAAGACAAGCATTGCAAAGGCAGATACAATCATAAACCAGAGAGTCTTTCCGAAACTGTATGCATGAATCATCATTATTGCAGCAATCATGAGTACACCGACCCAGGCAAGTGAAAAGTCGGAAAAAAACCAATAAAATGTTCCTTCCTCGACCGTGACAATATTGCTTAAAAAAATAAGAGGAATCTGTATAATTATATACGGTGTAAGTGCATAGGCCGTTCCCATATAAATCTGACTCAGCCTGCCCTTACCGTCAAACAGAGTCGTTACGCCCCAGTTTGAAACACAAAATACGAAGAGAGGCACAAGTACTGATGAGGCTTCCATAAAAATATTAACCCGTTCCCAGTGCACCTGTATAAACTGAAAACTGGTGAACTGCAGTTTCCAGACATGAGTCAGAAGCGTAAGAAGAACGAGAATATCTGCGGCCGCCAGCGAGCCGCGTTTTTCATGTATGAGATCCCAGAATCCGTCTACAGGATGAACAATCACATATAATGAATATTTTAATGACGATATGAACCGGTCCCATGTCTGTCTCTGTCCGATTCTTTTCAGTTTTGCAGTCATTACGCTCATGATCGTTTTACCTCTTCTTTTATTTTCCGCATTTCTTTTATCACCAGGTGCGCAATCAGCAGAATCAGCAGCACTGCCGCCATCCAGCCGAGATTGTGTTCTACCCACTCCCTGCGGTAAAGCACAAACGCTTTTGAATAATACTTTGCGTCCCACTTGAGTTTGAAATATTCCATCGCTGATTTATATTGTCCGCTGCGGAGTGCGGCTTTCCCCAGTCCGATATAGGCAAGATCATAATTTCCATTCAGATGCATAACTTTTGACCACAATGCTGCCGACTCGTCATAGCGGCCTGCCGCGTATTCATCAAGTGCTTCATAAATCATATTGCCGAAATCAGTCGGACTGAATACGGTAATGGTACAGGCCATCGAATCAAGAACAAGGAGATCCCTGTTTATATGGTCAAGCGCGGCAGTCTTTTTGAAAAAGCCGTTAATATTTCCTTTGCCACCGAAAGCGAAAAGCAGATATCCCTGGCTGTTGTACCCGAACAGCCGTCCCCTCGTGTCATCGAGGACAACATATGAGTCATCATCAAATACAGTAACATCTGTAAAACGTGACGGCCCATTGTATCCTGCTGCATCACCCCACTGAAGATCTCCGATCGGCGGCCATGCTGCATTTTTAATGAGAATGTCTTTTCCCAGCGCATTCAGCCGGCGCACAGGTTTTGCTTTATCGGATTTTAAATCCCATTCGTCAAAAGTCCTGGTCACTGCATAAATAAAACCGTCCTTATCAAGACTGGCATTCGAATATTCTGTCGGAACAAAAGATTCCATCCGTTTTTTTTGTTTTTGTGTCGCAAGTTTTTTCCACAGTGCATCTGCAACGTTCGGATGAACTTCGCCTGCTCCGTAAAATCCCGTAAACGTTCCGTCGCTTTCATATTTCAGAAATCCTCTGTTCACATTTTTTGCAAGGACATAGACACGTCCCGAAACATCTGCCACAACCTTTACCGGCATAAAGGCAAGAGTCTTGTCGTATGTCGGATTGTCAGGCTGCAGGAATTCCTGCAGCAGATTGAGATTCCTGTCCAGCTTTACGACACGTCCGTTATTCGTATCACAAATGAATAAATCCCCGTTACTGCCTGCAAAAACATCTTCAGGAGAATCAAATGTTTCTTTTATTTTTCCACCCGCATTGAAATGACCGATAACACGCTGCAGCGTGAATGTCCGATCCGGATTATACTGCAACTCGATAATGCGGTTATTGCCCGTATCACAGACATACAATTTGTTGTCCCTTGCAAAAATACCGGAAGGATTTGAAAGAGGAACAGCAAGCCCCAGCTCTTTCCATCCTGACACTTTATCGACACGGTACGTATCGGGCGATTTTTCAATTTCGCCCCACCTGTCGTACGTATAACAATTCGTTTCCGCAGAAAGAAGCGGTACGGTAACCAGAAGGTATGCCGCCGCAATAATCATAAATTTTCTCATATGCTAATCCTTCAACCCTGATGTCGCCATTGTTTCAAGTACCTGACTCTGCGCGAAAATGAATATCAGTACAGGCAGGAGCATGATAATAACGGTGACGGCAGCAGTCTGTCCGGTACGTACAATACCTCCGAGCTGAATCTGCTGAAGCGCATATGTAACGGGTTTCAGATTTTCCGTATAAATCAGATTCGACGCGTTGTTATTCCATAATGACTGCACTGAAAAAATAATAATCGTAAGCCACGCCGGCTTTGCATTCGGCATGACAAGTTTAATAAACGTAGTCCACTCGTTTGCTCCGTCTATTTTCGCCGCTTCAATAATCGAATCAGGTATGCCTTCCATATATTGCTTCATAAGAAACAGACCGATAGGGGCTGCGAATGCGGGAAGGATAAGCGCCCAGTAGGTATCTACGATATGCAGTTTCGTCATAATAAGATAATTTGGAATGGCCGTGACATAACCGGTAAACATAAGGGCCGTAACAACGACATTGAAAAATATCCTTCCACCGGGAAAGTTATATTTTGCAAGAACATACGCAGCCATCGATGCGATTATAACTTCACCAGCCGTTCCTGCAAACGTTACGAACACAGTATTGAACACATAACGGGAAAACGGAACATACGACTGACTCATCGTCACAAACAAATCACTGAAGTTGTCGAACGTCGGATTCCGCGCAAACAGTGTCGGCGGAAATTTGAACAGCTCATCAAGAGGTTTTAGTGAACTCGTTACAGCATATACCATCGGGACTGCCATCATGATACAAAGAAGCGCCAGAAACAGGTACATTCCGATATCACCGCCGATAGAACGGTTGGGGCTTCTTCTCCGGAATTTTCTTCTCACTGATGTATTCAATCTTCCACCTCCGCCTATCTTCCGACTCTGTTAAGCAAAGCCATAACGGCTTTCTTGCAGAGAATCATCACCAAAAACAGCATTGTCGCTATGGCCGACGCATATCCCATTTCGAAACGCGTATATCCGTAGTCGAACAGATGGGTTACAACAGTACGCGCAGCGTAATCCGTGCTCGGATATCCGGCGAGATTCATAGTGACATCACACACTCCGAAAGCTGTTGTTATGGACATAACGGCTCCGAACAGTAACATCGGTTTCATATTCGGAAGCGTTATGAACCACAATTCCTGCCAGCGATTTCGTATGCCGTCTATATATCCGGCTTCGTACTGCGACTTGTCAATTCCCTGAAGTCCCGCTACAAACGAAAGGAATCCCTGTCCAAGGCTCATCCACAGGATGACAATAATGCAGATTGTCATGATATACCTCGGGTCTGTAAGCCACAGCACAGGTGTATCGATAATATTAAGCTTCATTAAAATCGAATTCGTAATACCGTACATGTCACCCCGGAATATAATGGAAAATATGACATAGACGTTTCCGGCAATCGAAGGTGAATAAAATATGACGACTGCAATTGTCCGCATCCATTTCGGGAGTTCATTAATAAGCCATGCAATAAGGAATGAAATAATATATCCGGCAGGCCCTGTAATAACAGCTATAATAAAAGTATTTTTTATTGCTGTCTGATTCACTTCATCCTTCAAAAATAAGTTGATATAGTTTCTGAAGCCGATGAATTCCGGTTTCTCGAGCATATTGAAATTCGTGAAACTGTAAAAAATTGATGTGAACATCGGGAGTATGTAAAAGGCTATGAACAGTACCGCAAACGGCAGCAGAAACAGATAACACATTTTCATATTTCTCATACGCCTGAAATTTGCAGAGAGTTCTCTCTTTTTCAATTCACCATATTTTTTAAAAAAATTTTTCATTTTTTATTCCTCTGTCGGCAGATCGAATTCCTGACGCTTTTTCGTCAGTTCCTCGTTTATCTTTCTTGCATAATCAATCATAGTTTCCCTCGGATCATCCTTCTCGTTTACCATTTTACGCACGGCATTCGTTACATGGCGCGATGTATAATAACTGCCCGGCACTTCAGGCAGGCCTTCTGACGAATCAAGCGATGCAAGGAGAATCCCAAGCTGCTTTGAGCTCCAGGAAAGCTGTCTGAGTGCCTTTATATTCGCAGTCGCATACCTTGCGGACGAACCGAGCAAAGCTTCCATTTCCCGTCCGAACCTGAGCTGTGTCGGAGTTGATACCCACCATTTCATAAACTTCCATGCATTCTGTTTTACTGTCTCGTTTTCCTGCCGTATCATAATGCAGCACACGCCGCTTGTATTCGTTGTGCGGTCTATATACTGTCTTCCGGATGCATCGGTGCGCAGCGTACCCGGAAGAAGTGCAAAATCCCACAAGCCTTTTATTTCAGGAGCAGAAACTGTCAGAGTGTTGTAATTTGTATAATCTACGATTCCGACAGGCATTTCGCCGGAACGAAAACGGCTGAGAAAATCATATTCTGCGGGGAGTCCGTAATTATTAAAAAAATTTGTGTACAGTTTGAACGCAGAAATTCCCGGCTCACTGTCAAGCGACGTCTTTGTTCCTGCGTTATTATAGATTCTGCCGCCGTTCTGAAAGACTAATGAATAGAAAAACGACAGATTGGGATTCTGAATGCTTGTATATGGGATGGCGACGGACAGATTATTACCCTGAAGTGTCGGAAGCATTGCAATAAGATCATTCCATGTATCAGGAACCGAAAGACCGAGCTGACTGAGAATATCCTTCCGGTAGAATAATAAATTAAACGTTTCTGTTTCAGGAAGTGCATATACGCCGCCGTTGTATTTAAACGATTCGTACGAGCTCGGATAGAACTGCTTTATTGTTTCGTCGAAGTCAGAAAACTGCGACAGGTCAACATCGGCGGTTCTCATTGCATAATCAACAGCAGTATTTGATCCGGCGGAAAGAATAACATCAGGCCCCTTCCCTGCGACAACGGCAGGAAGAATTGCGTTCGCATTGACAAGCCGTACATTTACTTTTACCCCTGACTGAGGAGTAAACATTTCATCGACCATGTTCTTGAGAACGGTATTCTGATCGCGTCCGGTTACAAGCCACACCGTAACAACATCCTTATCATGTCTGCTGTAAACATTGCCAAGAGAACTGTAATCTATAAAGAATGATGCAAAGAATGATTTCGTTTCATGCAGGATTTTCTGTGCAAAATTTGTTTTGTGAAATTTCACAGGCACATCCGCGCTGTTCACGAGAATATAGTCAATATCAAGTTTCGTCTCACTCAGATTCAGTAGTGAAGTCCCAAGCGACGTAATATTGTCCTTAAACGTCGTAAAAGTTTTTGTTATCTGATCCGGATGGTCATAAAATTTTTCCAGCTGAATCGCAAGCGTCTGGGCAGGAGCAATCTTGTCGGACTTCTGACCTGTGTACGCGACGTACTCGTCCACCATGCGGTAAAGACGTTCGCTTTCAAGTTTCATTGCCTCCATCTCATGCGGATATACCTGGTCGATATTGTAATCACGTGCCATATCGGGCTGCGAACCTGTGAGAACGAGAATTGTACGGTATATAGTATTCAACCGGTAAATGCTGTCCTCAAGACTGCTGATGAGACTTCCCATATTACCGAGGGTTGCCTCCATCCTCAGCATATGCATGCCTTGCGTCAGGTAAAATTTGTACGGACTGCCCTTCCCGTCTGCAAGCGTGACCATATTCCAGTCGGTACTGTAGGGAAAGCTGACAGACTCCAGTGCACGGAACGGAATCTGTCCGTCAATATATACCGTACGGCATGATATGTATCCGCGCTGGTAATTCTGCCGTGCTTTTATGGAAACTGTGTACCATCCGTCAGACGGAATTTCGAGATTCCATTGTATCCACTGCCCGCTTTTTTTCCATGTGTCTCCGCCAATGTAGTTCAATACGGTATGTGTTATGCTGTACGGATCGGTAACAGGCGATGAACGGTCATACCGTGCAAATAATGAAGGATCTGAACGGACAGCGGCGCTTTCCCCCTGTACTTTTATTGAAACACCGCCGGACTTTCCTGTATCACCGGGTTCTGCAGCAGCATAGGCTTCATATGAAACAGCATTGTGCACAGCCCTGAGAATTATCCCGCTTATTCCCATAGGTTCATTATCAGCGGTAAAAGAAATGGTATTTCTGCCTTTCGCAAAATAAAACCGGTACGGTTCAACTACATATCCGTTGTCGCTGCGGCAGAGTTCAGCCTGCCAGTCAAAGACTTCAGTCTGTTCGGGACGGATAGCATTTCCCTGATTATCATATGAAATTTTATTTCCATCAGCCCAAAGCCGGCTGAATGCAAGGGAACCGGCACCATCAAACGGGAGCATACCGTTTATTTTAATTGTACGCTCCATGTTCCCCCCCCGGGACGGGACTGCTATATAATCCACTTCGATGTTGTAAAGGCCTTCCGCAGGCACATCGACATTCCATGAAACAGTAGAACCATCGTTCTGAATTACGACAGCGCTCCGCCCCTTGTATTCAGCGAGAACGGTAACACCTGCATCCGTCCCGTCCGCAAACAATGTAACAGGTACAGCTATATCTTCAGAGGGAAGCGGTTTGCCGGCACAAGAGGCCAGATACTGCTGGTATGTATTTGTCCGCTTACTATTTCCTTCATCATGAGAAAGATCAACACCTGCATATTTTTCGTGATAATTTTTTACAGGTATAAGTTTATTCAACAGAACAAACGCAATAACAGCTCCCGCAAATATCAGCAGGATTTTAATTGATTTTGTCATTTTTCATCCTCACGTTTCTGTATAAACCGCATTTTATATGAGACAAATCGGTCAAATAAAGCAGTTGTACAAAAATGAAATAACAATTATTATTTTCAAATCATTGCACAGTGTTTTCAATTTTATCATTCTATGTCAGTTTTCAAATAATACTATCAGGTCTTTTTCCTATCCCCTCCCCGGTTAATTTCATAAATTCAGAAACAGACGTAAAACAAACATAAAAATATCCGGCAGAAAGATTGATTAAATTAATCTGCTGCTTTTCATATAAGAGAGTTATATTTTATGCGGTATGACAGGCGCCTGTATATTTTATTAATTCAAAACAGCACAGGCGTACTATTTCTATCTGGTGAACGACATTGTCTGAAATTTATTTTATCTTGTATACTGTTCAAGCACACCGCCCGCTGTATGGATTACTCCATACACACAGTACATACCTTTTTCCATGCAGATGCATGAAAGGATATGCAGTTTCAGAAGATACTTTCTCTCTACTGGGATAATTGTTCCGGAGAAATTTCTTCTGCCTGACATAGCCAAAATGGAAAACCGACAGCGGTATGCAGCGTTCAGACATTCCGTCAATGAACTGAGTGACAGTATATTCATCATGTGAAACAGGAAATGAAGCCGGCAGCCACAGTCCGAATGTCCCTTTAGGAGGTAAAGCAGGACGCCCGATCAGCGCAGTGTACCGCTCCAGAATTTTTTTCGTCGTTGGTCCGAAAAGAATATAGTATTCCAGGGATTCATCAGGAACACTACATTGCACTCTGGATACATTTCCCCTTGCCACTTCAAATGATACTGCCACAGCATCATCGAAACAGATTCCGTATCCTCCTTTTGTCGAATAAGAGGATATATTCTTATATGCCTGTCCGCAGACAGTACCGCTGTCAGTATTCCTTATATCTGTATTCTGCCCCTCTTTTATAAAAGGGTCAGTACTTTCTCTCTGCCCGCATACATGCGCCCCGGCACCTGGAGAAAGTTTGTCTTTCCTGTTCGGTTGAACGTCTTTACACAGCATATTTTCCTTATTTGCAGAAAAACATGTTTCATACCCGTAAACAGCTGAATAATGAACAGGACGTACTTTATTAATATTTTCCATAACTGCAAACCTGGACGGGAAACAATCCTCTATAGTCCAGCATTCCTCCGTACATTTCACGGATAAAACCTCCTGATATACTTTATATCCTGAGACAATTTTTTATTCAGAAACTCTTACATATACATCCGGCTGTACAATCAAACAAGTCAAATGACACCAATTCCAAACGTCATTAAAGTTCCACATTATTTTTTATCTTTTCCAGCATATCAGAGCACCAAAACGCTGAGAACAATATAAATTGTACTTTTTCTATCCAGAAATTTGACAATCCAGAATATTAAATTAAAAAGTGTCAATTATATGTAAATAATTATCTCTTATTTTTCTGCACGGATGCATACTTTATTGCAATACATATTCCGGCCGCCTTATTCTGATGCAATTTTTATAGTTTTTTAGATAAAAAATTACGGTTTATGAATTTTAAAGCATAGTCATACACTGATTCTATTGCCGGCAGAAATATTTATCTGAATAAAGTACCAGAACAAAGGGGGATTTGTTAAAATGAAAAAATTAATTGCAGTATGCATGGTTGTGCTTATAGCTGCAGGAGTTGCATTTGCTGTGGATTTTACGGCCAGCGTTAATATGCTTGGAACGCTTGCCAGCGGCAGCGGAGACGGTTCGACGATTAACGGTCCGCTGGTGACAAACAAAACACAGAAAGACGCTGATATGCTTGTCTTTAACATAGACGGAGGGAACTACGGAGCACATTTTGAATTGTGGACTAATCTTGCAAGCACCGTAACGTATCTGACGGATACAAGCGGAAGCACAAGTTCTCTTGACAATGCCGTATATGCGCGGAGGGCGTATCTCTGGTTCAAACCTGTAAATCAATTAAAAGTTGCAGTCGGAAACGTCGGCTCATACTTGTACACTGAACAGCTCCACTGGTGGAAAACGGGACTTGGTGGAAGTGCAAGCGGTGCTTCAAGCTGGTATCTGAGGTACAGCAACTATACCGGCGTCGAAGGCGGCGGCGTTAACTTAACGTACAATCCGATACAGGCCCTGACGATTGATCTCGGCTGTGGCGGCGGCTTCGGAAACGCGCTGTTTACGAAGGATGGAAGTAAATTCACCTATACAGACTGGGGTGCGACTGTAAAATATCAGATCAACAAAACAATTTCGGCAGGTATCGGCTGGCGTGATATGGGTTCGGACGGTTCGGAAATACCCGATAATTATTCAATGTCAACAGGGGCTGATTATTACAAAGTGCTCACAACCGGTTTCGATGTAAAAACCGACAACATGTACGGATTCCTGCAGCCCAGAATTCTGTTTAATGAGTATTACGGATTTGAAGGTGCAACATTCGACAACTATTTCCGGTATGCAAAGGGACCGGTGACGTTTGAAGCCCGCCTTCCCTTTACCTATCGTAAACAGGATTCAGGAGAAGCCGATCCATCTTATTTAGTTTATGAGCTGCGTGTAAAGTATGCAGTCAGTGATGCAATCACACCATTCCTTGACCTTTCAAATGATGACGGTGGAGACTACACACCTGCCTGCTTCGGTACAGAAGCAAACGGAGACAGCTTCGCCGACACATTTGTCATACATGTGTACCCTGGTGTATTTTTGAAATTCGGCGGCTGCGTCATGGATGTCGGTGTAAGTTTCAATACCTACAAAAAGGGTTCATCACCATCATGGGGATGGACGGTACCCTTCGAAGCCCGTGTGACATTCTGAGCTGATTAATAAATGCTGCAGACAGCCTGGACCATAGAAATTTCAGAGTGGCGTCAGGTATCTGCAGCATTCTGTATACAAACTGATAAAATATTAAAAAAAACAGCAGGAGGATTATACAATATGCATAATCTGCTTCCGACATTCAATGCAGACGCAACAGCAGTAAAATTACCGTATAACAATATAATGATCAGCTTTGGAAATATAACTTTACAACGCATTACATTAACAATCCCTGTTTACGGATAAATCATTTCATACGGTAATTCTTAAATTAAACGGGCATAAATACAATCTTTATTAGCAAAACAATATGCGTAGTGCATTCGGATAGAGCAGAAACATGTATCAAGACGTTATGATTACCACCTGTCACCATAATAAAATAATTTAAGGAGAAATAATGTAATGTATAAAGTTCTGATTGTCGATGATGAAAAAATTATCAGAAACGGATTATGCCATTTTATCGACTGGGAAAAATACGGATTTTCCATTTGCGGAGAAGCCGACTGTGGAGAAACAGCACTCAGAAAAATAAAAGAATGTCAGCCGCATCTTGTACTGCTTGACATTACAATGCCGGGAATGTCGGGACTTGACATTCTGGAAAAATATCATAACTCATATACAGACTCATACAAACCTTTGTTCCTGATACTTACAGGATATTCGGATTTTGAATACGCACAAAAGGCATTAAACTGTGGAGCACAGGGATATCTGCTGAAACCTGTAGACGAGGATATGCTCGAAGACAAACTGCGTGAACTGGCCAGCTTGCTTTCATTAAAAAATAAAACAGAATGCACACCGGTCTTTGATGCAGAATATATGAAGGAGTTTGAAAAAATGCTTTCAACAGGTGTAATCGATCCTGTATTTAAAAAACAATTTGATGACGACACACTCTATCAGTTGATCCTTTTTTCTTCGGTCTGCTGTGGTTTTTCAGACAGGATGCCGCAGCTGCAGAAAGTTGTTGCAGATTTTTTCCCGTTTGCAGACATTACATTTTTCGGGCAGAATTCATTTCTCACCGCTGTAGTAAAAAATACTCCGGAAAATACCGTGCTCCGGTATATCGGCAGGTTCTGCGAAAAATACGGAAAAAAAGCAGGAGGACCTGTTGCATCTATGGGTCCATCTTTACAAGGTCTTCAGGGAGCGCTAAGTTCATATCAAACTGCAAGGAAACTGTTTGATATATTATTTTTCTCGGATAACACATTATTTTTGCAGGAACAGGATTTGATTCCTGAACAGTCAGGAATTGTAAAACCTAATCCCCTGCTGCCGCATGTTTCTGAACTGCTTACTTTTATAGAAACATACGACATTACCAGTGAGGAGCGTTTCTTAGCACAACAGAGAGAGACATTCCGTACCGGCAGATATGCTCCTCAGACTGTAAAAAAAATGTTCATGGCCTTTGTCATTGAAATCTATAATAATATACATGAAAAATATCCGGAAAAACAATTGAACATGCCGCAGGTATTGGATCTTGTAAACGCGATATACGGACAACAGTATCTTTCTGGTGTGCTTGAAGCAGTCAGGAACTTCATAGACACTTTAACGGATTCATTTAATAAGAATTCATCAGAAGCAACTATTGCCAAAATAATTCAGTATATACGGCATAATTATCGTTCTGATCTGAAACTTGAAGATCTTGGTACTATGTTCAACTGCAATAGTGCCTACCTTGGAAAAAAATTCAAAAAAATAACAGGAATATCGTTTAATACGTATATGGACATGACCAGAATAGAAGCTGCAAAAAGGATGCTTACTTCAACAAATCTTAAAATTTATAATATTTCAGATATAGTCGGCTATACAAATCCCGATTATTTTTATCTCAAATTCCGTAAATACGTAAAAGTCACTCCGAAACAGTTCAGAGAAAACCATACCTGTCGCGAAACGTCAGATAATCTGCCGGAGCTTATACCGCAGGGAGCCGTAAACTAATTTTGTTAATAATATCAATAAGAAAAACAACAAGCATGATTTACAATTCCGCTGTCCTTCTAAAACAAATTTCGAACCCGAAAGGAGAAATAGATAATCATTGTAAATTCTTGAATTTAGATTTGGAGGAAATATGAAATTGATTCAAAAAACCGGTATAACATGCTGTCTGTTTCTCATGACGGCCGGTACCGTTTTTGCAGATGCGGAAACAGCAAAAGAACGGTATATCAAACCGTCACAGCACATTACCGTTCCCGACACAAGCAGTACGACCGTAACTGTGCCGCAGAAAATGCGTACGGAACTTACGGCAACTGAACTTACACGATTAATGGGAAACGGAGTGAATCTCGGCAATACGATGGAAGCATACCGTACCGCTGATATGGGGACAACTGAATCTCCTTCCAGATATGAACAACTCTGGGGCCAGCCTGTTACTACTGCAGCACAAATGGAAGATTATAAAAAAAGCGGATTCAATTCAATCCGTATTCCCGTCGCATGGACAAATGCCATGGCATATGAAAAGGGAGATTATACCATAAATAAAGCGTATCTTGACCGCGTTGAAACAATCGTCAACTATGCGCTTGCCGCAGGCCTTTATGTCGTATTTAATGACCATTGGGACGGCGGCTGGTGGGGCATGTTCAGTTCTGCAAATCCCCAGACAAAAAAAGATGCAATGGAACTGTATGTCGATATGTGGACACAAATTGCAGTCCGTTTCAAAAACTATTCTGACTATGTTATTTTTGAGGGCGGCAACGAAGAAACAGGCAGCAGACTCAACGACGTAAATATCTGCTATGACAGCGGCACATTGACAGAAGACGAATGTTACGGAACAGCAAATCTTATCAATCAGACATTCGTCAACACTGTCCGGGGAACAGGCGGAAATAACGAACAGCGCTTTCTGCTTATTCCGGGATACAACACGGATATAGACAAAACATGCGATGCGCGCTTCATCATGCCGAAGGATACGGTAAAAGACCGGCTTCTTATTTCCGTCCACTACTACACGCCCTGGGCATTCTGTGGCGACGGTGCAGGAGCAGAACACTGGGGTACCGTACGGGAATGCAAAGAGCAGAATGACGCACTCGGTAAAATGAACAGTTTCATAAGACAGGGGTATGGTGTCATCATCGGTGAGTACCAGGCATCCATAGATAAAAATAATAAAGTTAATTCCGATTCTCCCGGTTTCTTCGATAATTTTCTTTCCAACTGTGATATGTACGGCTACTGTCCGATGCTCTGGGAATGCAGCACATGGTTCGACCGAAAATCGGGAAACATGAGGGATAAAAAAATAGCACAGTTATTCAGATCCCGCAGTTATGAAAAAGAATCAAAACTCACGCAGGACGAGCTAACTGTTAAAGCTCAGGAAAATATCGCCGGTCGGATCAGGAAAGCCCCGGTGTCATTCAGTGGAAATCAGTTTATAGGAAAAACGGATAAAGCGGTAGCATGGATTATGTACAGCAGCGGCGATTATTCGAATACATACAGTGTCGGAGATGCATACAATCCCGATTCAAAATCAAAAAATATTACTCCAGCTGATGTCGAAATTACCGGAGGCGGAACTTACACTGCGGCACTTTCATTTACAAGTGATTCATACAGTACATCATTCTGCGCGCTCGCAATTGCAAACGGCGAACAACTTTTTCCAGGATGGTGCATTGATATAAAGGATATATCCATAAACGGCAGACCGATAAAACTAACAGGAAGGCCTTATACGACAAGCGATGACGGAAAATGCACGAGGGTAAATATTTACAACGAGTGGGTAACCAGCATTCCTGCATCAGCGCGCACCATTAACGGCGGCAAAACAGATATAAAAACTGTGATTATTAACAGAGATGACTGGAGAAAAATAACGAACCTTTCCGTAACCTTTTACTATGGTCCTCAGAAAAACACTGATAAACAAAACTGACAAATTAATTAATAAGGCTGCACAAAATGGATATAGAGTTTCCAGGTGCAGCTCTACGCTCAAACAAATTTTACAACAATCCAGCCCCATTATTAATAATCATTTTTATCTGCAGTTAGAAACCACTATCGTATGCCTATAATACTGATTCAGACTGATTATTGTCTGCATTGTCTATCTGATTTTTCATGCCGTTGTTTCTTTCGATCTTGAGAAATATATGTTTAGCCGTGCCGCTCACTGTATAGACAAGAATCATCGGGCCTGCTAAAACACCAAAAATTTCCATAAGCATATTAAAAGTAAAAAGAAACACTTCAATGGCACAGACAAAAAAAATAACAAAAGTTCTCAGCGGATATCTTATGCTTATTGAAAATGAATTGCGCAGATTATTCCAGAGCGTATTGTCATAACGGGCAGTAAGAGGATAAGCATAAACGAACATGCAGAAAACAACTGCAATGGAAAGAATGCTTACAACGCAAAGAACAACCGGTGGTTTTTCTGATTTGAAAACAAGCTGCACATCAATATACAACGCATACAGGGCTGCTGCTGTAAGAAAAAACAGGGCCGTTCCCTGCTTAAAATTTTTCCTGAATGCCTGCACAAATGATTTTGATATATAAGCTTCTTCATCATCCACCATATTCAGTGCAACTGAATATGCAGCAAGAGTAGCTGCTCCAGCCGTAATAACGGGCAGTGAAAATACTATCCAAAGAATGTTAAGACAGCAGATATCGACAAGTCTGCTCATAAATTTTGTAAATTTACTATTCTGGCTGTACAGCGACATATTTTACGACCTTTGATTCCTGCAGAAAAAAAGCTGTCCGGTAAGTATGTTGTACTGCTGATATGTCAGTACGACTCTTCTCCGGTTTTACTCACCGGACAGCAGGTTTGTCCGTTTAATTTTTTTTCATTGCATCATTTTCTGCGGCAGCACGCCGTGCAACTTGTTTCGTCGTAAACGCAAGACAGTCCGCAAAACCATATGAATAAGCGTCTTTTGTCATCTGAGCGGTAATGTCATCAAATTCGGCGTCCGTTTTTGCATAGATTGCCTTCCAGCTGCCGTTTTGAATCGTAGTCCGGATCTGATTCCACTTTACGGAAAGCGTATCAGGCAGCGGTTCCTCCGTGAACATACTTCCGGGTGAAAGAATATATTTCCCCTTAACAAGATAATCGTTCGGTGAATCAGCTTTTGCCCATTTGCGCCAGTCAGCATCAATGCTGTATTTTGCAGTTTGTTTCTGAGAAGCCCAGGAAATTTTATTATAGGCCTCTCCGGGCGCGAGCGGATTTGATGCATCAAGTGCCCACGTTACATTATTAATCTGGAATAAGCCGTCTTTATATGTGCCTGTATATGGTTTTGCCATCGGAGTATTGTTATCTTTCTGGCATGCATCTCCCAGCTTTGTAAAATATGTCTTTCCGTCTTTTATATACCAGTTGCCGTCCTTCTCCCCTTCCGGTCCGTACTGGGTAATAAGATATCCTTCCGGCGTTGAAAACCAGTTGATAATAGCCATGCAGAGTTCGGGATATTCCGTATCCGCACCGATTGACCAGACACGGTTGACACCGTACACACTCTGTCCGTAACAGATTGGTGAAGCATCTGCAGGTCGTACCGGGAACATTCCTTTTCCTGCCGCCATATGGGCATCAGTATTATAAATTCCGCTTCCCATCCAGTTGAACACGTTGAAGAATGCTGTTCCGTTCTGGAAGTCTTCACTCATACCGTTATATTTCTGTGTCTGGGAATCAGGATCAAGAAGTCCTTTTTGATACAGTTTGTTGTAAAATCTGAGACAGGTAAGATATGGTCCGTCTTTTTCAAGGCAGTCGTGATATTTTTGTGTCGACGGATCATAGAGTCCGAAGTCAAATTCATCGTATCCGTAATAGGCGGTCGCTGTCGCTTTGACAAACATAACCATATTGCCGTCCCAGTCGTTAAAAAGCGAAACGCCATAGGTAGGGTTGCCGTTGTCGTCCTTAGGGCAGATTTTTTTCATTTCTGCAAGCGCATCGACAAGATCGTCGAGCGTTTTTATTTTCGGGCTGCCGATTTTTTTGTATAAATCGTAGCGGATATCCCATGTGTAAAAGAAATACTGAAGGTCCTTTGAAGACGTTGAAACGTTATGACCAAACCCGTATACTTTTCCCGTTCCGGAAATTTTCCGGTTTTTTTCAAGTGCAAATTTCATGTGAGTATTGATATACGGACCCCAGTTATCCAGCAGTTTTTCGTCATTCCAGTCCAGAAGCATATCCTTTTTTACAGCATTCATATAATCGTCCTGATCGCTTCCCCATATGACAAGATCACCAAGAGAGCCGGATTCCATACGCGTCTGAAGAATGCCGGAACCTGCCGGCTGGTTTATAATATTCAGCTTCACGTTGAATTTGTCGAGCAGAACTTTTGCAAACCATCCGGTCTGTTCTCCTGAATAGTTTGCCAGCTGATCGAACACCTGAAGCGTAACCGTCTTTTTCGGCCTGATTTTTTTAATATTTCCTTCATTTTTTTCGGCAGAAACAGCCGGTGCCAGAAGCAGTACTGCAGCCAGTGTCAACAAAACTAATTTAACACGTTTCATTTTTCCTCCTGAAACTTAAAATTATTTATTAATCAACTGCAAACATTGCATCTGCAGGTAATTCAAAAACATTATTAACAAATCAGCCTTTTACAGCACCGAGCATGATGCCTTTTTCAAAATACCGCTGCATAAACGGATACACAAGGAGAATTGGAATGGCAGTAACCATGGAAATGGTATATTGAATAACCTTTACATTAAGAAGGCTTGACCTGGTTGCATCGCTCAATCCTGTCGTACTGTTTGACATCATGGCCTGGAGATTACTCGAAGTATTAAGATAGATATACAGCCGGTGCTGAAGCGTATACAATTTTGGCTGTGCCGACATGTAAATCAAGGAATCCTGAAAGGAATTCCAGTGCCCAACGGCCGTCCAGATGGCAATAGTCGCAAGAATAGGCTTACTCAGCGGCCAGATGATTTTTACAAAAATTGTCCAGTAAGAGGCTCCATCCATAGCAGCACTTTCCTCAAGTTCTGAAGGAATTGCTTCGATATATGTTTTTACCATCATAATGTTAAAAACATTGACAATGCCCGGAATAATATATACCAGATAATTATTTGTAAGGCCGAGAAGCTGCATATTCATAAATCCGGGGATAAGACCCGCGTTGAAGTACATTGTAACAACCATAAATCTGTACCAGAATTTTCTGTGCCATAATTGCTGCTTTGTCATAAGATATCCGACGAGTCCTGATGACATGACAGTCAGAGCCGTACCTATAAGAGTACGGGAAAGCGTTACAAGAAATGCATTGGAGAGATCATTTACCTGACGCAGATTCCAGTAATTGTCAAAGTGGATACCGCGCGGATAAAAATTAATAAGTCCCTTCTGGACAAGTTCGTTGCTGCTTATTGTATTTATAAACAAATAATAAAACGGATAAACGCAGACTATAGTAAATAAAATAAAAAAAGAATAATTAAAAAAATTGAATATTATATTGGAATAACCTCCTGCAGTACGATTTTTTGCATAGCCGGCTCTCTTTGTATTTTCTTTCTCATTTGAGTTCATGGTTACAATGCTCCTTATACAATGTTCTCTCCGCGGACTACTTTCGATATAGCGTTTGCACCGAAGAGAAGTGCTACACTTACCAGAGATTTTATAAATCCGACGACTGTTGAAAGCGGGATGGAAGGATTGCCGCTTCCAAGACCAAGCAGATATACGTACAAATCAAGTACCTCTATTGAATCCGCGTTGGCGGTATTTCTGAAGCAGTAATACTGCTCAAGACCGTTGCTCAGCATGCCCGCGATTGAAAGCAGCAGTAGTACCATGTAGGTGGGAATAAGTTCCGGCAGTGTAATGTGCCACATTTTCTGGAAACGGCCCGCACCGTCCACTGTTGCAGCCTCATACAACTGCTGGTCAATGCCGGTAATCGCAGCAATATACATGATGGCACTCCATCCGAGTCCTTTCCACATCCCCCATGCAAGCATTTTAAGCCAGATGTGACTGCCATTCATAAGCATGTTTACACCCTGTGACCATACACCCGAATGAACCATGAGGCTTGAAATAAAACCGTCAGTGCTGAAAATACACACCGCAATTGCATATACGAGAACCCACGAAATAAAATTCGGGATAGTTGTAAGCGTCTGGATAACACGGCGCGCTGTCGTACTGCGGATTTCTGCCAGAAACATGGCAAAGAGCATCGGGCACCAGCTTGTTGCAATTCCCAGTCCGCTCATTGCAAGTGTGTTTCTCAAAACACGGATAATATCCTTCACTGTCGCGGGATTTTTAAAAAGAAACGTAAACCAGTACAATCCCACAAAATTGTTTTTTGAAAGCGTATCTCCCGGATGATAATTGTAGAACGCATAGCGAAGTCCCCAAAGCGGGAGATAGCAGAACAGTATGACAAGGACAAGAAAGGGCAGAAGCATCATAAAAAGCTGTTTCGGCGGATCAAATTTATACTTCTCTTTTTTCACCGGAGATGGCGTGAGAAAAAGACATATGCATGCAATTACAAAAAGAAGGGCCATTACAGTCAGCTCAAAATAAACAGCCGATGGAAAAACCGGTTTCGCTTTTCCCGCCGCATCGTTTTCAACTGCACCGGCAAGAAGCATCGTATATGATTTTCTGATACCAGCCATACTCAGCGCGCAGGCAGCGCTTCCGCAGAGGATAAGGATGTTACCTTTACGGCGGCATTTATTATTGCCAAACGACAACACGCCGCCCGCACATACAGCAAGTATACTGATAACAGCGGCCATTGCAGATAAATAATCTGCAAGAAAGGCTTCTTTCGCCCAGCTTTTCCGGAGTAGTACATGAAGAGTATTTGTAAAAACAGAATAGAAAAACCCCGATGTAAAAAGGGAAATGTTGCGGTTGATCTTTTCGGAAATACGGGCAGGATTAACACCAGGAATAAAAAGTAAAATGAATACGACAAGGACAACCGCTTCAAGAATGTAGTAAGATATTTGTACAGCAAGCTCTTTGCCGTGCAGTTTTGTTTTTTTATGAGTAAACAAAATTTTTAACTCCTCTAAGAAAATTATCCAACTCCAACGTTGTAGAAAAAGGATATCACGGACAAACAGCTTTTTTTATCTTTTTTTTTAATCAAATTACTATAATAATTACATTTCTGCTGTTTAAAATGATTTCATGAAGTTTTGTCATGACATATGTAAAATGGCATATAATGCCGGGTCATATTGGATAATTTTTATATTTCCAGAAATTTTGTGGTAGTGCTATTATCATTAACATGTTCGTTTTTCCAAGAGGTAAACCCGGCGCTATGAAACATTTTTTTTCGCACATAATCAACAATCTGAAGATCAAACACAAGCTCATGCTTCTTTACACAACAACATTTCTCATCCCGCTTATTCTCCTTTCAGGATTATCCATATCATGGCTGCATCAGACGCTGCTCGATTGGGAAAGAATGAGGACAGACACAGTATTTCAACAGACAGAATCTCTGTTCAGCGACATCCTCACGTCAGTAACAAAATTGTCCGACCGCATCTATGTTAATAAACCTGTCCAGGATATAATTTTAAAACAGTTCAAAAATACGAAAGATATCTACACAGCATATACCTCTATAAGTTTCCTTGACGATTTTCTCAGAGTATACGAAAGCATCGCAAATTTCCGACTGTATACTGATAATCAGACACTGCTTGACAATTCGTATATTATTAAAACAACCGATGCGATACGTCAAAAATCATGGTATCAGACTGCAATAAGGCTGAATGGACAGACATTCTGGACATACAAACGCGACAGCATCACCGGCAGAAAATATCTCTCTCTTGTACGTTCTGTGTGGCGCACAACAGATCATTCGTTCATAGGGGTTCTGTCCATAAATATAAATCCGTTCTACGTAAATAGAATGTTAAAAAATAAAATGTTCAACACGCTCATTATTTATAACGGCACAATCATCTATAACATAGATGGAATTACCGATACTGCCTTCATGGGAAAAATTCTCAGTATGGCAGAAAAAGTGACATGTAAAAACACAAATACAATTATTGCTGGAGGTAAAAAAATGGAAGTAAATATAAAACAGTTCCGCCCGTACCGCGGAGAAACAGATACGTTCACTATTATTTATCTTCTTCCTACGGACCGGCTCACGAATGCCACCATGCACGTAACGAAACTCGTTATACTGATTTTTATATTATGCCTTATACTTTCCGCCGTTATGATTTTTCTTTTCTCGCTGTATTTTGAAAAAAGAGTACAAAAAGTAAAAACCGGAATTCTCTGCGTTGTATCAAATAATTTTGAAATACAGAAATCAATAGGTGGAAGAGATGAATTTGCAGAAATATATGATGCGTTGTATGAAATGTCCGTAAATATAAAGCATCTTATTAAGGAAGTATACATCAGGGACCTGGAAAAAGAACAACTGCTTGCGAGGCAGAATGATATGCGCTTCAAAATGCTTTCAGCCCAGATAAATCCTCATTTTCTGTTCAACACGCTTGAACATATCAGGATGAGAGCGCTTACAGCAGGAGATAAGGACGTGCCTTATATGCTCAAGCTTCTCGCAAAAATACTGCGCTACAATCTGTCCGTAAATGGAGACAGCGTTCCTCTCATTTCCGAAATAGAAACGATAAACAATTATCTTGAAATACAGCACAAACGTTTTGCAAACAGAATTTCATACGACATCATGCTTTTATGTGATGCACGTAAAATCCAGATACTTCCGCTGCTTATACAACCGATTGTGGAGAATTCTTTTACACACGGACTGGAAGCTAAAATGTCAGGAGGTTTTATCTATATCGAAATAAAAGAAGAAACCGAAAGTATACAACCCCTTCTGATTATTACTGTCCGCGACAATGGCTGCGGTATTTCAGCTGACAAACTAAGGGAAATTAATATCAGCCTGAAAAAGGATGCAGTGGAAAAAAACAGTTCCTCAATCGGAATGATAAATGTTAACCAACGGATAAAACTTCATTATGGTACAGAATACGGAATTGAAATACAAAGTACCGCAGGAAAAGGGACATCCGTGCGATTAAAAGTCCCTCTCATAAAAAATGGAGAATAATAATGTTTAATTTTTACAGGGAAAAACCGGAATAATTCCGGTTTTTTGTATCTGTACTGTGATATTATAATAAGTGGTGCATAATATTTTGTAAGCTGAATTTCATTTTGCGCCATTAATAACAGCAGCAAAATGGGAGCCTCAACATGAAACTACTTATAAAAACAACCACTGCGTTACTTGGCATATCTGTTCTTGCCAGCGGATGTTCAAAACAAAGGGACATAAAAGCATCCGGTAATCCAATAACGTTTACATTTTTTACAGCTGATTCAAACGAAGACATGCCATTCACAGATCCTGTGGCACTCGAAATCCAGAAACGAACCGGTGTAACGCTGCAGATTGAACATCCTGTCGCAGGAGATACGCAGTCAATTCCACTTATGATTGCAGGTGGCGCATATCCCGATCTGATCTATGCAAAAGGAGAACTTGCAAATCTCATCGATGCTGGTGCGGTCATTCCGCTCGATGAATACATTGAAAAATACGGGTCGAATATGAAAAATCTCTACGGATCTCAGATTGTTAAACTCCGGAATTCGCTCGATGACCCCAATATTTATTCAGCCGGTACATACGGAGTGAATGAAAAAGTTTTTGAAACAAGCGGTACGATGCAGATTCAGCATGCAGTATTGAAGGAACTCGGTTATCCGAGAATAGAAACACTTGATGATTATGAAAACGCAATCCGTACATATATGCATAAGTACCCGGAAATAAACGGTCGGAAAACTATCGGTTTTTCACTGCTTATTGATACGTGGCAGTGGTACATAGATCTCTCGAATACGGGAAATTATGTAACAGGCTGCCCCGATGACGGCGAATGGATAGTCGACCAGAAAACATTGAAAGCGCAATACAAATTTCTGAATCCGGAAATGTACCGTTATTACAAATGGCTTAACAAAATAAATGCAGAAGGCATTCTTGATCCGGAATCGTTCACACAGAAGGAAGACGTCTGGAAATCAAAAATTGCGGCGGGACGGGTGCTTGGCATTTCGTATCCGGTGTGGGGTTATGAAGATGAACGCCTCTCTCTTATCAGGAACAATATGCCGCAGCGAACATACGCGTATCTTCCTGTCACGGCGGGAAAGCAGTTCAAAGACCAGTCGCTCAGGAACTACGGATATTCGGGCGGATGGGGTATTGCAATCTCTACATCCTGTAAGGATCCTGTACGTGCATTCAGATTCCTTGACTGGATGTGTTCCGAAGAAGCTCAGATTCTTGTAAACTGGGGTATTAAAGATGTTAATTATTATATCGGCGCAGACGGGAAACGTACACGCACTCCGCAGGAAATAAAGATATCTCAAACGGATCCAGATTATGCAAAAAAAACAGGTGTCGGCCGATGGAAATATCCGTTTCCGGAAATGGGAAATGCAGCAGTGGATTCAAACGGAGACAACATCAATGTCATATCAACCGATATTATTAAGCATAATTACCTTCCCGTCGAAAAGGAAACGCTTGCCGCTTATGGTGCGGACATGTGGACGGACTTGTTTCCCGCAGCTGAAGAACTTGGAATTTCTAAATACGGTCAAATCTGGCAGTATACGCTTCCTGCAGATATAAATGAAAAAACAGCAACAGCTGACGAATACGTAAAAACGACTCTGACCCAGCTCATTCTTGGATCTCCCGAAGAGTTCGATAAAGGCTGGTCAGAAATGCAGACAACGCTTAAAACTATGGGGCTCGAAAAAGCCGGCGATATATTAACAAATCTTATTGCCATGAAAATCAAATTATGGAGAGAAAAATAGTCTATCGTGTTTTTTCTCAATCATTCAGATAATCAATAACCGTTATCCGTTTAATATGTTAAACTTTTCTTGAAGTTTATTTGTCAAATACATATAATATTGAAAATAAACAAAGGAAGGCTCTGCATTTTTATGAAACGGTTAAACTTCATTTTGAATCCGGCGGCGGTACTTGCGACAGTAGTGCTAATCACTGGGTTTGTATCGTGTTCGTCTGAAATTGTTCCATCCCCTGTTATTGAGGCTCTTGACGGGGCAATATCAGGTTCTGCTTCAACAAAACTTACCGCTCCTGAAGAACTTACTGCTACGCAGGGAGAAAAGCGCTGCATCAAACTGACATGGTCTGAAGTAAACAAAGCTGTAAGGTATTATATCTATTCGGCAGCTACACCATTTAATAATTTTACACAGGTTGCAGAATCAACATCGGCTTCATATACATACGACGGCCTCACTGCGGGAACTTCGAAGTATTTTAAAGTGACTGCCGTTGATTATGCGGGGACAGAATCAGATGTAAGCAGTACTGTACTTGGAAGCACGCTTGCACAGCCGATAATCAGCGATATTACCGGAACTTCGGGTTCGGAGGACACGTCTGTAACAGTATACTGGTATATGGAAAACGCCAACGCATCGACATATCTTTCATCGGTTTGCTACACAATTACATGCACGGACTCATCAGGCAAGGCAATTGCAGCGGCCACGGTTAAGGGAACTGACATTTCTGAAACGGCGTATACATTTTCGGATCTCACGCCGAATAAAACATATCTGTATACTGTTACCGCATACCTTTCTACGGCTGAAAACAACATGGAAAAGAGCGATGCTGTTAATGCGGAAACCGCCAGAAGACTCCGGCCTGACGCACCGACAGAACTCATTGCTTCACAGGGAACAGATAAAACGGGTATTACGCTTTCATTCACGCTTCCTGAAAAAGTATTTGTCCTTATTTCAAGCGGCACATACAGTCAGTATCCGCTCTACTTCAAAATCTACAGACGGCCTGCTGCTGCTGACGGTGAAACACCGGCTGGCTGGGGCGATGCAATTGTGGATCACCTGTATTTCAATGGAACTACTACAGCTCCCGGCGATTACGATTCATATACAGCAGGTTCAACAGTCACGTGGACTAACAGTGCGGGCACAGGTTCTATCGATATAAAACGCGGCACAAAATATGACTATAAAATCCAGTCGTATGCAGATACTGTTTCACGCGTCATCACTTCTGACTTCTCGGTAGGTACGGTAAGCGGCTGGGCGATGGCAGCACCTGCGCTGGCTGTACGCAATTGTACCTCTGTACCGGATGACGCAGCCAATCCGGCAAAGTATATTTCTGCATCTCTCGGTTTTACTGCATCATGGGAATCGTTCGGAACGGAAAGCAATTATAAATTCATTGTAAAAATTTCAAAAGCCGACACTGTTGATGCAACTGCAACAGCGGACAGCTATATGCTGTATGATTCAATCAGCGCCGTCAATGCAGCAACGCTTTCATACGAACTGCCGGATGATTCAGGTTATTATTCGTATGCGCTCTATGTCGTCGGAACCGATACATCGGGAACAGCAACTCAGGATGATTTAAAAACAGCGGCAGGGAATGCATACGACAGTGTAACTGCATCGGACGTAATTTTATTAACCGACAGTATCACACAGCCGGATTTGTCGTCGTTTGCAGCAGCAGGCGGCTGTTCAAATAAATGCATACTCAGCTGGAAAAAAGAAAACGGGTACACGTATACTCTTAACCGGTACACAGTCGATTCAAATGGAGATAAAACTGACTCAAAGATAATTTCTGTAGATACATCCGGTACAGAAACAGGAAAGACAGTAGAATATACCGATTCTGACGGTATTACGAGCGGTGTAAAATATATCTACCTGTTGTATGCAGCCGCAGGTTCCGCAACATTCCCGTCAAAAGCACTTACGGTGGAAACGCTCGGTACACCAACTGTCACTTTTGAAACGGACAGACTTGCATATGATTCCATTACCGTAAGCTGGCCCGAAGTTCAACAGGCTGCATCGTATATAGTCTCATTGGCAAGAAACGGGACTTCTGTCGGTAACAAAATCACAATCAACGCCTCAGACCTCAGTGCAACGGCAGGTGTCTCAGAAAGCGAAGGGATAATCACCCTTAAGATGAGTGATCCGGCAGGTTATAATGACGCAGTACTGTCGGGAAAAGACTGTATGCTTACTTTAACAGCCGTAGGTGCAGCAGCCGTTCCTGACTCCACGAGCGGTACAGCAACAGTCCGCACAATGGGACCTGCTGCAACAGGTATAACGGCAACGCAAAGTGCAGCAGCGTCGCATATCACCGTTACATGGAATAAAATTGCCGGAGCCGCAGGTTACACAGTACAGCGCGTCCGTTACAACGTTCCTTCAGGCGGCAGCGAAACGGCGCAAAAGAAAGATATATTTTACGTAGCAGACGACGGTACTATAACATACAACAGCTCACCAGTTTCCGGACCGGCAGTTATAATTTCCGGCAGCACGTACATACTTACAGATAATCAAAAATCAGTTACTGATTCAACTGCCGGATATCAAAAGTCGCAGTCGATGATTTCATGGGGCGTCCCATTCGATTACACTATCTTACCGGTACTTACCTCTGACGATGCATCTGACACGGATGATTTCCAGGTTGCATACTCAAATCTGCCGGCCGTTACAGCCCGCGGTTCGACATCAGGTTACGGACAGAATATTACAGCCGGCAAGGCGGCATCCGCTTCATCCATAACGATTACATGGAATGCACCGTGCGGAGCCGTTGCAAATAATAAAATCCCGTACATCTATTACAGGGAAGCGGGTTCAGACGGCAGCTGGACATCGCTTGCATCCGCAGGTGCAGGAGACACATCCTGCACTTACAGTCTTTCATCTGATGTGTGCAAGGCATACGAATATGCCGTAAGCTACAACAACAACGGAACGTTCGTCACGTCATATACAGATGATCTCGCATCAAAGACAGACAGTAACGGAGAGCAGGAAAACAAAGGATACGAATTTACACTGCCCTACTTTGCTGCGGTTAAGCCTACATCAACAAGTGAAACATGGGGTGAAACGGTTTCATGGACATTGTACGATACAGCAGAGCGGAAACGGGGGCCGGAAAAATATACTATCTACAGCAAAAATCTGAACTGCTCAGGCGACTGGTGGCCGATTGCATCTATAGCGGCCGATGGAACTATTACAACGCTTCCCGATTATAAAGAATGGTATGATGTTTCAATTAAAAAAGGAAGCAATAATCTGAGTCTTACTGTTGCACCACTGCTTTCAACCGGTTCCGAAACTGCAACGGGTGAAAAAATTACAGAAAACGCAATACGGTTGAAAAGATCAGGGGGCACATCGTCTGAAGCGACGACAGGCGTACACGACGGACTGCTCAAAGTACAGCGCGATTACAAACACTACTACAAACTTGAGGCAACGCGCGACAGCGGCGGTGTAACAGCAGAACTGGGGGACGACGACAGCGTCTACACGTACCGTAAGATAAGCGACGACGAGTTCGTAAGATGCGTCACGCTTATTCTTGCAGACTCAGTACACCAAATAGGTGGCAGCGAAGGTTCTCTTTCCGGAAGTTCCGGAAGTTTTTCAACAGCTTATACGTATAACTGGGGTATTCCAGCTTATTATTACTACCGATATACAATTACTTCACCGTATTATCATATTTTCAAAAAAATTCCGGGATCAACTTCCACTCTTCCAAGTGAATTCTATCTTTCTGCATCACAGTCAGATAAAGGCTGTGCAAACAGCAATAAAATTTACGAATGGGATTGGGGAACTATTACTGTCAATCATCAGACAAAACTGCCGTCATATACGGGAACTGTTTATCTGTATGCGGGCCAGGATAAAACATCGACAGCATACAATCTCTGCCTGCAGTACACACACAAGACTGGTAATATCTCAGATTCTGACAAGTTCGTCATAACAGACCTGCCAGACTCATCGTACAATACATCCTATGACAATACATATACAGCAGCTTCAAATCAGACTGCCTTTGAAAAGTGGTTCCCCTTCTGTCTTGGACAGGAATTATCGTCAGGAGACGGATACAACACTTCATATCCAAGCTGCAACAAAATCTGGTGGGAGGTCCGCACAAAATGATGCGCACAAATAAATTAAAATTCCGATCGGTATGTTCCATACTTTCTGTCTGGGCTGCACTTTTCTGCATTCTGCTCGTATGTACGTCATGCTACCAGTTCTTTCAGGGTAAAGTTGCCATGAATGCAGACGGAAATTCTTCATCGATCGGAACACTTGTTGGAGAGAAGGATACTATCTCAAAACTTGATCCGCCCGACCAGATTTTCATTTCCCACGGACTCTCTGCTTCCACAATAACAGCTTCATGGAGTTCCGTTACAGGCGCAACATCATACCGGCTTGAACGTGCAGTCGTTACGGCCGCAAACGGTGACGGTTCTTTCACGATTCCTGACGAAAGCAATTATGAAGTCGTATCAAAATATGTGTACGGGACGTCGTATACCGATACAATTCTGTCATCCCCTTCATATTCCGACAGTGAATATTCATACGGGTATTTCTATCGGGTTTCAGCTGAGAATCCGAGACAAAAGTATGATTCAAGCGATTATAAAGTCTCGACGGCAGGGACACTGTTCGCACCGGTAAAGACTGTAAAAGCTTCTCTTGGCGAGTCATCGTCGTATATCAAAGTGACATGGTCAAAAACGGACAACGCTTCATCGTATAAAATTTACCGTACAACATTTTCAGACGGTTCAGGTTCAAATATGATTGCTTCAATAACGGGAAATCAGAACTGGTACACAAACACGATCGATACCGCAAATCAGGGAACAGAATTTTATTATACGGTATATGCTGCAAATTCATACGGAAACACAACCGCCGCAAGTCCTGCAGCCCTTGGATACTCACTTGTGGCGGGCGCGCCTCCGCAGGTCAAAAACGTAAAAGTAACAGACGGCGGCGGGCGCGGTGACACACTGAACAAAATATCGATAACCTGGGGAAGCGTCACGGCAGATGGAACTGTATACTATGCAGTCTATCGTACAAGTTCAGCAGACAGTTCATATACGCTGCTCAAGGAAGATATAACTGATACATCGTATTCGGACAGTAAGTCTCTCAAACCGGATGTGTACTATTATTATCAGGTGCAGGCATATATAAAAGACGGAGAAACAAAACTCAAGGGGCCTTTCTCCGATTCATCAGTATCATCGTCAGCACCGGCGGAAGGATATATTCTGAGCGCACCTGCAGCACTCTCTGTAACGAAAACATCTTCAGGATGCACGCTGTCATTCCCTGCCGCACTCGGTTCAACCGCATGTCCTGCCGATTCAAAGCTCAGCAGTGACTACAATGTGTATTCATACGAAATATATACATGCAGTACGCAGAGCGGAATATATTCCCTTTCGACTACTGTCAGCGACGTTTCGCTTACAGCAGACAACAACGGATATTATTCCGTGACGACTGATGCGGCCTCTTTTTTCAAGATAAAAACATATAACGACGCAAACGCAAACGGAGAAAAGGAAAGTTCATTCAGCGATGCAGCGGCGCCCGCCCCTTATGCAGCTGCAGACGTTACAGCGACGCAGCACGGAAAATTTTCAGGCGGAACATATTCCGACGGTACCGCATACACGTTTACGGCAAACGCATCGTACGTCTATCCTGTAAAAGTCGCATGGTCAGCTCCCGATGAAGGTGCGGACGGAGGTTACTATGTGTATCGTTCGACGAAAGCCGATTCAGGTTTCAGAAGAATAACCGATACTGCCGTTACCGATACGCTCTACGTTGACGAAGGTGACGACACTGTAAAGGTCGGACTTTACTATTATTACAAAGTACTGTCGCTCAACAGCCTCGGGCAGGGTGTAAACTATTCGGCTGTTGCTGTCGGCTGGGGTGCACTCACCTATGACCTGTATATGAGGGAATACAATAAAACGGTAAAACGATCTCAGAATAAACTGACGCTTATGCATAAATCCGGAACGACTTCAAAGCTTGGGTCGGAAACGATCAGCGGAGATATCTGCGGTACATTATCATATAATGCCAGCGTACAGGGATTAGGCGGACGGGTTATTATGCAATACAGCGGTTATGCTGATTATTATATCAACAGCGATTCGTCTCTCGGATATTACTTCTTCCTGAACGGAAACACAAACACAAGTGCCAGTATGGATCAAAGCGGCTCGATGGACGGGACTGTCATATGTAAAGGAATGTATCCCGGAACGATTGGCTATGAAAATGTTAAAATTATAGGCGGCGCGGCAAACGGCGGTTATTATGTTATTACGCCGGACGGATTTGATCCGGGCAATGTCAGCTACACTGTCGGCAACGAATAAAAAATAAGGATGAAAAAAATGAAACATATGAACAAATTCAGATTGGTTTTTATTGCAGGGGCAGCACTATTCGTTCTGGCCATAGCATCATGCTACACACCATCTCCTTTATACGGAACCTGGGCTGACAACAGCGGCAGCAAAATTGTATTCATCAGCGACGGTTCTTATACAGCAACAATCGTCAATACTGCGGGAACTTCCACAAATTACAACGGAACATGGACAGTACTTGACAACGTGTTGATTTTTTCAAAGGATACAGGTTCTTCTATAGATACTGAATGGGATATCCGCGGCTCAATGCTGTACCTTGACTGGACAGATGATGCCGGCGGAATTCAGTCGCTCACACTGTATCATATTTCAAAATAAGGCAGGTAATCATGAATAAATCAGTACCGGCATTATTAATTGCAACATCCATAATCTGCCTGCCGCTTTCCGCGAAAGGCAAAAAAGATGCTGCACCTGCTGTACAAAATGAAAATACAATATCAGCAGTTCAGGATGAAGAAAACGCAAACAGGAGTGCGACGCTTGTTCATACTCCTGCAGGCAGTACAGTACAGGAAGAGCAGTCAACAAAAAAATCCGACCAAGACGGTATCAACCCAAAGACTGGTTTTCCGGAGATAGAAGCAAAACCGTACGTTATGTTTAACGAAGGTGCAGCTTTCTCACAGGTAACGCGCATAGTTTATCAGGATGATTACAACCGCAGTAATTTTGTGTGGCAGAATTATCTTGCCGGAGTATACTGCGAAATGCAGACTGGTAATATGAAACCAGTTAACAGCATATATCGTGTCGCAGCATATTACCCGTTCTATCATACGTTCAACGGTATGGAACAGCCTGCTAAACAGCCGATACTATATGCGTTCGATGTCTATGCCGGACCATTTTTCCAGGGAGATATGTGGAAATATGTACTCATAAATTTTTCTTTCGGTCCTCATTTTTTCTACGAACTTTCTGACGAATATCACCACGTTGAGGCGGGCGGCGCCGTTATGCTCGGAATAGAACTGCCGGTCGCGACATACTGGACAATTATTAATAACGGCATTTTTTCCGTTGATTACGGAAATCTCGGTTCGAATCGCAGTATGCAGCCGTATGATATGGTCTGGAACTATCAGGTAGAACTAGGCGTACGCTTCTCTCTTCGCGGTGCGCATGAATATGCCTATATTCATCAAAAACCGCCGAAGACACGCGAGCAGAAAAAACTTGAGAGGGAACAGCGGAAAGCTGCGCGCGAACAAAAGAGTGCAATGCGGAAAAATACTGCAAAGAAATGGGAAAATGAAATTACGGCAGACACCACCACGGAGCAGAGTGCCACAAAACAAAATGAGTAAACTGCCGCCGGTTAATTATCCCGTATGTTTATTGACGTAATTTAAAGAGAAGTGTACAGTTATTAAACAGCTATGGAGGATTATAATGGGTAAAGGTAAAGGAAAAAACACAAACTTTATTCCAGGCGCCGGAAACAAGCAGGGCGGCGGAAATGGTTCCAGCATAAAAAAGGAAAATGCACATAATCAGACAACCAGGGCAGTTCTTACGAACCCAAGCCACATCGGCGGCCGCGGAGGAAAATAAGAGTACAAAAAAGATGCCCCCGCGACGGGCATCTTTTTTGTACGTCTAAAATAAAAGGAAAAAATACGTAAGTATTTTTTCCTTCCTGCGACCCATACCGTCTAAAATAAAAGAAAAAAATACGTAAGCTTTTTTTCCTTCCTGCGACCCATACCGTCTAAAATAAAAGAAAAAAATACGCCAGTTTTTTTTCCTTTTATGACTAATTCCGTCTACCAAAGCATCATTAAGGATCCATGCACAGCCATATCCCTTGTTCCCGGCCTTTGTACCGGCACATTCAACAGACTTCTCAGCAGATTCACTGCAGAAAGAGATACCAATCATACCGATTTTTTTAGAAAACAGTATTATTTTAAGAATCAATAACCCCGCCGCAAGCAGCGGGGTATATTGTTCTCTAAAGGTATCGCAGTCGGGATTTAATACCCTTCATACGCCCCAAGGGTCGAGGTATTAAACCCTCCGCACGAATAAAATAATACAGCCAGAATCATAAAATTCCATTACAGGGAAAATTGTTTTTTCCGGCCGGATATTTTAAAATTATCGAGCCGGAATTCGGTGTACAGATGATGTACACCCGTTTATCCGGTGTACCAATTCACCTTTCATTTTTCTTATAAGATACAAAAAAGGAGACTGTACAAAGTCTCCTTTTTATCATATCGAGGATGCAGGCGCCATCCCGAAAAAATAATTTACGGGACAGCTCAATTTCTTAGTTTAAGGGCATCTCTAAAAACCGAAGTCTTAGAGGTTTCCTTACTCTATTTCAGATTTATCATCGACTTATCGTAGTCTGTCGGCGGTACATACCCCATGAGCTCCATGATTGTTGCAGGCCATGAACTGATTCCCAAACCTTCGTTGAGTTTCGTATTGTCATAATCGCCTTTGTATTCGGGGTCATAGATAATGCCCGGAACAGGATTCAGGCTGTGGCTTGTTTTTGCCATAGGTTCACCCGACTCGTCCATCTTTACCTTTCCTGATTTCTTGTCATGCTCGAACATATCGTCGCTGTTGCCGTGATCTGCAGTTATGCAGAGAATACCGCCGGCTTTGTCGATTGCCTTCTTCAGGCGGCCGAGCTGCAGATCCATACCTTCCATCGAACAGACAACCGCGTTAAATACGCCTGTATGGCCGACCATATCGCCGTTCGGAAAGTTGAGGCGGATATGCTGGTACTTTCCGCTTTCGATAGCTGAAATTACCTTATCGGTAATTTCAGCGCACTTCATCCACGGGCGCTGCTCAAACGGCACAACGTCGCTCTTTACTTCAATATAGTCCTCGAGCTTGTCGTCGAACTTGCCGAGCTTGTTTCCGTTGAAGAAATACGTTACATGACCGTATTTCTGCGTTTCGCTGATTGCAAGCAGATGGACGCCGCTCTTTACAAGATACTCGCCCATAACACGGTCGATTGCCGGAGGTGTAACAAGATACTGGTGCGGGATGTGCAGGTCGCCGTCGTATTCCATCATTCCTGCGTATTCAACTTTCGGAAGCCGCTTGCGGTCAAAGCGATCAAATTGGCCGTCCGGTGTTTCAAATGCATTCGTAATCTCAAGCGCACGGTCGCCGCGGAAATTATAGAAGATAACGCTGTCGCTGTCGTTTATGGTTCCGACAGGTTTTCCGTTTTCTGCTATGACGAACTCGTGCATGTCCTGGTCAAGAAGTCCCGGAGACTCCTTACGGTATGTCTCAATCGCTTCTTCAGCGGAAGCAAACTGACGTCCCTCTCCAAGTACGTGTGCATTCCAGCCGCGTTCAACCATGCTCCAGTCAGCGTTGTAGCGGTCCATCGTTATATACATACGTCCGCCGCCGGAAGCAATTTTGTAGTCGCATCCGAACGAAGCAAGAAATTCATCAAACGGTTTAAAGTAGTTAAGTCCGCTTGTCGGTTCAACATCGCGGCCGTCAAGAAGTGCATGTACGCGGATCGTCTTTACGCCTTCCTTGTTTGCCTGGCTGATCATCGCCTTCAGGTGCTCTATGTGAGAATGAACATTACCGTCCGAAAGCAGGCCGATAAAGTGAAGCGTTGACCCGTTATTCTTCACGGTGCTTACGAGTTTCTTCCACGTGTCTCCTGCGAACATACTGCCGCTCGCAATCGCGTTTCCAACAAGTTTTGCTCCCTGAGAAAAGACGCGTCCGCATCCCATCGCATTATGTCCAACCTCGCTGTTTCCCATATCTTCATCTGAAGGAAGGCCTACAGCCACACCATGAGCCTTGAGCTTCGTATGCGGACTCATATTTGTCAGTTTATCAAGCCACTTCATGCGGCTGGCCTTTACGGCGTCGCCGTCTTCATATTTTCCATATCCCACGCCGTCCATAATGACCAGCACTACCGGCCCGCGGCGTCCCTTCCAATTAGGATTCTTCTGTAAAGGATGCATTGTATCTGCCATGAATAACTCCTTACTATGGTTTCAAAATATTTTCTTTCCATAATAATAGTGATTTTCCGGGTAATATTCAATGTAAGCATTTTTCCGCGTAAGAATGATTTGTGGCGGTTGGCGTTTATTTTCAGAAAATTTAGAAATCAGGGGGCAATGACAGGAAGTGTATGTTATTAATCAGAGGCGGCACTGTCCTTTCCGAAGAATTCCGGAAAAAAGCAGTGCCGTTGTAGCAGAAAAATTATGACTCTTTTACGCTCACCGGAGTGTATCCCGCTTCAGTGACAGCATCCATAAGAGCTTTATCGGTAACGTCTTTGCCGAGCATTACATCAGCTTTTTTATCTGCAAGGCTTACTTCAACCTTCGACACACCGTCAACAGCGGCAAGTGCCTTTTCCACATGCATGCGGCAGTGATCGCACATCATGCCGTCAATACTGATTGTTTTTTTCATACCTGATTCCTCCATATGATTATTCGATATATTCTGAAAACCGGACAAATTGTCCGGCAGCAGTACAGTTTTTTTCTTACTATTCCGTCCCCTTCTGTATATATTGAACAGATTCAGGCGGAGCGCATTTGTAACAACGCAGAAGCTCGACAGACTCATCGCAGCCGCGCCCAGCATAGGATTAAGGACGATGCCGAATGCCGGTATAAGAACTCCGGCTGCGACGGGTATACCTATGACGTTGTAAAAAAAAGCCCAGAATAAGTTCTCGCGGATATTGGTGAGTACCTGACGCGAAAGCTTCACTGCAGCAGAAACATCGGTAAGTGTCGACTTCATAAGCACGACATCTGCAGCATCAAGCGCCACATCTGTACCCGCTCCGACAGCGACACCGGTATCGGCACGCGTAAGTGCAGGAGCATCGTTTATACCATCGCCAACCATCATAACTTTCCCGAAGGACGCAAGCTGTGCAATAACCGCATCTTTACCGCCGGGAAGTACATCAGAAACAACCCGTGTAATGCCGACCTGCGCAGCTACGGCTTCCGCCGTACGTCTGTTGTCGCCGGTGAGCATCACCACCTGCATACCAAGTTCATGAAGGCTGCGCACCGCGGTCGCACTGTCTTTCTTCACTGCATCAGCTACCGCAATAATGCCGAGCAGCTTTCCTCCGGCGGCAAAATAAAGAGGCGTTTTACCTTCTCCTGCAAGTTTTATCCCCTGCTGCTTCATCTCGGGAGTAAGCAGACCTTTCTCTTCAATAAATGCTGCATTTCCGCCGAATGCGGCAGCAGCCTCAGTATCAGCAGGCAGTCCGTTATCAACCATTGATGCTGCAACAGTTCCTGTCACGCCGTATCCCGGAAGAGCCGTAAATCCCTCTGCAGGTCTGTACGCAGTATCAGTCTCGTGAATCTTTTCCATGACAGCACGCGCAAGCGGGTGTTCGCTTTTTTCTTCAAGCGCACCGGCTAAAGCGAGCAGTTCCTTCTCTGTCACACTTTCCGCAGGAATCACGTCGGTTACCTGAGGCCTTCCTTCGGTCACAGTCCCTGTTTTGTCGAGTACGACTATATCGGTTTTTCCTGCCGATTCAAGAGCTGCGGCAGTTTTGAATAAAATCCCGTGTTTTGCACCAAGACCGTTTCCGACCATAATAGCCACAGGAGTCGCAAGTCCGAGTGCACAGGGGCAGCTTATGACAAGCACACTCACAGCCCGTGCAAGTGCAAAACCGAACTCTCTGCCTGCAATCATCCATACCACTCCGGTAATGACGGCAAGCGCGATAACGACAGGAACGAATATACCTGAAACCTTGTCGGCAAGTTTTGCGGCAGGAGCCTTTGTTGCAGCTGCATTTTCCACCATAGTGATAATCTGACTCAGCGTAGTATCACTGCCGACTTTCGCAGCCGTACATGTAAGGAAGCCGTTCTGGTTAAGTGTCGCGGCGCTTACGTCACTTCCCGGCGCTTTATCAACAGGAAGGCTTTCTCCTGTAAGAGCTGATTCGTTCACAGCACTCGTTCCGCTTGTCACTCTGCCGTCTACGGGAATTTTTTCCCCCGGGCGGACAATGAACGTATCGCCAATCCTAACCTGATCTGCGGGAATCGTCAGTTCCATCCCTTCCCGGATGACGTGCGCAGTTTCCGGCGCAAGATCCATAAGGCTCCTGATGGCATTTGTCGTTTTTCCCTTGCTGTACGCTTCAAGTGTTTTGCCGACAGTAATAAGAGTCAGAATCATCGCCGCAGATTCAAAGTACAAATCATGCAGATATGCATGTGCGGCATGAGTTCCACCGGAAAGCACAGCGCCGGTCATGAGAAAGAGTACTGCGGTACTGTATGCAAACGAGGCTCCGCTCCCAAGCGCAACGAGCGTATCCATATTCGGCGCACCGTGTATAAGGCTTTTAAATCCGCCCGTAAAAAACCGCTGGTTTATAATCATAATAACGATTGTCAAAAGCAGTTCATACAAACCTATCGCCGCAGGATTCCCGCCGAACGCAGCAGGCAGCGGCCAGTGCCACATCAGGTGCCCCATCGAAACATACATAAGCGGTACAAGCAGTACCACAGATGCGATAAGTCTCCTGAGGAGACGAGGCGTTTCATGATCCTCAAGGGCTTCACGACCGGCAGCCCGTTTCTTTGCGGCTGCATCTGCAGACTGATCCGCCCCTCCAGTGTCTTCCGGCGCGGCACCGTAACCCGCCTTGTCGACGGCCTCACATATCCTTTCCGCCGTTGCAGGAGACGCAAATTCAACGCCCATCGAATTGGTCAATAAACTCACCGAGACATTTTTTACACCCGGAATTTCAGCTACAGCTTTTTCAACGTGAGCGCTGCATGCGGCACACGTCATACCGGTAACGGAAAATTTTTTCGTATTCACTCCACTGCCTCCTGGATGTACAATTACTGTTTTCTATTTAAGCTTTTTCATAAGCTCTACAACTTCCTCAAGAATCTGAGTATTGTCGTTCTTAATTTCCTCCACAACGCACGTCTCAAGATGATTCTGCAGAATGATATAACCGAAACTCTGGAGTGCGCTTTCGACAGCAGCTACCTGAGTAAGAACGTCGCCGCAGTACCTGTTGTCGTCAAGCATATTCTTTATACCGTTAAGCTGGCCTATCATACGGTTAAGCCTGTTCTGAAGCTGTTTAACAGCCTGTGCATCACGAGGCGTATGTTTATGCCGGCAGCACTGGGAACTGACGCTGTCCTGCTGCAGTTCCGGTGTCATATGTTCATCCATCTGCATATCTCCTGTTTACAGGATACCCTGCAGGGGTATCCATTACCTGATAAAATATAATACCCCCTAAGGGTATATGTCAAGCATAAAAAAAATCCCGCGGGCAGAAAAGCCGCGGGATTCAATTTCAACAATTTTTTAATTACAGTGCAATGTCTAACGCAACAGGTATACTCAATCCGAATACACCTTTATCAGAAAGAACTTTTTTAGCTCTTATGCCGGCGGAAAGTTTTGCACCTGCACCGGGACTTATTACAGCACCAAAAAGACCGTTTACTGTTTCATCGCTCTTATCAGTTGCAGTAGTACCTGCATCAATATATCCGGCTTCGATAAATGCAGAGATATTGTCGTTTACTTTATACGTCGCATTAAGGTTTGCATACTTCCCATCAACATTTGTATCACTTCCGGATACAGTTGTTTTCTGATTAGAATAATTCCCCATAAACGTGCATGACAAAGCATCCGTAAATGCATAGCGTACACGCGCGTCAATGCCGACTGACGAAACAGTTGTATTTGTTGTTGAGGTATCAGAACCGAATACGCCGCCGACAACAACAGTACATGCTTTTACAGGAACAACAGTTGCATATGCACCGGCAGAAAGCTGATTTGCCATAGGAACTTTCAGAATTGCATCAAGTGAAAATACAGGGCTCTGATAAACAGCCTCAAATGCATATCCGCTGAAAACACCGGTAGTTGAATTTCCGAATATCACGGTATTTGACTGCTTCTGGTTATTTCCGACTGTCGACGAACCGATAGAGGCCGAAGTAGGTGTCGTCAATACACCGTTCAGCATCAGTTTTGAAGTATCGAAAGTAAATGTATAGCCTACGACAGTAGAAAGAAGGGAATTGGACAGGTTATCCGCATCCTTTGCAACACCACTAAAGGTACCGTATTTCTGTGTTTCAACAAACGAAATATCGGTTATATCCTTTTTTACACGATCGGTAAAACGAGTATCAAAACTGCCGCCGGCTGTAACCTTGAATCCGCCAAACTGAAGCCAGCCGTACAGATAATCAAAATAAAGTGCCTGATAAGTTGTCGAATTGACATTTGCCAGACTGTCAAACCTTACGGCTCCTTTAACACCAGCATAATCAGTTGCTATTGATGCTGAAAGCAGGCTGTCTTTATAATCCTCTCCCTGCTGAAAATATTTGCTTGTCGTAGAACCATCGGAATTGAATGTCCAGTCCGCAGCATTAAGAGTTCCTGTAAAGCACAGATTCGTTTTTGCCTCAGCAAATGCACCTGCAGCAGCAATTGAAGTCGCAAGCACTATACCTGCAATTTTTTTATTCATAAAAACCTCCGTATCCTTTTTGAATACGGAAGTAACCTTACCAGCAAAAAACTAGAGAATGATTTGATTTATGTTAGAAAAATGTAAATTATTATTTTATGTATAAACACAAAGAGACGTAGGTCTTTCCATTATACTGAGCAATATCTTCTTTCCTCAGTAAATGAACCCATACTGATTCTGCAAGCGTGTATCCGTCCGTATTGTCATCCGTGATACTTTCAATCAGCAGCTGTTCTGACTGATCCACATCCGAGCCTGCTGCACTTATTATTTTTATTTCGCTGGTGCTGTATTCTGCACAGGCAGACCTGACAGCAGCCGCACCGCCGTAAAAATACGGTTCCACCCATGCAGGCAGCACTTTTCCGAATCCCTTGTACTCCCAGTCGTCGAATAATTCCTCTTTTTGATTCTCTTTTCCCTGGTTCTCTTTTCCATTGATTACAGGAGTAGTAGCACATGATGTAATAAACAATACACTGCAAAGACAAATTAATAATACTTTACGCACGTTCTTCCTTCAATGTAAATTTCCCTATTTCCTGTGAAATTTTCTGCAGATTGTCACGGTTAGTAACAGATGCAGTATTCACGTCCTGAACAGATATATTTATTGTCTGTGTTCCCTGCGACATTTCATTCATTGCATTATTTATTTCTTCTGTTACGGTCGACAGTATGTCCATCTTAGCCGCTATCTGTCTGCCGTTGCCGGTAAGCTCTTCAGCTCCTGTCTGGACAGCATTGTTTGTCTCCCGTATCATTCTGATTGACTCAAGAACCTGCGTACTTCCGGCTGTCTGTTCCTGCATGGCATTCATAACAACCTGTTCCTGCTTCTTTACAGTGTCGGACAACTTGAATATTACGTCAAACTGATTTTTAACATCAGTCGTTCCGTCAGAAACGGTTGCAATCGCCGTCTGCAGTTCCTGCAGCTGGACACTGATTACTTTCCCCTGCTCATTCGACTGTTCTGCCAGTTTCCTGATTTCATCCGATACGACAGCAAAACCTTTCCCCGATTCACCTGCATGTGCGGCTTCTATTGCAGCATTCATGGCAAGCAGGTTCGTCTGTTCCGCAATGCTCTGGATAATACTGCTCGCCTCAAGTAAACCTGCAGACTTCTCAAGAATCATTTTTGCCTGCCCGACGGACTGTTCTACTTTCTCGCGGCCATGTTCTGATTCGTTGCTTAAATTATTAACAGCATCTTCATTTTTGCTGAGGATTTCCGTCACAGACCGGATATTCTCTACCATCTCTTCAACAGCGGACGAAGAATCAGACACATCCTTCGTTTCTTTTTCAATACTGCTGCCCAGTTCCCTGATACATGAAACCATACTTTTTACTGTAGACTGCGCTTCATCAACACCTGCAGCCTGATTAACAATTTTAGTTTTAACGGAATCTATATTTGAAACTATCTGGGAAATACTTGCCGACGTCTCGGTCATATTATCAGACAAGTCTTCGGCGGAGCCTGTAGAAATTGCGACAGAGTCTGTAATTGCACGCAAAAGCCCTTGTGTGATTCTATAAAAGTCGTTTAAATCATTAATAAGCAGTCCGAATTCATCCCGGCTGTGGACTTGCAGATACTGCTGCGTATAATCACGATTGACAAGTTTTGTCGTAAAATCGGTAATATCCATAATACGCGTATTAATTCCGTGCATAAGCAGATAAGTATCTGCTATAGCCATAACACCTGCATAGATGGAAATCGGCAGCATTTTCGTCACAAACACCGTCCAAATCTGCGTGTCCGCATTCTTCGAAACAAACACCGGGGCAATAGTACTGAAAAGTACTCCAATACAGCTGAATAAGGCCACAAGTGTATTCCGTATGACCAGCGGCAGTGATTTATACGCCCTGCTGAACGGCAATTTGTAAATATGCGCTTCAAAAAGCTGCATGAAAATAATATATGAGAACAGTGCAAAAAGAAACATGTTTCCCACACTTGTAAAAAACAAAACCGGCAAATCATATGCAATTCCATGAATTTTACATCCGGCTATAATAAGCCAGAAAACAAAAAAACCGTTTGCAATTCCGTACAGCATATGAATCATTTCAAAACGTTTCGCCATCACGTTTACGGAATGAATTGCCCCGGAAGTTCCGTCAAACCGGTACAGTCCCGCAGTACAATACAGATAGAAAACAGAGGGAATAAAAAGCGAACAAAAAAGTAAACCGATAAAGAATAAAGGCGTAGTAAATATCAGGAAAAACTGCCCAACAGTAAATTCATTAATAAAACAAAGAAGCGGAATTAAGACAAGGTCAGGGACAAGGCAGACTGCAAAATAAAAAACATTCATCTTTGCAGGAAAGGAGGGAATCAGCCCGTTTCGTTTTGAATCAACATCTCTCATATAGGAACTCCGGAAATGGTAATAAATCCAGCTTCATGTATTCAGCATGCTATTACCTTTTTTAAATTAACTATTTAGACCGGCTATAGAAATTGGATATTCTGCAGCCGGTCCATAAACAGTATTAATTATAACACTGTTATACAAATATTACCTGAATAAAGATATATAATTTTTATCTCAAATAATATACAGACTGCGGTACCATCAGCCGAGCAGCATTCTGTCGCTGGCTGTATCCTCCATCCCTGCAGAACCGAATTTTATGAGCAAATCTTCAACTTTAAGGTTCTTTTTTTCTTCTCCCCTGACATCATAGATAATACGTCCCTCGCTCATCATAATGAGACGATTACCGTAACGGATTGCATCTTTCATATTATGCGTAACCATAAAAGTCGTCAGATGGTCCGCGTTTACAAACTGTTCCGTAAGTTCAAGTACTTTTTTTGCAGTCTTAGGATCAAGAGCCGCCGTATGTTCGTCGAGCAGCAGCAGTTTCGGTTTCCGGAGCGTAGCCATAAGCAGGGTAAGTGCCTGACGCTGTCCGCCGGAAAGCAGCCCTACTTTTCCGGTCATACGGTCTTCGAGTCCTAAATCAAGCAGCGCAAGCTTCTCACGGTACAACTTACGTTCTGCAGGCTGAATGCCCCATGCAAGACCACGCCTCTTTCCGCGGCGCATCGCCATAGCAAGATTTTCCTCTATCTGCATATTCGCAGCCGTACCCATCATCGGATCCTGGAAAACGCGTCCGAGATATTTTGCACGTATATATTCAGGCTTTCCGGTAAGGTCCATACCGTCAAGAAAAATCGAACCGGTATCAGTGTAATGAACACCTGCAATAAGGTTAAGCAAAGTTGATTTACCGGCCCCGTTTCCGCCTATGACTGTGACAAAATCACCATCATCCAGTTCAAGATTAATATTATTAAGGGCTGACTTCTCGGTTATTGTGCCCGGATTAAATGTCTTTGATACATTGAATAATTTCAGCATATTTTCTCCTAGTAAAAGATCAGGCAGAGCCTGTGCGCCAGTGGTGACATGATTCCGGCTCAGCCTTTTTCCACTGTATCGGGAGTCGCATCCGAGTCAGCAGGAAGCTCTTCATCGGTAAGAAGGACTCCGGGAATCGCAGACCTCCTGCGGCGTATAGTCTGTTCCTTTAACACAGGAACCGAAAGCGCGATTGCAACAATAATCGCCGTAAACAATTTCAAGTCTGTCGATTTAAGGCCGAGCTGAAGAACGATTGCAATAATAATACGATAGATGATTGAACCGAACACGACGGAAATCAGAGTGTACCAGAAACCGAAATGTTTTCCGAATACGGCTTCACCGATAATTATAGATGCAAGTCCTATAACGATAGTTCCGGTGCCCATTCCGACATCCGCATACCCCTGGCTTTGCGCAACGAGTGCGCCTGAAAGAGCTACGAGACCGTTTGAAAGCATAAGTCCGAGTATTTTCATTTGATCAGTATTCACACCGAGAGCGCGCACCATATGTTCATTATTTCCCGTCGCACGAATTGCACTGCCAAGTTCAGTTCCGAAAAACCAGTACATGAGGAAGACAATCACCACAACAAAACAGCAGCCCACAAAGAGAGAGGCCATAGTCGTATTCATGCCAAGATGCTCAGTAAAAAAAGACATGACAGTCTTCACACCAAGCAGCGGCGTATTCGCTTTTCCCATAATGCGGATATTGATTGAATACAATGCTATCATCGTAAGGATACTTGCAAGCAGCACGTGAATTCTTATTTTCGTATGCATAAGTCCCGTGGCAAGGCCGGTAAGCATGCCGATCAAAAAAGCAATGAGCAGCGAAATCAGCGGATTCACGCCATTAACAATAAGTACGCCGGTAACGGCTCCGCCTGTTGCAAAACTACCGTCGACAGTAAGATCGGCAATATCAAGGATTCTGAATGTAAGATAGACGCCGAGCGTCATGATGCTCCACAGGATTCCCTGCGAGACCGCGCCCTGCATGGCAAGTAAAAGTCCCATCTTTTGTACTCCAACAATAAATATCCTTTAATTATATAGATTCTGAGGGAACGTGAGAAGATATCCGGAAGGAGAAAAAATATGTTTTTATGCAATAAACTGAATTTTAAAAAACTGAAACAGGGAAGAATATCTGACGTTCTCCCGCAGACAGCGGGAGAACGGACTGGAGACAGCCGTTTTCTGTCTCCGGAATATAGAAAGGGTTATTTTAAATCAGCAGGGAGCGTAATTCCAAGTTTTGCAACAGTTTCCTGATTTATACTGAGCGTGCAGTTTTCAAGATACTGAATCGGCATATCTGCAGTTTTCTTTCCGTTCTTCAGAATGTCCACAGCCATTGCTGCTGTCTGTTTTCCAAGTGCATAATAATCAATACCGTATGTTGCAAGCCCGCCGGATTTTACCATACCGTCTTCACCGACGATTGTCGGAATCTTATTGTCGTTGGCAACCTGTGCGACTGTTGCCATACCGGCTGCAATCATGTTGTCTGTCGGAGCATAAATTACATCAACTTTTCCGATGAGGCTCTGCGTTACCTGCTGGATTTCGTTTGAGTTTGAAACAGTTGCATCAATATATTTCAAACCGATTTTATCGCATTCTGCCTTTGCAAGATTTATCTGAAAAAGACTGTTCTGTTCGCTTGAGCAGTAAATAAGTCCGACAGTCTTTGCATCCGGCACGATTTTTTTAATCAAATCAATCTGAGCAGCACAAGGCGTAAGATCGGAAGTACCGGAAACGTTATTTCCCGGAGCCGCGTTGGACTTTACAAGCTTTGCGCTTTCAGGATCCGTAACAGCAGTAATAAGGATTGGAATATCTTTTGTAAGATTTGCAACAGCCTGTGCTGCAGGCGTCGCTATTGCAAGAATAAGATTGTCGCGGTCATTTACGAATTTCTGCGCAATTGTAACACAGTTAGCCTGTTCACCCTGCGCATTCTGATAATCTATAGCAATATTCTGACCGTCAATATAACCGGCAGCCGCAAGACCGTCTACAAAGCCTTTGTAGGCACCGTCAAGAGCAGGATGCTCAACAAGCTGGACAATACCGATTTTAATCTTTTTGTCAGCTTTCTTTCCATTGCAGCCTGTCATAACGAGAGCAAGACTAAGTGCTGCAGAAATAATACAAATGCTTCTCTTCATATAGTTTCTCCTCAAAGAGTCTCGCCTGAAACACCTGCATAAAATCCCCGGCGTTTTCATCTGATTCTCCATATAGATACATAATCATACTGAGCGAAAAAATATTGGTCAATAGAAACAATGATTTTTTTCCAAAAATAGTTTATAATTTCAGAGAGGGTCAGCATATGAATAAAACCACAAGCTTCGCAATGGAACATAATACAACACTGCTCTATCTTATATGCTGTTTTCTTCATATCATCGGCGGCTTCTTTTTTTTCCATTACGGGTTCATTTATTCTGCAATTTACAATTTTGCAGCCGGAATTATATATCTTTTTCTTTTATATATTCTGTCAAATCTCCCCGAAACTTTTCTTTTAAGTTTTATGATTATAGAAGTACTTGCCTACAGCATTCTCGTATCCCTGGAAACGGGAAATGATGCCGGAACGCTTCTTCTTGATTTGAACCTTGCGTCCATAACGTTTATCGTGATGAGGGATACAAAACGAATAAAATGGTATTACTATTCCATCTCCTGTCTGATTCTGGCTGTTATTTGTGTCATCCTTTACATTGATTTTACAAAAAGGCCGTTTGCTGTAACTTCGTTTAGCAAACTTAATTTTTCTGCCTGTCTGCTCAGCACGACCGTTATTATTATGTATATTGCAGGTATTGCGGAAGCGCACATCATATGTGACAGACAAAAACAGACTGCCCGCGAATGCCGCCTTAATTTCATGGCAAACCACGATTCCCTCACCGGTATTCTTAACAGACGCGAATTGAACAGGCTGCTGCATGAATATGAAGTATTAAAAAGTGAAAAAAACATCGATTATGCATTTGCGATTTTCGACATCGATAATTTCAAACAGTTTAACGATTCATACGGGCATGATGCAGGCGATTTTATTTTAAAGGAAATGACAAAATTCATATCAGAACATATACCTCCCGGAGCCTACTTTGCGCGATGGGGTGGTGAAGAGTTTGCCATTCTGTTCACCATACAGGTAGAATCAGCACCCGACATTCTCAGTTTTTTCCGGGATACAATCGGAAGAGAGCGTTTCACGTACAATATGATACACGAACTGCACATAACGCTCACATTCGGGTTAAGCACGTCATTTACCGGCAAAGGGCTCCATGAAATGCTCATAGCGGCAGACGACAATCTTATGTACGGAAAAAGAAATGGAAGGAACTGTATTGTCACCGGTAAAAATGAAATATACAGGGCGGGGAAAAAATGATGACCCGTTTCCGCTACTATTGCATACATAACATTTCCATTTTCATTTATGTCATTTCGCTGTTTTTTCATCTTTACAATATAACCGCGATCTGGGAATGTACGGTGGCCCACGGAATTTTCATTCCCCGTCTTATGCCGCTTGCCGGTATCAATATCGTACTTTTCCTGATGAACCTTTCTTTTGTCAGTACATATATAAAAAGAAACAAGCTTGTTGTCTATACAGTGTATTCGGTCTCAACAGCAGTATATTGTACGGCATATATCTTCATTACCCGTATGGATCCGCTGCTCGAATCCGTCATGATAGCGCAGATTGCAATGACATATATGCTTACGAACAACAGTAAAGTACCGCGCCATTATTACCGGATAATGAATACTTTGTTTGTTTTAGTTATTATTTTCATCGAACTGGCAAGCCTCACCTATTGCAAAACACCTTATGCGATTGAACATCAATACATGCAGCTCTACCACCTGTCATTCGGCTGTACGATTCTTACTTCTCTGCTCTGCATTCTTGTCGCAGCAGGATATTCCAGCTTCATTCTTTACCGGACACGATTACAGGAAGAAAGGGCGGAAGCCTCCACGAACTACCTTGCAAACCACGATCCGCTTACGCATCTTATGAACAGACGGCGCATTTCAGACATTCTTGCAGCATGTGAAAAAAAACGCCAGACGGAAGGAATCAATTATGCATTCTGCATTTTTGACATAGATAACTTCAAACGGATAAACGACGTGTACGGCCATGACTGCGGAGATTTTATACTGCATGAACTCACTCACCGCATAAGGCTTGCACTCCCGGATAAAATAAAAATAGGACGCTGGGGAGGTGAAGAATTCCTCATCATCTATCCGTCCTGTACTGAGAATACGATATTTGAACTTGATGCAGTCCGGGCATCCATTTCTGCTGCGCCGTACATATATAACGGGGAACCGATCATTGTCACGGCAACGTTCGGCATAAGTTCATCGCGTAACCTTCCTACCCCCGATGCTGTTCTTACAGATGCAGACCGACGTCTTCTTGAAGGCAAAACAAACGGCAAGAACAGGCTTGTCGTATCAGAACTATTCTGAGTCTTGTCTTTTTACACGCCGGATTGTACACTGGGGAATATGAAAAAGAATATATTCATTATTGCAATTTTTGCAGCTTTCGTTGTTTTGTTTCCGTCGTGCAGTACAGTAAAAGAAATTCCTGACGATCTTTCGGCAGCACAGCTTATCCAGCTTGGACAGGATGCGTATGGAAGTGCACAATATAAAAATGCAGAAATATATTATAGTACTGTAATCAGCCGCTATGGAATGAACAATGACATTTACATTGAGGCAAAGTATGAACTTGGGCATCTGTACCTGAAGCAGAAAAACTATACCGCCGCATACAATGCTTTTAAGGAAATAGTTGATTTATACGCTTCCGCTGCACCCGGAACATACCCCGGTGCATACAGTAAACTTGCGCAGATTGAAATGGCAAAAATCCCCGAAAATAAACTGCCGAAAACTGAAGCATCGATAGTACAACCGCCGGCTGCAAATACAACGGGCACAGATAAAAGTTCTACAGCCTCAGGTCAAGACACTGCAGGTACAAATACAGCCGATTAACGGCCGCGCCTGGATTTGTCGTCGGGCAGGATTATTGCATCGATTGTAATACCTTTCCCGGCGGCAAGCTGCTGTACAAGGGCTTTCGTATATTTTTTTGTTCCGCGCGGAACAGGATGAGGTTCTGCATCACCAATGAGTATGACCTTGCGGGTTGCGTCTGAATCCCAGTTGTAAAATGACAGCGCTGCGTACAGGCCTTCGTATACAGCCTCCGGAATATCGCCGCCTTCGTTTCCTATAATCCTGAAACTATTGAGATTCTTTTCAAATACATGAACATCATCCGTAAAATCATAAAACTTAACGGGAATGTCCTTATAATTGTAGCCTCTTTCGCCGTAATCGCGGTAAAGGATCAATCCCAGCCTGATGCTGCCGAAATTTTTCATGTCGTCGATCAGCCGGGGCACCCACTCCTTCCGCAGCTGCGCTATGTCATCCTTCATGCTTCCCGTCGTATCAACCGCAAACACAACATCAGCTTTTGTTTTGGGATCAATCTTATTAATGGATGTCATAATGTCGTCGACAAGAGTATCAGGCCCTTTTGAATAAATCATAAAGCCGGAAATTTCATGAAATTTTTCACTCGCTTCAGGACTGTAATCGTCGGTAAGGACGGGAACTTCCTTAACAACAGGTTCCTTAACATCGGGCTCTTTTACGACAGGTTCTTTTATGGGTTCTGTAACAGGCTCTGCTGCGGGCCGTGCATCAGCAACAACAGATACGGGAACCGCCCCCAGATCAAACATAAACGGATTGTCACTGAACGCACCTCGGTAGTCTGCATATTTTCTCGAAAATGCACGTATATTGATGAACGTACCGCGGCCTATTGTTACTATCCCGTTTCTTGACCACGGATAGCCGTATACGATTGTGCGTGGAATATAAATATGGAAACTCTTTCCAAAAACAGGATCGTCTTCAACTGTCGAATCTACAAGACTATACCGCGAAGACGGTGAATCAAGCGTCTTTCCGTTCAGAAGCCGTTTTTCATCTCCGTTTACCTTATTCCACTCTGTCGTACGGTATGCATAGTTGTCAGCCTTTCCTTCGGGATCTTTCGTTGTCTCCGTAAGCAGGATAGATTCCATCCCCTGTTTCTTCCGCACATATAAATCGAATCCCGTTTCCGAACCAAAACCCGAATTATCGGATTGTTCAATACGTACGTCAGAAGAAAGTATAAGCAGCGGTCCGGCTGCAGAAAGATAAACAGAGCCGCACACTAATAAAACAAAGGAACATAAAATCTCTTTTCTCATATATATATTGTCGGTATTTTTTACAAATTACAGTAGAAAACACAGTAAACAATACAGTTATGATGCAAAAAAGCTCATAGAGAGGGTATCTCCTGTCAACATTTTTTATAAGTCCAATTGAAAAAGGTTTAATATATGATATAATAAAAGATACTGTGATTAGAGAGACTTCTGAAAAAGACAAACAATTTACTCCTGTTGATATAGATCAGTTTTATACTGCAGAAACCACTAACACAAATAAAAACGAAAACGGTATCATTATACTTACACCAAAACAGAAAAATCTTGTAGAAGAGCTTCTTGTCCATATGCGAAGTGCCGACGCAGAACGGGTAAAAATAATAACCGAACGGATGCGGGACCTGGAACACCTTGCTGCATCTGTCGCCCGTTTTCCATCGCTTCTTGAAAGACATGAGCTTGCAGGCGGCATACGCACACCACAATCTCTTATCGACTCCCTCATCGACCATCAGGACGAAGGTGATACGACACTACAGCTGCCTTCTAAGGCCATCCTCGGTAAAGGCTTCCTTGTAGCAAAAATACATACGTTTTCGTCTCTGTCAAAGCAGAGCAAACGGATAAACGCTCCTGAAAAACTTACACAGGAACTGCAGATGGAAACAGTCACGATGATGTTCTCCCTCCTGGCAGAAGACGTTTATCTGAATCTCATCCGCGACATATCACAGCCGACGGAATTCCGGCGTCAGTGGGCTCTCTCGCTGCTGCTGCTCTGGGAATACCGCAACGATCAGACAATCGCAAACATTGCGCCGGTCCTTCAATCAGTATGGACGGCACGCCGCAAACTCGCGCCGGCATTCGGTACCATGATGGGAACGAGTGAACTGCTGCTGATTTCGATTCAGCTGGATGAGCAGTGGATACAGTTCATAAAGCAGAAACTGGGAGAAAGCGGTGTTTCGCAGGCAATGGAAGAATTTTTATTCGGTATTTCTTACGAACAGATTCTTGAGCTGAGATCCATACTTAAAACAAAAGGAATTCCGGCAATCGGGCGCGACGAAGTTTCCAACTTTCTCGGAGAACACGTAAAAACAGATGCAGGACTCGACTACCGCGATTTTTATGCACTGTATACGGTGCGCCGCGACAACGCACGCGCACGGGAACGGATAAAACTTCCCGGACCGCACAAGACGCTGGAAGATTACTTTATTCAATTCGTAACAGAACAAAACAAGGAGAAACAAGATAATGACACGTTCGCAAAATCCTGAAGAGAAAAAAGAAAAACGCGTACCGTACCACTTTGGTGAAAAACTCCGGCAGGTCCGCGAGCACAAGGGGCTTACGCTTAAAATCGTTGCAGATAAGGCCGGCGTAAGCGAAAGCCTTGTCTCTCAAATCGAACGGAACCGCGTTTCTCCTGCCATAGACACGCTGCTCGCGCTTGCCGACGCACTCGACATCAATCTGGAATTTCTATTTGAGGAATACAGACGGGAACGTCCTGTACAGATAATCCGCGCAGACGAGCGCAGAACGCTTGCTGAAGATGACGTGACATATGAAGAACTTGCAAAGCCGGACGAATCTGAAAAGGAAAATTCCTTTGAAGCATACGTTATCAAAGTTCCCGCGGGTTCCCATACGCACAGGGGGTCCTACGGCCATCTCGGACGGGAGCTGGGCATCATAACAAAAGGTACCGCGCTGCTCAAGTACGAAAAAAAGGAATATACACTGGCGGTCGGTGACAGCGTTTCCTTCCCTGCCGGAACACCCCATACGCTGGAAAACAACACAAAAGAACCGATAGAGGCCATCTGGGTAGTAACGCCTCCCCAGCGCTTCGTTCACTAGATTCTCTCCTGATACCGGCATAAAAAGCATCCGATTCGTCATCTGCCCATCTCAGAAGGACAGGATGTCCGGCTCAGCTTTGCGAATGCGCGTACCTGAAGTACCGGCTTCAAAAGCATTCGCTTCGTCAAAAAAGTACATGGATGTACTTTCTGATGCTGCGCTTTATTTAATCCAGTCGTAGAGGACAGGATGTCCGGCTCAGCTTTGCGAATGCGCGTACTTGAAGTACCGGCTTCAAAAGCATTCGCTTCGTCAAAAAAGTACATGGATGTACTTTTTTGACGCCCCTTGCACAACTTTGTTTTTTCGTGCTAATATACAAACTCCTACGGAACACCGGCGAAAGGAGGTGAATAACGATGGCAAGTATTACAGTTGATGATTCAGAAAACCTTGAAAAAGCAATAAAACGCTTTAAGAGAATGGTTGAAAAAGAAGGTATTATCCGCGAATACAAAAAGCGCGAATATTTCGAAAAGCCGTCCACAATCCTGAACCGCAAAAATAAGACGCTTCAGCGCAAACTCATGAAAAAAACACATCAGCGGCACGAAACAAAATCTGCATATTAATATGTAACTTTCGTCATAAAATCCCCGGTACATTAATTATCCCGGGGATTTTTGTATTTGGTAATTCACTGACGGGTAAGATTGACGAATGCCTGCTAATAAACTATTATCTATTACATGGGCATTGCTACCAATCAGCAGATCAGCAACTATTATGATTTCTATCGTGACAAAGAGATCATATTCACAAAAGACATACTCCGTTCTCTTCGTATAGATCCGCGCCAGATATATGTAAAATGCAACGGGGCTCAGTGGCCGTGTATTATTAACTCAACATCATTTCAGATAGCAAAAATCATTCTGGGAACCAAAGGTGGTGCTTTCGCACAGATTACAAAGAAAGATACCCCGCCTGTCAGTCTCCGTTTCTGCTTTATCGAGCCGGATAATGAACCGCTCAGTTTCTTTATTTCCGGAAAAGTTGCGGAAGTTACTCCGTATATGAATTCCCAGGAACTTGCAATCATTACACTTTCATATACGCAAAGGCCGCCGGATGATTTAATCCTTAAACTCGGAACGCTTATCGAAGCAAGCATTAATTTTACGCAGCGTAAAGAAGAGCGGATTATAATAAATCAGGATTCAAAGCACAAACTCAATATCGAGAAAGAAGAAACGATTATTTACATACAAAATGTGCCGAGGCGCTGCATTCTGCGTGATTTGTCGTTTTCAGGCGCAAAGGTCATATTGCTCGGCCTGTCAAAATTCATCAGGGACAAAGAGACTATCCTTCGTATACAGTTCAACGACCCGTTTGAAACCATCGACATAAAAGGTACTATAGTCGCAGCTGATCTGATAGAAGGCCGGCAGGACATTGTAGCGGCAAGCATAAAATTTGACGAAAATCAGGTGCCGCTTTCCTATAAAATCCACATAAATAATTATGTCACGGCCAACAGAAAAACTTTTCTTGAATCACAGGCCAGGAAGGAAGAGGAAGAAGAGGAAGCGGCCGCAAACACAAAACCGGGAAAAGAAAATCCTGCAAAACAGTCTGCCACTGACAAAACTGCTGTAAAAAAAGAAGAAACAAAAACAGCTGCTGCAGAAAGCGGACAAACGACTGACGCAGCGGAACAACCGGAACAGACACACCCGGCCGGAGAAAATACGTCTGACGATAACCAAATTCAGTAAGGAAATACAATGAATCCATCCAGTCCACTTGATACTATTTATTACATTCAGCTGCCTGAAAATTTCAAACTGTCGCGTAATGCCATGCACATCGACCCGGCAATTCCGCTGCCGGTTCAGAAAAAAGATAAGGATGCACCGGGAACGTTCAATCCGGAAGAACTTACGCAGGAACAGATACTTGCGGGCATTCTTACAGTACTGGCTTACGACCCGCACAATGACAACATCGATTACTACCGTTCAGTGCTGAAGAATGCACGCCCGGAAATCAAAAAAGAATTGTCGGAAGCGGCAATTCTTAAAGCTAAAAACGAAGATTTCGAAATTGCAGAAGAGATATTTGCGGCTCTCAGGGGGTTTGATCCGGAAGATATGATTACGGTTCTTAACACCGCTCTCTTTCTCGACGAACGCGCAAATTCCTACCGGCGGTCCGGTCTCAATGAAGACGCAGACGCATATGATCACGACGCGCTTGAATACTACAGGCAGGCAATGGACGCAGAACCTGCGATTCCCGATGCATTCTTCAATGCAGGATTTTTTTACCTCAAGCAGCATAATTTCCACGACGCGAAGGACTGCTTTGAAACGTACCAGGCTCTTACATGCGATATGAAAGACGAAGAGCTCGGCGAAAACGGTATTTACAAAAAGGAACGCTCTCAGGAAATTCTGGACAATATAAAAAGCCGCAACATGGATGACGAGCGTTTTAAAGCCGCTTACGACTTCATCTCTTCCGGCCAGGAAGAGAAAGGGCTTGAGGAAATAAAAAAGTTCATACAGACGAATCCGCACGTATGGAACTCATGGTTCCTGCTCGGCTGGGGATTGCGCCGGCTTGAAAAGTATGAAGATGCCCAGCAGGCATTTCTGGAAGCACTCAGCTGTCCGGACGGGGACAAAAACCCTGATACATTCAACGAACTTGCAATCTGCCTGATGGAACAAAAGAAATACAAAGAAGCTGCAAAGTGTCTGGAAAATGCACTCGTACTGGAACCGGAGAGCACCAAAATCATGTCGAACCTCGGGTTTCTCGCTTTGAAAGAGGGAAAAATAGAAGAGGCCCAGAGATATTTCACTTCAGTGCTTGCTTATGCCCCGGACGATAAGATTGCAAAGGCCGAACTGGAAGAACTGGAAAAATTGTCATAAAATATACGCATTACGGCCGGTATGCCTTTTTACTCTGCGGCCGTATTGAAGTCGATTGCGAGCGTATCGCCAACCGATATGCCGGTACGGGAAAACCAGCCCTGCGGAACTTCCAGTGCATAGCGTACATTTACTGTGCTGTCGATATTTGCGAGGCTGTACGGCGTCATATCGAAAATATTGCGGATACGTCCCCGCGAATCTATGAATGCTATGGAAAGAGGTTCCGGGGTGTTCTTCATCCAGAATGAAAGTATCTGGTCGCGGTCGAACAAAAACAGCATCCCCGTACCGTCAGGGATATGGCGGCGGTTCATAAAACCGTTGTTCCTCTCGCTTTCCGTACGCGCCATTTCCGCTTTTATCTTTACCGTGCTTCCGCCAGCTTTTCCGATGGTAAGAATCCGGGTTTCAAGTTTTTTCGTACATGATACATTTGATAATCCTGCCGACAATACAACTGCAGCGCACATAAAACGTAAAATATTTTTCTTTGTACAAATCATTATAAGCCTTCCAGAAACATGTCGCGCGTCATTTCCGTACCGGACGGAGAAACAAGCGATTTTTTGTTAAGTTCGTCAAACACGTTGTTGTCCACATATTTCAGCGAAAGGGGCCTTTCAAGGCTCATAGTTACATCTGCATTTTTCCACACGGATTTTTCAGGTGAAAGCGACACAGGATTGCCGTATTTTTTGCAGAGAGTACTGAATACACTGTAGTGATCCATACGCTCGGTGTTGATGGTAATAATCATAATATATAATTTGCCGTTGTAAAACTGAAAATAGCAGCGATCAAGAAACGAATCGACATGACCTGCCGCGGAATCGGTTTCGATAAGCACTCTGTTTTCGCCGGGCAGAAGGGATACATCCCTGTCTCCGTGATAGCCGAACTCGCTGTTTTTCATAAGCCTGCTCTTTACCTCATCGAGAGACATCCCCAGTTCAACACCGCCGTATCCTCTCGGAATTGAAGATGCATCCTGAGCGGTGACGGCAAGCAGAGTCAAAAGTAAAAATAAGATACAGGCTGTCACTTTTTTCATCAGGACGTTCCTCTTCAGGTATTGTTCTGTTTACGGTAAAATGCTGCCTGTTTTACAAGTTCAAGACAGTCGGGCACCAGAATTTTTCCGCCGAAAATTTTAATATGGGAATCTTTTTGCAGCCTGAAAATCCCCTCCATCTGCTGCTCTTTCGGAATACCGCACATATTTGCAAGGTCATATACACTCAAGTCAGTCTGATACTGAGTTTTCGATGTAAGATTCATTTTAGCCTTTTCTATCTGGAGGGCAAGCATATCAATAAGTTTCTGGAGCGGATCACGAAGATTGGCATTGTCAAGCTGCCGGTACATCGACCACAAGCGGTCAGCAAGCATTGTCGTAAGATGTGCAATAAGCTGCGGCTGCGTCGCAACCATCTGATCGAAATTCTGGCGGTTCACAACCATAAGCCGGCAATCTTCGTGCGCAACAGCACTTGCAGAGCGGGGTTTATTCTCAAGCAGCGCCATCTCACCGAACATATCACCTTTTTTGAGCATTGCAAGCGTAACTTCGTTGCCATTAACGACTTTGGTAATTTTTACCTGACCTTCCTGAATGATGAACATATCGGGACCGCTCTGGCTTTCGGAAAAAATCATCGTGTCTTTAGGATAGACGCGGAGCAAATCGGGAGTTGATTCAAAATACACTGCATGAGTATGAGGTTTAAGCCGGATAAAGCGCTCTTCTGCTTTCTTAAAATTAATTCCTTCCGGACACGCTTTCAGATACTGATAATATGCATAGGCTGCTATATCAGACTGCCCTGCCTCATCGTAATAATCAGCAACGTCAAAAATATGTTCAGGGGTGTCGTCAACGACATTGTTAAGTGTAAGCTTTGTAAGCGTTTCGTTCATCGAGCGCATGCGGGTTGCAAACGTGCGGATGATTTTCATGGCCACCGGGGTATTGTGCATAATCAGTTCAGGATACTGATCGCGCCGCACAGAGATACCGGTAACATCTGTCAAGGCTGTGACTGTTTCAATCTGTGAATGACCGGACATACAGGGAATGACGCCGACAAAATCTCCGGGGCCAAGCATTTTCTGCGCCTCGCCGTGAATGTCACCTGCTTTATAACAGCGGACTTTACCGCTCTGAATAATGAAAAAACGGTCGCTTTCGGCTTTTCCCTCAACTACGAGATATGAGTCTTTCCTGAAATTCACAAACGATAATTGCAGCAATTCGTCCCACCATTTCCTTAACTAAAAAGTATAGGTTCCACTGTTTTTTTTGTCAATCTTACCTGCAGGCATCAAGAAAGATGCTGCTACTCTATTCCGCAGAAAATTATCTCCGGTTCAAGCGTAAAACCCGTTTTTTCCTTTACTGTACTAATAATATAATTCACAAGAGCCTTTATATCAGATTCCGTGGCATTATTCCTGTTGATTATAAAATTACCATGCCAGGGTGCAATCTGTGCGCCCCCGATTTCATAACCGCAGAGGCCTGCTTTATCGATTATGCTGCCCGACGGCATACCGAATGAATGATTGTTGCGGAAAACGCTGCCCGCGCTCGGATAACGGAAATGCCCTTTACTCACCCGTTCGCCGATATATTTCCGGCATTCTGCTTCAATCGATTCTTTTTGAACGCCGCCCAGTGCTGTTGTCCTGAAAACGACCTTTGTAATAATATGTTCCGCATTCTGCAGTGAGTCCTTCCCGCGGGGTTGAAACGGCGATTTTTTATAATCCCAGTCGGCAGGATTGAGTCTGTATGCAACTGTTTCAAGCGTTAAAGCATCTACATATTCAGCAGACACAAGCACGTCGCTCACAGACACGCCGAAGCACCTGGCATTCATATACAGCGCTCCGCCGGCAGTTCCGGGAAGGCCTGCGAACTGTTCAAGCCCCGAAAGCGCATGAGCAGTACAGTAATCAACAACGGAAGACATGGGAGCGCCAGCCCCGCACGTTACGAAACCGTCACCGTCCGTAATCGTATTGATGCCGCCCGTAAAAATAACGGCGCCGTCAAAGCCTCTGTCGGACACGACTATATTGCTGCCCCCGCCGAGGATAAAATACGGAACGGCATCCTCTTTAAGAGTCCTGAGCGTAAAGATGAGTGAGGGAACATCCGCAGGCTCTATGAACAACGGCGCGGAACCGCCGACTTTGAAAGTCGTATGGGACGCCATCGGTTCAGAAAGACGGACTACTCCCCTGAAATTACCGCATATATTGAATTTTTCAGCTGTTTCACGTATGCTGGACATACCGCTTATTATAGTACAGCGACAGATAAATTGCGATAGTGAGGCAGTAGTATGGGATTACGGTTATACAATACAATGGGACGTGAAATGCAGGATTTTGTCCCGATTACTCCGGGACATGTCGGTTTTTACGGCTGCGGTCCGACCGTTTACAACTATGCCCATATCGGAAATCT
>WSSedB1CaDRAFT_10000017_pt1 | contig 86723 bp, 84 predicted proteins | sample WetSurSB1Cattail_FD_9460 | JGI IMG/M metagenome (IMG submission 9460)
AGTACAGGAAGGATATTTCACTTTTGTATCTAATCAGTATATGTACGCTGATTAATCTTTAGAAGCTCATAGAAGCGAGCAGGAAAACATGGGAAAAAAAATTTATGTAGGTAATCTGTCCTACAACACAAACGACACAACAATTCGTTCATTATTCGAGCCATTTGGCACGGTAGTATCAGCAAGCGTAATTACCGACAGATACAGTGGATCATCAAAAGGTTTTGGTTTTGTAGAAATGGAATCAGCAGAAGCTGCTGGAAGCGCAATCGCATCTCTCGACGGAACTGATGTTGATGGACGCAATATCAAAGTAAACGAAGCAATCGACAAGCCCGCACGGCATGGAAATAACCGCTACTAGACATTAAAAAAATAAATCCCCATAATTCCCAGGGGAGAGGGGGATTTATTTATATGATTACCTGGTATTCCATCGATACGGCTGGAAAACTTTTTCCATCCGTATCAAGTAATAACAATTCTTCTTTTTTCCGCATAGCTGCGGTTCTGAAAGAACCGATAAATCAAGATATTTTCCAGGAAACAATAGACAGGGTGCGTCCCCGTTTCTCATTTTTTTTCGTCCGGCTGAGAAGAGGTACGTTCTGGAATTATCTGGAAGAAAATAACGAACCGTTTCTTGTACAGCAGGAAACCGACTGCCCCTGCACCGCATCCCAGTTCGGACGCCACGATTCACACCTGATACGCTTTCTCTATTTCGGAAACAGGCTTTCCATAGAACTTTTTCATTCAATTACAGATGGAAGGGGCGCAATAGAGTTTATGAAAGCAGTGCTGTTCACCTATTCTGTCATTGCAGCAGAAAGAAACTGTGATAAAGTTTTACCTGTCCCTGAGGAAAAAATAGTAAACATACAGAGTACACCGGTAATTGATGATTACGAGAACAGTTTCCTGCGTTTTGCAAAAATCAATAAAAAAGGGTCAAAACTCGAAATACGCAAGTTCCCACCGGCTTCGTATCATATAGAAGGCACTCCTGCTGCGCAGAAGTGCGTCGGCGTTATTACCGGACTTATTTCCTCAGAACAGTTAAACCGGTATGCAAAATCACTCGGTACTACAGTTACCGGCTATCTTGCATCCCTGCTCATATACAGCATCTACAGTGCACGCATAAAGTTCAGCACGGAAAAAAAACCTGTCGTCGTCTCCGTGCCTGTAAACCTCCGCAGACGTTTTCCGTCAGTTACATTCAGAAATTTTTTTGCCGTCGTCAATATATCTTTTTCGTTCAGCACTATAGAATCGGAAAATTCAGCTCCGCTGTTTGATACAATACTGGAAAGTGTTTCACAGCAGCTTGAACATCTGACCAGAAAAGAAAACCTGCAGCGTGAAATCGATAAGAATATTTTTTTTGATAAAAACCGTATAGGACGCTGGGTTCCGTTGAGAATAAAGCACTTATTCGTACGGCTGGGCTTCAATTTATTCGGCGAAGTAAGAAGGACTATCACGCTGTCAAATATGGGCGAGATAGACCTTCCGTCGGGAACGGCACAACTCGTTGACCATGGAGAGGCTTTGCTGTATCCGAGCTTAAAATGCCCGCTTAACTGCGCTGTTATCACAGTCAACGACAGTATGTCAATCTCATTTACAAAAGCAATAGAAGAAACTGATGTTATCAGGAGCTTTTTCCTGCTGCTCAAACAGCAGACAAATCTGCAGTTACAGGTTTATTCAAACATCAGCAGGGAGAAAGTATGATTTGTCCTTCATGCGGCATTGAGATACTTACCGGAAAAAGTTTCTGCCCGTTATGCGGCATGCATATAAAACATCTGTCTGAAGATTCAGCTGAACTCAGGGAAAGAGCCACTGCCTGCAGGTATCCTGAATATAAAGAAAAAAAACCTGATACGGTAAAGACAGCAGTCTTTTTTTCAACGTGCGTAGTAAGCATCGTCAGCCTTTTTATAAATTATCTGACTTTCGCGCAGAATCACTTCCTGTGGTCGCTGCTTGTCATAAGCGCAGTCTTCTTCATATATAAGACAATATTTATCTGGACATCCCGGGTATATTATATCGGTGCAAAATTATTTACACAGTTCTTCTGGTCTGCCCAGCTCATGATTGTCATAGATGTACTTACAGGTTTGTCCTTCTGGTCTTTTTCGCTTGTCATTCCCTGGTTTTCTGTCGGAATAACGACAATACTGACAGTCCTTGCGGCATGCAACCACAAAAACTATGAAGAATACACGGGATATATGACTGCAGCTTTTTTCCTGTCGGTCGTCCTGTTCATTATCAGTCTCTTTCCATTCATAAGAACAAAGTGGCCGTCATGGGCTGCAATGCTGTATGCAATTCTGACGGTCTTCGCGCTATTTCTCTTCTCAAGAAGACAGCTCAAGGAAGAATTAAAAAAGAGGTTTCTGCTCTAAACTGCTCAGGACTTCGGAACATTTTTCCGCACTTTATTCGTTAAGAACAGAGCCGGCAGGATACTCACAAGCATAAAGAAAAGGCTTGTAACAAATCCTGCATGGTAAGCGGCGGTAATGCCTGCAATTCCGGTTTTTGCTCCGGTCTTCAGTACACTCCCTACTACCGTTCCGAGTATGGCAGAGCCGAAAGCAGCTCCGATATTCTGAATCGTCCTGGTAGCCACACTTGCCGCAGCAATCTGGCCCTTTTCAAGTCCGACAAATGAATCGCTCATTACAGGAATTGTAAAACCACCAAGACCCATACCCCGTATGAGCAGAACAAACCATATAACCCACTGGCTGGTTTCCGCATTAAAGAACACAAACGGCAAAGTCCCTGCAAGTACTACAATAACGGAAGGAAGCGTGACAAATCTGGCACCGATTCTGTCTGTCAGTTTTCCGACCTGGGATCGTGTTATAAGCATTCCCACACCCTGCGGTATAAGCCAGAGGGCTGATATGGTGACACTCAGTCCGTGTACGTTTTGGAAAAAAAGAGGAAAAAGGAGCAGCGGCCCGTTGGTTGCAAATCCTGCGAGAAAAAGCAGAATGAACGACGCGCTGAAGTTTTTTGATCTGAACAGAACTAAAGGAATCAGTGCCTGATTCTTCTTTTTCAGAGCATAAAAAATATATACCAGAAGCGAAAGCGCCGCTGCCGCAAATGAACAAATGGCAATTGTCTGCCCTTGTACTTTCTTTATCTCAACAACGCCGAAAACGGACATTGCAGATATCAGGGCAAGCAGCAGAATCCCGAACCAGTCAAGTTTTGAAGATGTATCGGCAGCTTCAAAATGAGGCAGTTTCCACTGCATCAGGATTAATGCAATTGCCCCTATAGGCAGATTCACAAAAAACAACCAGTGCCAGTTTAAATACTGGAGAATCAGGCCGCCTATAATCGGGCCTATAATCGGGACAAAAACAATCGGAACTGAAACGATTGATATAAGGCTCCCGATGTTCTCACTACCTGCTATCTGTGCAATCATAGTGGTCAGTGTCGGAAGCATGAGTCCGGAAGCCAGTCCCTGAAAGATACGGAATACAATCAGGCTCGGCATGTTCCATGAAAGCCCCGAAAGCAGGGAACCCGTCAGAAAAAGCAGCAGACTTCCCATCATCACTTTTTTGCCGTCACACTTTTTCATAAGCCATCCTGAGAACGGTACGGCGATTCCCAAAGCAAGGACATAGCACGTAATCACCCATTGAGTAGTAGTCAGCGTACTCGAAAACTGTTTTACAAGATCGTTTACCGCTATATTGACGATTGTGGAGTCAAGCATTGCCGGCAGTACTGCAAGTACCAGAATCAGGGAGATAGTCTTAATCTCACCCGGTGATTTTTCTTTTTCCATCGTTAAGCCCCCAATAAGATACATATCGTATCTTATTGGGACTACTATATATTTTCCTAAAATAAAGTGCAACATGTATCTTATATTTTTTTCAAGCTGATGCTATACTGATCCGGTAAGGAAACACAGACAAAGGAGATACATTTTATGCAGGAAACAGGTGTCAATACACGGAAACGCGGTGATACGCTGACGGAAAGCATATATGATGCATTCATAAAGCTTGTAAAAGAAACCGGCTACTCAAATTCTTCTTTACAGCAGATTGCAAAGGAAGCAAAAACCAGCCGCAGCGTGTTGTACCGCAGATGGACGACAAGGTTCGATTTACTTATAGATATAGTGGACGAGAAATCGGAAAAGGCCCTTGGCGGACAATTGATCGACAAAATTGAAGATACAGGAACTTTGCGGGGAGACTTATTAATACTGCTTACACTTTATCAGCGTATATACACAGAAATCGGCCCGGAGCTTCTGAATGCGTTTCTATTTGAAATAGGACAGGACAGTAAAAAAATTGCAGAGGAAAAGACAGACGTCAAAACGAAGAATCTCCTGGTCATGAAGAAGCTGTTGAATAATGCAAAATCAAGAGGTGAGAACATAAAGGAGGTCAGCGATATTACGTTGTTCCTCCCTTTTAACCTGCTCCGTATGGAAAACATCATATACAGAAACACCGTAGATGAAAACCGTCTCGTATTACTTGTCGATGAAATACTGCTGCCGGTTTTCACCGCATGACATTATTGTACTTTTCCCAGCCCCTGATAAGTCGTAACATGCTCCTTCCAGACAAAACTGTATTTTTTAAGCAAATCTTTCGGCTCTGCAGGTTTTCGTCCGGTGAGCTTTTCCACTGTATCGGTTTCCACAGCCATCAGTCCGTCACGGATACCTGATTCGTTTGTTACCATATCGTTAGCGCACCACGGAACAGGAGACTTTGAATAATTTCCGCGTGATGTCCGTGGAATATAAATTGAATCGAGATAATCGTAATAATCGTTTTCTTTTAACGTAATATACGTATAATCGATTCCTGAAATTTCACGAATCATATTGCATATCTCATGTTCGCTGATCAGCCGGCCTGTCACATCGTAGTCCCTGTTGTTATCCCCCTTCCCAAGGAGCAGCGCAGCAGCTACACGACCGCTGTCGTCTTTCGGAATAAACGTTGCTTTTCCCTCACCGGCTGCCGTCACCCATCTGTTGTTGTCCAGATTCGCCATCATTACGGAATTAAGCAGATAATTTTCCAAGTACAGATTATTCCGCATAATGTTGTATGCAACTCCTGACTCCTTCAGATATTTCTCTGTCGCAGTATGATCGGGCAAAACATACTGATAATATCCCTTCCTGTTTGCCCCGAAAAAAGATGTATATGTTATGTGTTTTACACCTGCACTGATGGCTGCATCTATGACATTCTTATGCTGCTGAACCCGTAAAGGTCCGATGAAAACACCGGATACCATATACAACCTGTCACCGCCCGTGAAAGCCTGTATCATTTGCTCTTTATTGTCATAATTGGCTTCCCTTACTGTTACGCCCTTTTCTTTCCATGATTCAGCCTTTTCCGCATTCAGACGTTTCATATCAGGACAAGTAAATAGTAATTCATCCCCGGAAACTTCCTGCAGCATATTCGCTGCAACTCTGCCGCCAAGCTGACCATCCACGCCAGTAACAACATAACGCATTGTACACCTCCACTAAAAACTGTTCATACCGTGAATTGCCGCTGATTCCGAACAGAAACAAGCAGGCAATCGTTTTTCCTTTCCGAAAATAATTCCGCGTCAGGAAAATTCTTATATAACTATATAAAATCCGCGGGTGAAAGTAAAATCAGAATATGTTATACTCGATAAAAGATTATTATAAACGGGGCCGCGTATGTTTCTGAAGCAACTGAACTGTTTTGTCAATCTGGCTGAAACGCTGAACTATTCAAGAACTGCCCAACTGCTTTACATCACACAGCCGGGAGTAACGCACGAAATCAATACGCTGGAAGATGAGCTTGGACTTAAGCTGTTCATCAGAACAAAAAGAAAAGTGGAACTGACGACTGCCGGTTTTTCATTATATAAAGATATGAAAGACATTCTTACCAGGGTAAACATTGCAGTCGCAAAGGCAAAACAGTATTCGTGTGATTATGAATCGAACATTTCCATCGGTTACGACGGAAATACGGAAGTAAAACATCTTCCTGATATATTGAAAACATTTACAAAAGATTTCCCAAACGTGCACCTGTACCTGAAAACCGCGGATTCGATGGAAAAAAGAACATTATTTTCCAATTATAATCTTGATATTATTTTTACCGTGAAAGAATTGATAGAAAACATTCCGCAGACAGACTATATGGAACTTTTCACAGCCGAATTTGTCTGCGTCGTACCAAAGAATCATTCTCTGGCGGCAAAGGCAATAATCAGAAACCCGGATCTTGCCAATGAATCCCTGATTTTTCTGGATCCGCTGAGATGCCCCGCGGAAATGGGACGCATTCAAAGAGACCTCCAGGAACAGTGCCCGGTTTCAGGACTCTATTTCAGCGACAGTGCGCAAATCAGTTACACAATGATAAAAGGACAACTGGGAATAGCAGTAATGCCCGATTTTGTCTGCCCGGAAGATGCAGGACTTGTACGCATACCGTTCGAAACTCACGAATCACTATCATATGGAATCGCCTGGCACAGAAACGGGATCAGAAAAGAAATCTGCGGATTTCTGGAAGCAGCAAAAAAACAATATCAGGTCAACTGATTCCGGAATGGCAGTACGAAGACGGTTTCCGCAGCTGTCTTACCGGAAGCGGCATTATTGTATAAAACACCTTTTTCGTGTACCGTTCCTGCATAACAGGTATATATGAAAAAACAGATTATTATCATCAATTATCCGCTGAATATTACTCCCGACCGTACAATGCTGCAGAACTGCGCACCGGAAGCAGAATTTATATACGGCAAAGACGTGCAGAACTTGCCGGCCGGCCGATTTGAAGAAGCCGATGCCTTAATCGGCGATCCTCCTGCACAGGTTAATCTGATGCAGATAAAAAACTTAAAATGGTTCCAGCTTTTGAGCGCCGGTGCTGACCAGTATACGAAACCAGACGTCCTGCCGGAGCAGACCGTTCTTACCTGCGCGTCGGGTGCATACGGAAAGGCTATGGGCGAATACATGATCTGTGCGGTGCTGAGCCTCATGCTCGATTTTCCCCGGTACAGGGACAACCAGCGGAATCATCTGTGGGAAAAGGGAGGACAAATCCGGCATATAGCAGGTACGACGGCGCTTGTCGTGGGACTTGGCGATATCGGAAGCGAATTTGCCGCACGGTACAAGGCGCTCGGCGGATATGTTATAGGAATAAAACGCACGAAAACGGCACAAAAACAGGACTGTGCAGACGAACTGTATGCGACGGAAGAGCTCGACAAACACATCCCTCGCGCAGACGTCGTCGCACTGAGCCTGCCGTCTACGAAGGAAACGGTGCATCTGTTCAGCGCGGAAAGGATCGGACTCATGAAACGGGATGCCCTCTTCATCAATGTAGGCAGGGGAACGGCCGCAGATACTGATGCACTTTCGGACGCTCTGTACACGGGAAAAATCGGAGGGGCTGCGCTCGATGTGACTGACCCGGAACCGCTTCCACCCGCCCATCCGCTCTGGGACGCGCCGAACACGATAATTACGCCGCATGTATCAGGCGGCTGGGAAATACCGGAAAATACGGAGCGCGTGCTCGGCATTGTCTACGACAACCTGCGGCGTTTTGCAGACGGACAGCAGCTCTGCAATATTGTAGACCGCACAACGGGATACCGCACGCGCTGATGCAGGTCTGTATGCAGCGCTAGTATACGTACAATCTGTAGAACTGCCTGATATGCTTTTCCAGGCTGTCCAGTGATTTCTGCTCGCGGGCAGGATCGGCATAGCAAAGTGAAACCAGCATATAAATCGGTGCATAGAATTGTACCGCCGTTGCTTCAGGATCGTCAGTATGCACATACCCTGCTTCTGCAAGGAGCTTAAATAAAATATTCTGATAATTAATCATGCTGTCTACATATTCATGCATATACAGCTGAACAAATTTTTCGTTTTTATACTGTTCAAGCGTAAACATCTTCAGGAACCGGGACGTATATGAATCATGAAAAAAGAAGTTGAAAAAACTTATACCGACAGCTACCAGCTCATCCTCCGACATGTTCTCATAACGGGAAACATCTTTCGATAATACATCAGTCTCGTGCAGATGCATGGATTTCCCCAGTTCGTCATACCGGGTTTTCATTATATCAAGCAATGCCGTGAAAATCTCCTGTTTGCTGGCAAAGTGTTTGTACAGCGACGGAGCTTTTATGCCGACCGCATCCGCTATCTGTACAACGCTTGTCGCATCATATCCCTGCCCGGAAAAAAGGGTCAGTGCACAGTCAAGTATTTTTTCCCTGGTTGAAGGACTTCCCTTCTCTGCCATCAGGCATCCTCCTGCATAACGGCGGAAGCAAGCGCCCGTACCTGCTCTTCCTGCTCAAACAGTGCACATCCGCCGCTGTGTTCCGTTCCGGTAAGATGATGTTCACGGAGTGCGGAAAAGAGCGGGGAGTTCAGAACTTCTTTGAGAGATGATTCTGCAACGTTGCAGTCTGAATGGGGAGAGAACGGACACGGTTCCGCTCCGCCGTACGGATTAATATGGAAAAAAGCGCGGCCTCCTGCTAGACAGCCGCCGAGATATTTTTCGTCACCGGGAAAGGCGAGCAGCACCATATCCTTATACCGCTTCCGGAGGACGTCTTGCCGCTCTTCAAGCAGCGTCCTTTCCTTTTCGCCGGGAGCAAGTTTTTCAGTACCGGGAACGGCAGGAACATATTCTATGAAGAAAACAACCCGGGCACCGTTTTTATAGAGACTGTCCGTAAAATCCGCAGAAGTGACTTCGTCTATGTTTTCCGTCGTCAGGGTAACCGATGCGCCCCAGAGGATGCCGCGCCGGTGAAGCCTTTCTGCTGCTGCAGACAGTTTGTCGTACGTTCCGTTTCCCCTCCTGCCGTCGGTATGTTCCCTGTCGCCTTCAATACTCATAACCGGAACAATATTCCGGTGTGCATTGAAAAACCTGCAGTATTCATCGTCTATCATTGTCCCGTTCGTAAAAACCGGAAAAACAATACGCCGGTATGACGCTGCTTTTTCAATAACATCGCGCCGCATAAGCGGTTCACCGCCTGCCAGCAGGCAGAATGAAACGCCCATATCCTGCGCCTGTGAAAAAACAGATCCCCATTGTCCGGCTGTAAGCAGTTTCTTTTCCGTCTCCCCGCATAAACCGTTTGCCCTCGCATAGCAGCCTTTGCAAAAAAGATTGCAGGAATTTGTAATACTTGCAATGAGAAAAGAAGGAATATGCTCACCCTGCTCCTCGGAAGCAGAACGGAGTCCTGCAGCGTTGCCGACGAAGCGTCTGAAGGCAAGCAGAAATAATTTCTCCCTCATATTTGAAGAACCGACATTCACGGCAAGATTTCTGACTGCTGCGTTCATATATTCAGTCAGCTCGTTTTGTTCCATAAAAATAAATCTCCTTATCAAAAGGCCCGTCGGAACGGACACTTATTGCAAGGCTAACGAACATTAGCTTTGCAATAGTATAATATCCACCGGCAATCTGCGTGTCAAGGAAATGCTTGTACTCTTCCCGTGTATCAGGTAGACTATGTTTTCAGGTACATTTATTATGACCAGTACTTCAGGAAACAAAATTATTGTCGTGTATTTGTAAAAGTGAATGCTCCTGCAGAAAATAATCCGCTTAAGCTCCAACTTCGCTTCGCTCAGGGTCGCACGCGGGCTTATTTTCTGCTCCGCATCCTCTTTTACACACGGTATGCAGAATATTTTTTCCCCGAACGGCATGTATGATAGACAACGTTTAGAAAAATCAAAAGACGGGGTACAGGGGATTCCCCTGGTCATGCTGAAAAAAGTAAGTGGTTTGGAGAGAGCGCACGGATAAAGCAGGTGCATATGTCCGTGCGCTTTGAAAGTAGAGGTTTTCTCTCTCCAAATAAACGTACCTTTCACTGCAAAGAATGAATAAAGAAAACGAAAAAATCGAAAATCTGAAATTTTCATATTCGCGGCAAATAATAACATTTCCGAAAGGATTTCCCATTTTCTTATTCGACTATCAGGTATCGAAAGATCCGCTGACAATGCTTCACTGCCATGATGCCGTTGAAATCGGATACTGCAGACACGGCAACGGGCTGTTCGTTCTTGGAAACGAGATTTACACGTATAAAGCAGGAGATATAACAGTCATCGGGACTGATATCTATCACCGGGCGCATGCAAGTGAACCGGATGACGATCTGTGGACGTTCCTCTATTTTAAACCGGAAGACTGGAATATGAAACTTCCTGCCACCATGCGCATACTCACAGACAAAACAGGAGACCCTGAGCTTGCCTGGCTCATACCGGTGTTCTGCAGAGAAGTAACTGAAAAAAGTGAAAACTATCAAAGTGTAACAAGAGGATTGCTCACTTCAATCATCGCATATCTCCAGCGTAATCTGGTCCAAAACGAAAAAAAGGGAAATCCTCACCACTACGATTCACCGGCAATTTCACTTGATATGCGGATAAAGCATGCTGTCGATCTGATGATCGAACCTGATAAAGGCCTTACAACCATACAGCAGTTGTCAGACAAATGTAACATGTCGCCTTCCTATTTCAGGCAGCTGTTTAAGCAGGAACTGGACAAATCGCCGAAAGATTTTCTTATTGAACTGAAATTGAAAAAATCAATGAATCTCCTCCGCAATACAAATAAAAAAATTGTAGACATCGCTCTCGACTGCGGCTTCAACAGCCTGTGCAGTTTTAACAGGCAGTTCAAAAAAAAGATGCAACTGTCTCCCCTCCAGTGGAAAAAGAAAAACACCTGATTCATCGGCGAAAATGCATAATTTTACCGTGTTAGTGCAGAGAAATAAGTACAGACTGCGGTACCATTGAACTATGTCACTGTCAGGAGGTCAAAACAGTATGAATAAGGTTATAGTAATTGCAGCTGCGTTGTTACTGGGAAGCGGATGTATCTTTGCAAAAAGCTCTGCAGGTGCAAAGAGCAGACAAATTGTAGAAATTTCCGCAAATTATACGGAAGAAACCCAGGTAAAAGTCTGCCAGAAGATGTTCGGAGAATTAGTTGCCGAGTACAATAAAAAGAATGGGACGAATTATCAGCTCCAGCTGCTTACAGGGCAGGGAATGGATATCACGAACACCAGAATGAGTTCAGGAGACAAACCGGATCTGTTTTCCATCGATTCCCCATCCGATGCAAACCGCTACAACAAGGATGGTCTTCTGTACGATCTGAGCGCATATGCAAAGAAATACGGATGGAAAAACAAGATGTTCCCGTGGGCGTATGATCTTGCGCTCGCCAACGGAAAAATGATGAGTATGCCGTTCGGATACGAGGGGCTGCTGCTCTGGTACAACAAATCTGCCATGAAAAAGCTCGGGCTTAATCCTGCAGATATCAAAGATCTTGCATCATTCGAAAGTGCAATGCAGAAAGCAAAAGGAGCCGGCTACATTCCGGTCATTCTGGGAACACAGGACTGGCCGTGGGCACAGGAATGGTATCTTTCCATTATGTACAGTTACACCGGAAGGAATCTGCTGAGGGACACACTTGAAGGAAAAACCAAGCTGGGATGGAAAGACCCCCGTTTTAAGAGTACCGTCGAATTGTATAAATCATGGAATGATAAAGGCTATCTCGCGGATGGAAAATCCTACATACTAACGTCTGACGATGCCATCAATATTTTTACAACGGGAAAGGCACTGTTCAAACTCGAAGGAACATGGGCGCCGTACTGGATTCTTCCGTTAAGCCAGGAAGAACAGGACAATATCGGCGTTATGCTCCATCCGGCAATCAACAGTGCGGAAAAACCTCACCTGCCCATAGCCATAGGACAGGAGTGGTGTATCTCGGCAGGTACGAAAAACGCTGATATCTGCGCCTTTATTCTTGACGGCCTTATGCAGCAGAAATACCAGGGAGTATTTCTTGACTCAGGAATGGATGTCGCTCCTATAAAAATCGATGATGCACAGTATGCAAACTTGACTCCTGTTGTCCGGAATATGTGGAAAATAGTAAATACCGCATTGGACAACAATCAATTCGGATATGCAACCTATGCGTTTTATCCGCCGGAAACCAGGGTGTACTGCTATGAAGGTATCGTTAATGTGCTGAGCAATAAAATCAGCGTTGACACGTATCTTTCCAAAATGCAGGAATTAAACGAAAAAGAATTAAAAGCGGGATTCACCCCCGTCATTCCGTCAGCAAAATAATAGCATTTAAACTGATAAGCGGCATGGAAGTAATAACAGTTTATTCCCATGCCGTACTATACAGGGAGTCTCATAAAAGAAAAATGAAACAAAACCAACTGTCTAAAAAAACATACCAGAAAAAGGAACTGCATGCAGCAATGCTGGCGCTTGTTCCCATCTTTCTGTATCATTTTTGTCTTGTCGTACTTCCATCACTGAATTCGCTGACAAGTTCATTCACAAACTGGAACGGGTTGCTCACAAAAAAATTCATCGGGTTGGAAAATTACCGGAATCTTTTCAGGGATACCGATTTTTACGAAGCATTTTTTAATAATATTAAATGGATGCTGCTGTTCATAACAATTCCCGTTATCTGCAGCATATTGATTGGGTTTATGCTCAGCCATATAAAAAGAGGCCGGTCAACTCTCAGGGTAATGTATTTCCTCCCGTACGTAATTTCAGCTGCCATTGCCGGAAAAATATTTGCAGCGTTTTACAACCCGTATCTGGGAATTAACAGCTGGCTCAAAGATATCGGAATGCCGTTTCTGGCCTTCGACTGGCTTGCCCCCTCACACGCACTGCTGTCAGTTGCTTTTGTAGATATGTGGCACTGGTGGGGCTTCCTTCTCGTTATTTTTATGAGTGCACTGCAGCAGATTGACCCGATGCTCTACGAAAGTGCCGAAGTCGAAGGTGCATCCGAACTGCAGAAACTCAGGTATATTACTATTCCCAGTATAAAATCGACCCTTGTCTTTATTATTCTGGTATCAATGGTATGGTCTGTCAGCACGTTCGATTACGTGTGGGTTATGACAAAAGGATCAACAGGTTCCTCTATTCTTTCCACCATGCTGTACAAGAATGCGTTTCTGAAATACAAAGCAGGATACGCCTGTACGATTTCCGTCTTTCAGAATGTTCTTGCACTGCTCATCTTCGGAATATTCAACTTTGTTCAGAGAAAAACGGAGGATAATTAACATGACGGCACAGAAAAAAATACATAAGGACATCCTGTATTTCGTTCTTTCAATTATTGCGGTTCTGGAAATCTCTCCTGTTGTAATTACACTGCTTAATTCGCTGCGGACGAATTCGGAAATAAAAACGGCCGCCATAGGCTTTCCGTCAGTACCGCAGTTTTCCAATTACCTCAAAGCATGGAATATCGGCGGATATGCGCAGGCGTTTCTGAACAGCCTTATCATCAGCTGTACGGCATCCTGCATAGTCCTTGCAGCATCGATTCTGTCAGGATATTTTCTTGCCAGAATAAAATGCCGGTTCACCAGACTGCTGCACGTCTATTACGGCTTCTCATTGTCCATTTCAACATTTTCATTTCTCGTTCCGTTGTATTTTTATTTTTCCAGAATGAATCTTGTTAACAGCAGATTGGGAATTATACTGATTTACACAGCGACAAACCTGCCGTTTAACATTATTCTGGCCGCTACGTTTATTTCAGAAATTCCAAGAACGCTGGACGAAGCTGCCATAATAGACGGCTGCAGCACATACCAGCTAATAGGGAAAATAATTTTTCCACTGGCAAAACCGCTCATTACAACCATACTGCTTATTGTCTTCGTATCGACATGGAACGAATTTACACTTGCGAACACATTTCTGCAGCTGCCTGAAATAAAGACAGCAGCAACAAAATATGTGTTTTTCGTCGGGGAACGAGGCTCCGATTTATCACTCATTTATTCTGCAGGAATTATAACCATGATTCCTATTGTAGGTATATTTCTGCTTCTGCAGAATTATTTCATCGAAGGTTTGACTTCAGGAAGCATAAAATAATATGACAACACAACAATCTGTCCCCTTTCTCCTTGACAACGAATACTTTCAGAAAACATATGCCGGATGGCTGGGCAAAATTATCGGAATACGCATGGGCTCTCCGATTGAAGGATGGCCCAACGAAAAAATCGAATCAACATACGGTAAAATTAACGGATACACTAAGGAATACAATGACTACGCTGCCGACGATGACAGCAACGGCCCGCTGTTTTTTATCAGAGCACTTTTCGACTATCCGGAATCCGCCGTAAACGGCAGCGGACAGGAAATGGCCGAAACATGGCTGAACTACGTCCCTGCTCACCATGGATTTTTCTGGTGGGGCGGATACGGAATCTCGACAGAAAACACCGCATATGACAACCTTGCTGCCGGCATACCCGCCCCCCTGAGCGGTTCAATTGCGTTGAACGGAAAAACATGTGCCGAACAGATAGGAGGACAGATATTCATCGACTCATGGGGATTTGTATTTCCTGCCGCCCCTCAGAAAGCTGCTGCTGCTGCACGCAGCATGATACAGGTGTCGCACGACGGTAACGCCCTGTACGGCGGAATGTTTATTGCTGCATGCATCAGTGCAGCGTATAAAGCCTGTTCCGTTGATGAAATCATAGATAAAGCACTTAATACCATACCTGCAGACTGTCTGTATGCAAAAGTAGTAGCCGATATCAGGCGGTTTTACCGTGCAGACGCAGAAAAAAACTGGAAAAACTGTTTCCGGTATGTGCAGCAGAACTATGGATACGATAAATTCACCGGAAACTGCCATATCATTCCGAATGCGGCAGTCATTATTCTGTCGCTTCTGTACGGAAACGGCAGTTTCAGGGAATCACTTTCTATCTGCAACACGTGCGGATGGGACACGGACTGCAATGCGGGAAACACCGGCGCCATTCTCGGTGTTTTCTGCGGAACTGATAAAATTGACGATGATCTCATCCGCCCGATTAAGGACCTTCTGATTGCATCAAGCGTTATCGGAAACCTGAATATTACCACGGTAAGCGCGTCGGCACAGTTCTTCTGCACCCTTGGCTGCCGGCAGGCACACGTCCCGCTTCCGGCTGTCTGGCAGGACAGGGATATAACAGACGGCAGTGTAATCCACTTCGATTTCAAAAAATCAACAGGGGCGTTCAGAAGCAGCGACTCATGCGTACAGATTTCCAATTCGGAAGAACCGGTCGTTCCCGGACATCGTTCACTGCTGCTTGAGAAAGGCAACGGGAACGGATTCAGCATATTCTATAAAACGTATTACAGTCCCGACGATCTGGAAGACTCCCGCTACGATCCGTCGTTTACGCCGGTGGTATTCCCGGGACAGACAATCAGCGCGGTACTGAAAAATACGGGGAACGATGCCGTATCCCTCTCTCTCTTTGCATCAGATAAACATACCGGGGAGACATTTGTGTCTTCCGTAAAAAATATACGTGCAGGGGAAATGACCGGTATCAGTTATCAGATTCCGGGAGGGACAGACGCACTTATCGGAACTGTGGGGCTGCAAATAACTTCTGCACAGGGAAATGGACAACGCATACTCCTTGACAACCTTACCATAAGCGGAAAGCCCGATTACAAAATAGATTTTTCAAAAGAAAAGGTTGAATATTATAAAACCGGCGGCGCGGGCATTCACCGTGAATTAGGATGCTGCACTGTTTCCAAAGGATTATGGGACTACGAAGACGGCAGCCTTACCGGAAGCTGTGCAGATACCGGTGAACTGCTGACCGGATATTATTACGGAAAAGACTACCGGTACAGCTGCCTTGTCACACCAGTCTCAGGAGAGTACCACTTTATAAATTTCAGAGTACAGGGTCTGGCCCGCAGTTACGCGTTCGGGTTCTATGAAGGGAATACAATCGCACTGCTGAAAAAGAAAATCACCAGCTCTGTTCTGGCCAGAAAAGAATTTATCCGTGAGGAAGGAAAAGAATACTGTTTTTCCGTGCTTGTAAACGGAGGCTGCATAAAAGCGTACGTCGACGGTAAACTGGTGTTTGAGTTTACCGATCCTGCTCCCTATCAGTACGGGCAGATCGGCATGACCGTCTGCCGCGGCAGCCGCTGCCGCTTCCGTGATGTTGAAATACGGCCTGTAAACTAAAACTGTACCTTCCTTTTGCTGCTGACTTAATTTTTTTTACTTTTTTAAGCCACACACAAACGGTATATGCCGTCTGTGTGCGGCTTATTTTTTTTTCCCACATTTTTTAATTATATGCTATACTAATCCACATGTGGATACAGGTGATTTCCGGAACCTGCATTTAAAAACGCAGTTTTTAAATAATCTTTCTATAAAGTAAAGTATGGAAGGAAATGTTCATTTTTAAATCTAGACAAAAAAAGATACTTATCAATTTTATCCTGTTTTCAGCCGCTATATTAGTATCACTGCTTGTATTCTATGTTGTCCTAAACAAACCTGTCGACAAAAATCATCTTCCGAGGAAGTTCGGAGCAACATACATGACTATGGATAATGAGTTTTTTGAAATTTTAAATACATCAATTCAGGATGTCATCGATTCAAACGGTGATCAGCTTATTACACGGGATCCCGCTCAGAATCAGACAAAGCAGAACGAACAGATACTGGACATGCTGGCCATGAAAGTGGATTTGATTTTTATAAATCCCGTCGACTGGACCAGAATAACACCGGCTCTGGATGCCTGCAGAAAACAGGACGTTCCGTACATATTTGTCGACACAAATGCACTCTCAGACAACTATGCAGTAAGCGTTATCATGTCGGACAATTATGAAGCCGGCGTTCAAATAGGAAAAGATATCATGTCAAAAAGAAGCAGCGCTCAGATTGCCCTTCTGTATAACAAGGACATCATATCAATGGCTCAGCGTGTACAGGGACTCCTTGATACACTGAATGCCGCATCATTTCATTACAGGATTTCATATCAATGTGAAGACACTTCAATGCTTCTTCAATCCATGATAGCCATGCAGACTTACCTGGAGCTGCAAAAATATACAAAGTCTGACGTAGTATTCGGTGCAAACGATCCTACTGCACTTGGTGCTCTGGCCGCCCTCCAGAAAGCCGGTCTTTTGTCCGGAATTCTGCTGTACGGGGTGGACGGCTCGCCTTCCGGTAAGGCTATGATTCACGAAGGACATATGGAGGGTACTTCGGCTCAATTTCCGCAGATAATGGGCCGGACTGCAGCGGAAAATGCCTACAACTATCTTGAAGGCAGAAAGATAGATAAAAAAATCCTTATTCCTGTAACCTTAATAACAAAAAAGAATATTGAAAAATTCGATATGCTGGGCTGGCAGTAATGGGCAATATAACCATAAAAAAAATACGGGACAGTATGCTCTGCATAAATATTATCGCGTGTCTGTTCATCATGCTTGTCATACTGAAAACGTCCAGGACAATATGCATATATCAGGAAGCCGTTGATTTTTTCAACTCTATAGAAAAAATCCCCATAAAACCGGACAGCACGTTCATTTTGAGCATTCTGATTTGTACCGGATTTATTGTAACACACTGCATACGACAGTTTGTCTTTATTAATAATAAAGTATCCGTATACAGTACGTTATTCGCAGACATCATTCTCAACATATGCATGCTCAAAGTTACGGACTGCAACTATAACGGATTCATCCTGTGGCTGCTGGCAAACTGTATTTATTACGTCGAAAATAAATGGAAATATTTCGCGATGATTGCGGGAATATTTTTATTTGTATTTTCAAGCTATGATTTGATTACCATTTATTATCCGCTCTTTTCAATAAGAAATTATATATCGTTTTATTCAAAAAGCACTCAGAATCTGCTGCTGTTCATATATTATGGTTTATCATCAGTGAATCTAATCTGCTTTTTACTATTCTGCATAAATGTCATTCAGAAACAGCGCGGCATAATTGCCGTCATACACAGGTTGTATAAAAAGCTCCGGAACGCAAATACCAAACTGCAGGAATATGCCGATATAAAGGAAAAAATGGGTCAAATGAAGGAACGCAACCGCCTGACTATGGAGATACACGATACGCTGGGCCATTCGCTTACGGGAATTTCCGTCGGAGTTGATACATGCATCGCTATCATGGACAAAAATCCGGAAAAAGCAAAGGAACAGCTGCAGGTAATATCAAGCGTTGCAAAAGACGGAATAGACGATATACGGCGTTCCGTCAGCATGCTTAAAACAGATGAACTTGACAGTGTAAACTTTGAAGACACTATCCGGAACATGCTTGAAAAAATAAAAAAGGCCACAGGAATCAAAATTGTATTTGCATGCAATACCAGGTTGAACCTTGCAAAGGACGAACAAAATGCGGTATTCCGTGTTATTCAGGAAAGCGTGACAAATGCAATACGGCACGGAGAAGCATCCAGAATAGTGATAACACTGCTGGAAAAAAATAACAATTTCGATATAACAATTTCCGACAACGGCAAAGGATGCACCCAGCTGAAGTACGGATTCGGTTTAAGCCATATGCAGGAACGTGTAAAAATGCTTCAGGGAAATATCGAATTTAAATCCGACAGAGGTTTTACAGTGCATGCCCTGATACCATTGCGGGAGAAAACTCAAAATGATAAAAATCCTGATTGCCGATGATCAACAATTAATCAGAGAAAGCCTGAAGCTGTGGCTGGAAAGCAAAGATGAATTTCTGGTCACGGGAATGGCAGGTGACGGACTTGCCGTCTTAGACTGCATACGGAAGACTGTTCCGGATATTATCCTGATGGACATACGGATGCCGAAACTGGACGGTGTCCAATGCACAAAGGCCATAAAGCAGGAACATCCGGAAATAAAAATAATCATTCTGACGACGTTCGATGACGACGAATATGTATACAACGCTTTAAAATACGGAGCAAGCGGCTATCTGCTTAAAGGTATAGCGCTGGATGATTTATGCAGTGCCATAAAAACCGTATACAGCGGCCAGGCAATGATAAATCCCGACATAGCGTCAACAGTCCTGAAATTATTTTACAAAATGGCAAACGAAGGATTTACACTGTCCGTAAATAAAAAAAAGGCGGATGAGCTGACTGCAACCGAATGGAAAATTGTCCGTGAAGTCGAAAAAGGCGCATCAAACAGAGAAATCTCACAGACACTTAATCTTTCCGAAGGTACCGTCAGAAATTATCTGAGCACTATCCTGGACAAACTTGGTCTGCGCGACAGGACTCAGTTGGCCATATGGGCCGTCCAAATGTCGCTGGAGCCTTAGACCTTATGAAACATCCGCGTTATTTTCTGTTCTGCTGTGTTATTTCAGCAGTTTTTATTTCCTCATGCAGGACAAAACCTGTTACGCTTGAGCTGGGCATGTTCACAGGAAGCAACTGGGGTGTGGCGGACAGCGACAGTTATTTTTTAATTGATAAGGCTATAGAAAAATTTGAGAAGGCGCATCCCGGCGTCCTGGTCCATTATTATTCAGGTATACGCAAAAACGATTATGAAGAATGGTTTTCGGAACAAGTGCTTCAGGGGAAAATGCCGGATGTTGCAATTATCATGGAGGACCAATTCGACAGGCTGGCTTCAATGGGCATTCTGAAAGAGCTGTCTCCGTTAATGTACGCCGACGGCAGAATAAAAAACTGGGAGTATTTCCCGAGCGCATGGGTTTCAGGGACATATCACGGTAAACAGTACGCCCTTCCCTATCAGACTGATTTTATGCTGATGGCCGTGAATAAAACACTGCTGGACAAGCACGGAATTGCCATGCCGGAAAGAAACTGGACGTGGGACGATTTTTACACACTTTGTACAAAACTGACGGCAGACGAAAACGGAGATTCCGTAATAGATACAGCCGGAGTCTGTAATTATACATGGCAGGAAGCTGTCTACTCAAACGGTGCAAGGATATTCGACGAAGACGGGCGGCGTGTCTTTTTTTCGGATTCAAAAGTAATAGAGGCTGTCCGGTTCATGCAGCGGTTGTCGGCACTGTCAGGCGATACACTTTTTACACAGGCCGATTTTGATGCAGGAAAAGTTGCCTTTATGCCGTTGTCATTTACGAAATATCAGGCGTATGTCACCTATCCTTACAAAATAACAAAGGATGTGAACAATGAATGGCGCTGTGTAACCATGCCTGCCGGTTATTCCGGAAATAATATTTCGGAAATAGATACGCTGCTGATGGGAATAAGCTCATATACAAAACATGAAAAACTCGCATTTGATCTTCTTGAAACATTCACGCACGATACTGAAATTCAGACAAGCCTGTTCCAATTGCAGCAGGGGGCGTCGGCACTCCGGATGGTGTCTGCATCAGACAGGGTAATGAGTATTCTTGAAGGCAAAACGGATAAAAACGACAAACAGTATTCAGGCGGCCTTCTGGCGGACATAATGGTAAAAGGAATTCTGCCTCCGAAATTCCATGAATATACAGACGATATGGTATTGGTAGACAGTGCAATAAATAAAATAATAACAGAAAAAAAAGATGCTGAAAATTCATTAAAAGTTTTACAGCGTACGCTTCAGGTACGTATGGAAAAATGACATTTGTCATCAAAAAATGATGACAAACCTCAGTTGTGTCCTCAGACGGAAGATTTATACTTATTCCCATAAGTATACAGGAGGACGCGTATGAAAAAAATCATAAGCACATTACTGGTGTTGACTCTTGCCGCAGGCACAATGTTTGCCGCTCCAAAAGGGTCAAAGAAAACAGCAGACACAGGAGCTGAAAAACACTACAAATTCGGCTTCACCTGCATGGATCAGTCGAATCCCTTTTTCGTTCTGATTGAAAAGACTATCCGGCAGGAAGTTGAAGCACGTGGCGATCAGCTTATTTCCGTCGATCCCGCAAACAACGTCACGCGGCAGATTCAGCAGGTGGAAGATGTCATAGCACAAAGAATCAACGGCATCTTCCTTAATCCGGCGGAAGCGGAAGGTATTATTCCTGCGCTCGATGAATTAAAAGCCGCAAAAATTCCTATTGTTAATTTTGACACGGAAGTCGCGGATATGAGTTATGTTGCGACATATACGGGATCTGACAATTACAATGCAGGAAAAGTCTGCGGCCTTGATCTTGTTAAAAAATGCCCGAAAGGCGGTAACATTATAGTCCTTGACTCACCTACCATGAATTCCGTTGTTGACAGGACAAACGGCTTCCTTGATGCAGTCAAGGGACATAATTTTACTATTGTATCGCAGCAGGACGCAAAAGGAAACCTGCAGGTTTCCATGGGAATTGCAGAAGATCTTCTTCAGGCACACCCTGATGTAGTAGCCATCTTCGGCGGAAATGATCCTACCGCCCTCGGTGCGCTTGCCGCTGCAAATGCCGCAGGCATTAAAAATACAAAAATCTATGGTGTCGACGGTTCCCCGGATATTAAAAAAGAACTTGCCAGCAGCAAATCTTTAATAGAGGGAACAGGAGCACAGTCACCTGTCAACATTGCAAAAAAATCAGTTGAGCTCATGTACAAAATCATGAAGGGTGAAAAAGTTGAAGCCCGCTATCCGGTGCAGACATTCCTTATCACAAAAGACAATGTCAGCAAATACGGCACAACCGGCTGGCAATAATCGTACGGGAGTGTCCAAAAGTTCGTTTTGGACATTTTTCAAACACGGAAGGCTGTCCCGCAAGTAAAACTTCCGTGACAGCCCCTTCTCAGCCTTAACAAACAGCAGGTCTACCATATGAATGAAACTATTTTGCTGAAAATGAAAAATATACATAAACGCTTCCCCGGCGTTAATGCCCTTGATAATGTTGATTTTGAATTACATGCCGGAGAAATTCATGCCCTCCTCGGCGAAAACGGCGCAGGAAAATCAACGTTAATTAAAATTCTCGGCGGAATTTACAGAGCGGACGATGGAGACATTTATATTAACGGAGAAAAAAAAGAAATTAATAATGTCTTCAGTGCACAGGAAAACGGTATAGCAATCATACACCAGGAACTTGTTCTTGTTCCGCACATGACTGTTGCGGAAAACATCTATCTTGGACGTGAACCCATGAAGGGTAAGTTCATCGACAGGGAAATGATGAATTCAGAAACAGAGAAATTGCTGAAAACTTATAGCATGTGTTTCACTCCTCAGACATTAATTGTCAATTTAACAATCGCGCAGCAGCAGATGGTGGAAATCGTAAAGGCTGTTTCGAGTAATTCAAAAATTCTTGTAATGGACGAGCCGACTTCCTCCATTTCCGATAAGGAAGTAAATTTCCTGTTCAGTATTATGAAAACCCTTACAGCAAAAAAAGTCGGTATCATCTATATTTCTCATAAAATGAGTGAACTATGGCAGATATGCGACCGTGTGACGGTACTCAGGGACGGCCGGCTTGTCGGAACTGAGTGCGTAAACAACATAACAAAAGACAACCTCATTTCCATGATGGTCGGCCGTAAACTGGAACAATATTATACAAGGGAATTTCAGTCCGGCGGCAAAACCGTTCTCCGGGCGGAACATCTCTGCGACGGGGAAATGGTAAAAGACGTTTCATTTGAACTGCATGAAGGGGAAATTCTCGGATTTGCAGGTCTCATAGGAGCCGGCAGAAGTGAAGCGATGCAGTGTATATTCGGGCTGAAGAAGAAGTACACAGGCAGCATATGGATAAAAGGAGAGGCAGTGCATTTTACATCCCCCGTCGATGCGGTAAAAAAAGGTCTGGCGCTTGTCCCTGAAGACCGCAAGCTTGAAGGCTTATACCATATACAAAGCGTAAAGTACAATGCAACAATCGAAGTCCTGAAAGAATTCATCAAAGGCATATATCTTAATAAAAAAACAGAAACTGATATTGCTGATAAATACGTCAGCATGATGAATACGAAAACGCCCTCCCTGAATCAGCCTGTAAGTCATCTTTCCGGAGGCAATCAGCAGAAGGTCATGATCAGCCGATGGCTTGCAACAAATCCGTCCATACTTATTCTGGATGAACCGACGAGAGGTGTGGATGTCGGGGCGAAGGCGGAGATTTATTCAATTATGAACTATCTGGCGAAACAGGGCATTGCGATTATTATGATTTCCTCCGAACTGCCTGAAATTATTAATATGAGCGACAAAGTCTGCGTCATGGCGAATGGGACTGTAAAGGAATGTCTGCCGCATAATAAAGTGTCTCAGGAAGCAATAATGAAATTTGCTGCCGAGTAATACAGGAGAAAAAAAATGGATAATAAAGGAAAATCCGACATAAAAATCAAACAGGGTGCGTATCAGTATTTTAAAGAGAATATGGGCATAATAATAGCATTTATAGTGCTGTTCGGTTTTCTGGCGTTAAACCCAATAACGATGCACGCATTCCTCACATCGCAGAATATGTTCAATGTCCTGAGACAGATATCGACAAACATGTACCTGGCCTGCGCAATGACAATGGTCATTATTCTCGGCGGCATTGATTTGTCGGTAGGTTCAATAATAGCGCTTTCCGGCTGTGTCGCTGCAGCATGCGTCGTCCGGCACGGTATGTCGATTCCCGTTTCGCTCATAATGGGAATTTTTGTCGGGCTGCTGTTCGGCATGATTAACGGATTCATTATTGCCAAAACGACAATTCCTGCGTTTATAGTAACCCTTGCAACGATGGATATTGCCAGAGGTTTTGCATATGTATATACGGGCGGTTCTCCCGTCCGTGTAGTTTCAAAGGCATGGCAGTTTATCGGAGCCGGATACATCGGCAGAATACCCGTACCGGTTATCATAATGATTGTGCTGTTAATTATTACCGCCCTGATTATGAACAATACCCGGCCCGGCAGGCATATTTATGCCGTCGGCGGAAACGTCACGGCCGCAGTCTTTTCCGGTATTTCCGTAAAAAAAATAAAATTCCAGGTATATGCATACTCAGGACTAATGGCGGGAATAGCCGGTGTCGTTCTCGCTTCCCGCATGTATTCAGGACAGCCGACTGCCGGAAACGGTGCGGAAATGGATGCAATTGCAGCTGTCGTCGTAGGCGGTACGTCGATGGCGGGAGGTTCAGGCAAAATAGGCGGCACCATAATAGGCGCGCTTATCATAGGCTTTCTCAACAACGGCCTTAACCTTATGAACGTCAACTCTTTCTGGCAGTATGTCGTAAAGGGTGTCGTCATCCTTCTCGCAGTCTTTCTTGATTTCGTACGCAATAATAAAAAATAATACAGGAGATGCAATATGACGGTTTCATTGTGCGATGTTTTAAAAACAGCAGAAAAAAATAATACTGCAGTCGGGGCATTTAACGTACCCAACTGGGAATCGGCGGAAGCAATAACCGGAGCGGCAGAGGAAACCAATAAACCGGTAATACTTAATTACGCTCCCCTTCACGCTCCCTTTATGAGCATGGAAGATGCAGCGGAAATCATGAAGTACTTTGCAGACAAAGCAAAAGTTCCCGTGTGTGTGCATCTTGATCACGGAGACAGTTTTGAAACATGTATAAAAGCAATACAGCTTGGTTTTACTTCCGTAATGATTGATGCGTCTGCAGAACCGTATGAAGAAAATATACAGATTACATCAGAAGTTGTTAAGGCGTCCCATGCTGTCGGAGTTTCCGTCGAAGCGGAACTGGGACACATTTTCGTTTCAGTCAACGGTGTCGGAAAGGCGCCAGTCAAAGTTGAAACGAAAGATTCATTCGGCGACGTAAACGATATATATACCCGGCCTGAAATGGCAAAAGATTTCGCAGCAAAGACCGGGGTTGATGCGCTTGCAATTGCATTCGGTACGGCGCATGGTATTTACGTTACGAAACCTGTCCTTGACCTTGACCGTATCAGCGAGATAAAGAGGGCTGTCGATATGCCGTTCGTCATGCACGGCGGTTCGGGGTTAAGCAAAGAAGAGTTTCAGACGGCAATACGGAACGGCATCAGAAAAATTAATTATTATACGTACATGACGCTGAGCGGCGGTAAAGCCGTAAAAGAGGCAGCAGACAGGATGTCCGCCGGGGATACTGTCTTTTTCCATGATATTCCGGGTATAGCGGTAAAAGCAATGAAAGAAGATGTAAAACAGGCGATACGCATTTTCAGCAATGAAATATAAAGGGATATGCTATGAAAAACGGTATTGTAGTTGCCGGGGCGCTCATTCTTGACAGACATTATGCGGCGGTTACCTATCCGGAAGAAGGCAGACTTGTTGAGATTCACGACATGCATGAGGACACAGGAGGCTCCGGCAATCTGATTATCGATCTTGCAAAGCTTGATAAAAATCTAACGGTACGCGTAAGCGCCCTGCTGGGTAGAGGCAGTTCCGGAAATACGGTTATGAAAGAACTCGGCCGGTACGCTAATATTGAAACAAAAGGTATTGTCCGGTACGGACATACGCCGGTTACAATCGTAATGGATGCAGACGATACTCATCAGCGTACATTTTTTTATTATCCGGGTGCAGGCGATTATTATAATGAAAACTATATCGACTGGAGCGTGCTGCAGGGCGATATATTCCAGATTGACTATCTGCTCCTTATGAAAAGCCTTGACGCAGCCGATCCGGAATACGGTACCCATGCGGCCCGCATTCTGGCAGAAGCACAGAGACGCGGAATGAAAACTTCAATCGATATGGTTTCAAAAAAGGGAACGGGTGTCAGAGAAAGTGTCCGTGCCGCGTTGAAATATACGGATTTCTGCACAATCAACGAACTTGAAGCGCAGGAAGTCTCCGGCCTCCCCCTTACGGAACACGGGATACTCATAGAAAAAAACATGCGCCCTGTACTGGAAAAACTTGCAGCATGCGGAGTTTCTTCATGGATTATTATCCATGCAGCTTCATGCAGCTTCGGCCTTGAGTGCAGAACGGGAGCATGCTTTAAGGTTCCGAATATTCCACTCCCTGACGGATATATAAAAGGAAAAACAGGTGCAGGAGACGCCTACAGCGCAGGCGTTCTCTATGCAGCGTACAGGGAAATGTCAATCATTAACGCTATGAAACTGGGAACAGCCTGTGCATCCTGCTCGCTTTCTGAAGTCAACGGAACAGACGGGATGCGCTCTTATACGGAAGCATGCGCCCTGTATGACAAATACAAAGGAATCATTGAATATGAAAAGATCTGAAATAAACAGCATCATAAAAGAGATGGAAAATATGCTCTGCAGGCATTCGGTATACCTTCCCCCCTTCTGCCTCTGGACTCCTCTTGAATGGGAAAAAAAAAATCATGAATACGATGAAATACGGGACAATATGCTGGGATGGGATATAACGGATTTCGGGCTTGGAAATTTTAATAAAACGGGATTTGCGCTGATTACATTACGCAACGGCAATCAGCACAACCCCGCGTATAAGAAAGTATATGCAGAAAAACTTATTATGCTCAGAGAGGGACAGACAGCTCCCATGCACTACCACTGGAAAAAGAGCGAAGATATTATTAACCGTGGAGGCGGAACGCTCTGTATTTCCGTCAGAAACGGACGTGCAGACGGAGCCATCGATACATCTGATGTTCTTATTAATTCGGACGGAAGATCATATTACGTAAAATCAGGTACGGGCATTCTGCTGAATCCCGGTGAAAGCATTACGCTGTGGCCGTATCAGTATCACGACTTTTCGGTTGGTAAGGGGACAGGTTCTGTCCTTATCGGCGAAGTATCACAGTGCAACGACGACACGACGGACAACTGTTTTTATGAGAAAGTCGGACGTTTTCCGGAAATAGAGAACGACGAAATTCCATACAGACTGCTGTGCAATGAATATCCCGCGGCAGCTGACATTACAAAATAATTCTCAGGAGTCTTTATATGAATAAAAATTCTTCAGGTACAATACCTGCAGATACGAAACGCAGAAGCATTATTGTGGATTTTTCCCTATGGCTCGGCATTGAAATCACGGCATTATTTATTATTCTGGGCTTGTCATCATATTTTACGGTAAAGAAAGGCTCGGTGCAAAGCTTTTCCGGCACCATGTCGGGCATGCTCCCGGTGTACGCAGATACGGTTGATTCATGGAATCAGCAGCTTATCAGTGAAATGAAACAGTATACAAAATCCTACTTTGTGGCGGTCGGAGATACAGACGGCCTTATAAACTGGGTGCGGCAGAACAGGCAACGCCGCTCAGAGTCTTTTACGGGCGTTGCATTCTGCGGAACGGACGGCACCGCACATACTGACGACGGACACGATTTTACCATATCGGATCGTACATATTATAAAAAAATGATGAAGGATAAAACTGATTTTTATGTCAGCAACATGATTCAGTCTGAAACCGGCAGAACACCGGTATACGAAGTCTGTGCTGCGGCATACAACACGCGTCATGAGAAGATAGGATTTTTTGCCGGCAGCGTTCCGTTTACCAGACTGCAGGAATATACAGAAAACAGTAAAGTAGGGAACAACGGCTCACTCGGTATATTTGACGGAAACGGCATCTGTCTTGCGTATCACGACAAAGCAAAATCGATGACAGATATGAGTAAAAGTCAGGATCAGGGCTGGCGCACAGCCGTACAAAAAATGATAAAAAGAGAATCGGGCAGCAGAAAACTTGCAGACGGTTCATATGTATTTTTTGAGCCGGTTAAAAATACGCCGTGGTCTATAGCCGCCGTACTGACGGCATCCGAAGTAAATGCAACTGCAAACGCTCTCGGCAGGACGATGGTCATTCTTTTTCTGCTGTGCATCATCATACTCATTATTATAACGGCGCTGACAATCCGCCATTTTATTAAACCGCTGGAAAATGTTGAAAAATCAATAAAAGACATCGCATCCGGCAATGCGGACCTTACCCGGCGTCTTGACCGGACTGTTAATAATGAAATAGGTTCTGTCGTTATGGGATTTAACAAATTCGTAGGCAAACTTCAGGGAATTATGACGAACCTGAAAAATTCAAAAGAAACGCTTGCATCAAACGGCGATATGCTGCGTGCAGGCATTGCAAACACTTCGGACGCAATAACGCAGATATTGTCGGACATGGACGGCGTTAAAGAGGAAATAACTAACCAGTCGGCAAGCGTCGAACAGACAGCAGGCTCCGTAACAGAAATTTCACAGAACATCATGTCGCTTGAAAAGATGATAGAAAACCAGGCGGGCGGCATTACGGAAGCGTCGGCAGCGGTGGAAGAAATGATAGGGAACATCGGCGGCGTAAACAAGTCCGTTGAGCAGATGGTAAAGTCATTCTCGTCACTCGAAGAACGGTCAAAAGACGGTATCGGCAAGCAGAGCCGGGTAAGCGAACAGATAAAACTTATCTCCACACAGTCCGAAATGCTCGAAGATGCAAATGCCGCAATAGCATCGATTGCAAACCAGACAAACCTTCTGTCAATGAACGCCGCAATAGAAGCAGCACACGCCGGAGATGCTGGAAAAGGATTCAGCGTCGTCGCAGATGAAATCAGAAAACTGTCCGAAACGTCTTCCTCACAGTCAAAGACAATCGGTGAAGAACTCAAAAAAATACAAAAATCAATCAGTTCTGTTGTAACCATATCCGCAGAAAGTACAACTTCGTTCGGATATGTTTCCGAGAGCATTCAGGAAACGAATACGATTGTATCCCTGATAAAAAATGCAATGACAGAACAATTGTCCGGTTCACAGCAGATAGGAGAAGCACTCCATCTCATGAACGACAGTACGGCGGAAGTCCGTACAGCATCGTCGGAGATGAGCGAGGGACAGAAAGCTATTCTTGACGAAGTAAAGCGTCTTCAGGATGCAACAGCATCAATGAACGAAAAGGTTCTCCAGATGGAATCCGGCGCCCGGAAGATACATAAAACGGGCTCCGAACTTGACGGTATAGCAAAAAGCACTGCCGATACTATTGAACGTATCGGCAGTCAGATTGACCAGTTCAAAGTATAACCGGCAGTACTGCCCGTTATTTTACAAACTGCCTGATAAACGATTCACAGACAGCTTCGTACACAGAATCAGACTGCAGCCGGTAACAGGCAGAATCAGTATGCCATGACCACTCAGTCATACTGCTCACGTCAGGCTTACTTTCCATATCCATATTTGATGAAACAATCGCCCAGCTCCTGCGTCTGGACACGGGAACACCAAGATCCACCGCATCTGAACTGATAATCATATTCTTTTCCGGAGCGTCCGCATCAGGAGGCGCATCCAACGGCAGAATCTCCAATTCCAGAGATGGAGGAAGATCGTCAGAAGTTCCTGAAGTCACTGCATAATACACGTACAATGTCCGTACAAGTTTTCCATTAGCTGAATATTCGTCAATAGTCTGCCAATCTTTCGTATATTGAGCTTCATAGTCTGTGAGTGTTATTTCAGAAGGACAGGATATTTTGTATCCCAGTTCCCTTGAAAGTTTTTTCACTGACGTTTTCATTCTGAACTTCATAACGGAAACGGGATAAGATTTCATGGCCTGTAGTTCAGCAGGAGTCGCAGCCCGTTTCACAAGATCCGGTTTCCGGCCTTCAGGAGGAGAATCCTGAAAAAACCAGAATGAATTCTGACTGTCATACCACGAGTCCAGATACTGCTTCCGGTGCTGCGCTTCAAAATAGCTCAGGCGGTCATAATCTTTATCGCCGGAGTACCCGTCACCTAAGGCAACTCCACCTCCTTTTACGTCGTAGGTTATGTACCATTTACAATCGTTTATATCGATGTCGCTGCGAAACGTCAGACGGTTTGTTCCGGAATCAAAGGTATAATCATATCCGTCTATGGCGAGCCTGTCATTAAGTATGACATACATATTTTTCAGGTTAACGATACCGTTAAGGACATACGAATACGGAAACGCAGCTTCTCCCCGGACACTCACTATGCAGGTACTGAAGGGAACGGGTCTGTTAATGACAATCCGGGTTGTATCCTGATTATAACTCCAGTCAGCTGCCGAAAGTTCTATCTTTTTTGACCGGTCATTTTCGTCGACGAGCAGCACACTTTTTATGTTTGAAAAAACGCTGTACGTAAAAATATCACCATTCAAATCCTTTCCGGCATTTACAGATATATCGTGTTTTGCGCTGCCCGCATCAGGTGCAGAGACACAGGACACGCACACACTCCCTGCTGCAAGCAGGAACATACCGGAAAACAAAAAAAACTTCCACAAATTTTTTTTCATTTGTACCCCCATATGAACAGATCCTACTCTATGAACTGCCTTCCGGGTATCGGCCGTAAGTATGATTTTCACTTTTTCCGGCATAAAGCGGCAGCTTCAAGCCTGTTCCGTGTTCCGGTCTTAAGAAATATGGACGAAAGATGGGTTTTTACCGTTGAAAGCGAAATAAACAACGCTGCAGCGATTTCCTCGTTAGTCCTGCCGCGGCACAGTAAAACGAATACTTCCCTTTCTCTGGGAGACAATCCGTACTCTGCCGCGACAGAATTGATTCCATCGCCATCCGATTCTCCCTTTTGCAGCGGGGAAAAAGGCAGACTGATGAATTCATACAAAAGGAACAAAAACAATATGCCAGTCCTGCACAATGCCGTAACAAATCCGGGAGCAAATGGCAGCAGCGAAAACAGAGCCGCACCAGACTGAATCAAACAATGCAGGAACAGCAGACGGAACGGCGGTACGTCCCTCAGTTCCCGCGGCAGCCTTTTTTCAGCGGCGTACACACCGAAACAAAGACCGGCACAGGCATACACGTCGCTGATGCGGACAACAAGCTGCAGGTGCTGGAGTGAAAGTCCGCCTCCGGCAAGAACAAGAAGTGAAAAGACCGGAACGGGAATAAAAGCCAGAACGAAAGTACGGATAAACGGTACCGGCAGCCGGCCGCAGGCAATTCCGATAAATCTGAGGCCGAAAAAGAGCATACAGCACAGGCAATACACACCGACAGCAAGAATAAACCGGAACGCAGAAGCACGGGGAAAAGAACTGAACCACGCAGGTGTACTCCACGTATAGAGAACGAGCGAAAGAAAATACAGAAAGGCAGCAGAGATACATCCTGCGGCATCTGAATATACAGCATACAGCGGGGAACCGGTTTTAGATGGAAGAGAATATATTTTTTTCATGCTACAAATCACCGGCACAATGGTACAGGAAAGTATACGCCTGTGCCAAGCAGGGGAACTTGTATAACACGAATCAACCGAACATTATACGGACTGGAATACGATTTTTCCATCGACCATAGTCATAACAGGTCTCATATTCAAAATATCGTCTTCTGGAACAGTAAACAGGTTCCTGTCCAGAACGGTAATATCGGCAAACTTTCCCGGATCAAGCGTACCTAAATCTTTTTCCCTGTTCAACGCACATGCGGAACCCCAGGTATATGTCCGGAGCGCCTCTGCAAGTGTTACACGCTGTTTTGGAAACCACCCTCCCTTCGGATGCCCGTCTTCGTGCTGACGTGTCACTGCCGCATAAATACAGCGTGCGGGACTGAATGAAACGACAGGATAGTCTGAACCTGTCCCGATGATTGTACCGGCGTCAAGAATGTCGCGCCAGCGGAATGCGAGCTTCGCGCGGGATCCCATGATTTTTTCGCCCTCATCAACATAGAACGTAATATGCCGCCCCTGCATGTCGCATACGACATTGAGTTCAGCAAACCGGGGAACATCTTCATCACGCACGTATTCAAGATGCTCCATCACGTTCCTCCGCGGAAGAAGACCGTACTTCTTTTTCGATTCTTCAAATGCATCAAGTACATAATGAACAGCAGCATCGCCTATCGTATGAATACGGACATTAACGCCAAGAGCAGCCGCTTCAAGAATTTTCTCCCGTACCTTTTCAGGGGGAACTGCCGGATACCCTTTTGTAGACGGATCGTTATAGTACGGTTCAGACATCCATGCGGTATGTACGGATATAACCCCGTCTATAAGATTCTTAAGTCCCGAAAACTGGAGCATGGGACTGTTGTATATTCTTTTATATTCCACGATATCCGCCGGAGTAAACGAAAGCAGTTCCGGATAAAAATTAATCCGGACTGTAAGTTTATCCTCCATTTCCTTATACAGAGGATACGGTTTTTCGGTTCCGCACGGATACATATCCCCTACGGCAGTAATTCCGTTTTTATTCAGAATGTTCATAAAATTTATCAATGAATTATGACGCTGCGAAGCGGGACGCTGCACTATTTTCTGCAGTGCGAAAGCGACTGTATCGTTAAAAACGCCTGACAGTTCACCGTTTGTATCTTTTCCTATCCCGTTGTTCGGATCAGGAGTATCTTTCGTAAAACCTGCAAGCTGCATGGCCTTCGTATTTGCGTAGTATGTATGCGTCTCCCATGTCTGAATTAAAACCGGTCTGTCAGGAAAATACGTATCGAGAAGCCTTGCGTCAGGAATAACGACTGGGTCGAGATTAAAGTAATTAAAATCCGTACCGTAAACGACGGGATTATCCGGATATTCCGCTGCAAAATCGAGCATCATTTTCATAATGCCTTCAATTGTCGTTGCAGAACCTATGTCAATACAGTACGTTGGATCAAGAAAGTCGAATGCCTGTCCAAAATGTATATGTGAGTCTATAATGCCGGGCATAATGAGCTTGTTACCGTAATCGATGACTTTCGTTTTTTCATCTATGTAACTGTTGAGCATGTTCACCGGAAAGATACCGACAATTTTATTTCCGTTGATTACGACACCTCCTGAAAACGTATTCGGTGCAGTCCCGTTGAATATAGCCGAACTCTTTAAAACATACGTTGCATTCATTACTGACCTCCATAAAATAAATAAGGCGCATTTTCCTATAACAGGAAAAATGCGCCTCTGCATATAATCAATTAATACGTTTTTTAAATAAAAAGTATTGTAAAAAATCCCACTGTACCTGCCGTTAAATAGTTTCCCGTATCACTTTAAGCCGTGAATTATAATTCACTTTGTTCAATTCGCTAATGTAATCGGACGGTGTACGGCTGGAATATTTTTTGAATTCATGAATCATATGTGCCTGATCAAAATAGCCGAGATTATACGCAAGTCCCTTGCTGTCGATGGTCTCAGAAATGTTCCGTCCGCCGTCATTCATGGAATTGAGACAATTCAAAAGCCACTGAAATCTGATGATACTGCAGAATTTCTTCGGTGAAATACCTATATCGTTGTTGAATATTTTTTCCAGATAGCTGATAGAATATCCTGTCTTCTTTGACAGTTCATCTATTCTGATCATCCCGTACGAATTAACAATTTCCGCCACAATCATCTGATCGAGCTTTCCGGAATTTCCGTTGTAAAACCGGCAGTATTCTGCAATGAACAGCTTTATCTGGTTCTCAAACCCCGTCAAAGAAGCAATCCGGTACGGCAGCTGTTTATCCTTCGATACTTCTGCAAAAGGAATTATCCGGTCTATGATGTTTATCATTTTCAGATCCGTAAAAGCCGGAACGACTCCGGGCAGAAACCGAATGCCGAAATGATAACACCCCTTATAGCATTTCATCGAGTGGGGAAGCAGGGCTGTCCCGTAAAAATCCGCACCTATTTCCTCACTTTTATTTTTATAATGAAAAATTATGTCGATGCATCCGTCCGGAATAGACGTATCTATTACAGAAACATCTTCTCCCACTTTAAAAAAGTAGAAGCTTGAAATTCCAAGCTTACCGAATTTAAATGTGTAATACACATCTGCCAGCTCAACCATAAACGGCTGCTTTGGTATAAAAACCGTCTGCCTGTTATTCATATATCTCCCGGAAACGGGTATGTCAGCTTAACATGGGGGTATCCCACAAATGAAGCTTCGTACCAATTCCATTTTTCAATGCATTTTCATAAACAGTTTTACCCCATGCAATATCTTCAACAGGCATTCCGCCTACTGAATACAGTATTATCTGGTCCTCGGAATCACGCCCGGATTTCTTACCCTTAATAATATCACCAAGATCCATAATGTCTTCCCTCTTGATCTTACCTTCATGAACAAGATCAGTGAACTTTGAACCGATGATGGTAATATCGCCGAAAGTCGGGTACGGATATTCTTCAGCCCATGCATCGTATAATTTTATATTGTCAACAACCTTTTTGCAATCATGTACAACGAAGTCATTGCTGAAATTTACAGTTGCAGGCAGACAAAAAAGCGCTCCTTTTTTTATCCACGATTCTTCAATAAACGGATAGTCCTTAAGTGATACGGGGCTCGACGTACATAAAGTTACGACATCGCTGTTCCGTACAGTATCTTCAATAGAACTGACAATTTCTATTGAAGTAATCTGAGGAATATACTGCTTAACGAATTCAATGAATGCACCTGTTGATTTTCCGCTGCGTCCCTTTACTTTTAATGTATCGATATTCTTACATACGCTGCATATTCCCTGAACAACGGTACGTCCCATAACCCCGGGGCCTACAAGGCCGAGTACTTTTGAATCTTTTCGTGCCAGATATTTCGCACCCACTCCGGGAACGGCACCCGTCCGGTAACTGCTTATAAGATTTGCTGACATAAAAGCAACAGGCGCTCCCGTATCTTTATTGTTCAGCGTAAGCATAAGAATCGAACGCGGCAACCCACGATTTTTATTTTCCGTGTTTGAACCGTACCATTTTACTCCTGCCATGTCGAAATCTCCACCGAGATATGCCGGCATCGCCATAAAACGTCTGTCCTGTCCGTTCTTCGGCATGTTCGGGAATAGCGGGTTGTCGGGAAAAGAAACCATTGCTCCGTGCGAGTTGTGATTTTTGCCGCTCATCACATAATCACCATCGTTAATAAGTTTTATGACTTCTTCCATCGTTTCCACGCAGGCAGGCATATTCATAACGCCAGCTTTTATCATATCATCTTCGCTCAAATATAAAAAATCAATTTTTATGCTTTCCATAATTTCTCCTGTCAGTGTTCCACTTAAAACGGATCTTTCCCATTCAATGTTAATAGTGGTTTGTATAAATCGGGACGTCTGTCCCGGAATATCCCCCATGCACGCCGTGTAAGTGCCAGCCTGTCCAGATCAAAAGCCGCTGTAACAAATCCTTCTGTTTCCCTGTCCATAACCGCAGCAAGCTGTCCATGTTCATCCGCTATAAAGGAAGAACCGTAAAATGTAATATGGTACTCTTCACACTTTTCCGTACCGATTCTGTTGGACGCAATAACCGGCATAAGATTTGCACCTGCATGTCCCTGCATGACAGTTCTCCAATGGGGCATGGAATCGAAAGAGTTTTCGTCTTCATCAGGTTCCGACCCGATTGCTGTCGGATAAAACAGCAATTCCGCACCGCGCAGCGCCATGATCCGTGCTGCTTCCGGATACCACTGATCCCAGCAGATACCGCATCCTATTACTGCATATTTTGTTTTCCATACTTTAAAACCGGTATCACCAATGTTAAAATAGAACTTTTCACTGTACCCCGCTCCGTCGGGAATGTGGCTCTTCCGGTATGTACCAAGGATCGAACCGTCCGCGTCGATAACGGCAAGACTGTTGTACCGTGCCTGATTGTCCTTCTCAAAGAAACTGACGGGCAGAACTACATCAAGTTCCTTTGCCACCTGTTGAAAATGCCTCACGGCAGGATCCTCTTCAAGTGTTTTTGCAAGCAGAATATTTTCATCAAGCATCTTCTCGCAGAAATAGTCAGTCTGAAACAGCTCCTGAATCAGAATAATGTTGGCACCTGCGGCGGCAGCTTTTCGTACCAGTGCTTCTGCCGCTGCAATATTTTTCTCTCTGTCATATCCTCTGCTTTTCATCTGAGTTGCAGCTACGGTAACCATTCTCATTTTTCCTTCCTTAATAATTAATTCATGCATCTGGTGATTGCGCAAATTTAAGTTCTGCACCCATGCACAGTATCTTTACGGAATCTTCAAGCGGCATTACAGAACTATTAAGCATAAGATCCCTGTATTTTAAAGACCCGAATTTTTCGCCTGTATATTCTTCATAGTATTCTTCCCTCGCCGCATCTACTTTATCAATGTAAACTTCCGCGGCTTCGGGTGTCAGCCCAAGTGTTCTGAGGCAGTTATTAAACCGGGAAGTATACGGAGCATATACGAATACGCTGTACACACGCTGCATACCGGCTTCACGAATGATGCAGTCCGAACACCGTCCTATAATTACACAGTCATGTCCGCATGCCAGGTTCAGGATCACTTTTTTCTCAATTTCAAAAAGTCTTTTCTGCTTCGACTGCAGGCCGCTGCCCAGAGGAAACATCATTCGTCCGTAATTACTGAACATGCGTTCGTCAAAGTCGGAAAGCGTATCAACAGGCTCTCCCATTTCTTCCGCAGCTTTTTCGATTATGTCACGGTCAAAATACTCAAATCCCATTGTTTCGGCAACCTTTCTGCCGATCGGTCTTCCAAGACTTCCGAATTGTCTTGTAATCGTTATTACCTTTGTACTCATATATGTCTCCGCCTTCAAAACGTATCAGCTGCCTGTGTGCTTCTTATTATACTGAGGAGAACTGCATTTATACGCTGCCGCATCTGCTGCGATTTTCGATTTATCCCAGGAAACAGCATCAGCAAACTGATTTGTGTAATAAGAATCGACCGTATACTGCTTTGAAATGGCTCCGGCTTTAAACAGGTTATCCGCAGCATTCTGGCACATTTTCAAATCGAACTTACCGATACCAGCTGCGACTGTCGCTTTCTGATCGTCGGGCGATATACCGAAAATCTGTTCAACGTCGCCGACTGCTGCCCCGTGGGCTCCGTCCCACTCAATCTTGAGATTCGGACAGTGAAGAAGCGTCAAATCGGCAGCAGCATCAACGTTCAGGTAGCAGAAATACATCGACTTGGTTAGTGCATTAACAAAGCGCTGTACAAGTTCCGGATTCGATTTTATAAGAGCTTCGCTCGTACAAAGCGAATTGGAAACCTGCGGCGCCACTTCGTTGCCGTCAAGATATCCGAAGTCGTATCCCTGTCCAACGAGCTGGCAGTATTCGCTGAGCCATGTTGCAAGAGCCGGAACCGTTCCGGAAGCAGTGGCTTCATAAGAACCGTTGCCGTACGTCATGAATTTTACGTCGCTTAATTTCATACCTGCCCCGCTGAAAATCGGGGCCATAAGTGCAGTCCATGAGTCCGCACCCAGTGCAATCGTTTTTCCTTTCAAATCGGCAAAAGTCTTAATGCCCGACCCCTTATTTATTGCAATACCGAATATCTGAATTGAATCGTAATTACAGACAGCTTTCACACCTGTTATTCCCGCGTCGACACAGGACCACATAACTCCCGGAGACGGATAGCCGAACTGCGCCTGACCGGAAGCAATCATCTTCATGTCGTCCGTTCCGGTCTGCTCAATCAAAGAAAGATCAATACCTTCATCTTTGAAATAGCCGAGCGCCATACCTGCATAAATTGCAAGGTAATCATATGACTCAAGCGGTGTAGGTGAAATAAACGTGACTTTGTCCAAGCCGGACGTTACTGCTGGTAATGACTCAGCTGCAGCAGATTTTTTCTTACTGCATCCGAAGAACCCGAAAACACTGAATGCAGCTGCAATGAACATACATACTGTAAGTGCCTTGTTAATTTTTTTCATAGATAATCCTCCTATGATTTTTTATTTACTGCCTGACTGCTTTTTTCTCTATCAGGCTTATTATGCTGTAAAGTACCGCTCCCAGAAATGCAATATAAATAATGCAGGACAATGCCTCCGGAGTTTTTGAGAATCCGATATAAAAACTGATTCTGCTTCCGAGTCCTTGATTCCCGCCGGTCATTTCGGCCGTAATACCGCCCATCATGGCCATAATACTTGAAAGTTTCATGCCGGTGAAAATGTCCGGCAGCGCATCCATTATGAGACAGTATTTAAACTGCTGGAATTTGTCCGCCTTCAACGACTGCATAAGTTCAATGTGTGCCGGATCCGCATTAAGGAATCCCGTTGCGGCGTTCATAGTAACAATCGGAAAAGCCTGTATCACAATCGTTATGAGTTTTACGCTTCTGCCCACACCGAAAATAAGCATGAGTGTGGGGACAAGTGTGACCATGGGAATGCAGCAAAGTGAAACTGTAATGGGCGTAAGCGCCGACCCAAGAACAGGAAATGAACAGGTGATGACCGCAATCAGCAGTCCAATTATTATTGCAAGCGCAAGTCCGATAAGGATATTAGTATACGTAATTCCGATATGCGGCAGAATATCCTTTGTGTTCTCAACAAATTTAGAAAAAATATCAGACGGCTTTGCAAGCATCCATACCTGAATATTTTTTACTTCACAGACTGTCTGCCAGAGAATAAAAAGGAACAGGATCAGCAGTACCGGCGGATAAACAGCGTTAATAAAATTAACAAAATTGTTTTTGGTTTTCCTCATTTCCATTCACTCCTTATTTGATTTCATCAAGACGCAAGGTTCCTATCATGCTTTCAATATCCGTACAGTACTCTGCAAATTTTCTGTCGGATATCAAATCAAGATTACGTTCTCTGCCGCTGAAATCTATGGTCAGTTCCGATTTGACCATGCCGGGATGGGAAGACATGACATAAATCCGCTGACTCATCAAAACAGCTTCCTCAATATTATGCGTGATGAAAATAACCGTCATGTGTGTTTTCTTCCATATTTCAAGCAGTTCAAGATTCATGTTCTCACGTGTATCTTCATCGAGCGCACCGAACGGTTCATCCATCATGAAAATCTCCGGTTTATGTATCATCCCGCGGATAACACCGATCCGCTGCTGCATACCGCCCGATATTTCAGACGGGTATGAATCCCCATACGCTGCGAGCCCGACATAATCAAGCAGCTCTTCAGCATACTTGTCGTACTCAGGACCTTTCATCTTATAAACCTTCAGTGGAAGCATTACATTTTCACGTATAGTGAGCCACGGATAAAGATTCGGCACCTGAAATATAAATCCCATTTTTTTAATCATATTCTTCGGAATACTTTCACTGTTGTTATATGCAAATCCGTCGACCGTGATCTCTCCTGAAGTCGGTTTCAGAATATCATCCAGAAGACGAATTATGGTTGATTTACCGCAGCCGCTCGGCCCTACGAGAGAAACAAACTCCCCCTTATTAAAATCCATGTTTATGTTTTTAAGAGCATATATTTCACTCCGCCTCGTAGAAAATTTCTTATTAACACTTTTCAAACTTATATATGCCATAATTCACCATCCTTACCTATTGCTTCCATTTAATTACGATGCTTTCCACCAAAGAAACCAGCATATAAAAAGCGACTCCGATAACTGCAGCCACTATGATTGCCGCAAATGCCGTCGACGTCGCCGAAAATGTCGCAGAACGCGCAATACGGTATCCGAGTCCTCCCTGCCCTACAGACATATCCGCCGCCGTTGCGGCTATCATGCACAGAATACAGCCTAGTTTTAATCCTGTAAAAATCTGCGGAAGAGCGTTCGGCAGGACAACACGGAAAAACGTCTCCGGTTTTCCGCATCCCAACCCTTTCATCAAATCAACCTTATTCTGAGGAACATGGGTAAACCCGCTTAAACTGTTCACGGCAATAACCGGTGCCGTCTGCAGAATGATAACCAGTATTTTCAGTGACGGTTTTACACCCAGAAAAAGCTTCAATTCCGGAACAAGCGTCGCCATCGGAATCATCATCAGGATTATTAAAACGGGAAGTATCATTCTCGTGATGAACCTCGACTGGGATGCAAGCGCGGCAATTATAAATCCGAGCGGAATCGCAATCAGATAACCGGACATCATAATCCGGAGAGAAACAAACGTATCCGGCAGGATACTTCCGGCAAAATCATTTTTAAACGCAACTGCAATCGCAGACGGGGATGGAAGAATGTGTTCGGAAACATGTAACAATGTACATGCAGCCTGCCATATGATAATAATCAGTGTTATAAGCGTTACCGGCGCTAAAAAACTCATAATCTTTCTGTTGTGTTTCATACGTCCCCTTATTAAAGCTTATTAATACTTCTCACAAAATGATTAAGTTCAGACCGCAGCTGCAGATATGCCGGATTCAATTCAATACCGGCAGTCTTTTCTTCATATGTAAATGGGACTTCTACTTCATTAACAATAGAAGACGGAGATCCCGACATAAAAAGAATTCTGCTGCTTACATACAGAGCTTCGTTTACATTGTTCGTAATCATGATGCAGGTCTTCTGTGTTTCATGCCATATTCTGAGAAGTTCAACGTTCAGCATCTTACGCGTAATGGCGTCAAGCGCACCAAAAGGCTGGTCAAGAATAAGAAAGTCGGGATTCGAAACGAGCGCCCGTGCTATTGCCGCCCGCTGCTGCATCCCGCCGGAAAGCTCGTGAGGCCAGCAGTCTTTAAATTCCAGAAGACCGACAAGTTCAAGTGCCCCGGAAACTGCACGATTCCGGTCAATTCCGTTTCCCATGTGAAATACCGAAAGAGGCAATTCCACATTTTTATATGTCGTTTTCCATTCAAGGAGATTCGACTGCTGGAAAACAATTCCACATCTTTTCTGTACTTTTTTTGTTGTTTTTTCAGGTATTTTTTCGCCTCCCAGAAAAATACTTCCCTTATCCGGATGATCAATTCCTTCTATAATTCCTGCCAGAGTCGATTTACCACAGCCGCTTGGTCCCATAATGCAGACAAACTCTTTTTCCCTTACCGAAAAGTTTATATCGTGTAAAACTTCCAGAGAACATTTTTTTTTCGTAAAACTTTTCGCTATATGTGAGACCTGCAAAAAGTTATCGCATACATGGTTCATATAAACCTCCGGAAATAAAAAAAGGGCGCATCAGACTGTACACCACAGCCCAATGCGCCCTCGCATTTATGTGCCAATAATATAAAAAATATGAGAAGAAGTATTGTAAAAAATCTCACTATCCGCCGGAATCATGCAAAACAGAAACTGCCTGCCCAACATGCTGTGACAACAGCTTATATGTTTGTTGTAATAAATTGTAACTACGGGTACTATATTTCTGTCTATATGCAATAGTATATATATTGGGTAAAAGTACAGAATTATATCAACCTATATTACCCAAAAAGGAAATGTCAGCAAATTCCAGAAAGCCGGAACCGGGGCTTTATTTTATGGAAGGAGAAATAAAATAAGCGGTATGAACAGCGATACAAAGCAGCAGAACAATCCTCTGCACGGGAAAACACTTGAGAGTATTCTTGTAGAATTAGTTGAGAATGTAGGTTGGATTGAAATGAACAGGCGTGTTGAAATAAACTGCTTTTTCAGCCATCCAAGTATAAAATCAAGTTTGAAGTTTCTAAGACAAAATAACTGGGCACGGATTCAGGTTGAACAAATGTATATGGATTTGGTAATTAACTCAAATGAAAGAAACAACGATTTTCACATGTAGAACGGCCGGCAGATAACGAAGAAATCGTCCGGTAACTATTCGAACAGCAGCAGTTCCTTTCGATATTGAATTACTAGAAAGATGAGCTGATAAAATTTCAAAAGACCGCGGAGGTACCCATGCAGATAAAAGCTGTGTTTCACATTGATGAAATTGAAAAGTGGAAGTTGTTAATCGGAAATGTACAGAATTTAGTAAACATATTAACAGAGGATATGTTTGAAATAGAAATTGTAGCAAATTCGGCTGCAGTAAAAGAATATTTAATAACCAATAGTAATTTTGCGAATGAACTCACGGAATTATCAACAAGAGGGATAAAAATCTGTGCCTGCAAAAACGCATTAAACGGCTTGAATATAAAGCAAAACGAAATATTTGAGTTCATTACAATTGTACCTGTCGGTGTTAAAGAACTAATAGAGAAACAAAATGATGGATTTGCCTATATAAAACCATAATTCCACCATGGATGAATCCGGTGATAATAAGGATAAAAAAATGACACTTGAAAACATAGCAGAAAAAAAGGCAGACAGAAAAAAATTAAAGGAAATATATATTTCCTCCTTCCCGGCATATGAACGAATGCCATTTTTCTTTATGCTCAGATCAACAAAAAAACAGGATAGAGAGTTTCTGGGAATATATGATGATGATGTATTAGTCGGCTTTTTTTATGTCATCCTCAAAAATGATATATGTTTAATATTGTATTTTGCTATTGATGAGGGCAAAAGATCATCCGGCTATGGCAGCAGGGCAATAGGGTTAATTTCAAAGAAATATGAAAATAAAAGGATATTTCTTTATATAGAAGAGACAGACAGCAGGTTAAATAATTACATACAGACTAAAAGAAGAAAAGATTTCTATGTAAGAAATGGATTTACGATTACAAATTATTATGTAATTCTGTCAAAAAGCAGATTTGAAGTATTAAATTATGGAAAAGATATTTCCCGGGAAGAATATGTAAGCATATTAAAACAAATGACCGGCGGAATAAGCATCGCAAAAGTAATAAAAAAAACAGATACATAAAGGAATGATTGTACTATACAGATAGTTAGAGCGCTTTCTGTATGAAAAATCCGCCGGCGTGTTTCTTTTGTTTTCTACGTATCAATTATTCATTCATTTTTGTCTCGACAAAACGGGAAAAGCGGAGAATCTGAACAATCATCTGCGGCAGACTGTTTTTTCTTCTGCTCAATACTGTATCAATGCCCGCAGGGACAAACTCCAGCAGCGTGATACAGATAAATAACCACAAAGGAATAACTGATTCACGTATTATTTTAATATCATATAACAGACTCAGCGTTGTCCCCAGAAGACCGCCAAAAATAAAACCGGGATTGTACTTTTTAAGCACAATGCTCAGCAGTATATGCTGTACTCCATTGAGCAACAGAAATGTTGCAAGAACAAGAAAAATAGAATTGGAAATTACAGTATTTGGTATATTGCTGCAGATAATGCTGAAAAACAGGCCAATGAGACTTAACATAAAGAGCCAGAGACGTTCTGTCATATTTGTTTCGTTATATTGAACGGTATAGTTATCTTTATGAAATTTTACGATATTCCATTCTTCCATTTCATGCAGAAATAAAACCAATGGAATTGTTATAAAGAAAAACCTGCTGGAAACGATTAAAAACATATTACCTCCTTAATACAGACAGCCTTACATCACGAAAAAAAAGCAGCAGACCTGCATCGATAGTTGTACCTTTTGTTCGTGCAGGGTATAAAACCCTCCTGCTGTAAGTTATACTATTGAGTAGTAAGATTCAATTCTGATAACAACAAATGTCACAGAACAATATGGTTTGTGACATGGGGGAATAATTGGTGATGCTGCGGAATAAAAGGTTTGCTGTAGAGAAATCCAGAGAATGGCTGATAGAGTCATTAACAATCTGCCTGAAAAAAATGAAGTTCTCAGATATAACAATCAGCGATATATCAAAAAAGGCAGGTGTATCACGGAGAACATTTTATAGAAATTTTTCATCAAAGGATGACTTGCTGGCTGAAGTTCTGAATACATTCTTTGATGACTACAGCAAAAATTTGTCAGCAGAGAAAAAACTCACCTATTCGACGATTACACGTGTATGTCTGAAACATTTTTCTGAAAACAGTGATTTGCTCAAGGCACTTAACGAAAGCGGACTCTCTTATTTATTTTTTGATACTATGAATAAGAAAATACCGGAAATATATAATTTAGTAAAAAATAATTCCGATGAATACGGGAATCGGGATGAGAGAAAATATGTTCTTGCCTTCAGCATAGGGGGCTTTTTCAATACACTTGTTTTATGGATGAATGAAGGATGTGAAAAAAACGTTGACGACATTGCCACTATATTGGGGAATGCATTACAGACAATCGTTAAAAATGATATATAAGCAAAAAAAATACCGATGGACACACATTGTCCTTGCGTGCAGAGCAATGCTGATGTAAAATTGATGCTGTGTTTTAAGCAAATATCAGCAGGACTCAAGTATATGCATAATTAAGGAGTATCCGTATGAAAATAAACTTATTTATAGCAGTATCCGCTTTAAGCTTACTGATTTTGTCCTGTTACACGACTCCGGATGGTTCAAAAGCGATATCTGATTATGAATACAAAAAACTGCTTGAAACACAACTTCCTGCGGGTAATTCCGGAATTGAAGGAAATTATCCCGCTGGCTCCGTCGTCGCCCGATATGGCAGACTTCAAATAATAGATACGCAGCTCTGCGATGAAAAAGGAAATAAAATTCAACTGAACGGGGTCTACCTGCGCGCCCTGAAAGAAGAATCCAAATTCCTAAACGATGACTGTTTCAGCACTCTTGCCGATAAATGGAAAATTGACGTCATAAGAATCCCCTTTATGTCAGCTTCGTGGTACTCAGAGCCATCGTATATAGGCAGTCAACATTATGAACAACTAATTGACAGGGCTGTGCAATTGAGTGAAAAATACGGGATATACTGCATTATCGACTGGCATGTCCTGGGCGACGGAAATCCTCTGCTCCACGCTAAGGAATCATTTGACTTTTTTCAACGGCTTGCATACAAATATGGAGCGAAAAAACACGTACTATATGAAATATGCAATGAACCAAATGGAAAGGATGTTACCTGGGACAACGTAATAAAGCCATATGCTGAGTTAATAATTCCTGCAATAAAAGCCGGAAATCCGGATGCGATTGTCATTGTCGGAACAAGTACCTGGAGTCAGGATGTAGATACAGCTGCAAAGAACCCGCTTGATTATACGAATATACTGTATGCCTTTCATTTTTATTCCGGTTCCCATAAAGATGAGCTGCGGAAAAAAGTTGAAGAGGCTTCCTGCAAAATACCTTTATTTGCGTCAGAATGGGGGAATTCTAATTATGATGCCCAAGGCGGTCCATTTATCCAGGAAAGCAGGAAATGGATGGATATGATGTATGCAAGGCAAATCAGCTGGTGTCATTACGCTTTAACTGATTTTCCTGAAGATGCTGCTATTTTGAAGCCGAATGCATCCGTAAAAGGAGACTGGACGGATAAAGATTTAACAGCATCAGGGAAATTTATAATCGATTTTATCCGGAACAGGTAAATAACATTATTCGTTACCAGTATAAAAAGTCAGGCTGATGCCAGCTTGACAGATAACCATATTTTGCAAATAATAACCCGCAATAACAGGTAGACACATGGAATTAATTGAACTTTGTAAGATGCTGGGAATACACGATGAAGTGCGGGAGCTGCTCAGGGATTGCATGAAGCGTATTGACGTCCAGCCCCTGAAGGAAGATATTGAACAGATGAAGCATCCTGAATGCTGGGAGGGTGCGCTCAAGCGTTTGAATCATTCTCTGGAACCTGATGAAGACGGAATGAAAATTCTTACCTGCCAGCTGTACTGCGTATGTGATGCATATGATGAGTATATGCGGCTTGGTATATCGCAGGAAATATTCATTGCTACCATGAAATTTTTTACCAGATTTCTGCAGGACTATAAGAACAGGCATGGATGTTACCGTTATGTCTGGGCATGGTGGGCTGTTCGTCAGATATCTATGGTGGAATACCGGATTGGGGAGCTGGAATATGAAATGCGGGTGGAAAACGGAAAAAGACTGATTGACATGCATATTCCGGCAGACGCTGATATATCGACAGGCAGACTGAGGCAGTCATATTCTGATGCGCTGGAATTTTTTAAGAAGTTTTATCCGGACTTTTTTAATGCGGAAATGGTCTGCAGTTCATGGCTGCTTGCACCTTCGCTCAAGAACGTCCTGCCTGAAAACTCAAGGATTCTGCAGTTTCAAAAATCTTTTAAAATTACGCATATAGATGCGGACAGTCCCGGTTTTATGGACTGGGTATATGGGAGCAGAGATATTCCCCTGGAGGATCTGCCGGAGAATACATCCCTGCAAAAAAAACTTAAGCCGTATTTACTGAATAATGGTAAAATTGAGTGGACTTCCGGAACACTGATTGCTGATCCGTTTTTATCAGAATGAAATACCGGAATACATAATCTCCGGATTTTATAGTCCTGCAGTGCAGGGGACAAAGCATTATATTTTTCACACAGTTTTGAAAAAATATTTATAGAAACAGTGTTAGTCGTATGTTTCGCAGGAGAAAAATGAAAAATAAAAGTCGTATACTATTAATGATTGTTTCCTGTTTTTTCATATTTATTATTATTAATAATTGTCAGATTATTCCTGTTAAAAAAAGCGGAACACCTGAATTACTGGCACATCGGGGTTTGGCTCAGAATTTCGACATTTCAAAAGTACAGTGGAATACGAATACTGCTGCAATAATTTTCCCACCCGAATATCCATATATTGAAAACACTATTTCTTCAATGGAAATCGCGTTTACGTATGGTGCGGATATAGTCGAATTTGATATCAGGGTCACAAAAGATAAAGAATTAGCAGTTTTTCATGATTATCAAGTTGATTTTAGAACAGAAAAAAAAGGAAATGTATCTGATTATTCGTTATCCGAGCTGAAAACCATGGATGTCGGCTATGGCTATACAGCGGATAATGGACAGACATTTCCATTAAGAGGGACGGGATCAGGTCTGTTACCTTCGTTTGATGAAGTTATGCAACATTTTCCTGATAGAAAATTTTTGATTCATATACGCGACGATGGTGAAGAAATCGGGTATATTTTGTTATCAAAACTTAAAAAACTGAATAAAGATCAAATAGAAAATCTGTCAATATATGGAAATGATATTGCTGTTAATTTAATACGCAAAGAGTATCCTGAAATGAAAGCATTATCAGGAAAATTAATAAAAAAATCCGTGATAGAATATGAATTGATTGGCTGGACTGGCTACATACCAAAGAGTATGAGAAATGCAGAATTACATATGCCCATTGAATATGCAAAGTATTTATGGGGGTGGCCTTATAAATTTATTAAAAGAATGGATGATGTAAATACGCGTATGGTTATAGTAACGAAAAGGGGACAATGGTCTGGTGGATTTGATACGAAAGAAGATTTAAAATCAATACCATTAAATTATTCAGGGTGTATCTGGACTGAACGGATAGATAGAATAGGAAAGTTATATAAATAAAGCTGTCTGATAATTATATTACAGAAAGACCGAACGGAATGTATCCCGCGCACATGAGGAGGGCGCCTGCACTACTGATAATCTCGATATCAGGATTGTTGAGAAGGACAAGACCTACGATGGCTGCGATGCCCGCAGCCGGATTGATACGGCCATCCATGATAAGGCCAACGAGTTGCGCAGCCGCGCCGAGAGGCAAAAGCGGTAAAAGGTAGAAAATCGCGAGGAGTCCCTTTCTTTCTACGATGGCCTCGAGTGCCGGAGTGATAGTGGCAAAATCCGGCTCAGGCAGCTTATCGAAAGCCGAAAGCACGATACAAAGAGCGCCTTTATCACCTGCAAGAATAACAGCACCGACGACACCGATGATTCCGCCGAAGAACACCCAGATCCGTCCATGCTCAACCGGTAATCCGGCTATGTAGACCATCGATGCGATAATGAACGGCACGGCAGCGAACACAATAAGATGTCCGACATGAAACATCCATTGGTGGCGGAACTTAGCGACCAAGTCAGCAGCAGATGTAGTCATTTTAAAAGACAGGATATTCGGGTGCATGAGAAAGCCTGCCAACAGCATAAGCGGAAATAAAATAAGTGATACCCCGACGATCTTTGCCCAGAAAATTTTCTCCATTGTCTTCCTCCATTATATTAACCTGGGTAATAATACACTAAACAGCCTTAGCAGACATTTCTCCCCTTAGGTTATTCTGATGACTTGACAACAGAAAGGAGCTTGCGAAAATAAGCCTCAATCATGGCCTGCGCCTGCGGATCAAGTTCCCTCTCAACCTGTAAAAGAGGCTCAAATGCCTCTCGCGTGAAAAGCGCATGCCCTTTTGTAACAAGTTTACCTTTCATGGTTGTCTCGAAAAGAACATCGCGTCTGTTGTCGCCGGCCTGATACTTCGTAATGAATCCACGGCCGATAAGCTTTGCGACAAACTTCGACACAGCAGGTTTCGATACTTCAAGGACTGTGGCGAGAGTCGTCAGGTTACAGCCAGGATTTTCATCGATGGCGACCACCGTATGGATTTCAGTGGCAAAAAGCTTCTCACCGGTCCCATAGTCCCTAGGGACGCTCTCCATCTCGGAAAGGAACCGATGAGCGGCATATATGTAGTCAATAAGTCTTGTGCCTGCCATGAGTTTATTATTACCCTGGTTAACATAATTGTCAAGAGCATTATTTAAAGAGGCTATGAAAAACAGGCTTTTTCCATATATATTTCCTACAGATTTGTCAGGCATCACCTTCTCTTAATTTTATAAGAATTTTTTTTAGCATAACGGACTCGCCTTGAGACAATCCTGGATAAACCACCATAAGGCATAATTTTGAGAATTAAGCTGCTTATAACTTTTCTAATTTACCTCAAAGGGTGCGCCTGATATTGTTTTAACCAGCTTCAACCTAGGATTTTTGTCAGGTTGAAGCTGGTTTACTACTTTTTTTTCCCCGTATTTCTTCCAGCATTTCTATTTGTATTTCCTGTATGCGCATCATCTTTGACCATTGGTCTAATAACAGGTGATCGACCTTTTCATGTAATGTTCTTATTTCTATTTCTGCTTTTAAATTAACTTTATAGTCATTTTCCGATCTGATCCTGTCTTTTTTTTCCTGCCTGTTCTGGCTCATCATTATTATAGGTGCCTGTATGGCAGCTATACATGACAGAATTAAATTCATCAGAATAAACGGATACGGGTCAAATGATTTGTTTGATAAAACAACAGCATTAAGTACTATCCATAAAACAAGGATGATAAAAAACAGTATAATAAATTTCCAGCTGCCGCCAAATGCTGAAACTTTGTCAGCAATAATATCGCCGACTTTCATTTTCTGGTTGACAGTTGAATTTATATTTTCAGTTATGAATTCATTTTCGCTGATACTTTTAACTACTTCATTTTCTAATTTATGTATAGTTCCGCTCTCTTCATCAATCAGTTGCGCAATATATTTATTTCTGTAAACTGAATAATCTGATTTACAAATGTTATTATGATCATTCCAGTCAGGATGTTCGCTTTGAATAATCCGTTCAATTTCATGCCGGATGCCATGGCCGGTAATTATATCATTTTCGCTGTAGGCTTTATTGCATATGTCACAAGTTATTTTATTCACTGGATTTCCCCTCTTGAAACGTTAAGCTGCATATCGCACTTTCAGAGTTACCTCTAAAAACTGAAATTTTCAGAGGTAACCTTACCATGCAAAATGGACCACTGTCTCTCCAGTCTTATTATAATGCCTGCAGCTGTTTACATCCAGAACAGAACCTGCATTCCGAGCAGACCTGAACTGTACCGTATATTGATTCCTTCATTACTGGTAAGAGCCATTATGTATGACAGACCGAATGATATTTGATCCAGTTTTATGTCAGCGCCAATTTTAGCATTAAGTCCGGTCTGAATCAAAGGGGTACTGTTGAAGTTCCATGTAATATTCGGCCCAGCTCCAATTGACAGGCGGAGGATAGACACATCAAGGCATGCGCCGGCATCAAGGTACATGTTCAAACCGCTGATGTCACCAGTCGCGCAGAACAGCAGACCTTCAGCCTGAAACCAGCCGAGTTTATACCGCACGTCACCACCAAAAACAAACTGATTTACGTTCAGACTGTCTCTGTCAACCGGCTGCCCGAGAAGTACCGGCGACTTGAAAAACATTGCACCACCAATGCCCAATTCACCTGTTTTTTCGGCAAACATGAATACTGGTAAAACGGCCAGTAGTGCCAGAATCGATAAAATCTTTTTCATTTTTTCTCCTTACTTTGTTAGTCCGGTTACTGTCTTGTGTAGGTAACTGAAATACCGCCGGCAGTTAATGTCATTTCACTATTGCTCGAACTGAATGTATAGGCGTCCGTATCAGTTGAATTGTCTGACCACGTTCTGGTAATATTTGTAGAATCAGACGACCAGGTGCCGCTTTTCGTAACTCCGACAGCGCCGACAAGCGTGTAGGTCTCTACAACCGTTTTGTCATTATTCAGCACAAGCACAGTTGTACCGATTCCCTCGCTTTTCCAAGTACCGACAATCGGATCGAAAAGTGATTCGTCGTTGGCACATCCGGCAAGTGCAATCATAACTAATGCGAGAATAAGTCCAATAAATTTTTTCATATGCTTCTCCTTCTAATTAGAAAATACAAGACACTTCTTGTTATACAAACTTCGCACAAAATTCAGAGAGTGAAGAATGGAAAGTGTTCCATGTTTTTTCACTTTCAGATTTGAGATTTTCCCAGTTATCAACAGATGCAGATTTTATTGCATCCAGTTTTCCGGCACCCTCTTTCATCTTATTGTGCAGAACGGCCAGTTGTGCCTGATATTTTTCTTTTCCTGCCTCGCGGCTTGCAAGAGTTCTGGCATCCAAGGTATCCATTACTTTATTCCATTCATCAAGCTGCTTTTTCTTTTCAGCTACATATTTATCTCTGCTTTTCATTTTCTGTTCCTTCCTGTAATTGGTTATCAACCAATCCGTATTCCGGCTAACGGGCCAAGAATACCAAATGCGGCCAGTACATATAGAATTACAACTGCAACAATCACTACATTCAAAATCGTTTTAATACTGCGGCTCATTGGAATGTAGGTGTTGATCAGCCATAAAACCACTCCGATAACAACCAGCAAAATCACCAATCTGATTAACGGCATCAGGTTCCTCCTTTTATACCTGACTATAAGTTACTCAAAGATAAAATTGCCGACTGTTCGCCACCGAACATAAAAAAAATAATCCGCAGGCAAATTCAATATTATGTACGATGCGGTAGATCATGACTGTTCAAAGACATAACCATAAACTATACTAAACAAAGCACAGGCAATGAACACCGCCCGGGCTGCATGACAAAAAATCCATTCATAAAGCATCATGTTTTTTAATTTTATACCTTACAATCAGCGGGCAGAACTTTCAGAAGAGGAGGATTTATAATGGAATTGATTAATTCTGATCTTGATTCAGACGGTACTACTATAACCGAAGTCAGCCAGAACCTGAGGTTTTCTGAAATGCGATACCGCAGGTTATTCGAAACGGCCCGCGACGGAATTCTGATTCTGGACGCAAAAACGGCAGAAATTGAAGACGTAAACCCATTCCTTATTGAAATGCTCTCCTATACGCGTGAAGAATTCTTACACAGGAAACTCTGGGACATCAGCTCTTTCAAAGATACTAAACTCAACAAAGAAGCCTTTAAGGAACTTCAGGAAAACAGGTACATCCGGTATGATGACCTTCCGCTGGAAACAAAAGACGGCAGGCCGATCTCTGTTGAATTTGTAAGTAATGTATATGATTGTAACGGCATTGATATAATTCAGTGCAATATCCGCGACAACAGCAGCAGGAAGCTTGCAGAAATTGCTTTACAGGCAGCAACGCGGACGTTGAAAATCCTCAACGAAAGTAATACAGCGTTAATAAATTCGCAGACAGAGCAGATTCTGCTTGATGAATACTGCAGGATTGCCGTACAAACAGGTGGTTACAAGATGGCATGGATAGGTTTCGCAGAAATGGATAGTGCCGGCAAAAACATTGTTCCAATGGCTTATTATGGGAATACCGGATGTTATTCGGAACTGAGTAAAATTACCTGGTCAGAAGGAGATTACGGTAAAGGACCGACCGGTCGTGCAATCCGGACAATGCAGGTTCAAGTATGTGAGAACATTTCAGCTGATCCGACCCTGAAAAACTGGCACAATAAAGCAGCGGAATGCGGGTACCGGTCATTGATAATCCTTCCCTTCCTGCTTTCTGAAAAAACAACCGCGTGCTTTTCATTTTTTGGAACAACATCTCACACCTGGTCATCACCGGAGCGGGAACTACTACAGGAAGTTGCAGCTGATCTTGCCTTCGGAATCAAGGCTCTCCGGACAGCAATTGCAAAGGCACAGGAGCAGGAGAGCCTGCGTATCAGTCTGGAGCAGACAATTCAGGTTATTGCCGAAACTATTGGCCAAAGAGATCCCTATACTGCAGGACACCAGCGGAGAGTCGCTTCTATTTGTACCGGAATTGGTCTGGAGCTTGGACTTTCAACAGAGAGTATTCATGGGCTGCACCTTGCTGCAACAATCCACGATCTGGGAAAAATCGGTATTCCGGCAGAAATTCTGGTTAAACCGGCGAAACTGAGTTCTATTGAATATGCCCTGGTTAAGGAACATGTGAACATCGGCATCAGAATATTGAAAAATGTTGTTTTCCCCTGGCCAATCGCAGAAATTATCTGGCAGCATCACGAGCGTCTGGACGGCTCAGGCTATCCGAGAGGACTTACCGGGGATAAACTTCTACTGGAGTCAAAAATACTTGCAGTCGCAGATGTCGTTGAAGCAATGGCTTCCCATAGACCGTACCGCCCTTCTCTTGGAATTGAAGCAGCGCTCTCTGAAATAGAAGCCCACAGGGGCACTTTCTTTGATGCGGAAGTTGTTGATGCATGCGTGCGCATATTCCACGAAAAAGGATTCCGGATAAGTGAATAAAACGCCGCCGAGTGCACTTTTGAAACAGAGTATCAGGTACGGTTTGTTATTTTTGCATTAAGTTTCTTCCCTGTATAGTTCATCAATATCTGCTCATCCTCTGCCGTCAGGCTTTTTACACGTTTCCAGTCACCGGTTACATTTTTTACCAGATCCTCAATTATTTGTATGATCATATTGATTACTACATCGGTGCATATTAACGGTTCATTTTCAAACGCATACAACAGATAGGGAATGACATGCTGAAGGCCTGCCTGTATCAGATAATCCTGTGGAATATCCTTAAAGACTTCTGACTGTATAACAGTGCCTGTTTCCTGCGTTTGATAATCCATTCTGAAAATGTTCCTGCATAATGCCGTATATAAACCGTCTTCAACCTCATTCATTCGTATATCACCGTATATTCCCGGCAATATTTCGTACATATTTGATTCTTTCCAGACAAGAGGCGCAATATCAAGATCATTATTAACGGATATATAATTACTGCCTATCTTATTGTTTAAATATTCAGCATACTCCGAATTCCCCGCACCGGGACCTGCAAAAGAGTAGACCGATAATTCGACCATATCAAGTATATCCATTGCGGCCAGTTCGTCCGATAACCACAAGGCAAACGTAGAAGACATTAATCCGCCTAAACTGTGTCCGCAAAGGTTGATTTTTATTTTAGACCCGTCAGCATTTTTTATGAGGCTGCAAATCCATTCAAGAAGCGTTGTATTCTGATATTGTAACTGTTTATGAATCTCCAGTGATGTATCGGTTGCTTTTGATATATACGCACTGACGCTTTCTGTATGCACAGACTGCCTGTCCCAGGGTGTCTGCCCCGCAACATTCAAATCCTGAAACAGCCAGCTCTGAATGGATAAAGGATTAGTGCCGCGGAAGGCAACAGTATATTCATCCTTTCCGTCTTTCCGCTTGTTCTTTACCGCATACGCAAGAGCCTCGGACAGTACCGCCTTATTTTTATACGCTGCCGGCCCCCAGCTTATCTCGGAAAACTGCATACTCTCTTTTACGGATAAAAGCATTGCTTTTATATTTTCTTCCATCCGCTCTGTATCCGGCTGGTAAAAATCATAATATCCCAAAAAAGAAAACAGCATCATTTGTGCTTGTACATTCATAAACATCCTCCGTTTTCATGATAAAGCCCCCTGTGAAAATTTGTCAAGGAAAAAGTATTCAAAGGGGGATAACGGAGAGATGCGGAACACCTTAAAAAGGTGTCCGTAAAAAATGCATTTTACAAATCAGGTGAAGACTCGGCACACGCATCATCTTCATTCTGTGCTCTATACGATTCTGCATCATGGGCAGTTGAACAAACATCAAGCGGAATTTGTTTCATTTTCCGGTCACAGCATTCCGGGGTGCCGGCATCTGCACTGACTGTCATTTCTTTTCCACACTGTTCACATTTATATTTTACCATATTCATAGCATACTCCTTATATTTACTGGTTTGTTACACTTTAAACATACTGCTGAATACCGGATTCAGCAATTAAATTCGCAGCAGATAACAAAGACACAGTTTCCGGCCCGTATCTGTTACCGCTCCCGCTGTTTTTTACGTATCCGCGTGTTATACTGCATAGTATACCGGAACAGTGCAGCAGTACAGCAGCGTAAACGTGCCGGGCATAACACTCCTTTCGTTTTCGACAGCAGTCGATACATCAAACAAGCGGCAGAAAGTATCATATTTTCCGGGTAAACAAGTACGTGTTAAGAAAGGAGACAACATGAATACAAGTTTCAACGAACGCCAGAATCATTACGCAAAGGTAATGCAATCCTATTTAACTTCTCTTCCTGAAGAAAAACGACTGCATCTTAAAGGCTCGGGAACAGACTCGCTTGCGGCATGGTTCCTCGGTCCGAGGGCTGAAAATCAGGAGTTATTCAAAGAACTTATAGAAAAAGCCGTAGACGCAAATATCGAGGACAGAATTTCCATTTATGATGATCCTCCGTATGTAACGGAAGCAAGAAAAGGACCCGACTATGATTCTGCCGTATTAAAAATGAAAAGGGAGTACGAGAAACTCCTTACCCAGCTGCGGGGAAACGTCCCTTTTTTCAGTTACAGATATCAGGCTCATATGAACTGGGATCTTACCATGCCCGGCATGGCCGGATATTTTGCGGCCATGCTTTACAACCAGAATAACGTCGCGCTTGAAGCTTCTCCCGTAACATCACAACTTGAAAAGCTTGTAGGCGACGACCTGTGCATCATGCTCGGATATACAGTTTCCGAATCTGCCCCAACCAGAGCCTGGGGACACATTACCTGCGACGGTTCCGTAGCAAATCTGGAAGCATTGTGGGCGTCCCGGAATCTTAAATACTATCCCGTCTCCGTTAAAGCCGCACTCATGAAAGAAGAGTCCTTAAAAGATGCGGAACACATTACCGTAGAAAAATGTTCAGGAGAAAGTGCCGAACTTATCAGTCTTACTCTCTGGGAACTGCTCAATCTGAAGGTGGATACAATACTCTCTCTGCCCGACAGGATACAGAACATGATTCCGAAAAGCGCAGATTATACGGCCGCTGTTGAACCGTATCTGCTGCAGACGATGGGGTTTGAGGATTTCCGGAACTATATTCCGGGCGTACCATCCCCCGCGCTCTTAGGTCCCGCGACAAAACATTACTCGTGGCCGAAGAACGCCGCTCTGGCGGGCATCGGAAGGCAGAACTTTATTGATGTGGAAATAGATGAAAATGCCCGCATGGATGTGACAAGCCTGAGGAAAAAACTTGATGAACGGCTTGCAGAGAAAGCTCCTGTCTTAACCGTTGTGGCGGTCCTTGGGTCTACAGAAGAAAGTGCAGTAGACCCGCTCAAAGAAATTGTTTCAATACGTGATGAATATAATAAGAAGGGTATGAATTTCGTTATCCATGTCGATGGAGCATGGGGCGGCTATTTCGCCAGCACGCTCAGGGGAACGGCAGTAAAGGAAAATAATGCTGCCGGTTCCGCGCTGCAGGAAACGCCTGTTCTTGATATGAGCGATTATGTAAAAGAACAATACGGGGCAATACCTTATGCGGATTCGGTAACGATTGATCCGCATAAATCGGGATACGTCCCCTACCCTGCCGGAGGATTATGCTACAGAAATGCTTCCATGCGGTATCTCGTGGCGTTCCTTGCCCCGGAGGTTTACCACGGCAGTGAAGTGGATGCAAATATGGGACTTTTCGGTGTTGAAGGTTCAAAACCGGGCGCCGCAGCTGCGGGTGTCTACCTGAGCCACAGAATCATACGGCCCGATAAAACAGGATACGGGAAAATCCTCGGGCAGGCACTGTTTAACAGCAAACGTTTTTATGCCGCCGTCGTGACGATGGCCCTCAACAGAAATGATTTTATCGTCGTACCCGTGCAGCAGATACCGGCGGAAAAACAGGGAGGAACGGCCGAAGAAATCGACAGGCAGCTCAGGCAGATAAAAGAGCTCATCGTAGACAGGGAAAACAACGACATTATTGCCGATGAGCAGGCCATGAATCTCCTGAAGCAGCTTGGGTCCGACCAGATTATCATTACGTACGGATTGAACTTTAAAATCAACGGGCAGCTGAATACGGATCCTGACAAGGCGAATCAGTTTATGCAGGATATTTTTGAAAAACTCAGTTTCGAACCGGGCGCAAACAAACTGCCGGAACTTATTGTTACGACATCCCAGTTTGATGCAGACGAATACGGCAAGCCATTCCTTACAACGTATATGAAACGAATGGGATTGAATACCGGAACGCTTCCCACTATGAAGTTTATATCTTCTACAACCATGTGCCCATGGCTTACGGCAACAGCAGAGGGTAATTTTATTCCGACATTGACGAAGGCCTTCTGCAAGGCAATCGATGAAGTATTGGCAGCAATTACTAATTAAGGAGTGAATGATGTGTACGACAATGGCAATCGGTAAAAAAGCAACGCTTGACGGGTCTGTAATCATCGCCCACTCGGACGATGACGTATCAGACGAACGGGTTATTTTTGTTCCTTCATATATAACTCAGAAAACGAGACCTGTGTATTATGACAATGCGGCACTGGGACCTGAAAAAGATCCCAAAACAGGTAAAGCATATAATGCCAGTGAGTTATACCGGTATATCGGATCATCACGGGGACCGGGGTATATCCTGAACCCGCTGCCCGAAGGACTGTATGAAAGCATACCAGTCGGGAATATTCAATTCCCGATTACGGCCGGAACACTCAGTATAAAAGAAGGACAAAAAACATACGCCTACTTTGATTCCAGCTACGGAGTGATGAATGAGAAAGGGCTCATGATAGGAGAATGTACGTGCGGCGCAAAAGTCCATCCGGAGCCTTCAGATAAACGCCTGTTCTATTCCGCAGAACTCTCAAGAATGGCGCTTGAATACTGCGAAACAGCGCGGCAGGCCATAGACCTGATTGGCTTTCTCATAAAGACCTATGGATACCACGGCACGGGAGAGACGCTCCTTCTCGGCGATTCCGATGAAGCGTGGGTTATAGAAATGTGCGGATACAGCATGGAAGGAGCAGACGGAATATGGGTTGCGCAGCGTGTTCCCGATAACGGCTATTTTGTTGCAGCAAATCAATTCCGTATACGGGAAGTCCATAAAAACAGACCCGACGAAATAAAATATCCGGATAATCTCTTTGACGTATGCAGAGAGCTCGGCTGGTGGAATCCCGAAACAGATTCCGAACTTGACTGGGCGGCAACGGTAACGTACGGAGAATACTCCCATCCTTATTATTCCCTCCGCCGGGTATGGCGCGCCTTAACAAAAGCGAAACCATCCTCCAACCTTCCCGCGTGGGTCGAAAACGGATACACGAAAGCTTATCCCTTTACCGTTATACCTGATGTTAAACTTGACATAGCAAAAGTTGCAGACATATACCGCGACCATTATGAAGGGACGGAATTCGATATGACACAGGGAAAGGGCGCGGGACCGTGGAATGATCCCACAAGGTATGAAAATAATCCCGACAAAGGCAATACCTTTGAGCTGTCGGTCAACGTGCCTCAGGGCGCATGGGAACGGCCCGTTTCCATTTACCGGTGCGGCATGTTCTGGATAAATCAGGCAAATGCAGCCCATAAAGGCAAACCGAGGAACGGCGTCTCCTGGATAGGGCTCGACAGGCCGGAGTCCAACTGCCTCATTCCCTTCTTCTGCCAGGTATCAAAGCTGCCCGAGCTGGTTGAAACAATGAATCTTGTTGATTTTGACTACAAGAACAGCCTGTGGTGGATTTTCAACTTTACGGCAAATTTCGCGACGCTCAAGTACTGCTATATGCTGCCGGAAATTCAGGAGTTAAGAGACAAGCTGGAAAACGCGGAATATGACGAAGTGAAAAAAATACAAAACGGAGAGAATGAAAACAGCATAGAGGATTTAACCCGATACTGCCGCGAGAATACTGACAGGATTCATACAGAGTGGATGAATCTTGCAAAAAAACTGATTGTCACCTTTAATGACGGATGCAGGACGACAGAAAAGGAGCCTATGCAGAAGATTGATTATCCGCAATGGTGGCTGAGTGAGGCCGGTTACTATCAGGGTCCCATCTCTTACAATAAGGCTGAATGCAAAGGACATCAGTAAGACGCAAAAAAATATCCTCTGCAAAAAAGAAAATGTGTTTTTGCAGAGGAAGTGAAAGAATCAACCATGAAAAATCCCGTTTATGATTTTTCCATAATCAACGACGGGAGAAATACCATACTCAGCCGCATACGCTTCATTCAAGCCGCACGCAAAAGAGGTGATGTGCTCAAAACCGCACTCCTTATATAATTGTATGTCTTTTGCAATAACGCCCCGATAAAATGGTAATTCGCCGTAAGGAGGAGTCCATCGGTAAAAATACGAGGTATCCATCCAGTACTCAAGCACCTGTGCCCCTGATGTGCCGAAGTATTTCATAAGCGCCTCAATATAGGAAAACTCACGAATATTGCTGGCGATTCTTGTGTCATTCAGGACAAACCGGGAGTCCCTGTCTACCGGAGCATATTCCAGGAACATTCCCGGAGCAGGAGACACATTTTGAGGGACAGTGATAGTATTCTGGTATGCCAGATACCCGAGCGTACCAGAAGGGTCAATTTTTTTTATGCCGGCCAGCATATGGTTTTGAATCAGCAATGCCTGATCAGACGCTGAAAGCTTCCGGCATGCATCACAATGACAGAAACGGCTGTTATCATCAATCCATAAATGATACCGGTGCGTAGTAGTATGACGGGACAGTGTTTCTGCAAGGAGTTCCGTTTGTTTTTCTACGTACTGTAATGCATCGCCATTTGACGGACAAAAATTCAGGTCGGCGCAGCGCATCCCGGATTCATCCATCCTGAACCAGTCCGGATGCGAATGAAAAAGAGAGGGAGGCAGTATCCAGTGCATAACATGGGCGTAAATTTCCAGGTTAATTCCGTTATCGCGCAGCATGGAAGCATTCTCCTGAAACGGAGAATGCTTCATAGCAGCAAGCAATGATTCAAGAGAACGAAAATCGTTTTCAGGAATGGCAGGAATGGGATGTATTCCAAGCGTTGTAAGTTTTGCCTGTGATGCAAGCTTAATCCAGAACGGGCCAAAATCATGTGCCCATATAACCAATCCGCTGCTTTTCATTATTTCCCCCTGCATTTCATTCCTGCAGACATTTGTTCCTGCCGGATACAACTGCATGATTTTATCATACCGCCCTTGAAACTGTAAAGTAATCAGAGAACAGCTCATCGCATCACTTTTTACAAACACATCTTAATCAGGGACGGGAAATATCACGCTCAGGTTTAATGTCCGCTTTTTTCCGAAAAAGATTAATCAGCGCCAGAAATACTAGTACAAACATCCCGAAAATTACAATAAGCGACAAAGAACCCCCCATAGCCTCCCGATTCCATATAGTGCCTGACTGATCGATTACGGTTCCAGTCCCGAAACCACCCCTTGAAAAATCAGCAATAAGAACACTAAGGCCCAGGTTCGCATAGATCAGGACAAACTGTAAAAGTGACATCCGGTCAGAACCTGCCACTTTCTCATGCGCCTTTTTCCGTGTTAAAAGCAGGGAAAAAAGTATATAAAAAGTAAAAGTACAAAACATCCAGCCGAGATAATTACTGACGGGAACACCAAAAAAAGCTCCCCCCTGTTCCCAAATCCATGCATTGTTTACGGTCGAAGCAAGACTGTCTGTTGCAAGGTCATACACGCTCATTACCACAGAGGCTAAAGCCGCCATGACAAATGCAGTACCAGTCCTGTTCATCCGTATATCGATTTCAGATAAAACCGCATTCGCGACATGCCAGCAGATATAACTTAATGCAATATAGGCAACAGGAATAGCTACAGGAACGCCACCGGGAAACTGAGGTTTCATCGTATAGTGATAGTGCCCAAAAGGAAATCCTGTATGAATACTCAAAGTCTCCCATAGTGTCGACAAGATAACTATCAGAGCGATGAATATTGTGTTTTTCTTAAAACCGTATCTGCGATACCCATGAACTAATACGAGAGGAATCGCAGAAAAAAAGATCATTGATGGTCCGGCAATGCCCAGAAGGGGGCATACAACCAGACTTAATAAAAACGATAAACCAACCATGATCCACGAAAAGGGAACATACCAGTCGGACTTTGTCATATTTTCTCCTTAACATTCTTATTATATCAGTACATCTAAAACCGGCAGGCAGACATAACAGGGTCTTTCCTTCCGGTTTGATTCATATTTTCACACAACTCCCGGACGGAGTACCTGTACGCCCGGGCAGGGTTATGCCGTAAAAAAACTGCAATACCGGATTATTTTCCGCAAAGGTCACCTATCATTTCCACGATTACATTTCTGCTGAATGCCTTACCCTGATACGTTCCTTTTGCTTTGCACAGAACCTGACACCCCGGGGCTCCTTTTCCATCGCTGTGGACAAAATCCGGGTTGGTAATCAACGCTTCAAGAGTAAAATTAAGGTTTTCTTCAGGAATAGCAACATGCACTTTTCGCGGGTATTTGTTACCGGAACTCCTGCTTGTCCAGATACCGTCATAGGTAATATTTGCAGGAACATTGATTTGCGTGCCGTTTTTATTCAGTATAGTCGCGCATGCATTCCTTCCCCCATCTGCATACAAATCCCACAGCGAAACAGCAGCGCTCAAATCGTCATTGAGCGGCATGCCGAGCCACAGCCATGAACTCGACATCATTTTCATCGGATCATCGCCGCTGACAGCATCAGGAGCACCTGACCATTGTCTGTCGAACCACGCTGTCGCATTTTTCACTTTGTATTCTTTGCCTTCAATCGTAACCGATCCCTCTACATCCATATCTGTGTAGGCATACTCATACGATTTGCTGCCTGCAAGATTAAGCAATCCGGTAGTCCCGTTGTAGAGGACTTCTTTTCGCGGCCGTAAAACGACATCGACAGCACCTTTTTCAGACTGAAGCCGCAGAGTCATTTCTTTTTGATCTCCTGTAAGTTCACCTATTGAAGAGGAAATAGTGAGCTGCCCGTCAGGGATACTGTCATTCTGCGTCAATGGTTCAGAAAGTGTATTCGGGAAGAAATGATCATCGGATCCGTTCATGAGCAGAAATTCGGTTGATGTAAAATTTCCCTGAGGCAGCCGGTAAATCATTTCGTGCCATTCAAATCCCAGCTGTTTTCCATCGGCCTCAAAACAGCAGTTTACGTAGTAAGAATCAAGCGCGGCATCTGCTTTCGGAGCCAGGTCTTTGCTGATATCAACGAAAAGGGGGACACCCCGGTTCGGCAATGAGTTCTTGCTTTCCTGTACCTGAGTTTCTGCTGTCAGAGCCGGGCCGGAAAGACAGAGCATAATGCCTGCCGTTAAAATTGAGAATGAACGTACCATCATTCTTTTCGATTTCTGATAATCTCTGAAAAAAAATCTTTTCATACTAACTCCTTCAATGTTGTCTGGTAACCAGAATATTTACGTCCGCGGGCTTCTGGATATGGAACAACCTGCTCCATATGTATTATGATATAATGTCTGCAACGTCCGGTGTCAACAAATTTCAATGAAAATGGAACAGAAAGCCGGATTGTGTTCCAAAAAATATCAGATGGAGTACCTGTGAAATTAAAGAAAACCCAGATTTTGATTATCGAATCGTTACTTGGCCTGTTAGAAAAATACACTTTTGAGTCACTGAGCGTTGCCCGGATTACGCAGGAAGCTCTTGTGGCAAGAAACTCTTTTTACAGAAATTTCAAATCGAAAGAAGATATTCTCCGAATTTATATCAAAACGCTTATTGACGAATTTGCCCAGACTGAACAGGCAAAGAAAGCTGTTAAATCAGTTTCGCTCTATGCAATGGCAATGATCTTCTTTTCTTTCTTTAAAAATCACCGGAACTTTATCCTGCTGCTGAACAAAAATCATTTGATATCAATTCTCCAGGATGAATTTGCACAATATCTGGAACCACTTATCGGGATACAGCAGACCAGGACGCACAGTACTTCCGGATGGGCAAAAAATGATCTCATGTACTATGTATCATTCCATGCAGCAGGATTATGCCAGGTGTTGGTAAAGTGGCTCGAGAATCAATGTACGGAAACGGAAGAGGAAATGGCTATATTGCTGAATAAATTCGTGCGGCTGTAATCCAGGCAGCATACTCCTTTAAAAGTTTTTGTCACTATTCGTGCTCCTCTCTGAATTTTTTTGTTACCGTGCTGAGCGACATAAACTCAATTTCCGTATGTTCGCAGATATGACGCAGCAGATTGTCGAGCACCGTCGAATTAGCAGGCCTTCCGATAATCTGCGGATGGCAGGTCAGTACGAATGCTTTATCCGGATTACGCCCCTCTTTTTTTTCTTCAAGAAATTCGTCATACAGTACGTCGAATGTTTTTATCCAGTAATTCTGGACAGAATCAATAGGCTGCATGCACTTCCCCTGTGTTCTGCCGCTGTACAGCCAGTAAGCAGCATCGTCGAGTACCCACGCAATCGGTATTTCCACAATTTTCGATTTCCGCTCCCCGACGTGCAGATACTCGATGCAGTCGCTCCCCATCATGTTGCTGTCGAATTCAAATCCCATATCTTCTATAATATCCAGCGTATAATCGCTGAATTCCCACGCCGGAGACCGGTACCCTTTCGGGACTTTGCCTGTCAGTTTTTCAAGAATGAGGTTTGATTTTTCGTATTCCTCACGCTCTGCAGCCCCGGAGGGAAGCTTTGCAGGATAAATATGGGAATATCCGTGATTACAGATTTCGAATCCGCTGCGGTCAATCAGTTTCACTATTTCAGGATACTCTTCTGCAATTTCTCCCGGGACAAAAAAACTTGCAGGCAGTTTTCCGTATTTTTCAAGAATTTTCATAATTCTCGGAATTCCCGAAGTAATTTCGTACTGACTCAGCGACTTCGTAACGGTATTCCTGAAACCGTCAGGGTCACGCGCCCTCCAGATAAGTTCCACATCCACGTCGAACGTTAAAATAACCGGCATTTTATCCATAAAGAATACCTCCTGTAAAATATCTATCAGGCACCTCTAAAAACTGAAGTTTTTAGAGGTGCCTATTGTGCGATTTCATCCAGAAAACAGTCTATTCTGGCAAGTCCTTCTTCAAGCGTGTCTTCCTTTACTGCATAGGATAAACGGATATAATCCGGAAAATCTTTCCCCAGCCCTTCCCCGGGAATAACTGCAACATACTTTTCTTCAAGCAGCCGGGAAGTGAATTCTCTTCCCGACATACCGCATCCGGATACTTTGATAAAATAATAAAACGCACCTTTTGGTTCTACCGCACTCAGACACGGATGAGACTTTAACCACTGCGTCACGCGGCGGCGGTTTTCATTCATACTGTCCACCATCCGTTTCAGTGCGTCATCGGTTGCAGGCAGATCGATTGTTCCTGCAAGAGCATCCTGAATAAATGTCGGCTGACAGGCAGTACTGTAATGGTGAACTTTAAACAGTGCTTCCATAATGCCGCCGCATGCAGCCAGGTACCCGATACGCCATCCGGTCATAGCAAGCATCTTGGAAAAGCTGTTTGCTATGATCGTCCGTTCTCTCATTCCCGGGAACGAGGCAATGGGTGTATAAGGGAATCCGTCGTAAATGATTCTGTCATATACTTCGTCGGAAAAAACCAGAAAATCATATTTTACGGCAAGGGCAGCAAGCCGCTTTACACATTTCTTTGAATACACTACCCCCGTCGGATTGCACGGATTATTAATAACAAGCATGCGTGTTCTTTCTGTAATCAAAGATTCAATCATATCCGCATCAGGTTCAAACCCGTCCGATTCGCGTACCGGTGCAGAAACCGTCTTTCCGCCGGCCAGCGTAATGCAGTTCTCGTAATTAATAAAAGCGGGAGAAACGACAATAACCTCGTCTCCCGGTGAAATAAGTGCCAGAAAAGTATCGAATATGCTTTCCGTACCGGCGGCGGTTATAAGTATTTCGTCTTCGTTATATTCCAGGCCGTAATCCGCTTTGTACCGTGCCGCAATTTTCTGTCTGAGTACTGAATTCCCCCGTATCGTTTCATAATGACTCCGGTTTTCCGTCAGTGCTTTTATGGCAGCCTGTTTTACCGGTTCCGGCGTATCAAACACGGTATCTCCCGCTCCGAACGATACGACCGGCAACCCCCGGGATGAAAGCTGCGAAGCACGAGAACTGATGTCGCGGATCGGAGACAAGTACATATCCTGAATTTCTTTTTTCATTCTGTGCTCCGCAGTCATTCTTTCCGCCCCCTTCCGCTATTTCAACGATTCAAGCGACACCTTGAGCGCCTGCTCGAATATTTCGAATCCCTTTTCCATCTGTGCGTCGGTGACAACCAGCGGACAAAGCATTCTTATTACGTTCAGATACGTTCCGGCATTTTCCATAATAAGACCGTGACGTGCAGCTTCCCGTATAACCGCTGTTACGAGTTCGGGATACGGTTCCCTGGTAGAAATATTCTTAACAAATTCAATACCTATCATAGCTCCCACACCGCGGACGTCGCCGACTACGCCGTATTTTTTGAATGATTCAAAACGGTCCATGCATTTTTTACCAAGCGCAAGAGCACGTTCGGCAAAATTATCGCGTTCCATTATCCCGATAATTTTCAGAGCCGACGCACAGGCAAGTGCATTTCCGCCGTATGTGCCGCCGATTACGCCGGGGCGTACAGATTCCATAATTTCCTCACGTGCAATAATTGCGGAAAGCGGAATGCCGCCTGCAATAGATTTTGCGGAGGCAATGATGTCAGGTTCACAGCCTGCATCCTTCCAGTATTGAGACGCAAACATTTTCCCCGACCGGCAGAATCCGCACTGGACTTCGTCTGCGATAAGCATAATGCCGTATTTATCACAGATTGCGCGGACTGCCTTTACCCACTCTATGGGAGCGGGTAAAAAACCGCCTTCGCCCTGAATCGGTTCCACAACTACTGCGGCTACATATTCAGCAGGAGAACCTGAATCGAATACTTCTTCAAGTTTTCCGATATAATACGCAACGGCTTCCGCGTCGGTCATTCCCGCCGGCTTCCGGTACATATTCGGAAACTCCGCTCTGTAAATGCCCGACGGGAAAGGTCCCATCCCCTGTGCATAACATTTCTTCGATGTCATTGCCATCGTAAGAGACGTTCTGCCGTGAAAGGCACCGGAGAACACGATGATATCCTGACGTTTCGTAAACGCTTTTGCCACTTTTACTGCATTTTCATCTGCTTCTGCACCGCTGTTTGCAAAAAAAGTCTTTTTTTTCTCTCCCCGTACGGGAGCAATTTCATTCAGTTTTTCCGCAAGAGCTATATAGCCTTCGTGAGTGACAATATTCATCATTGCATGAAAATAATTATCCGCCTGTGCTTTCACTGCAGCCACAACTTCGGGATGACTGTATCCGATGTTCAACACACCCACACCGCCGACCCAGTCAAGGAAAATATTGCCGTCAAGGTCCTCAAATACCGCACCTTCGCCGCGTTTTATGACACACGGGTAATTGTTTCCTATGGCGGAAGGAACAGCATTCTTCCGTCTTTCAAGTACTTTTCTGCATTCCGGTCCCGGTACGGAATCCGTTACGATCTTCGGTAATTCGTCTTTAAGCATTTTATACTCCTGTAAAAACTGCAATAATAAAAAGTACACGGACGTACTTTTTATCATACCTTCTTAAGACAGATATGATGCTGCGGCATTTTTAATAATTTCCGCAGTCATTGCTATTCTGTCTATATTTGTTTTTTCATTTGCAGTATGCGATTCATCAGCACAGCCCGGCCCGAGAATGACAACCGGTATGCCGGCATTCGATATATGAGACGCATCAGTACAGCCTCCCTTTCCTCGTATAACAGGCGCATGTCCGGTAACATTTTCATACGCATCGACAAGCATCTGCACGACAGGATCTGAGCGGTCGGTTATAAAAGGATCCCAGCCGTTGTTCACAAGATGCATGTCAAAGGAAAAACCCTCATCAATCACACTTTCCGCCGCAGCCCTGATTTGATTCATCACATTTTCAACCGTCTCTCCGGGCATAAGCCTCCTGTCAATCAGAAACGTACAGTCTTCGGCAACGATATTGTTCCGTATTCCTCCGTTTATCCGGTTAACGGAAAGGCTTGGCTTCTCAAGTGCCTTTTCAAACAGCGGGTTGGAAACATCATACTGAATATTTTTAAGTGCAGTAATAATTCGGCTTGCCTGCTCAATCGCATTCTTTCCGACATGCGGCCGCCCTGCATGACAGGCTTTTCCCTTTACATGGAATTCTATCCAGCGCAGTCCTCTCTGTGCGCTTTCAATGCAGAAATCGGTAGGTTCGGGGACAATCGCGCCGTCAAACCTGCGGTCATAATCCGCAAGAAGATCAAGAGTTCCGTGCACACTGCCTGTTTCCTCGTCGCCTATGCCGTAAAAAACAAGTTCGCCGTTCATCTCTGTCTGCGATTCCTTCAGTTCTTTCATAGCAAGCATGACTGCCGCAATGCCGCTTTTCATATCGGCACATCCGCGTCCGTACAGCCAGCCGTCTTTTTCTACCGCATTAAACGGGTCGGTATTCCATTCGTTCATGTCGCCGGCAGGCATTACATCAAAGTGTCCGTCCAGCAGAAGTCTTTTGCCGCCGTCTTTTCCCATCCGTGCAACAACATTCGGAACATCTTCGCAGAAAACAATTTCTGACTGAATCCCTGCGGCACGGAACCAGCCATTAATAAATTCCGCACAACGCTGCACATCAGGTTGTCCTGTCACAGACGGAAAAGAAATTAATTCCGTTGTCAGTTTTTCTGCAATTTCTCTGTTAATTGTCATACATATCTCCTGGTTGCTTATATCTCAGAGCGATTTAAATATTTTTCTGCATACTTCCCCAGAAACGTAATTAATAAAATAATCGTCAGGTAGAAAAGTGCTACAACTATCAGCGGTTCAAAAGAGAGATACGTAATATTCATAATTACCTGTCCGCTTCTCATCAGATCCATCACTCCGATCTGCGATATTATCGAAGAATTTTTCAGCAGTGTTATCGTTGTGTTGACGACTGCAGGCATTACGGACCGCAGTGCCTGCGGCAGTACGATTGCCAGCATGCATCTGCCCCGTCCGATCCCCAAAGCATCGGCCGCTTCCATCTGCCCATGATCGACTCCGAGAATTCCGCCCCGGACATTTTCAGAAAGGTACGCGGATGTGTTCAAAGTAAACGTAACGATTGAAGCGACCGTTGCCGAAAAAACAATTCTGTTTCCGGTCATTGCGGCACTGCCGAAATACACGATAAACAATTGTACGATAACCGGTACACCCCTGAAAAACGATATGTAAAAAGCGGCGGCGGCTTTGAGTATTCTGAACCGGGATAATCTCATAATCAGAATCACTGCAGCGATCAGAATGCTCAGAATCAGTGTGACACCCGTAATAGTAAGTGTAATACCAAGACCTTCCCAATAATAATAAAAATACTTTCCCAACCGCTCAAAGTGCAGTGACATGTGCCTACCTCTCTTTTTCAGGTGATTTATTATTCAGCCACAGAACTCCAGTCAGTTACGCTGTCCTTACCAAGCCACAGCGTCTGAATTTCCGCAAGCTTTCCTGTCTTCTTCAGATATTCCAGAGCCTTATTAAACGGTTCCACGTATGGAGAGCCCTTTTTAAATCCGAAGTTGTCTGCCGGAACCTGATAATCAACGTTCCAGGATATCGTTTTCAAACCGTTTTCTTTTGCATACTGGGCAATCTGGACTGAATCTCCGAAGAGCGCATCCTGGCGACCTGTCTTTACATCTGCTACTGCAGAAGACAGCGTATCCATTGCGGTAATAGTTCCGCCGGTAAAGTTATCCCTGAGCATTGTTTCCCAGGTAGTTCCGAACGTTACTGCTACTTTTTTCCCGGCCAGACCCGCGACAGATGTATATCCCGAACTGCCCTGAACGGCAAACAGCGGTTTTGGAATATGGTACGGTTCCGTGAAGTCCAGAACTTTTTTTCTTTCTTCAGTCGCACACAGTGTAGGCGCAAGCGTACTTTTCCCCATTGAAACGGAAGCTACAACGCCCGAAAATTCAATTTCGTTGAACTCGTACGTAAAACCAAGTACATCCGACAGCGCGTCCAGTACGGCAAAATCGTATCCTGTCCACTTCCCGGACGAGTCCTGAAACCGGTACGGTTTGAACGTATCGCTTGCAACTTTTACAGCGACACCTGCCATCAGTTTTGTACCGTCGGCTTTTAACGGAATACCGTCGGAGGCGGAACTGTCCGCCGCTGCGGCTGCAACAGGCTGCTGCGTCCCCTCCCCGGCGGATACTGTACTGCCGGACTTTGTCTGTTTACTGCTGCATGATGCAAGCAATACCATTACTGCTGCCGCCAGTGTGAACTGTCCAATTCTTTTCTTCATACGTTTCTCCTGTTCGTTAATTATATTTTTCTGTCTGAAAACACATGCTTTCAGAACAAAATTCTTTTACATGATCTGTTCCAGAAACCTGCGTGCCCTCTCCGACTTGCAGTTGCTGAAAAATTCTTCTGCAGGTGTATATACCGTTCCCTGCCCGTTATCTATAAAGCAGATTTTATCCGCAATCTGTTTTGCAAATCCGATTTCATGCGTCACGATCATCATCGTAATTCCCGAATCAGCAAGACTGCGGATAACATTCAGAACTTCCTTAACCATCTCAGGATCAAGAGCAGAAGTAGGTTCGTCGAACAGAAGTACGTCGGGATTCATCGCGAGGGCGCGTGCAATAGCCACACGCTGTTTCTGCCCCCCGGAAATTTTACTCGGGTACGTGTCCGCTTTACTTTCCAGTCCCACCTGCACAAGCAGTCTGCGGGCATTCCGCTCTGCTTCTGCATTCGACTGTTTCAAAACTTTTCTCGGTGCATACGTGATATTCTGCAGAACTGTCATATGGGGAAAAAGATTGAAATGCTGAAAGACCATACCGACTTTCGTACGCAGTGCATTTACCTCTTTTCTGGAAAGCCTGCCGGTAATTTTTTCCCCCTCCACAATAATTTCTCCGCTGTCGGGTTTCTCCAGCAGATTGATACATCTGAGCATAGTTGATTTACCGGAACCGGACGGCCCCAGAACGGCAACAACCTCTCCCCTGTTTACGTTCAGAGAAATGTCTTTAAAAACTTCCAGCATGCCGTACTTTTTACCGAGACTGTTGATCCGTATTATTTCATCGTTCTTTTCCATAATGCCACTCACCTTTTTCAGTCGCTTACTCTGAGCCGTTTTTCGATCAGAGACGTTCCGTATGCCATAAGCATGACAATCACGTAATAAATCACTGCTACTGCGATATACGGCTCAAACAGCGAATATGTATTTTTCCCTATAGTTGTTCCCGTATAGAACAAATCCTTTACCCCTATCTGAGATACGAGCGACGTCTCTTTGAACAGCAGCACAAACTCGCTCAGCATGGACGGAAGAATCCGTTTCATCGCCTGCGGAAATATAATACCTGTAAGGATTCTTCCCCGTCCCATTCCCAGAGCCTTTGCAGCTTCCTTCTGGCCCTTATCGATTGAAATTATTCCGCCGCGCATCACTTCGGCATAATAAGCCGCCCCGTTAAAGGAAAGCGCAATTACTGCCGCCGAATATGCAGACAAATTAAACATGTTTCCAAGAATCTGGGGAAAGGCAAAATATACGATAAACAGCTGCAGCAGCATCGGCATTGCTCTGATACCTGTGGAATACACTTCTACGAATTTCACCAGTATCTTTTTTTTCGATATTGCCATCAGGACTAGTATCACTGCAATAAAAAAACCGAATGCAGCCGACAGGAGAGTCAGCTTAATCGTCATAAGCAGACCGTCTCCAATCATCCATACATATGGAACCAGTTTTGAAAAATTCATGCTTTGTTCCTCCGTGTGCAAAAAAAAGACGTCAGTCATTCCGTTTCCGGAAAAACCAACGTCTTCGTTGTTCATCACTTACAGATTTTAATATAAAAAATACAGAGAAGATATATGTACGCTGTACAAAATCTTCTACTGGTTTTTGTCGATTCAGTGCTCCAAAAAGAAAATTTGTGCAGAATGCACCAGAATTCCGACCATCCGGGCGATCCGCTCCATGCTGACTTTCTCGTTGCTGATATGGGACTCGAACGGGATACCCGGTCCGAATATCACGACAGGAATCCCCTGTTGAAAAATCCGTGACGCATCGGTACACGTTCCCTTGCCTCTCACGACTGGTTCCGTATTCATCACATCACGGTATGCACTCCTGAGTACTCTTACAATCCGTTCGTTGTCATCAAGAATATACGGATCCCATCCTTTGCCCAGAATCCGGTATTCGACCCTGCATCTGGGATCGACGGCAGAACGGACAATTCCTTTAATTTCATCCATAACCGACTGTTCCGTTTCTCCCGGGATCATTCTGCGGTCCACAATCATCCTGCATTCTTCCGCAAGAAGATTGTTTTGAGTTCCTCCATGGATTTTATTGACTGAAATACTCGGCTGCTGCGCTCCCGATTCAAAAATATCGTTCCGCTGGTGAAACACATATCCGTTGAACGCGTTCAGAATTTTCCCCGCTTCTCCGATTGCGTTCAATCCGAGCGAAGGCCTCCCTGCATGGCTGGCAATACCGCTGAGCCGTATCTCTATCCATCTAAGCCCGCGCTGGGCAATTTCAATACACATATCGGTTGCTTCCCCGACAATAGCAGCATCAAAATGCCCGGGATATTTCTGAAGCATTCCCTCAATACCGTTTTCATTTCCGCTTTCAGCCACACCCGAAAGCATCAGTATAATTCTTCCGGGCAGATTCTTTTCTTCCGTTTTCAGTTTTGCAAGCGCCATAAGCATGGAAGCCACGCAGCTCTTTGCATCACAGGCTCCCCGCCCGTACAAAAAATCTCCCTCTTCGTATCCGAAAAAGGGCGGATGCTTCCAGTCAAAAAAATTTCCCGCAGGAGCGACATCCATATGCGATACCCATAAAAGATTCCGGCAGGAGCCGCTGTCCGTACCCACTTCCGCAATTAAATTCTGAACACCGTGAAGGCAGACCATTTCCGCATCAATCTGTGCTTTTTTAAGCCAATTCTGCGCAAATTCAAGAGCTCTCCGTACATCGTCCGTTCCCGTGACAGACGGTATGGTTATGAGTTCTCTCGTCAGTTCCGCAATCTCTTTTTTGTCAATTTGTTCAGTCACTATTTTAACCCTGTATTCCTCATATACTATGCAAAAACTACTGAAACCGCATACGTTCACTTTCCAGAAACTTGTCTATCTTAAAACCCAGTCTGAGATTAAAGCAGGTATTCACATCGGATAAATCACACAAAAGAATTTCTTCAATTTTGTTCAGCCGGTATTTCAGCGTATTCCGGTGCACGAGCATTTTCTGTGCAGTTACACCTATATTTCTGTCACATTCCAGATATGTTTCCAGCGTTATCAGAAGATTCTCATTCTTTTCCGTGTCGTGCGTGACGAGTCTTCCGAAAATGCCGTCTCTGATGCGTTCAAATTCCTCCCAGTCCTGCAATTCAAACAGCAGTCTGTAAATGCCTATATCGTCATAACAGCGGATTGCATCGGTCCTGCGGCACACATATACAATCTGCAGCGTACGTACTGCTTCCTTCACGCTTTTTTCACACCCCGACAGCTGTAAAAAAGGTGTGCCGATTCCCATGCTGCACGTAACATCAGGAAAAGATTCCTTTACGAATTTTTCCAGAGCGCGAAAGATGCTTGTAAGATTTTTTTTGTCGGTACAGGAATCACGGTTGTCAATCAGCGCATAGATGATTCCGTTGTCGATTGTGGAAAATACGAGTTCCTGCTTCTTCCTTCTCAGGACAACCGCAAGCTGATTACGTACCGCTGCCAGCGTGCTTACATAATTTCCCCGTTCCGTTTTTCCCCTGACATCAAAACTGTGATCAATACAGACAGCAACCGCAATGTGATACTGCTCCTGGGAAAAACCAAGCTGATAAATTTTTTCCGCTTCTTCGGCCGAATACGTTCCTCCTGCCAGACTTTTCATCAATGCATCCACTGTCCGACGGCTGTTTTCCTCTTCGAACAGCAGCTCGTATATTCTTCTGGTGACCGGCTGCATCTTTACGTCCACTGGCAGCGAAAGCAGTATGACCTGACATTCCCTGCAGACGTTTACAACAGATTCGGGAACCTCCATAATATATTTCCCGGTACGAAGCACAAGATACGCATTCTTTTTCTCAATCTTCCTGACAACATCAATCAGCCCGGTCTCAACTGATTCCATTCCGATTCCTGAAAGAAAAATCAGTTCACCGTTTCCGACACTCTGCCATGCATCAGCACCTTCCAGAATCTGAACACCTCTGACAATTCTGTCTTCAAGAACATTCTTCATAGTCAACACATGCAGATCTTTCATAACCGGTTCCGCAAGCAGTTTGGACAGTGTAATATACATGTATACTTCCAGCCTCCACAGTAAAAAGCCGCGTAACGGAAACGGCATGTTCTGCACTTTCCATTTCCGTTACGCGTACATATATAATAACACAGTCGTCAGCTGTGCGTGAACGGTCCGGAACAGTCCCCTGTTTCAGCAGCTCTGCGTTCTGCATACAGCCTGCAGTTTTCATATACCACACCGGATATACGGCGCTGATACAGGTTCGAATAAAAAGCATTATGAGGAGTAATAATAACCCTGTCCGTATGCCACAGAGGACTTGATTCAGACAGCGGTTCCTCCTCAAACACATCAAGAGCAACTCCTCTGAAAAACCCCTGCGACAGACGATGTATCAGATCTTTTTCATTGATAACACGCCCTCTGGATATGTTAATCAATACAACATCCTTCTTCATCCCTGCAAATGCGCTTTCATCAAGCATATGAAAAGTTTCTTCCGTTTCCGGCAAAGTAGATATTATTACATCGCATGACCTGTACAGCGAATAAAGCGCTTCTTTATCGCCAGCCGCTGCAACATCATCAAAAAAAGATGAAGGATTACGGCCGCTCCTGTTTATACCGGAGACTGATGCTCCGAAAACTTTCAGACGTTTCGCAGTTTCCTGCGCAATATTTCCCGTTCCAAGAATTCCGATTTTCTTACCGAAAATCTCCTGCACGTCCGTATCACGTTCCCATATCAACTTCTGCTGTTTTACGTCAAATGCTCTCGTCCTTCTGAATATCTGAAGCAGATAACAAATTATGGATTCTGCAATCGGAATGGAAGTAGCACCCCCGTTGTCGGTGATCCTTAGTGATTTTTTTTCCAGCAGATATTCAGGCACCTGCGACACAGCCCTGCTTACAAGCTGTATCCAGCGCAGTGAATCAAAACATCCGCAGGGTTTATCATGAAACGGATTAAAACAGACAAGTACCTCATACGGAAATTCCAAATCAGCGGCGGTCAATGATTCTTCCGCTATGAATGAAACGTGATACCCCAACGCTTTTACCCGTTCAAGGAATTCGTTGTCAAATGGTACGGTAAACAGTACTTCAATCTCATTCATACAGCACTCAACCCATACGCATTACTGTTTCCGCAATGTTGCGTCCCAGATTCCTGCAGCTCTGCAGACCCAGCGCATCATCTTCCACTGCACTCTGCTTCTTTTTATCGTTTGGCCATGTCGTCGCGCCGCCGCCGATATAACATCCCGGCGTAGGCATACCGCCCGACCCGGTAACAACCATATCATGTATAAGGAAAAAATAATGCATCGTCTGTATTGTCCATTCTTCACCCGCATTCCGGTTGCCGCCTACGGCAATCCCCCCGCCGATTTTATGCTGCAGAGCATACTGATACTTGCTCTGCCCGTACCTGAGCAGTCCCTCCGTACGATCCATAAACCGCTTCATCAATGCGGAAACCGTTCCGAAATAGACAGGCGACGCAAGAATAAGACCTGCGCAGGCCGCAAGGTCAGGATAAATTTTCTCCATATCGTCGTTACTGAACGTCGGACATGCGTGTATACCGCCATCCCTGTGCGCACTTTCTCCGCAGCAGGCATAACAGCCGATACAATCATGAATATGCGGATAATCCCTTAAATAAAGTATTCTTGTCTTTATTCCGGGAACCGCTTCGGCTTCCTGCAGGGCAGCTTCCAGCGCCCTGTCCGTGTTACGTCCTTTTCGTGGACTTCCGGATATTCCCAACAGCAGTTTCTCTTCCATAAATATACATTATACTCCGTCTGATTTTATTATACCGACAGATAAAAAAACAAACATGGACACAATAAACAAAAAAACTATATAAGAATTGTATATTACTGTCATCTGCCCAGGCATGCCGTCTCCTTATCCTTTCCCATTCAGTCTTCCGTATTTTTTCCTTCGACTCGGTCGACGGTGCAAAAATAAAGCTGATGTCGTGATCGCTTGCCGCTGCACCCGGAGGCCTCTGAAAAAGTAGTGAATTTACAAACATCGACTGAATAAAGTATACTTTCCATTGATGGACTTCCGCTGTTTGCGGTATCCGTACAGCTTGTGTGTTGACTCAAGTTTGTCGTAAATCCGCGGTTTACAACAGATCTGAGGCTCACCATATTGTATGCCGGGCAGACGCCGCTTTCACGGCGCAGAATATATGGAGGAAAGAGGAATGGACCTAAACCAAACTCAATTACAAAGGGTGTTTTCATATATAGATACGGATTTGTCAGAAGATATCTCAGAAAAAATATTTGCGAAATTAGGACATGAGTGTTTTTTGAAATCCATAGAATGGGTGAATAGCATTGGTCAAAATATAGAAAAAGTTATTGATGATGTGAATGTTAAAAATTTATCTCCGTATTGGGAAAAACTGGAATACGGAAAGGATAAAAACGAACTCATTCTGACAGGCAGGGTGGTTGACAAATGCGCATGCGCATTAGCGTCATCAGAACAACCTCAGGAAGGATTATGTAAGTATTGCTGTAAGCGCTTCCAGGAAGATACTTTCTCTGTATTTCTGGGTAAACCGGTAAAGGTCACGATTACCGAATCAAAAATGATGGGCGGTAATCGATGCAGCACGCGAATTGAAATTCCTGAATAGCTGCACGGGACTATGATATAAATAAATTGGATTCCAAATATAAAAAAATGAATCACCGCATTGGAAATTCCCTCAGACAGATTGTACCTATGGGACAAGTTTTTGCCGGACAAATGGGATATAATTGATATCGGGAATGTAAGAGTCAATATATTTTGTAGTAATAACGCTGATCATCGCTGAAGTTTAAATGGTGCTTTTTCGCTGAAAAATATAATCAATTAGAAGGAGGTGTACTATTATGCGGTTCGCGGTACTGTCTGACACTCACTTAGGCGATCCAGAGTGTACTCTTGCATTTATGGATCAAAGCGGAAAAATCCACAGTGGTTTCAATCTTACGGACTTTCTTGATGCGCTTGGAAAAGATAACGATTTTATTATCATCCTTGGCGATATGCTTGATTTTGCAATTAATGACTATGGGGATGTGTATGCGATTGCCCGTTACTTTTTTACGCAGTTGAAAGAACAGCGCGTTCTCAAGCCTGATGGCAATGTGATTTATTGTCCTGGAAATCACGACTATGATGTCTGGCACACTATTGAATATGAAGCCAATATCATAAATCGGATGAAACTGGGTAAACTTCCAAAAAAGTTTCGTATGAGTGTTCCACTTGTCATTGACGACAGAACTGAAAAAAACAACAGCTTTTATTTGCGTGGTGTCCGCCGGAACAAAGAACGAGCACAGCCATATGGTGGTATGTTTCTTGATTCACTGATATCACCCGATGATCCCATTAATTTTATTATTCCTTTTCCTAACGTTTATTTCGTAACGGATGAAAATAGTATCCTTATGACACATGGCCAATATTTTGAAACATATTGGGCAGCCTTAGGGGAATTATATCAGATACTTACACGACAAACAGAAATATTAACCATGAAAGATTTTATTGCAGTCAATTTCCCCTTAGGGCAACTGGGCTCTTCCGGTGTTGGGCAGGCAGGCCCTCTTACAGATGTTATTCTTGAACTTGAGAAAGATGTAACCAGCGGGCGATGCATTTTAATGCACGAATATATTCATCGTTTAAGCGATGAAATCCTGAAACGCTACAGCATCCCGTTTATGCCGAAGTGTATCGATCGACTGATTATCGAAGGTTTTACGTACAAGATTATCAGTGAATTGAAGACAGTCCGCAGTTCAAATTTTTTGGCAGAATTGGAAAAAAACAAAGAAGCCCGGCACCGTATTTCACGTTTTCTGGATTCTACAATGAAAGAGATCAAGGAAGTGGAAACAGAAATGGGAACTACCTTCTGCCCGGTGAATACTATTTTATTTGGCCATACTCATCAACCAATTGATTCTAAAGCCCATGCTACATTTGATTATAATGGAAATTCATACAACCTCTGGAATACCGGAGGCTGGTTACATGTGTCTAATGATGAAGAGCAGGATCATGGTGGTGAGATTTTCCTGTATGAAACGGGGAAAGGTTTCTCATCTGTAAAATTGTCAGTTTCACGCTGATTGTAGTAAAAACCTTTTATAAAAATATGCTTCCGGGAAGAAAAACCACAACTTAGGAATGAACAAAAATCGGAATTGAGGTAGTTGTATTATGGAATTTAAGCTTGTAGAAAATCAATAACCCCGCCGCAAGCAGCGGGGTATATTGTTCTCTAAAGGTATCGCAGTCGGGATTTAATACCCTTCATACGCCCCAAGGGTCGGGATATTAAACACTCCGCACAAATAAAGCTCTCTACGTAGCACACTTGCCGTCAATTATAAAGGGAAGAAGGAAGATCAGGGGCTTTGGCTTACAGAGAGCCAAGGAGCAAAGTTCCGGATGGGCGTACTGAATGAGCTTAAGAACCGCGGCGTCCGAGATATTCTCATTGCAGGTATGGCCGGACTTACGGTTTTCCCTGATGCGGTTAAAGCCGTTTATCCGGATACCCGTGTTCAACTCTGTATAATTCATATGGACAGGAATTCGACAAACTTTATCTCCTACAAAGACTTGAAAAAAGTTTGTGCTGACCTGAAGAAAATCTATTCTGCTGCGACCGAGGATACAGGGCAGCAGTCTCTTGATGAATTTGGTGAGAAATGGAAAACGAAGTATCCCGTAATATTTAAATTACGGGATTCGCACAGGAATGATCTGATCGAGTTTTTCAAGTACCCGCTGGAAACCAGAAAGGCGGTGTACACGACGACGCCTGCGGCGCGTGAACGCTCCGCGGTGCTACAATCCGGCGTATGTCTTTTTCTTCATTTCTCTGTTCTTTTGCAGAACAAAGAAATCAGGAAAAATACATCGTACATACGGCAGTACGAATGTTCCATCTGCCGCGTGTACAATGTTCTGTTGTCATCCTGTCATGTACTGTGTATTAAATAATAAATCACCGCACATGACAGCCTTTTATTTCGTGTTATACACAAACATATCATTTGTATATAACGTATGTTCTTCAATTCTTCTCTACTGGCAGGACTTAACTGCGGTGTCCTGACTCGTTGTCAAAGATTCTTGCTACGGCATCCTCCGCAGAAGAATGGCAGATTGTTTTATTAAAACAAGTTTTAGCTCAGTTAATACCTGATGAAATATTCTTCTGTCTGGTGTTCAGCCACAATACAAATTGTACCGGATGATAAAACCAGGAAGAATCGTTCTTTATCTTTATTCCGAGTTCCTTTTTTACATTGTCATCCAGAAAAGAGGTCTCATTGTCTTTGTACAGTTTTTTTTCATTACTTTCGTTACTCTCCAAAAATCCGACAATTTGTTTCATCATCTTTTTGAACCAGGCTTCATCTTTTTTTACATAGCCGTTTATATGATTTACCAGTATATGTCTCACCACATTCTGTTTCTCACTGTAAAACTTTCCGAGTTCAAAAGGACGAATCAGGTCATTAGCTATGTACGAAAAATATGATGAATCAAATATTCCTGCATCAGAAAATAATTTTACCGTCGTTTTTTTATCAAAATACTTGCTGCTGTCTTTTTCTTTTATCTGCCGCCAGGAATCTGACCTGTCAACTTCCCTATCTTTTATCAGAGGTTCGTCAGAGAATAGTTCTACATGAATCTGTTCCGTTCCTTTATATCTTCCGAATGTTCCGGCCGGTGTTATTGTATTCATTTCAATATGATAGTCCACGTTCCGGGGGCAGTATGTGGAAATCTCTGATTCAAATATTTTCCAGCCAGCCTCACCATCTTTTTCAGGAAACATTTTTTTATACAAATATCCCCAGACATCTTTCATCTGCGTTACCCAGCCGTCTTTCATTTTAAAAGGTTCATCTACCTGTTGCCACGGATAGCCCAGTAGTGCCGATGACAGGCTTGTTAACCGGGCAACGATGTCGTTCCAGACTGCTTCTTTTAATTTCTGCTCTCCTGCGGTTCCTTTTATTGAAATAAGCTCATCCTCATAGTGGTTTTTGACTGCAGTAAACGCAACCTGTGACGTACTCCCTGCTGTTACAAATGGAAATGTCAATCTTATTTGTTTATCCAGAATACTCTGCCATCGTTCCTTTCGTACCGGCGCTTTTTCAACCGCGCTGCTGTCGGTGTCTTCATCGTTAAAAACAACCGTCTCACCTTTTAAAAGAGAAACAAGTTTCCGCCGGTAATACACATACTCTTTTATGTTCAATGCCTGCGGTATTATATCAGCAGCCTTTACAAAGCCGTCTTCCCATTCATATTCTTCATCCCCAGCCCGTTTAACTTTCGTAAAAATCCGATACCATGTACCTGCTGGCGTATGGTACGTATATGTTTCTGAATCGTTTATCATGGAATACAGCTGAGCCAGCTGTGCGCTGTTTTCATTTTCATCTATCGTTTCCAGAAGCTCCTTATTCCTGTTGTCGAGAGGACACAGATAGACAAGTTCCCTGTCTTTTACTGTTGTAATCTTTGATATCAGGTCCTTTTTGAACACAGGGAGGCTCAGACTGTCATTACCCGTACTTGTCCCCTCGATATAGACAAGTGCCTTTTTGGGCAGTAAGTGATCGATTATCTGATCAAGCCAGTCTCTGTTTTCATTCTGGTGCACATTCTGCTGTTCGGAGGCGAAGGAAAAACGCTCCATGAGCCGCTGCCTGATAGCAACGGGTCCCAGATGCATATAGCAGCTGTAAAATTTCGTATCTGATGAAGACTCTTCTCCAGGAACATTGTGCCTGATAAGGACAAAATTATAACTGTCAGCATCTTTTTTTTCAGGTATTCCCGCATTCCGTACCGCAACAAGCCGTCCGGGGCCGACAGGATAGACAGGCTCACTTTCACTTCCTTTTATATGAATGCCGTCATGCCATTTTCCGTTCTCACATAGAGGAAAGCCGTTTTTGACCATAACATGTTCCGAATCCAGCCGGACACTCCAGTTTTCCCGATCAAAACATGCTTTAACCGCATCCTGTTCTTCCGCATCTGTGATGGCTTTCTGTAATCCCGTTTTTACCGGAAAATCCCAGAGTTTCGGAGGAGCTATAACAAGTGACTGATGCAGCGGATTTTTTATAATCTTTGCAAACTCACTTTTCTTGATGATACAGTTGTCTCCCGTGCCAAGTCCCCAGGAATACATATTTGTACCAGTCCCGGCTCTGTAGTAATATCCAGGAAGTCCATCCGTTTTGAGAAATCCATACGGATCGGCTGCATCTCCCCACGGATCATTTACAATAACATCCCCCTCCGGTGTAAAACCGCGTAGTACTGCTATATGTCCGCTTTTCGTATGACTCAGCGCTCCGTAGGAAAACCATACCGGATAGCCTGCTGCGATGTATTTCTTTGAAAGGTCAGGAGTCATTACAGAACCATAGTAGGCTTTAATAATATCAGCTGAAACTCCATAAATAGTATGAGCTACTTTTCCCATATTTCCGGCAGAAAGCAGTCTATTTGTTCCAGTTCCATTTGACTCATTGTCTTCTTCCTGTGCCCACTTTTTAAAATAAATTTCAAATACTTTCCGCATCATATCGTCGGGGCTGTCTTCCGTTATTCCGAAATAATGCAGTATCATGCACAGGCTCGTAATGTTACAGCTGCAATACGCCATCGAAACATGCTTGCCATCGGGAAGCTCTAAATCAGTTTCTGAATCTCGCTGTTTCCATACATAGGTATTTTCCCTTTGGCTGAAAAATGGGACAGCCAGATTTCTTTTCCATGATTCATTACTCATGTATATCTCCAAATAACCATGTATTATTTGATGTTTTCATATTCAATTCTGCTAAACATGTATCATTGTATTTTTCACCTTTATAGAAATCTGTAAATTTTATTTTTAATGCTCCATCTCTTTTTTTTATGTCAAAAATATAATATTGAGGTCCTAAAGTATTATTTTTGCATAAAAATTTAACAGGGTCATTTAATATTAATTGTTTTTGTCCGGTTTCTGTAATAATTTTATAACTTATTATTTCTCCATTTTTCAATCGATTATTTTTTTTATAAAAATCGTTTGATGCAGCGTACCCATTAATCAGTGATATTTTATTTATATTTCTTAGTTTAGGAATTAAAATATCTAACCTTATCTCCATCAGATCATCATCTGTATTTTCCACAAAACTTGTTGCCGGTTCTCCATCAAATGCATTCTGTATGCTGTATTTTAGCGGGTTATCTTTGTCCCACAAAAAATCACTGGCAGAAATACGAATACTGTTCCAATTCTGTGGAATAATATTTAATATATTTTCCGCATATAACTGTATGTCTTCCGGTTCATCTTCAAAAATAAAATAGAATCCATACGCTCCACCTTTTAATTGTCCTTTTTCTATATCCGTATATCTGAATTTTTCATCTATTTTTGCAGCATTCAAATACTGTATAAATCCTTTTGCCTGTTCTCTGCCTTTGATTATTTGAATCGTATTTATACGATAAACATAACCTGTTTGCATTGTTAATCTGATATTCGTTGCATCAAGTGTCAATAATTTAAGCATCCCCTTTTCTTTTCTGAAAAGGCTCACCACGACAGGTTTTGCTATCGGATTCTCTACTGTTGTAACAGGCAGTAAGATCCAGTAAAAAAAATCAGAACCTACCGTTTCTTTGTAAATAGCTGCCTTTTTATGAAAAAAAAGTTCTGTCTCTTTATCCAAATAAAGTTCATCATGCAAATTTTCATCATCATTTTTCATCGTTTTGTAAATTTTTGTGTATATATCTTTATTTGCAGTATCGAAAGCAACCTTTTCGCTTTCTGTTAGTCTTTCCATAAGTTTCCATTCTGTTGGTAATATTTTTTGCATTTCCGGTGCTTGACAGAAGGCTGATAAACTTACTACTAAAAAAATAAATAGTGCTAGTGTTTTATGCATTAAAGTGTTCTCCCTCATTATTCATAGCTCCGTAGGAAAACCATACAGGATAGCCTGCTGCGATGTATTTCTTTGACTGGTCAAGAGAAAGAGACGCGATGTTCATTTGACTGGAGGAGACACCATACAAAATATTCGCAATATCCCTCATATTTCTGGATAGCTCAAGTTCATCCGGTCCGTTTTTCTCCGTCTGCCATTTTTTGAATGTAGTATCATCCGATGAAAATACTTTCCGCATCATATCATCGGGGCTGTCTTCCGTTATTCCGAAATAATGCAGTATCATGCACAGGCTCGTGATGTTACAGCTGCAATATGCCATGGAAATGCCGGGTTGAATTTTATCACCGATATTATATTTTATTTTTTTCTTATCTTCTTCATCATATATTATTTCTGTTGCAATTCGATACCAAACGTATGTATTCTCCCTCTGGCTGAAAAAAGGTACAGCCAGGTTTTTTTTCCAAGCCTCGTTACTCATGTATATCTCCAAAAAGCCAACCTGTATCTTGATGCCAAAAATTAAGTTCTGCGATACACGTATCGTTATACTTTTCCCCACTATATATTTTTTTCACAATTAAATAATCATTTCCTTCACATTTCTGAATTTGATAATCTAATTGGTTATCATTCAAAACATAATTATAGTTAAATAATTTTATTCTATTATTTAATTTGTATAACGAACTATTTTGTGCATACCCATTTATGATTGCTATCTTAGGGTTATATAATGGTATATGAACTTCAATTCTCATCAGATCATCATCCGTATTTTCTACAAAGCTTGTTGCAGGGTCTCCGTCAAACGCATTCTGGATGCTGTATTTCAGCGGACTTTTTTCATCGACAAGACAGTCAGATGCCGAAATTGTTATGCTGTCTCCGTCAGGCAAAAGGTTCCATGTCGTATGATCTGAAACAGAGACCTGATTCAAGTCTTTTATTATGAAATATTCTGCATCTTCCTTTCCTGCTATCTGATTTTTGCATACCTTTATCATTTTATGGTCATCTGCAATAGGAACTCTCGTTTTTGCATACAACAGTCCGTATGTCCCGGATTTTTTTTTCAATAGTATGTCCAGACTGTCATATACCAAATGATATTGTTCCCCGTATTCAATAATATTGTATACTCCTGTCATGAGTAAGACATTCCTTTTCTTCCCTTTGTAACAGAGTACTTGTACAAATCCTTTATTTGTTGCAAGACAATTCTCAATGCTTTCAGAACTTATTAATATCCGATAAAATATATCAGGGCCTTCGGTTTGCTTATAGATTGTGTAAACTTGAAATTTCGGTACTATTGAATCCTTTATATCTGGTTCATATTCTTTGTAAACAGTCTGCAATGCGTCACTACTTTGTTCCAGTATTGCATTTGATTCGTTACCTGAAATCTTCGTCAATTTTAGCCAGCTGTTCGGCATTATTAGTTTCAATTCCGGTGCTTCACAGAAGGCTGATAAACTTACGAGCAAAAAAATGAATACTGCCAGTGTTTTACGCATAAAATTGTCTCCTTTTATTCAGCGCTCCGTAGGAAAACCATACCGGATAGCCTGCTGCGATGTATTTCTTTGAAAGGTCAAGAGTCATTACAGAACCATAGTAAACTTTAATAATATCAGCCGAAACTCCATATATTTTCTGTGCTATATATTTCATATTGGAACAGTCTTCAAGTTTATCAGGTCCATTTTCTTCCGTATGCCATTTCTTGAATGTACCATCATCTGATGAAAAAACTTTCTGCATCATATCGTCGGGGCTGTCTTTCGTTATCCCGAAATAATGCAGGATCATACACAGGCTCGTGATGTTACAGCTGCAATATGCCATCGAAACTCCAGGCTCTATCTTTTTCCCCTTTTCATGAAGAATTTCACCTGTATCTATATCAGTTAAGTCTTGAGTTGGTATTTGATGCCAGACATATGTATTTTCCCGCTGGCTAAAAAAGGGGACTGACAGATTCCGTTTCCATGCTTCACTCATTTATGTCTCCAAACAACCAGACATTATTGATGTAAAAATTTAATTCAGCCAAGCATGTGTCATCATACTTGCTTCCAGAATAGATACTTCTTACTACAAAATAAGGACTCCCCTTCCCATTGTTTTTAAATTGATAATTGAGATATCTATCGTTTAGAACATCCGTTTTATAAATTCCTTTTATTCGATTATTATTCAGATATAAATTTTCATTTTGTGCATACCCGTTTATTATCGCAATTCTTGTTGCGATACCATCCATACTGCAATTAATTTTCATCAGATCATCAGCTGTATTTTCCACATAGCTTGTTGCCGGGTCTCCATCAAACGCATTCTGTATGCTGTATTTTAATGGACTTTTTTCTTCAACAAGACAGTCAGATGCCGAAATTGTTATGCTGTCTCCGTCCGGCAAAAGGTTCCATGTCGTATAAGTGGTAACGGTAACCTGATTTAAATCTTTTATTATGAAATAATCTGCATCTTCTTTTCCTGCTATCTGATTTTTGCATTCTTTTATCATTTTGTGATCATCGGTTATAGGTATGCTGGTTTTTGCATACAACAATCCATAAGTCCCATTTGTTTTACGGATGAGCATAAAGCAATCATACATATCAAAACCGTATGGTTCGCCTCCTGTTGCTATACCATATACACCAGTCATTAATAAAATATTTTTTTGTTTTCCTTTATAGCAAAGCGTTTGTATAAAACCTGTATGGCTTGCAAGGCAATCTTCAACGTTCTTATTACTTAGTAATATGCGATAAAATACATCATCTTCATATTTCTGTTGATAAATGGTATATATTTTGATTTCCGGAATCCATTTGTCGCGAATTGCATCTTTATACATACTATAAACAGTCTGCAATGCTTCACTACTTTGTTCGAGTATTACATTTGCTTCGTTACTGGAAATCTTCGTCATTTTCTGCCAGCTGTTCGGCATTACCATTTTTAATTCCGGGGTTTCACAAAATGCAGAGAAACTTACAACCAGAAAAATTAAGACTTTAATTATTTTACGCATGGACAGCTCCTGTTCCAACTATAAGTATTGCAGGCTTACATTCCTTTATTTCCATGTCATCACAGACGATCTTAGCATATACTTCAAGCTCGCTGCCTTTGTCCTCTTCCAACAGTTTTTCTATATCAAAATCAGATTTTATCTTGATTTCCAATTCATCTTTATCAATCGTTATATCCTGTTCCTGTACAGGTTTATCTTCTAATGCTGCATTATTATTCCGCAATTGAAGTTTACATGAAGGAGAAAAGTCGGAAACTTCAAATGTCTTTATTGTCAACTTTACTTCATCGCCGTAATATACTGCCTGTTTTTCCCATTTCATGCTGACAACCTGCGGATTCTTTACCTCTATATCGCTGCTCTTTACTTTCTTTGTACGCGGTGCTATTGCTTCAAAATAATATTTCAGCCCGTCGGTATCTCCGGCTTCCCTCGTATCTTTCGCCGTCCATTCCCCATCCGCCTTGCTTCCGTCAACTTTCGCTGCAGGCTCAGCTACTTTCACCCCCGTCTTGCTGTCATATACGCAGAACCTCACTCCCGCACCGTCTGCCATGTCCTTCGTTTCTGCATGCAGTTTGAGTACGTCTCCAACAAGCCCTTTGCTCGCACTGCTTCCGTCAGAGTCCTGCCATTCTGCTTTCGTTATCTCAGGGCGCATCAACTGCACCGTAAGACTGCCGCTGCTCTTTTTATAATTACACCACGCTGAATGTGCGCTGAATATGAACTTCGGGTCCTGGTCAGGCGGAAGCTCCCTGCTGTCCGCATGCCAGCTCCACTTTGCGCTCACGCTTCCGCCCTTTACCGTCAGCGGAAACTTCGCATAGGCAAAGCCGTTCTCGGGTCCCTTCCCTTCAGGGAATACCTGTAACGTCACCATATTCCCGTCGTCTATGTCCTTGACGTTTGCGCTCAGTTCCACTTCTTCGCCTTCTTTCGCGCTTGTCTTTCCCCATTTTACTGTCGTGAACTGCGGCTTTTTATTATTCTCTTTTGCCTTGTCTTCTTTCCACTTTTCTGTGTTTTTCGGATTAATAATGACGGGCATCGGCATTGATGCTCCGACCGCTATAACGGTACTGTTGTTCTGCGCTCCCACATCGTTGCACGTCGTCACCTGACTCCCGATGACGCATGCTTCCTTACCGTCGATTTTAAGCTTGTCTGCCGTCCCGCCGGTTACTTCGCCTTCGTTCTTCGGGTTCTGCTGGAACTTGATTGTCCCCGGCAGCTGGTTATGGGTCGGGCTGTCATTCTTTGCCTTGCTCCCTTTGACCGCTGCCTTGTGGCTCCCGATGCTTACGTCTTTTGCCAGTTTGTCATTCAGTTTTCCGATGAACGGGTGCGGCAGCGGGACATTCTCGGTGTGGTTTCCGGCAGGGACTACCATGGTGTGCACGTCAAAGCCCATGACTTTGTCACCTTCAACTGCAAGCTGCTTGCCTCCCGTCGTCACGCCTTTGCTTCCCTGCATCTTTATGTTTTTGCCTTTTACTTCTACTTTCTTGTCGCACTCTATCTTGACGGTTTTATTTGCCTTGCAGTTTATTTCCCCGTCGCTTTCTATGCTCATTTTCTTGGCTTTGAAACTGATGTTGTCTTCCCCGCTTATTTCCAGTTCCTTGCATTTTACATGAATATCGCCAAGTTCATTTACAAGAGAGATGCCGTCCTTCTTCGACAGCACAAACCGCATCTTTCCTTCTGCCATGGACAGCTGCATAGCTTCCTTCCCGTCTTCATCTATGATTTCTATGCGGGTATCCTTCGTCTGGTAGAGGATGCTCTTTGACGGGTTGTCCGTGCTGTGTGCAGGCGGCATGTGCTTTTCA
>WSSedB1CaDRAFT_10000018_pt1 | contig 86346 bp, 92 predicted proteins | sample WetSurSB1Cattail_FD_9460 | JGI IMG/M metagenome (IMG submission 9460)
GCCGCCGTTCTTTATCTGTTCCATAAAGAGCGGCAGGATAGAGCCTCTTGATCCGAGTACGTTGCCGAACCGCACGAACATGAAGGCATTTCCGTTTTGGGCCTTTTTTGAGTATTCAAGGATGAGCTTTTCACAAAGCATCTTTGAAACACCGTATACGGAGACGGGAGAGACGGCTTTGTCTGTCGAAATCAGCACAAAACGGTGAACGTTATGTAAAATGCACGCATCAAGCAGATTTTTTGTACCGAACACATTGTTTTCAATTGCAGCAACGGGATTTTCTTCCATCATCGGCACATGTTTGTATGCCGCACAGTGAAAGACAACATCACAGTGTGTATGCGAAATGATATAGTTCGTGTATGCCCTGTCTTTCATATCTCCTATAATGGGAACTATAGTCGCCTTTTCACCAACTCCTTCCTTCTGCAGCAGCCGGAGCTCTCTGTCTATCTGGTAGATAGAGTTTTCTCCATGCCCGAACAGGTACAGACGCTCGGCACCTCCGGAAAGAAGCTGGCGTGCAAGCTCTGAGCCTATGGAACCACCTGCTCCCGTGATCAACACCCGTTTTCCTCTGAGATAAGACAGGCTTTCCTTGAGCGAAATGGTAACAGGCGTGCGGCCCAGAATATCGAGCGGGTCAATTTCCCTCGCCTGAACAAGATGAGCCGTCCCGTTTACAACCTGGCTTATACCCGGCAGAATTTTTATGTGCTCGAATCCGCCGGCTTTGAGTGTTTCGTATATTTGCCTAATACGTTCAGTCGGTGCGCTCGGTATAGCGATAATCGCTTCATCGTCGTCCGTGCAGTGCAGCAGGGATGTTATATTATCGATAGGACCTATTACCGGTATTCCGTCGAATTCCTGCCCGATGAGCGTTTTGTCGTCATCAAGGAATGCGGTTACAGTACCGAATATTTTTTTTCGTTTTATGTCGTCAGCAATCGAAAGACCGGCGAATCCTGCGCCGATTATATACAGACGTTTCTGAGATTTATTCACGTTTTCTACTATATCATACAGGCGGTATTTCTTCAATTGAAGGGCGATATACAGCATTTAAGGTAAAAATCACTAAATACTGACAGCCGTAAATCCGATGATAAGTAAGGAAGAGAAAAAATGAGTGGATTACCATATTCATTTTCGTTCTTCATGGCTTTTACAGGAATTTGATTAAGTGGGGTCAGTATGGGGAAAAGACAGGCGATAGCGGTGCTGTCAGTAATTCTGCTTACCGTTTCCAGCTGCTGGAGTGCACAACTTTCATTTCAGGTTGTTCAGCATAACGGAGCTCAGGAAAATGTGTGCGAGCAGACACTTGTAATTGAAGATGAAATGCTTGATTATTTTTTTAATCAGGGCAACATCGTGACAAACGAACGGGCGGCAGCTGTAAAAGACGGCAGCGATGAAGCTGTATGGAAGACTGCATTTGCCGATGCAGCTGCCGGCGGTTCTCAGTATTTTGTTCAGCTTTGTTTGTATTATGATACATCCTCGTCTACAAATCCTGAAGCTGTCGCACTCAGCAACCTTGATTACGTGACGTGGACAATAACTGAAATCCAGTCAGGAAAAAATATTGCTGATATGAAAAATACTGTTGATAAAACCGCTCTTGGAAAGGACGATACCGACAGTGTAAGAAATTATGCCGCTGAAATTGCGGAACAGATACAAAAAGCCTTGAAGGTGAAAGCATAAGGAAGGGAAACATGAAAAAAAGAATCGGAATAATCTGTGCAGTAATTATAAGCTGTACTGTATTCGCTTCGTTCAGTCCGTCTCTCGACGGGAGGGCTGTTGTAGCTGATGAAGGTACGTTTCCACAGGGGCTTTTTGCAAAAACGATTGGATATCTGCCGGGAGACAGCATAACAGTTTCAAATCTGTCGACAAAAAAAACTGCCGACATTCTTGTAGTTGGAGCTCTTGATCCGTCAGAAGGTGTCGCAATTCTGCTTTCTCCGGAAGCTGCAGATACGCTGGGTATTGAGAAAAATTCGAATATCATTGTAAAAATAACAAAACGTTCAGGACAGCTTGATGAGGCTGTGTCGGGAACGGCCGTCATTGCAAATGGTACGGAAGAAACATCTGCCGATACCGATGAAGTGAAAAAATCCTCTGACACTGTAGAAACGACGCCGGAGACAGTACCGGAAAACAGCACGCAGGCAGCGGAGATGGGTGATACCGGCACGGGAATAAAATCAGAGAATACAGCGGCGGCAGCGGAAAGTGCACCGGCGAAAACTGCAGATACTGCAGGTGCTCCCGAAACAGATGCTCCGAAAGAGACTTCCGTGGAACAGCCTGTAGAAGACCAGTCTGCCAAGCCAGCCGGAAGCGTAGTACCGGATACAGCAGAAACGCCATCCGCTGCTGAGCAAATCGCTCCGGAAGAGACTATTACTGCTACAGAAGAACCCTCGAAAGCAGAAGAACCTGCTGTTGCGGAACCTGTGGAAACAGAAGAAAAAAAGCCAGGAGAAGAAGCTCCGACGGAAAATGCCGTCACTCCTGAAACTTCATCGGATACTGATACAGATGAGGCAGAAAAAGTCAGTCCTGTAGTTCCATCTGAAGAGGAAAAAGCATCTGAATCAGAAGCAGGCGATGCCGCTGTTACGGAAGAGGAAAATGCCGCAGAACCGTACAAAGAGAATCTTTCCGATGAAGGTACAGCACCAGCGGAAGAAAAAGCTGTGGAACTGGAACCTGCACCTGTTACGGATACAGAATCATCCGCAGAAGCTGTAACACCTGATGTACAACCTGAAAAAGGTGGTAATATCGAGACTGAGAAGGTTGATGGTACGACCGGCGCTTCGTCAGAACCTGATGTTGCGGGCGAACCTTTTGACGAGGATAAAACCGTTGCACCCGAAGAAAGCGCACCAGCGGTTTCCTCTCCCGTTGAAGATGAAGCTCCCGATTCGGAAGCTTATGCCCCGATTATTCTTGTACCGTCATCACCAAATCCTCCTGCTTCCGGAAAAAATGCAGAACAGGAAGCTGCAGCAGGTTCTCTTCCTTCAGAAACACTGGCTGCTGCCGATTCTGCGAAAGAGATGCCTGCTGCGGCATCCGCTCCAGTCAGCGGTGAATTGGATAAGTACACACTGCCGAACCTGAAATCGCTCGAAAGCGGAAAATATTATATACAGATAGGAGTATTTGCAGACGAAACGAATATCCGTGAGATTGTGAAGAAATACGGAAAAAAATATCCGATTACCCTTGTCCCGCTCGTGTCGGGAAAAGCTAAACAGGTAATGGTCGGCCCGCTTTCTGTTGATGAGTATGCAGCAGTGACAGAACGTTTCAAATCATATGGATTTAAAGATGCGTTCCTGCGAAAGATAAAATAAGATTCATATTTCAGCAGACAGATAACCTGCCTGCATTAAAAAAAACGGACACGCATCTGCTGTGTCCGTTTTTTTATAGCCGGTTGTTTTTTCTGTAGTTTCAGCCGGATTACTTTATTTCGTAAATCCAGCCTTTTGGGGCGGAGAGACGGCCCATCTGAATACCGGTGAGCGTGTCGTACAGTTTTTGAAGAACAGGTCCCATTCTGTCTTTACTTCCGAGGAATATAATTTCCTTGTCGTGATCGACTACTTTTCCAATCGGAGATATTACGGCTGCAGTTCCACAAAGACCGCATTCACTAAAGGAAGAAAGCTCTTTCTTGTCGATTTTACGTTCCTCTACCGGAATGTGCAGGATGCTTTCTGCAACATATATGAGTGAGCGCCGTGTAATAGAGGGCAGTATGCTGTCTGATTTCGGAGTTACAAGCCGTCCGTCCTGTGTTACGAAGAGGATATTTGCCCCTCCTGTTTCTTCAATATATGTGTGCGTTGCAGGATCCAGGTACATATTCTCTGAGAATCCCTTTTCGTGCGCATCCACTATATTATGAAGGCTCATCGCATAGTTAAGACCGGCCTTTATATCGCCCGTTCCATGCGGTGCCGCACGGTCCATGTCGGAAATCCGCACTGTGATTGGTTTTACACCACCCTTGAAATACGGTCCGACAGGTGTGACAAAAATACGGAACTGATATTCATCAGCCGGTTTTACGCCGATAACAGCGTTTGACCCGAACATATAGGGTCTGACGTAGAGCGTTGCACCGCTGCCGTACGGCGGTACGTATGCCTTATTAGCCTTGATTGTTGCAAGAACTGCCTCAATAAAACGTTCCTGCGGGAATACCGGCATTTCAAGACGTTTACACGAACGTTCCATACGTTCTGCGTTAAGATCAGGCCTGAACGTAACAATGTGTCCGTCTTCTGTTGTATATGCCTTGAGTCCTTCAAAACATGACTGAGAATACTGGAGAACGCCTGCACATTCTGTGATGACGATTTTATCATCAGTTGTAAGTTTACCTTTGTCCCACATTCCGTTTTTAAAATTGGAGACAAAACGTTTGTCTGTCTTTACATACGCGAAAGGAAGGTTGCTCCAGTCAAGATTCTTCTTGGACGACTTCCTGACTGCTGTTTTTGTCTTTTTTGCAGTTTTAACAGGTTTTTTGGCAGCTTTTACTGTCTTTTTTGCGGGTTTTAAAGCTTTTTTAGTACTTTTGTCTGTTTTTACAGTTTTTTTGATTGCCATATGTCACTCCTTTACCATTTTTCGCATATCAAGGTCCCCAGACTTTTGAAATATACTGTGAATTATTTTATCGCTACTATAGAGATTTTACAAGAGTAAATAATCCTGCCCCCGTGACGGGCAGGATTATTTACGTGTAAAAAGTGAAAAATGCGGAGCATTTTTGACATACCAAAAACGGATCCTGCTGCCCCCGTGACGGGCAGAATTATTTACGTGTAAACCGGAAAAAATGCGGAGCATTTTATGATCTGATTTGCTTACAAGAAAGCATAAAAATGCTATACTGTAGGATGTATGCAGATTTTTACCTGGACGCAGATTGAACGTATATTTTTGGGAAATGAACAACTGCCCTCACTTTTCGAGAAAGGCAGTGCAGTTACAGTCGGCAGCTTTGACGGTCCCCATACAGGGCACGATGTACTCTTCAAGGCTGTCCTTGATGCATCAGAATCATATGGATATATTCCCGGTGTAGTTACATTTTCTCAATCGCTCGGCGGATTTAAACGTCCGGAAGCGTATGAAGGTGATTTGTCCACGCTTGAGCAGAAACTTGAACTCCTTGACAAAAAAGGTATGTCGTTTGCTGTGGTCATTGACTTTTCTATTGAATTCGGTAAAATAGAAGGACAAGATTTCTTATCTATATTGATGAAAAGCTGTGGTTTAAGATTTTTAGCAGAGGGAAGAGATTTCCACTGCGGATATGGCGGCGCTTTTGGTATGAAAGAAATCTCGGAGTTTTCTGTCCGTAATGGTATTACGGTGCAGTTTCCTGAACCTGTCATGTATAAAAAGGAACGCATCAGTTCTTCCTTTATACGGTCATGTATCTTCAGGGGGGATTTTTATTCCGCCGCGGAAATGCTGGGACGTAATTATACACTTGACTGTTCACAGACTATATGGAAACAGGCAGAGAACTCTCTGGCCGCGGAACGGGAAAGCTTTTTACAGGCCTTACCGTCAGACGGTATATATGATGTTGTGGTAATTACGCCTGATAACAGAATCAGGCTGCGTTTAAATGTAGAACCTCACTTCCTTCGCCTGGAGGTGCCTGCACGAAACACGCTGTCTCATATCAGGAATGTAGAATTTATTAGTCAGGTAAATTAGGAGTATAGCAATGGCACTTACAAAAGAAGCAACAGCCGCAGTTGTCACAAAATACGGCGACAAAGAAAACGATACAGGCAATACAAAAGTTCAGATTGCACTGCTGACTGACCGTATCATTCAGCTTACGGCTCATTCAAAGAACTTCCCGAAAGACAAGGGTGTAAAACGCTCTCTCATGAAGGTTGTCGGTGCTCGCCGCAAGCTTCTTAAATATTATGAGCGCACAAATCTTGAGGGATACCGTGCACTTATAAAAGAACTTGGCATCCGCAAGTAAACAGCTATAAGCCTGCGAGACCGTGCACCGCGACGGCGGCAGGCTTTTTATTTTAACAGAGGATGTATTTCCGGCTGTATTCAGCGGAAAAGACCAGAAAAAGAAGTAGAAGGAAAAGATGGTACAAAGAGTAACTGCAAAGGTTGGTGATGCCGACCTCATCCTGGAAACAGGAAAAATCGGAAAGCAGGCGAACGGCTGTGTATATGCACAGTGGGGTGGTGCTGCAATTATTGCGACAGTGTGTACGTCACATGAAGCTGTTGAAGGTATGGACTATGTTCCTGTTACTGTCGACTACAATGAAAAATTTTATGCTGCAGGAAAGATTCCCGGCGGTTTCGTAAAAAGGGAAGGACGCCCGAAGGACAAGGAAATCCTTGTATCCCGCCTTATTGATCGTCCTATGCGTCCGCTTTTTGAAATGACTTTCGGACGTGAAATTCAGATTGTGCCGACATGCGTTTCTGCTGACGGCGTTCATACGCAGGATATTCTTGCTGTTATTGCTTCTTCGGCGGCAGTAACGATTTCCGATATTCCGTTTCACGGCCCTGTGGCTGCATGCCGCGTGGCTTATCTTGACGGCCAGTATGTTATTAACCCGACGTTTGCACAGATTGAGAAAGCTCAGCTTGAAATCGTCGTTGCAGGAACTGCCGAAGGCTTCACAATGGTTGAAGGCGGCGGTGACGAAGTTGAAGAAGAAGTGATGCTTGGTGCACTTGAAAAAGCACAGGTGTTCATTACCGATATGTGCCATCTCCAGGAAGAACTCCAGAAGCTTGCCGGAAAAGATAAGCTTCCGCTTGCTCCGCTTGAGATAACGCTGCAGAATGCAGAACAGATTGAAGCAGAGGCAACGCCGCTTATACAGGAAGCCTGCTTCCGTGACGGAAAAATGGCCCGCGGTGCTGCAGTTGGTGAAGTAAAGAAAGCTGTTGCTGCCAGACATGCAGAACAGCTGGCGGATCCTATGCAGGCAAAATTATATGCAGCTCTCATCGACGATATTCAGTACAAACTGCTTCGTAAATCGATTCTTGAAAAAGGCATACGTATTGACGGACGGAAATGTGACGAAATACGCCCGATTACATGTGAAGTCAACGTACTGCCGCGTCCTCATGGTTCTGCCCTGTTTACCCGCGGTGAAACACAGTCTCTTGCAATTACAACGCTCGGTACATCACTTGATGAACAGTCTTATGATGATATTGACGGAGACCGCAGTGAGCATTTTATTCTTCATTATAATTTCCCGCCCTATTCTGTCGGCGAAGTCGGAAAACTGACGACAGGACGCCGCGAAATCGGTCACGGCAACCTTGCACGCCGGTCCCTTGCTCCGATGGTTCCGGGCCGCGAAGAATTCCCGTATACAATCCGTGTCGTTTCTGAAATTATGGAATCAAACGGATCGTCTTCACAGGCTTCAACATGCGGCGGATGTCTTTCAATGCTTGCTGCCGGAGTCCCGCTTAAAAAGATGGTTGCCGGTGTGGCAATGGGACTTATTACCGACGGGCCGAAATACGAACATTACAAGATTCTTTCCGACATTCTCGGAGAGGAAGACCACCTTGGCGATATGGACTTCAAGGTTGCAGGCACTAAAGACGGCATTACCGGATTCCAGATGGATATCAAGATTGCCGGTGTTTCCATGGAAATAATGAAGGAAGCTCTTGCCCAGGCTAAAGCCGGACGGCTGCACATTCTTTCAATTATGGAAAAATGTATCGATAAGCCGCAGCCGATCAGCATGTATGCTCCGAAAATCCTTTCCATGAAGATTCCTGTTGACAAAATCGGTGCTCTTATCGGCCCCGGCGGCAAGAATGTGAAATCACTCTGTGCCCAGTACGGTGTTACAATCAATACTGATGACGACGGAACTGTAACTATTTACGGAAAGACAGGGAATGCTGCTGAAGAAGCAAAGAAAGCGGTAAAGGGCATTACGGAAGATCCGGAACCCGGTACAATTTACAATGGTACAGTAAAACGTATCATGGATTTTGGTGCTTTCGTAGAAATTCTTCCCGGAAAGGAAGGTCTTTGCCATATCTCCAAACTTTCACATCAGAGAGTCGAGAAGGTTACCGATATACTTAAAGAAGGACAGCAGATTCCTGTAAAACTTCTTGAAGTTGATAAAATGGGACGTCTGAATCTTTCGTATATCGACGCGCTTGACGAACAGGCAAAAAATAAATAAACATGATAACCGGACCGCAACCGGGTGGTAAACCGGTAAAACTGCGGAACGGCGTCATACTCATTGAGGAACCGATTGTCACAGGTAAAACTGCCGCAATCGGTTTCTGGTTTTATACAGGCAGCAGGAGTGAAAACTCTGAAAACCGGGGTGTGACGCATTTCACAGAGCACATGTTATTCAAGGGAACTAAAAAACGCACCACATTCGACATCGCCTGCGCATTTGACCGCATGGGTGGTTATATCAATGCGTATACAGAGCGTGAGAATGTCTGCGTTTATTGTGTTGTACCATCTTCAAGTGTGAACGTCGCGCTGGACATTATGTGCGACATGACTGAAAATGCGGTGTTTGACGAAATTGAACTGGAACGGGAACGCAAGGTAGTTGAAAGTGAGATAATTACATCGAAAGATGATCCTGAAGAATCTGCACTTGATGCTGTTGAAAACGCTGTATGGCCGGACCAGATGATAAGCGCAGGCATCAGCGGGACTGTAGAACAGGTAAAATCGCTCAGCCGGGAAGACCTTATATCATGGTATGAGGAACATTTTGTTCACGGTGCGATGTGTACGTGCATTGCCGGTTCGTTCGACGTGAAGACTGTCGCGGAGAGACTTTCCAAACTGGGCAGACATGATGACCTTCCGCTTACAGATGCGGACAAAGTGCTTGCTGCACAATATGCGGATCAGATTCCTTTGTGGAAGAGCGGTATTTCATTTATTAAATCATCATTCCAGCAGGAACAGTTTTTTTTGCTTTATCCGCTAAAACTTCCTGTCGACGAACGTATGTATTGTACGCTCGCCGTAATGAACGCACTGACCGGCGACACGATGAGTTCCAGGTTGTTCCAGTCGCTGAGGGAGAAAGGCGGCTGGTGTTACAGCGTATACAGCTATTCAACATTCTATGCAGACTCAGCGTTCTGGTGTGCGTATGCATCTTCTGCAAAACGCAGCAGTGGAAAGATTCTTGCCGACCTGCATGCTGAAATGAGTAAATTGTTCAGCAGCGGAGTGACTTCAGAAGAGGTTGATGCAGCCCGCGAACATTTATGCGGTGAAGAACTAATGGCCGATGCAGATATTGAAAACCGTATGAAATTTCTTGAGCGGTGCTACGAGGGCGGGTATGAATATAAATCCGCAGATGATCGTATTGCCCTTATAAGGAGCATAACAAAAGAAGACGTCGGACGGTGTCTGAAAGAAATGGTTGATGTAAAAAACAGAGTTCTTGTAATCTACGGACCAGGGCTGTCATTTAAGGAAAAAAAAGATATAATCAGTTTATACAAATAACAGAAGGCGGGCGCATATGATAAAATCGGTTCAAATCAAATGTACGGTACAGGATGGAGCGGTACTTCCTGTTTATAAGACTACAGGCGCGGCCGGCGCTGATGTCTGCGCATTCGTAAAATCCCCGGTCGAAATTGCTCCCGGAGAATCCGCGCTCGTTTCCACCGGATTGTATTTTGAAATTCCCGAAGGATACGAAATCCAGGTACGTCCTCGTTCCGGACTTGCAGCAAAGAATGGCGTCACCGTATTGAATACACCTGGTACAATAGACAGCGATTACCGGGGGGAACTGAAAATAATTCTCATTAATCTGGGAAAAGAGTCGTTCGTTGTGAACGGCTGTGACCGCATTGCCCAGATAGTCGTTGCGCCGGTAACGCATGGTGCCTTTGTAAAAACAGATTTGCTTGGTGAGACGGCAAGGGGTACCGGCGGTTTCGGTTCAACTGGTGTCGGAGCGAATGCATGAAATGTAAGCCGCCGGAAAATCAATATGCGGAGAAGGCCCTGTTGAAATCCGGGCGTTTTGAAGAAAAGGCTGCATCCGCGGCAGAAAATACCGTTCATGCGGTGAAAATGTACGCAGAAAGGGTGGCCGATAAAATTGACGGATTCCAGCGGAAATATCTGCATAAAGAAGAACTCCGCGATCACGTGATTAACCGGTATTTGATGCGCGAATTGCTGCTCTATTTCTCGATTGCGTTTTTGTTTTTCTTTATGGTTTTTTTCGTAAACCAGATTCTGCTGCTTGCGGAAAATATCCTGAAAAAACGTGTTCCTCTCTGGGATGTAGTAAAACTGATTACGTACTGTCTCCCGTTTATTATTGCACAGTCAGCTCCATTTGCGACTCTTGTCGGATTTCTTATGTGTCTCGGCCGCCTTATGAGTGACAACGAAATTATTATTCTGCGTGCATCAGGACTCGGCTACAGAGTTATTATGAAACCTGTCATACTGCTGGGGGTGGGAATTTCTATTGCATCTTTTTTTGTGAACGATTATTTACTGCCGCTCGGTACAATTAATTACAATAAATTGTATCGTTCCATTCTTGCGACAAATCCGGCAGTGGAACTTGAACCTCATTCCATAAAACGTCTTAACAATGCAACGCTCGTTATCGGCGATGTCTCCGGAAATGAAGTTTCCGATCTTGTCCTTTTTGATAAAGGAAGTGACAACCGCGTGCGGATAATTACCGCCGGGAAATCGAAATTAATAAGTGCACGCAACGAGGGTGTACTTATGCAGCTTAATATGACTGATACGCTTGCGATCTTTTTCAGCGAAAACAGATATTCTGACTATGACGTGCTTAATTCCGATAAGGTTGTGCTTAATATTTTTGATTCATCTTTTTTTAACAAGAGCACAAGCGTCAGCCCCAGGGAGATGACTTCATACGATTTGGGACGCACGCTGCGTAAAATGAAAAAATCCGGCGATACGAATGAAAAAGTTCTTAATCTGTATACGCTGGAATATAATAAAAAATTTTCACTTCCGTTCGGGTCTTTTTTCTTTGCAATTCTTGCGCTGCCTCTTGCATTGTTGTTCGGACAGAAAAACGGGCAGACAATAGGTATGATATTGGGAATTTTTATTTGTGTGTTGTACTGGGCAATGATGATTCTGGGGCAGATCGCTGCCAGTCGCAACGGATTCAACGCTTTCTGGAGCATGTGGCTTCCGGATTTTGCCATAGGCCTTGCAGGAATGCTGTTTTACTTCAGATTGAGAAAGAAATGATACTTGCAAAATATCTTTACAAAAGGTTTATGCCGGTGTTCGCCGGCGCAGTCGCTTTTTTTTCACTTGTACTTGTGCTTGTTGATCTGCTTATGAATCTGTGGAAATTTATTCAGAATCAGGTGCCGGTGCTTCAGGTTTTTTATCTTATGCTTCTGTATGTTCCCAAAACAGTGTGGTATGCTGTTCCCCTTGGAATCCTTTTTGCAAGTTCTTTTACGCTCAGTAATCTTTATGCAGATAATGAGTTGACTGCAGTCTTTGCTTCCGGCGTGTCTTTGTTCAAATTTGCCCTGCCGCTGCTGGTGTTTTCATTTTTTATGAGTTTCGCGCTTTTTGCTTTTGAAGACAGACTTGTTGTAAAAACATATGCAAAAAAGACTGAAATGCAGAGTCAGATGCTGAAAGAGGAAAAATCTTTTAACAACGACAGAATTGTTGTTCTTGCGGAGGGTGGTAATATAATCTATAAAGCCGATTTTTACGACGATGCCCAGAAAAGACTTCATAATGTATATTTTATTTTCAGGGATAAAAATCAGAAGATGCAGGCTGTCATTCACGCTGATTCCGCAAAATGGGATGATGAGGCAGGTAAGTGGAAACTGCAGAATGGAATGCAGTATACAAACAAAAGCGGAGCGATAGAAATGGAAAGCGTATCTGCGGAATTTACGAACAGGCTTGTTGAACCTGCGGAGACGTTCAGGAACAATACGATTTCAGTAGAAACTGTTACTGTCAAAGAAGCAAAGGAGTATGTGGAACATCTTGTCAGGACTGGGCTTCCTTACAACGAGGAGTTGTCCCTTTATTATAAAAAATTTGCGTTTCCATTCGTTGTATTTATTGTCGTATTTCTGTCTATAGGACTTTCGGGAAAGACTTCGAAAAATGTCATGCTCACGAGCCTTGCTTTTTCAATAAGCGCTGCGGTACTTTTTTATGTAACACAGATGATAACAATGCTGCTTGCAAAATTCGGATATATTTCGGCATTTTCGGGAGCGTGGTTCCCGGTTATATTATTCACAATAATCAGCGTAGTTTTGCTGCGCTTCGCAAGGACTTAATATGCAGATTTTTAATGTACAGCATAGAAGTGCAGATAGTAATGCCCGTACAGGATTACTTCAGCTTCCACACGGCGTCGTTCATACGCCGGTTTTTATGCCGGTTGGGACGAATGCTACAGTAAAAGCTGTTTCAAAGGACTCTCTTGAAGAAATTGGATTTGAAATAATACTTGCCAACACGTATCATTTGTTTCTTCGTCCGGGACCTGATTTGATAAAGGAAGCAGGCGGACTTCACGGTTTTTCAAAGTGGCAGAGAAATTTTCTTACTGATTCAGGCGGCTTTCAGGTATTCTCTCTTGCAAAACTGCGGAAGATATCCCTGCAGGGTGCTGAATTCCAGAGCCATATAGACGGTTCCCGCCATTTGTTTACACCTGAGAATGTCGTACAGACACAGGCAAAATTCAACAGCGATATACAGATGCAGCTTGATGTCTGTTCGGGATGGGGCGTAGACAGAAGGGAAGCTGAACATGCACTTGTGGTAACGACCAACTGGGCTGAACGTGCAAAAAAAGAGTGGCTCATTCAGCAGGAAAAAGGATACAGTGGAATGCTATTTCCAATTGTACAGGGAAACTTCTTTGAAGATCTCCGCAGGGATAGTGCCCAGTTTGTATCGTCCCTTGACACTCCCGGCATTGCAATAGGCGGACTGTCTGTCGGTGAGCCGCCCGAACAGTTCTCTCAATTTTTACAGTATACGATGCAGTATCTGCCGGAAGAAAAACCTAAATATGTCATGGGAATAGGAACCCCTCAGTATATACTTGAAGCAGTCGCCGACGGAGTTGATATGTTCGACTGTGTACTTCCAACGCGGAATGCGCGGAACGGTTCATATTTTACACATGACGGAATGCTTTCAATTAAGCAGGAACGGTTTGAACACGACTTCAATCCGATTGACAATGAGTGTCACTGCAAAGTCTGCAGAAATTATTCGCGCGCGTATCTGCGTCACCTTTTTAAAGAACAAGAGATATTGAGCGCAATGCTTTCGTCCTATCACAATCTGTGTTTTCTGCATACTATGCTTACCGAAATACAGCACGCGATAGAGCAAGACAGGTTTATACAGTACAGAAAGGATTTTCTTGCCAGATTTGAAGCAGGAAATATCAGATAAATAGAGAATGTGTGTGGGGGCAGTCCGTGAAAAAAGCAGCATGTATACTCGTTTGTATATTTTTGATGTATTCCACCGTTTTCAGCGAAGGAACAAACACTCCTGATACCGGTACGGATGTTCAGGACGTGGAAATGGCAAAGGGCGGCGTGTCTGTCGTTCCGGAAGCCAGGAGGCCGGCGGAGCCCGATAAAAAAAAGTGCGAAGAGGCTGCTCTCAATGATGAAAGTTCTGATGATGTGCAGAATTATAAAGATACACTGTCATACGGTATCTCTCCTGAAATAATTACGCTGATTCAGAAATTTATTACGAATGATGATCCTCGTTTCGTGGACAATGTCTATGATTTGTTCCAGTCGACGAAATCATCCGCAGTACGTGAAAAAATTATCGAGTACTTTACTCATTTTAAGGATCCTTGCATTGAAGATTATGCTGTTACGATTCTGAATGATCCGTACGACACTAAATCAAGCACCGTGTCGCTCGTATTCAATTATATTTCGGAAGTAAAATGTACGGAAGCAATACCTGCTGTTATTGCTTTAATTGATGCAGATAACGAGACATATTTTCAGGATGCCCTTACCACGCTGGGAGATATCGGCGGTCCGCCGGAAGCATTGTATCTTGCAAAATATATGGACAGAAACGATTTAACTGTTGTACAGAAACAGTCACTTACACGCGTTCTTGGGAAAATCCATTCTGTCGAAACATGGGGAAAGCTTGCCGAGCTGGCTCAGAACAAGGATGAAAATACATTTGTCCGCATGTACTCGGCAGAATCAATCGGAGAAATGCAGAAACCTGAATCTGTTCCGATTTTAATAAATTTATATGAAGAAACCGATCCTAACCTGCGGCAGTATGTCATAAAAGGATTGTCGAACTATCCCGATAACAGCGATGCACAGACTGTTATCATTCAGGGGATAAAAGATGAACATTATAAAGTACGGCTTGAATCAATTGCAGCTGTAAAAAAACTTTCATTAAAAAAAGCAGTACCATATCTTATATACAGGACAAAAGCCCCGAAAGAGGAGCAGGTTGTAAAAAATGCCTGTTATCCGGTCATTGCCGGACTCAATACGCAGGACGGAAATGCATATCTGGTAAGTCTCCTCATAGATGGGCAGATTTCAGACGGAACGAAAGAACAGGTGGTAAATGCACTTGTAAAAGATAACAACGCAGGGGAAAAAGAAATCCTTGCTTTGGCTGAAGAAACGCTGAAAGATGACAAACGGAAAACTTTGCGGTATGCAATCGGAAAGCAGCTGGCAGAATATGCCCGTCCGTCATATGACCAGGTGTGCCGTGATTTTATGGCATCAAAAGATGCAGCAACAGTAAGCCTTGGAATTGACATGTATAAAAAAGGAAAATATCAGACCGCAGCAGATGCAATCAAGTCGGTAGCAGGCGACAAGAAAGCCGGCGGCAATCAGAAAAAGGCGCGGAAGATACTTGGCCTTCCGGATGAAGGGCAGGAAGACAAAACTTCCGACCCTTCAAAGGATGCCGCGCAGCAAACAAGCGCAGCAGCTTCTGCCGAATAGTATCAGTCGTAAAGGGCGTGGAGCGAACGGTATAACTGGTTCACCTTTTCTTTCTGTTCCGGTGAGAAATCCGCATTTACATCATCACTGAGAATTTCAAGCGCTGAAAGACTTTCATTTAGTGCGGTCATAAATCCCCGTGAAATTTTGAACCAGTACGTTCCGTCTCCGTCAGTAAAAAGGCATACAAAACCATATTCTTTGCTTTTCTGCTTTGCAACGGCGACCCGGAGCACTGTGCCGAGTGCATCCGTCAGTTTCTGCGTAGCACCCTCATTTGAGAGCTTTATATTGAGTCTTCTGTCGAATTTATTTTCGGAAAGAGGTTCAAGATCAAGAGCTTTAGACAGTTTTACAATAAGTTCCATCTTTTCACCGTCAAGGAGCGTAAAACCATTCTGGTACACAATTTTTCCGCGCAGTCCTGATGCCTGTTTTATACGGCTTTCATCGGTTTCCATATTGACCGCATTTTTGAATGTATCCCATGGAAGAAGGACTGTTTTCTTTCCCTTCGTTTTAGCGATTTGGAATGCTGTACCGCCGAAAGCGAGAACGTCTTCATTTCTCGTTTTTTTCGCTTCTTTACCATTTTCTCTGACGGGCTTGATTTTGTCCCTGCCTGTGTCTGCCAGATTCCGTGTACCGCCTGGCAATGAAGGACTTCGCCTTGCGCGCTTGCTCTCAAGATTGTCGTGGAGCAGAGGATCTATGTTGTCCAGCAGTGAACGTGTGAGAGGAGATACGCTCATTGCGAACATACGAGATGTACGTACAATTTCGCCGGCGACGATATACAACGGATCCTGCCGGAACATGTTGCTTCCCGGGTGTATGCATATGTGGTCCGCAGTAAGACTTCTGTAATTGTCGCGACCTTCGCGTACGCATACAAACTGAATCATACCGGCAGCGATACAGCACAGGTAATTATTCATCGAACCACCGCCGATGACGGGAATCTGCATGTCGTTTACAATCTGTGTAAGCTGCAGGTCAATGTTTTCTATTTCAGCCATGACTCGTTCATCAAGATAACTGCTTTTGCAGAACTTTTCCTTGTTGACGGCACCTTCGTATGCCCTGAAAATATGCAGATACGATACGAAATCTCCCTGTACATCACGGAACGAATGGTGCGCGCGCCTCGCTGCCATTTCTTCGCCCGGAGGCAGAACAAACGGAGAGTTTGCAGAAAGAAATGACGCAGCGACAAGCGCTTCTTCAAGCACATCTGGGTACTTCATGATTGCTTCCACAATGATGCGGCTTATACGCGGCTCAAGCGGGAATTCCACCATCAGTTTTCCGACAGGTGAAAGGATATGATCAGGCGAGATAGCTTTGAGCATCATGAGCGTATCGACGGCACCTGCAATTCCTTCCCGTCCGGGAGACGAGATAAAATCAAAGTCGTAGAAATTCGTAATACCGAGTTCGGCCATACGCAGGACAACTTCGCTTAAATCTGTACGGTAGATTTCTTCCGTCGTATACATCTGCCGCGTCTCATAGTCTTTCCGCGGATAGAGCCGATAGCAAGTTCCCGGGCATGTACGGCCTGCGCGACCCTTACGCTGGTTGCAGGAAGCTTTTGAAATCGGAGTCTCATTGAGGCTTGAAGTATACGTCTTCGGGTTGTAAAAGTTAAGTTTTGCAAGACCTGTATCAATAACTGTCGTGATGTCGCTTATGGTGACGGATGTTTCCGCTATGTTCGTTGAAATAACAATTTTCTTTTTTCCGAAGGGCACTGTATCGAATACGCGTTCCTGTTCTTCTTTCGGCAGCCTTCCATATAAAGGCAGTGTGTAGATTTTCCATGAAAACGGAGCATGGTCAAGACGGGTCATGCAGTTCTTAATAATTTTTTCCCCAGGGAGAAAAATGAGAATGCCGCCTGATTCCTTATTGTCAAGGACTCTTTCTACTGTGTCCTGAATTTTTGCAAGCAGCGCCTCACTGGAAGCATCGCTTATTGTACTTGCAGGAATTGCAGGAGGGTCATATATCATTGTGACAGGGAATGTGATAGTATCGATAGTGACGATAGGACAGCCGTCAAAGTATGACGAGAATGCCTCTGCGTTCATTGTTGCAGACGAGATGATGACTTTGAAATCGCTGCGCTCCGTGAGAATGCGTTTTAAAAGGCCGAGTACAAAATCAATATTAAGACTGCGTTCATGGGCCTCATCGACCATAATTACAGAATATTTCGTCATCAACGGATCAAGTTTCATTTCCTGAAGCAGAATGCCGTCCGTCATTATCTTTATTTTTGTCGTCGAGTCCGTTTTATCCTCAAAGCGCATCTTATACCCGACAAGTCCCGGATATGTCGTGTGAAGCTGTTTCGATATAAATTCGCTTACAGAAAGAGCTGCAATGCGTCTCGGCTGCGTTACGGCAATGACTCCTGTCTCCGTGTATCCTGCTTCGTACAGAATCACAGGAAGCTGAGTCGTCTTACCGGAGCCTGTCGGGCTTTGCACTATGATTACCTGGTTTGAAGCCAGTGCATCTAAAATCCTTTGTTTTTGTTCGTAAACAGGGAGTGAATGGTAGTCTATAGCCATGTCTTTGTTACCTTCGTTTTTTCCATTATTTTTTTCCGTTCTGAAATGTACGACGCCCAAGTAGTTCTGCCGATACTTTTCAGATAGTGTATGAAATTGCCGTCAAGAAATTTGACGACAAACTGATATGCTGTGTTTATGTAAGTCGTGATGTAATACGGCTTCGTATCAGTGAGGACTGCGGTCGCTGAATCTGTCTGTTTCGTATATACTACCTCATAGAGAAGTCCGTCTCCTGTATATTCTCTCTCGTTATACGGAGATTCGAGTTCCGGTTCCCATCTTTGACCGCTTATCGTATTTCCGTTCGCATACAGTATCAATTTTGAAAATCCGCCGGAGTCTTTTTTACCGACAAATTCGCGTTCAAGAACGACATGCGGATGATTCGCCCAGATAATATCGACGCCGCTGTCAAGCAGTTCGTAATAATATTTTTTCTGCATTTCGCCGACCGTATGCACGTATTCAGGCACATTTGCGTGTATTGAAAGAATAAAAATATCGCACGGATTCTCCCCTCGTATTTTTTTTACATACTCTTCAAAATTTTTGCGCGATTTTGAATTCGGGGCGACATAATTCATGTATTCCCTGTAATCATTTCTGTTCACCACTTCCGTAACGGCACAGAAAAGAATTTTCCAGCTGTTCTTTCTAATAATTTCATAACTTACCGGTTCGTTTTTCGTGTCATGCAGTCCTGAAAAATAAACGGGCCGCGGAGTGCTTTTATATTCCGAACTGATTTTCCTTGCCCAGCTGTACGTATGGCTCATCCCCTCATATCCCTGGTCGTTCGTGTGGTTATTGACAAGCGAGAACACGTTGAATCCTGCTGTAATCGCAGCTTCAGGATATTCATGGTGCATATTAAAATCAGGATAAGATGAATAAGGCAGATCATCATCGACTGGTGATTCTATATTTGCAAAAGAAAAATCTGCAGAGCTGACAAGCGGCGCAATATCTTTCCATATGTCCGAATAATCGGTCATATGGAAATTTGGTTTATGCGCCATAATATCCCCTCCAAAAAGCAGAGTGAGCGTCAGCGGTGCGGAAAGCATTTCTTCTTTCTGTTCTGCAGTCTTTTTGGAAGACGGCAGAACAGAATCGTTTTCCTCAATGTTTTTTTCCGGTACAGTTTTACATGAAAATAAAACGAGTACACAAAGAAGCAGGATTTGACTGTGCCGGTGCTTCATTTTCTATTGAGCGCTTCCTGCCTGGACGAGCGTGATTGCAGCTGTAACTACAATGTCGTCTACAGAGCAACCGCGGGACAAGTCGCTGATCGGTTTTGAAAATCCCTGAAGGACAGGGCCGTATGCATCTGCATGTGCGAGCCTCTGGACAAGTTTATAACCGATATTTCCGGCGCCGAGGTTCGGGAAGATGATTGTGTTCACTTTTCCGCGGACGGGAGAGCCCGGAGCCTTTTTGTCGGTAACAGACGGAATGAGCGCAGCGTCAGCCTGCATTTCACCGTCGAGCAGCATGTCGGGTGCTTTTTCATGCGCTTTCTGGACTGCTTCCTGAACGGTCAGAACCGGCGGAAGTTTGCCGCCGGAACCTTTTGTTGAGAATGAAAGCATGGCAACGCATGGTTCGCATCCGAGAAGGGCTTTGCATGATTTTCCTGCAGCGACTGCGATATCCGAAAGCTGTTCGCTGTCCGGTTCCGGAACTACTGCACAGTCGGAGAAAATCATAAGACCTTTATACCCCCATGAGGAGTCATGTGTATCCATGACAAAACAGGAGGATGCCGTCTTGCTTTCCGTTCCGATGATTTTGAGCCCTGCGCGCAGAAGGTCTGCTGTAGCCGAAAGTGCACCGCTGACCATTGCATCAGCATATCCCTTGCGGACCATCATTGCGCCGAAACTGAGCGGGTCCTGCAGTATATATGCTTTACCTGCTGCTGTATCGGGGATTTCCGGTTGATTTGTTTTTTTGTTGATTTTTCCCTGTCTCAGTTCGAAATATGCTTTTCCGAAATCCTCAAGCCATTCAGATTCTGCAGGGTTTATGAGTTCGACTCCGGCAAGTGAAACTTTGAGAGACTCCGCAACTTTCCTGATTTCTTCAGGGATGCCGAGAAGTGTGACTTTTTTGGCAATTTTCTGTGCTACAATTTTTGCAGCAGCCTGAACTGTGCGTTCTTCCGTACCTTCAGGCAGAACGAGAGATTTTTGATATTCCTTCGCTTTCTTCAGCATTTCTCCGACAAAGTCCATCGATGCATCTTTTTTTGTACCAGACATATATATCCTCGATTTTCTAAATACTTATTCTGCCGATATGCAGAATTACTGTTTTATTATAAACCGTACAACATAAAAACTCAAGGTTGTTTCTTTCTATATATTGACGACACAGCCCAATACCGTTAAAGTATGGATATGTTTGATGTAAAAGATACAGACCTTTTTGACCTCGAAGAGGAATCATTTGATACGGTTGTTGAGTCTGACATCACCTTTACAGGAAAAATCAGATTTGCAAAACCGTTTATGATCCGCGGAAAAATCAAAGGTTCTATAGATGCGACAAGCGATCTTGTTATTGACAGCGGAGCTGTGGTAGAAGCGGATATACATGCTGATCGTGTACTTGTAAAGGGAAAGTTGAAAGGCAATGTCGTTGCAAAAAAAATGGTATTCGTAACGGCATCAGGTTCTCTTGAAGGTGATATTACATCAGAGCAGGTAGTACTTGAACCGGGCAGTAAATTTACCGGAAAATGCACAATGGTAAAATGATATGAAATGTATGAAAATTCAAATAATTGCAGTGTGTGCAGCACTTATATGTTTAATTCCGGCGGCAGCACAGGATGTGCCGTCTGAAACTCTTCCTTCAGTGCAAAGCGATACAGCACAGGCTCCCGCACAGGAAAAAATGCCTGCTGCAAATGCGGTGAAAAAAGATGCTCTTATTCTTTATCAGAATGGAGATTATGCTGATGCCATCGCCATTTGTGAATCGGAACTTGCAGCTGATCCGACCCATTTGGAGTCGTATGTTGTTATGTGCTGGTCACTTTTAAAGAATAAGCAGTATGCAGAAGCCGAACAGGAGGCGACAGCCGGACTTAAAATCAGTCCGTATGATCTCCGCCTTATTGAAATACTCGGCGAAGCAAAATATTATCTTGGTAAAAATAACGGAGCACTGGAGCAGTTCCAGAAATATGTTGCGAGCGCACCTGAGAGTGCTGCCCGCGCCGGTGCCGCGTATTATTTTATGGGTGAAATTTATGTCAGGCAGGCACGGTATCAGCATGCGGATATCTCGCTTTCTGCCGCAGTGAAGAAAGAACCGTTACTCGACCGCTGGTGGACGCGTCTGGGCTATGCCCGTGAGATGGCTGGTAACTATTACGAAGCCGCTTCCGCCTATGATGAGGCGCTCCGCCTTAACCCCACCTCCGAGGATGCTCAGAACGGCAAGAAACGCGTAACGGCAAAACTTCAGTAAGGTTTACCTTGGACAATCAGATTCTCTTTGAAACATTAGGCTGCAGGCTCAATCAGATAGAAAGCGAGTCGGCAGCCCGTTTTTTTGTCGATGCAGGTTTTTCTGTCACGATGGACATACCCTCTGCTGCGGGTCCCGTACTTAAAGGTATACTGCTTTGCGTCGTAAACACATGTACCGTGACACAGAAAGCGGAACAGAAGGCTCGCCGTGAGATACGGTTGCTGCTTGAAAAATGCCCGAATGCTGCAGTCATCGTAACGGGATGTTATGCGCAGCTTGCAGAAAAGGAGATAAGCGCCCTTGGCGTGCGCATTGCTGTTCTTCCCGGCCAATGCAAAGACCGACTTGCCGATGTACCTCCTCTTTTAGCCTCTGAGATGGAACAAGGGGCGTTTGATGCCCCTTGTTTTGCCGGACGGCTGCGTACGACGCTGTTTGCAGCTAAACCTGTGTATACGGGGATTGCAGAATCATCATTCCGTCTTTCTACCGACACATTCCTTGCGCATTCGAGGTCGTCACTTAAAATTCAGGACGGCTGCAATAATTCGTGTTCTTATTGCGCCATTCACACGGCGCGCGGACAGTCGGTTTCTCTCCCCGTAGCAGATGTAATAGAAAGGGTACGCGCACTGCAGCGCTCCGGCCAGCACGAAGTTGTGTTTACGACCGTAAATATTGCACAGTATGCCGGCAGATATAACGATACATGCCTTAATTTTACGGAAATGCTTGCGCTGCTTTTAAAAGAGACAAGCGGCATTTCTTTCCGCATATCAAGCCTGTATCCTGAACTTGTCGACGGTCGGTTCTGCGAAGTTATTTCAGATAAGAGGGTACGTCCGCACTTCCATATTTCAGTACAGAGCGGAAGCGATAAAATTCTTGCCGCTATGAACAGAAAGTATCGTGCAGCTGATGTCGTGCGCTCCATTGAAATGCTCAGGGCGGTAAAAGGTAATCCGTTTTTTGCCTGCGATATCATAGCCGGTTTTCCGGGTGAAAGCGATGAAGATTTTGCACAGACTATGGATTTGTGCAGAACGTGCGGATTCGCATATGTCCATGCTTTTCCCTTTTCTGCGCGCCCCGGAACGGCTGCTGTCTCGATGAAACCGAAAATACCGCAGTCTGTGGCGGGAATACGCGTAAAGGTTCTTGCAGATTTTGCCGTACAGAGCAAGATTCAGTATATTGATTCATACAGGGGAATGGTTGTCAGTGCTGTAGCAGAAAGTATAAAACAACCGGCTGTGCTTGCCGGAAACAGAAAACTGGTGCATGCAGTTACTGAAAATTTCCTTCATTGTGAAGCTTACTGCAGCACTGCAGTTCCTGCCCCGGGCGACGAAATACGTCTGCGTATTTTACGGCCGCTGGAGGAATCAGTCAGGCGCGGTGAGGAACTTGAGGCGGAGGCTGAACTTGTGTGAGAATACGAAAATATATTACGGAGATGAGACAAAAAAAGCGCTTGCCGTTCTGGGCAGAGCGCATACACCGCGCCCGCTTGTCCGTGCATACGGGGAAGTAAAACTTGCAGCCCTGCGTGCCCAGCAGGAATGCGCGCATTTGTATCCCGAAGACTATTTTCCGTATCTTGAACAGGCTGCACAGAATGTCATAGACGGCATATATGACGACAGTTTTCCGCTCCCGCTTGCACAGGGAGGGGCGGGAACGAGCCTGCATATGAATATCTGCGAAGTGATTTCAAACGCTGCAAATGATTTGTATGAGAATGCCGTGCCGGAAGGAAATTTCCGTTCACATCCGCTCGACCATATTGCGCGTTTCCAGTCTACAAACGACACGTTTCCGACGGCAGTCATCATCATGGTATACAGAGAACTTGAGGATATAGAAAGCGGCATCGTGAAGCTGCAGGAGCAGCTTGTACAGCGGGAGACAAAATACGAGGACGTGCTCATTACCGGACGTACAGAACTGCAGGATGCACTGCCGATGTCTCTCGGGCAGGTGTTCAGCGCATGGGCGGGACCTGTGGAACGCGACAGATGGCGGTTCAACAAGCTCAGGGAAAGGCTTCGGACAATTCCGCTTGGCGGCACTGCAATCGGAACGGGGTTTTCCGCACCGAGAGCGTATGTGTTTGCGGCGGAAAAAGAACTCCGCCGTATAACAAAACTTCCCCTTTCCCGGAGCCAGAATCTCTGCGACCTGGTAGCCCACACGGACAGCCTTGCCGAATGCGCATACGGAATGGGATTGTGCGCAGACAATTTGTATAAATTTGCATGCGACCTGCTCCTGTATACGTCGTCGTTCTGCGGAGAGATGAAACACGGCGAGATTCAGTACGGCTCGACAATCATGCCGGACAAAGTGAATCCCGTACTGCTTGAACTTATCCGCGGGAAATGCCTTGAATGCAGTGCTCTCGCAAAACTTACCGGCGAGTACAGCCGCGGAGGGCAGCTCCAGCTTAACGCGAATCTCCCGTTTATGGCGGAAGAATTTGTCCGCATGAGCGGAGATCTGATGGCGTCGCTTGCAGCTGCATCCGGCAGACTTATGAATGAGCTTTCGGTAAACGCCGGCGCAATGGAATCTCACCTTGCATCGAGTGCTGCACTGCTCAACGTGTTTAAGGACATGCTCGATTATACCGAAATCAAATCGCTGCTGCCGGAAATACGCGATGCTCATATTGCGACAAAAGATGCACTTGCCGGTTTTCTTGAACAGCACACAAAATTGAAGAGAGTCGTCATTGACGAAAAACTTGAAATTACAAACCTTACAGGATACCAGAAATGATAAAAGCAGAAATTACTGATAAAGAACTTATTGAACATCTCTCGTCCGTCGAACCGGACGGGATGACGCTTTTTTCTCTGGAAGACGGACTTTTCCGCGGAGCGTTTTACAACGGTACGCATATGGTCAATCAGATGCGTGCGAATCACAACCTCGGAATACTTGAGACTATGGTGCTTGGCCAGGCGGAATTATGTGCGGCACTGCTCGTTCCTATGATGAAGGGACGGGAACATGTGACGTTCCGCTACGATACTGACGGAGCGGCAAAAGGCTTTTCCGTCGAAGTCGACAGCACGGGCTATGTCCGTGGTCATCTTCTGCAGGAAACGATTCTCGTCGACAAACCGCTTGAAAACTGGGATTTAGCCCCTTTTTTCGGGAACGGGACGGTGACAATAAGCCGCATGGGCGAAGGAATGAAGCAGCCGCAGTCGGGGACAACCGAGATAAAGTACCGGAATATTGCAAAGGATCTTACCTGGTATTTTGCTCAGTCCGAGCAGATTAACACAGCAATAAACACAGGCATTCATTTTGACAGGCAGGGAAGGGTGATCGGTGCGGGCGGTCTTTTTCTTCAGGCGGTACCCGATACAGGCGGATACAAAAGCCGGAACGGTCTTATGGGCCGGTCAGCACAGACGGAGAACAAGGAGCGGACTGCAGGTGAACTTGATATGCTCACGGCAAAAATAGAGAGTGCGTTTCAGGCAGCGCCGCCGCTCGGCCAGTGGTTTGCAGAAAAGGGAAACCGCAATAATATTATCTTCGGATTATTCGGCAGTTTTAAACCGACAGTACTTCTTGAACGCGATATTATATTCGGCTGTCCGTGCAGTGCGGAAAATTTTGCAAGGCACATACGCAGTCTCGGCAAAAAAGACCTTGCGGATATTATTAAAAACGATCCCGATCCGATAGAAATGGTATGCCGGAACTGCGGTTCAGTCTATCATATTACAAAAAAAATGATTACAGAGCCAACCGTATGAGTGAAACACCTCTTGCAGAATCAATAAGCATCGTTCTGGCCGGAAACAGAAACGCCGGGAAATCTTCGCTGCTTAACGCGGTATTCCAGAAGGACGTGGCAATAGTTTCTTCGACTCCGGGAACGACGACAGACCCTGTGACCCGCAAGATAGAACTCGGAAAACTGGGAGCATGTTCAGTAACAGATACTGCCGGGCTTGATGACGAAGGTGAACTCGGATCACAGCGCGTAGAAAAGACGAAGGAGCGGCTGGCTTCGGCAGACCTTGTGCTGTTCGTCACGCCGCAGGACAAGCCGGTGACTCAAAGCGAAAAAGATCTGCTTGAGTTGCTGGAACAGAAAAAGCTCGTATACATCGGCGTACTTACATTTGCGGACAGGCAGCCCGACGACGGCAAGATGCATTTTTTCCCCGCCGGAAAGGCCGTAACTATCTGTACTGCCCCGGAAATTCGTCCCGACATTACCGGCCTCCTCGAAAAAACAGAATCGATGGAAAACGCAATCCGCAGGGAGTTGACACCTGTCGAAGGAATCGTGCATGAAGGCGAATTCGTCATGCTTGTGACGCCGATTGACCTTGCGGCACCTGCGGGGCGCCTTATCCTTCCGCAGGTAGAGACAATCCGCGATCTGCTCGACAGAGATTGTTCAGCCCTCATCGTGAAAGAACGCGAACTGTACGATATATACCACAGCCTCGGACGGAAACCCGATCTTGTCATTACGGACAGCCAGGCGTTCAGCAAAGTTGCGGCTGATATAGACGAAGACCAGAGGCTTACCTCCTTTTCGATTCTGTTTGCCCGCAAAAAGGGTAATCCCCTGTACTTTATTGAAAGCCTGAAAGCCCTTTCTCATTTTCCTAAACACGGAAAAGTCCTTGTCATGGAAGCGTGTTCCCACCACCGGCAGGCAGATGATCTGGGTACGGTAAAAATACCGAGACTGTTCCATCAGCTTGTTGATTCTGAAGCTCAGTTTGACCATGCGCGCCAGATGCCTGAACATCCTGAAGAATACGATATGATAATTCACTGTGCCGGGTGCATGATAACGCAGCGTATGATGAATGAAAAAATAGACTGCTTCAGAGAAAAGCATGTGCCGGTGCTCAATTACGGTATGTTCCTGGCATGGGCAAACGGGCTCATGCCGCGTGCGATTGAACCGTTTCCTGAGCTGTACGATGCGTATATGCACAATGATTGACAAATAGTACAGTTTTTGTCAGAATGTAAACCTCATAATGCGGCTTTCCCATGAAAGCCGGTATTATTGTTTTAACGGACGGGATGGTTTTATATATGACAAAAGTAAATACATTTGAAAAAATTAAATCGTTATTTGACAGAAATACTGCCGAAAAGCTGCCTGAAAATATTCCGCTTCTGCTGCGGATGAGAAACGAGCAGTGCCCCGACAACACGCTTCAGGTAATAAAAAATGAAGTCGGGGAATACGAATATCACAGTTATAAGCGCGTGTACAACCGCATTGTGGAAACAGCGTGTGCGCTCAAAGCTCTCGGCATTCAGCGCGGAGATACCATAGGATTCATGGCCGACAACAGGCGTGAATGGCTGATTCTTGACATCAGTATTTTATCGCTTGGTGCCGTCGATATTCCGAGAGGTTGTGATTCAACCGGAACAGAGATGGCGTTCATTTTGAATTTTGCCGGATGCCGTACCTGCATTTTTGAAAATCAGCGTCAGCTTAAAAAAATTTTTGACAGCGGTACAAGCGTTCCGGCGTTAAAGACCGCAATACTTATTGATTCTCCCGATGATGCCATACGGCAGGAAGCGGGAGATAGCGGCATAAAAATACACAGATATATTGATCTGGAGGATACGGGGCGATACGCATCCGATGCGGACAGGAAAGCTGTTGAAGCAGAAATGGATAAAACTAAAGGCGGCGATGTTGCAACAATCATCTTTACCTCTGGAACGACGGGTACTCCCAAAGGCGTTATGCTTACGCACGACAATTATATTGCACAATGCGAAGCGGTGAAACAGGCGCTCCCCAACACAAAAGACGGCGACATATGGCTGTCGGTCCTTCCTGTGTGGCACAGTTTTGAACGTGCATTCCAGTATTTCATCATTACACTAAAATCGGGCATCGCTTACTCAAAACCTGCAGCCGCAGCGCTCCTTGCCGATATGCAGAAAGTCCATCCCAACTGGATGTGCGGCGTACCCCGCCTGTGGGACTCTCTGGCTCACGGTATCATGAAGCAGGTAAAGAAAGAAAATCAGGCGACCCGTTTTTCTTTTGCACTTGCCATACATATCGGAAGAAGGTTCTCCAGGGCAAGGGATCGTGTATGCGGCCTTGTGTGCAGATATAAAAAAGGAACGCGTTTCTTTGATTTTCTCTACGGCATTCTGCCTTTTCTTCTATTCGCTCCGCTGTACGGTTTGTGCGAACTTGCCGTGTACAGAAAGGTCAGAGCCGTACTCGGCGGACATATGGTTGCGGCAATATCCGGCGGCGGTGCGCTTCAGAGCGACGTAGAGTCGTTTTATCACGCGGTCGGATTCAACCTTATAGAAGGATACGGTATGACGGAGGCCGCGCCGATTCTGTCCGTACGCAATCCGCTAAAACCACGTTCAGGTTGTGTCGGCGTCATATTTCCGTCTGCGGAAGTAAAAATTGTCGCGGTGGATGAAAACGGACAGCTCGGAACGGAATCCCTTCCCCCGGGAAAGAAGGGTATCGTCCTTGCACGCGGCCGGCAGATAATGAAGGGATATTACAATCGTCCCGATTTGACAGAACTGGTAATAGACAAAGACGGATGGCTCAACACAGGCGACGTCGGAATGATGACGCAGGACAATGAAATAAAAATCACCGGACGGGCAAAAGACACTATCGTCCTGCTCGGTGGAGAGAACATTGAACCTGCTGTCATAGAAGCTGCACTCGTCAAAAGTCCGTATATTGAACGCGCAATGATTGTCGGTCAGGATAAGAAATACATCGCAGCCCTTATAGTCCCTGCGGAAGATGCTTTGTCCGAATGGGCGGATTCATCGCGTATCATGTACAGTTCATGGGAGACGCTGCTTGACTCAAACGAGGTTCAGATGATGTTCCGGGAAGAAATAGAACGACTTGTTAACGAAAAAGCAGGATTCCGGACCTGTGAACGTATAAGCCGTTTTGCGCTGCTTCCTCATGGTTTTACACAAGGAAAGGAAATAAATGCAAAAGGTGAAATGATGCGTGCAAAAATCAGTAAACTGTATGAAAAACAGATGCGCAGGCTTTTCAGCTGAAAACTTTGTTAATGGAACCTCTAAAAACTTTAGCTTTTAGAGGTAACTCCGAAAGTGCGATGTTCTAAGTCGCGATATTACAGCGACTTAGAACTCGAGGACATCTCTAAAAAGTCACAGAAAGTGAATTTTTAGAGATGCTCTTAACAAAAAAAATCGGGATAGGGCGACTCGAACGCCCGACATCCTGCTCCCAAAGCAGGCGCGCTACCAACTGCGCTATATCCCGAAGGTGATTTTAGTACTATATCAAAAAATGCATTCCGTGTCTATGCTTATGCATAACATCCCATTCCTTTATTTCATTTGTTCTTCAAGCGTAAAATAGGTATATGATTCAGTATCGTACGGAAAATCCCATGTGCCGGCAAAACGTACGGATTCGCCTCCGAAGCCTGTTTTAAATATATACAGCCCTGACATAGGGTGTGCTGCATCGTTGTTCGGAGGAATGCCCATAAGGTCGTAATTAGTGCAGCCTTTACTGCGGGCAAAGCGGATTGCCTCCCATTGAAGGCCGTAGTTCGGCATAAGTTTCCGCTGCTCAAGACTTGAGCCTGCATACATATAATATGCGTTGTGTCCGCAGAGCGCAATAATAATGCCTGACAAAAGGTGCCCTCCTTTTTCCGCGGTCATGATGAAGAATTGTGGTAATGGTGCTGGTGCATCCATCGGTATGATAGTTTCTTTTTTTACATGGTTATTTTTTCCCTTTATGGGAGGAGGTTCATGAACCGCATTTCCCTGAATATGTTCGTGAGAAAATAAGCGGTCAAAATAGCCTGCGTTTTCATGGAAAAAATTTTTGCGGAGGGCTGTCTCTCTGTATAGGTTGTACCAGGCGGAAAGTTCATCCTTTCCGCTTACTGCAAAATTAATAGTACTTCTGTATGCGCGGCGGATACAGTTCCTCGTCGTCGTCCTCATCCGTGAAAGAATCTGTTCCGGTGTAAGCGACATATTAATAACGATTGTGTCGGGACACATATAGTTCTGAGGTGCTTTGCGGAGATTATGCGTCTTCGTTCCCCAGTTCATGACAAGCTGAGCACTTTCTGCCCGTACTGTTTCGTTTTTGCCGTACAGCGAACGCCATGCAAGATCGTACCTGATACAGATACACTGAGGGGGAAGGTACTGTTGAATCGCAAGAGAAAGTTCCTCCAGCAGCGCCCCTCTTTTTTCAGGAGGAATCTGTACCGATGGTGCTTTTGGCGCATATGCATAACATGAATTGTTCCGGCTCCTGATAAGGACCATGAAAGGAAAAACGAGGGAAAGTGTATCATCGGAATACACTGCAGAAAAAAACAGCGGACGCTGTCCGCATGAATATTTAAACGTTCCCCAGAAGGCTGTCTGAAAGAGATTGTCCTGAGGAGGGAACGCATCCGGAAGGACTTGCTGTAAGGTAACCATAGAAAGTTACCTTATCAGCAAAAAAAGAAAGAAGCAACGATTGTCGTTTGTATGCCATGCTAGTGGGGATGGATACAAAACAACGTTATTTTGCGTCTTTTTCAAAATGACTGTTGAATTCTTTGTCCTTTTCCGAATCATCGTTTGCACGCTTCATATTATCCCAGTCGGAAGCTGATGACGGCCTGTCCGGGATTATGAAAGCGCAGACAATGTACGCAATTATGCCGGCACCTGCACTTACGCATGTAACTACAACCCAGATAAGGCGGATGAATGTCGGGTCAATATCGAAGTAGTCAGCGATGCCGCCGCATATACCGCACAGTTTTTTATTTTGTGATTTGTAAAGTCTCTTTGCCATAAGTCTGTTCTCCTTCTTAATTTCAGTTCATCTTTATTTTTACGCAGCCCATTCCGCAGTTGACGGAGAAGTGGTTCTGCTTTTGTTCTGTACTCGAAATGCTGCCGATACCGTCTTTTCGTATTTCATTGAAGCAGACCGTACCCAGCCCGACTTTTGCGTTGTACGAATATTCAGAAGGATTGCCGGCCAGCTTAAGTGAAATGTTTCCCATCCCGCAGTCGGCCTTTATAAGACCGTGCAGTTCTCCGGTAAAAGAAATATTTCCCATGCCGCAGCGGAATTCCGCCGCACCGCCTTTTACTTCTGCAATAACGATATTTCCCGCATCAACATCTATATAGCTTCTTGACGCTTCAATGTCAACATTTTTTGCAGTAAAAGCTCCCGCACCGATGTGCATCCGCAGCAAATCAAGTTTTGTATGCTCCAGAATACGTATGAGAATGCGGGGATGGTTTACGTTATTACCGGATGTATCGCTGTGATTCCAGAAGCTGAAGTCGGGAATCTTTTTCGTATTCTCAATGGAAAATGTTCCGAAAGGAGAAAGTCCGTAGCGGATATCACCGGGAGCTATACCACGATAATCGACGGAAAATTTGTCGCCGATTATCATGACGATTTCTGCAATGCCGAGCGCGATATCAAGACTCCGTACCTGTTCATTATCGAATGAACCGCATGTTCCGTCATTTGATTCATTTTCCTGTTTTGTACGGCGTACAGAGGGAACACCTGCAAATTTCGATATAATCGATTCAGCAAGCATTTCCGGAGAGCCGAACTCTTTCATTACTTCGGCATCGTTGTCTGCGTCCTCAAAATAACCGCGGTAATATTCAAGTGCTTCTTCCTGTTCTTCGACAGGCAGCGATCTGAGCTGCAGCTTAAGCTCACTTAAATATTCTTGTCTTGTCATAATTCTTCTCCCAGTAATATACCATTTATTTTCTTACAATAATCAACCCAGTCCCGTCTGTATGAATCAAGTTCAATCATTCCCTGCGGTGTGATTTTGTAGTACCGCCTGTTACGTCCTGAAAATTCTTTATCGTATGTCTCCAGCAGGTCGTTTGTCTGCAGCCGCCGGAGCACAGGATATAAAGCACTCTCAGAAACATCAATTACGTTTCGGACATTCTGCGTTATTTTGTAACCGTATGTTCCGTCCTGTTCCCGGGCAACAATAGAAAGGACAACGGCATCAAGCAGCGAGGTGCCCGTGTTGAACATCATAGAATACTCCTTATGGTTTCGTTATAAATAATATTATCATAACGACAATAATATACAGCGAATAATATGATAAGTCAAGAATTTTTCAATGCATGATTCCTCAGATTAACGGACTGCTGAAAATCTCTCAATTAAATCCGCAGTTTGTGTTATACTGGAGGACATGAATATTACGTATGCAGCACCTTCTGAAATAGCCCGTATAATTACTGAAAATCTGCACGATGATAAAACACTGTTTGTTTTTCCGACTGACATTGCCGCTTCGTCGTGGGCCGACTGGGTTGTGTCGCATCCGGCGGAAAGCGGTGTAAGTGCGGTTCCACTGGAAAGGTTTACCGCATGGGACAAGTTTAAATCCTCCATGATGAATGCAAAGGTTGCAGGCCGGAGAAGCATTCCCTCACTTCTGCGCAAAATTTTTGTCCGGCGTCTCATTGCCGTAAATGCGGATGCCTCTTTGCAGCCTGCAGAAAATATTCCTTCAGAAAAACGGCCGCTCTTTAAAAGCCTCATAAATCCCCGGTTTGCAGAAAATGCCTTTTCGTTTACCGACTGGATTGCGCGCATACTCCCGTCGCTTGAAACGTGGCATGAAAAGTATGAGTCGTGGCTTTCAAAACAGAACGGAGCCGATTCCGATGCGGAAAACGAAGATTATCTCATGCTGTATACGCTGTACAAAAAGTACCTTGATGAAAACAAGCTCTTTGAACCGTCATGGATAACGCCTGATTTTTCAATGCAGGGCAGTACGTGCATACTTTTTTATCCGGAGACGCTGGAGGATTTCAGCGACTACCGGAGCATGATGGAACGTGCAGATCATGTGCATCTAGTCATGCTGCCTGAGCAGTGCGGACATCCTGATGTATCCTTTTATACAGATTCGCGTACGGAACTCCGGGCAGCTTCATTAAAGATACGCAGTCTTGTTTCCCGGCACGATGCTTCATGGTCCGATATAGCAGTAAGCGTGAGCGATATCGAGACGTGGCGGCCGTACATAGAGCGTGAGTTTTCCTTATACTGCATTCCTTTCATTATCCGCGCCGGCGAACCGTATACAGCAGACAGTGCCGGAAGAGTATTTCGCGAAATACAGGACTGTATGGAGAATAATTTTTCCTACGACAGCGTGCGCGCGCTTCTGCTTGACGGATACATTCCGTGGAAAGAGAAAGTACTCAACGAGAATCTCGTGCGCGAAGGAAGCGAACGCAAATGCATCTGTTCGTACGAAGAGGATAATAAGACAATCGATCCGTGGGAACTGGCGCTTTCATCAGAAGGCGGTGGTACGACAGAGCGCGAACTCAGGGCGTACAGAGAATTGAAAAAACGGGTAACGGCACTGTGCCGCGCGGAAACTTTCATGGAAATAAGGATGCAGTGGTTTGCATTCCGCAGTGAGTTCCTTGACAGTACGAAATTTTCGGAAGATGCCGACCTCATTCTCGGACGCTGTCTTATGGTGCTGTCGGAACTTATAGATATTGAGTCGGAATTTCTAATTCCCGCAAACCTGTCGATTCCACAGCCCTACGGTTTTTTCCTCAATGAGCTTGAGAACAGTATTTATCAAAAACAGCCCGGTCACGCAGGTGTTTCCGTCTTTCCCTACAGACTTTCGTCGTGCGCGCAGTTCAGATATCAGTTTATCCTTGATGCTTCGCAGAAAAAGCTTACAGTTCCGTACAGAAGCCTTTCGTTTTTGAACAGGAAAAAGCGTGAAGCTCTCCTTGGCCCCGACAAAGACGACGCATCAAACGCCTTCATCAGATTGTACGCGGAAAAAAACACCGCATATTTTTCCGCATCGCAGCAGACTTTCAGCGGTTTTTCAATACCGTACAGTTTTTTTACAAAAAGAGACAAGTCCGAATGCAGCGGGGAACTTGCTTCCCTTACAGCAGAAGATTTTATAACGCAGGAGATAAAGGGGCTTGCAGAATACGGCCACATTCCCGGAGCACTCTCTGAGCTGCAGAAACAGGGATTCAGGGAATGGAAGAAACACCTGCTCGTGCAGCGGAACGTATATGACGAACCGTGCGCTGCGTTAAAAGCCGGAATCGACTATCTCCTCTGCAGAAACCGCTCAAAGCAGGACAACCGTCCCGACAGAATTCATATAGCGCAGACGGATTTGAAAAGTTTTTATCCGTGCCGCCGCGCATGGATTTTCAGCCAGGTGCTCAGACTGTCAGACGATACGCTTGACACGTCACTTATGAAAAAATACGATGCCGGTTCAATTAATCATAAAATCCTTGAACTTTTCATGGCATCATACCAGAAGTCAGGAGGACAGCTTCCCGCCACGAACACTGACGGAAAGTTTGATAATGAAAGTGAAATAAGGGAAAGTCTTTGCATGTTCTCGGAAGAAGCGTTCCATTCTTCCGAGATGTCTTTCAGCGGAAGTCCTCTTGTGCTCACCGTCCTTGAATCGCAGAAAGAACGGTTCGCAGATACTATACTGTCTTTCCTCCATACATTCTGTACACCGGAAAAAGGTTTCGGAGGATATACCGTTATTGCAGTAGAGCAGTGGATGAACGGCTGCCCGGAAGATGATCCCGATGTGTCGTTTACCGGCCGCATAGACTGTATTCTTGCCGGCCATAGCGGAGATGCTTCAATTATAGATTACAAAAATTCAAAAGCTCCGGCCGCAGCGGAATGTATTGCCGGCGATGATAATCTGCTTGCCGATTTTCAAATTCCGCTGTACGTGACGTTGTGGAACTGTTCGCAGAAAAATACAACGGCAAACAAACTTGAGAATGTGCTGTTTTATACGATAAGCGGTCAGAAGGGCACATATGTCATACAGAATGAAAAAAAAGGCAGGTCGAAGTCTGTTACGATAGATGAATACGACAGAACGCTGCAGGTTTTTAACGAATATGTAAAAGAATTCGTCCGTGATGTACGCTCATTCAATTTCAGTGTCACAGCGGACAGAGTGGAATCTTACCGCGACTGCAGCAGCTGCAGATTCAAATCAATTTGCAGGACTTCATATATCTCGTCAGGGGTAAGAATTCCTGACGCCCGCATTTCCGGAGAAAGACGATGAACAGTATTGATACCGGTTATTTAAACCTTCTTGACAGACATCTCGATGACCAGCAGATAACCGTATGCTGCTCCAGCGGTAACACTATAGTCGCCGCCGGAGCAGGGTCGGGCAAAACGCACGTCCTTGCAACACGTTTTGCCTGTCTTGTTATGACAGAAGATATCAGTGTCGACAAGATTCTTACGCTTACGTTTACGGATAAAGCTGCGTCTGAAATGTATGAACGCATTTACGGTACACTCAGTTTTTTTGCCGCGAATGAAAAAACGCCGGAACCGGCAAGAAGCCGCGCGCAGAAAGCACTTGCAGATTTTTCCAGTTCCCACATTCAGACGCTCGACTCGTACTGTGCTGCAATAGTGCGGCAGTGTGCTAACAGATACGGCATCCGTCCTGATTTTTCCATCGGTACGTCGGGTGCAGTCCGCACAATAAAGAGACTTGCGCTGCCGTTCGTTCTCACACACCGCAATGAGAAAGCGCTCCAGACTATTGCCGAAGCAGGTAAACTGCAGGAAGTATCAGATTTGCTTTTTGCAGATACTGTAGAACGGTATACGTCGCTTGCATCAGAACGAAACTTTTTTACAGGTGCCCTTGCCATTCAGAAAAAAGAAATTCTTTCAGCGTGGAATGAATGTATTTGTGCATTCAATGACAGTCTGGAGTATATACGCGGATTATACGCGGATTATCCCGATGAAAAGAAAGCAAAACCGTATTATTCGTATCTGAAAGATGCACTTGCAGGTATTGACGGATGCGGCTGTCAGGGAATTACAGCAGAATCGATTGAGAGCGGAACTGCAGCAGAACCTGTTTCTGCGTTTATCCGGGCAGTACGCGGATTTTATTTCAGCCAGACAACAGCGGGATTTACACCGGAACTGAGGAGTGCCGTCGGGCAGATAAAAAAAGAAGCAGGCCCTGCGCTTGAAAACGCAGGAGAATATATCAGCAATTATAAAACGATAGAACGAATTTACGAACTGCTCGACGAATTTCTTGCAGAAGTGAACGAAGCAAAACGGCAGACAGGGGAACTTACTTTTTTCGACGTGACGGAACTTTCGCTCCGTATTTTAAAAGAGCAGGATGATATACGCAGCCAGGAATCATCTGCGTATGAACGCATAATGATAGACGAGTTTCAGGACAACAACGGTAAAAACAGGGAACTGCTGAACCTCATAGCCCGTAATAATCTGTTTTTCGTCGGTGACGAGAAGCAGTCCATCTATAAATTTAGGGGAGCGGACGTTTCTGTTTTTACTAAATTGAAGGATGAAATAAGCAGCGAAGGCGGAAACGTCTACAGTATGATATACAATTACCGTTCGTCGCCGGAGCTGCTTGCATCGTTCAATCAGATTTTCGGCGGCTATTGCGGCGATACAAAAATTGCCGGCAATGCGGAAGACAGTGTGTCTGCGCCTGCTGAATGGATTTTTCCCGAAAAACCGCAAAACGCGTACGAAGCAGGTTTTTCAGATGAAACCGTTGCAAAAAAGTATAACACCGATACCCGTTCCGCCGAAAAAAGTGCACACCTCACCCGGAATACAGTGCCGATGCATGTCTGCATGCTTAATACGTCCGGCGTCCTTTCCGGCGATGACGCAGATTCGTATCTTACCGTAAAAGATCAGCTTGCGTATTTTATCGCGGAAAAGATATCCCTTCTGCACGATTCCGGCGTACCGTACAATACGATAGCGGTGCTTGACCGTTCGCGTACCGACAGAAGCAGGCTCGTGAAATTTTTCAGTAAAGAAAGCATCCCGTATATAGTGGATCAGCACAAGGATTTGTTTGCGGAAGCGCCGGTAAACGATATATATAATCTGCTGCGGCTCTGTGTCTATCCGTCTGATATGAACGCTTTTGCGGCATTCATCTGTTCACCGTTTGCGGGTCTTGACGAGCAGAGCGCAGAGACAGTACTTGCTGTAACGGGAGACACTGAGAACGATGAGTTCGTATTTCATCCCTTTCCCGATGACAAAAAAGAAGATATAAAAAATGAACTTTCTTCATCCGAATACGAAAAATACGAAGACGCATCGAAACTGTATGCAGAGTTTTCACAGTATGTTCCGAGCCACCGTATATCAGACACCATTACAAGATTGTGGTACGAATGCGGCTATCGGTACGAACTGTTGAGCAGCAGAAGTTCGTCGCTTTTTGCAGAACAGTACGATCTCCTGTTCGAACTTGCGCGCCAGTCAGATAGTGACGGAAAAAGTGCGGCATGGTTCGTTGACCAGCTTGAACAGAAAAAAAATGGCGGTGCATTTTTTTCGTCAGACGATTCCGATATCAATACTGATGAAGTAACATATCCGATGGAAGACCGGGATGCGGTTCAGGTTATGACGATTCATAAAAGCAAGGGATTACAGTTTGCATACGTGTTTATATACGGATGCACCGGAAAACCCAGATCAGACAGCAACGGCGATAAAGTATATTACAGCGACACGTACGGCGTTTCCCTTAATTTTCATACCGGGGCAGGCAATTATTTTTATGAAAGGCAGAAAGCCGACAGCAATGCAAAAAACGAAGCTGAATTCAGGCGCCTCATATATGTTGCCGCGACACGGGCGGAAAAAGCCGTTTATATCGTAGGGGACTGGGAGCGTCCAAAATCAGGTAACACGCAGTCGTCGATTTTCGAGAAAATAATTGAGTTCTATTATGCCGATAAAGCGGAAAACAATGATGAAAGCGGAGAAAGTACGTATACAGATAACGCTCCGTTTGATTACACTGCAATACAGCCGGCGGAAAAACGTGTGTTGTGGGAAAACAGAAGTTTGAATAAGACTAACAGTACGCCGGAAGAAAAACAGAAATATGCATCGATTCTTGCGCCTCTTTACGAGAATGCCGCTTCTGTTGTGGCTGAACGCGTTCCCTTGAACAGAATTGTGCCGAGTATGCTTGAATTATCCATTCCAGAGGAGCCTGCTCCCGCTCCCATAGACGGAGATGCATACAGCGATGTAAACGCCGTGATTGAACGTACAAAATTCTCTTATGCCCAGTTCGGTACGCTCGTACATGCCTATCTTGAAGCTTTTGCGGCCGGCACACCTCCTGAGCAGTATGTTCCGCTTCAGGTATATCTGTCCGGCATGGAGAAAGAGAAGGACTGTACGATTATTAAAAATGCCTGCATAAAAATGGTGAACGCATTCGCACAAAGCAGCTTAGGCCTCGCCTTTGCACAGGCAAAAACAGATGCCATGTGGTACCGGACGGAATATGCTTTCCGCAGCTTTGAATCGGAAAGGTATGTGACAGGTTCAATCGATCTTATTTTTAAAAATAAGATCGCGGCTGATTCATATACGATAGTCGATTATAAAACGGATAAAGTTGCACGCCCGGAACTGTATTATAATCAACAGGCTCTGTACCGGAAGGCTGCTGGAGAAATTCTTCGTGTTTCAGGAGAACAGATACACTCTTTCCTGTACTATTTACGACTGGATTCAGAGTGTGACATTACTTCAGCCCTGGACGCCATAACTGCGGACGAGCTTGCCGAAGAAATAAAAAAAATCGCATCTTCGACGCCTGATTGAATTGACGACATATGCCTATTATGATTAAATTATATGTTATACTATATTTGGGAGCTATACATGGCAGAAGAAGAAAACTGTAATCACGATTGTTCATCCTGCGGCAAGGACTGCGAGTCTCGGGATATGCGTGCAAAACTGCATGAGGGAAGTTCTGTACGGAAAGTGATCGGTGTCATAAGCGGCAAAGGCGGGGTAGGGAAATCGTTCGTCACCTGCCTTTTGGCCTGTGCAATGAATAAAAGGGGAAAACATACGGCAATTCTTGATGCGGATATTACCGGTCCGTCGATTCCTGAAGCATTTGGTCTCAGCTCAACAAGAGTTGAGGGTGATGATAATACCATAAATCCCGTTACGACAGACGGCGGCATTCAGCTCATGTCCATGGACTTTCTGCTTGAAAAAAACACCGATCCCGTTATCTGGCGCGGTCCCGTCATCTCCGGCGCTGTGAAACAGTTCTGGACTGATGTTATCTGGCACGACGTAGACTATATGTTTGTGGATATGCCTCCGGGAACGGGAGATGTCCCGCTTACCGTGTTCCAGTCACTGCCTGTGGACGGTATCATCGTCGTTTCATCACCTCAGCAGCTCGTGCGCGTTATTGTGGAAAAAGCTGTAAAAATGGCAAATATGATGAATATTCCCATTATCGGACTCGTGGAAAATATGAGTTACGTAAAGTGTCCGAAATGCGGCGAAGTAATCAACGTTTACGGCAAAAGCAATATTGAAGCGATTGCGGAAAACTACACACTTCCCGTACTTGCAAAGATTCCGATCGAAGAAACGTCTTCTGCTGCCGTAGACCTTGGGACAATCGAAGATCTCAATGTCGACTATGTAGATAAAGCCGTAGATGCAATCCTTGCGATAAAATAACAACACCTTATAGAGCATAAAAAAAGAACCTGTTGAAACAGGTTCTTTTTTGTTCACAAAGTTTCTACGACTGTAGAACCCAGACGTCAGATTCCATTATAATGTGTTTTTATTTTATCCTGTACATATGCAGTAAATTCATCAAGTTTGTACACTTTCTGCGGCAGGCCGCTGTCAGCTCTGAACCGTACCGTTACAGTTCCTTCATCTTTCTCTTTCTGCCCTACCACAATGATATACGGCGTTTTATGTTCTGCACTGATAACCTTTATTTTGTTTTTCATGTTGTCATCGTTGACATATGCATTTGCACGAATTCCTGCAGCAGTCAGTGTCTCGCATACAGTATTTGCATAATCGCTGAAATCCGGTCCGACAGGAACAACGGCAGCCTGTTCAAAGTGAAGCCATGCCGGCATTGCCCCCGCATAGTTTTCAATAAGAATACCCAGGAAGCGTTCAATCGAACCGAGAACTGCGCGGTGCAGCATTACAGGATGATGTTTCTGGTTGTCAGCACCGATATACTCCGCATTAAGACGTTCAGCGGAAGGCAGTTGATAATCTACCTGAATAGTACCGCACTGCCACTGTCGTCCCAGTGCATCAACCAGCGTAAACTCCAGTTTCGGGCCGTAGAACGCACCCTCTTTGGGAGAAATTTCGTATTCAAGTCCTGCAGTTTTACATGCATCAGCAAGTGATTTTTCCGCATGTTCCCATGTGGCAAGATCTCCGACGTGGTCGTCAGGCATAGTACTGAATTTTACAAGCAGATTTTTGTCGAACCCGAAATCCTTATATACATCCTTGAGAAGCCTGCAGAATTTTGCAACTTCCTGCCCGATCTGTTCGTCCGTACAGAGAATATGTGCATCATCCTGAACAAATCCCCTGACACGCATCGTACCGTGGAGCGTTCCGCTCGGTTCATTACGTACACAATGACCGAATTCGGCAAGGCGCATCGGCAGGTCTTTATAACTTCTCGTTCGTGTATTAAAAATTTCAAGCGCGCCGGGACAGTTCATCGGTTTAATTGCAAAAATGCGTTTTTCACTTTCCGTGATGAACATATTTTTCTGATAGTGTCCCCAATGGCCTGAACGTTCCCACAGAGAACGCGGCATGACGGCAGGCGTATTTACTTCAAGGTAGCCGTCCTTACGGATTTTGTCGCGCATATAATCCTGCAGCGTAATGTACATTGTCCACCCGTTCGGATGCCAGAAAATCTGACCGGGATCCTCGTCTTCGATATGGAAAAGATCCATCTGGGTACCGAGTTTACGGTGATCACGTCTGTCGGCCTCTTCAAGCATTTTTAGGTAATTTTTAAGGTCGTCCGGTTTTGCAAAACATGCAGCATAAATACGGGTGAGCATAGGTTGTGTCGGATCCCCATGCCAGTACGCTCCCGCAATTTTCGTGATTTTAAATGCTTGGGCGTTAATTTCCTTCGTATTTGCAACGTGCGGGCCACGGCAAAGGTCAAGATACCCGTCCTGCTCGTATGTTGAAATAGTTTCACCCTCCGGAAGATTCTTTATAAGATCAAGTTTGTACGGTTCATCTTTGAATAATTCAAGAGCCTGCTGCCTGGAAACCTCTTTTCTCACAAAATCATGATTACCTGCAAGAATTTTACGCATCTCTTTTTCGACAGCCTGAAAATCCGCGTCAGAAAATTTAACGTTGCCGGGAAAGTCGAAATCATAGTAGAAACCGGTATCAATTGCCGGTCCGATAGCTATTTTTGTACCGGGAAATAAATGCAGGATTGCCTCAGCCATAACATGAGCACAGCTGTGTCTTATTGTTTGTAATTTTTCATCAACTGCCATAGTAAATACCTTTCTTCTATATTATTAATATTGTTTTATATCATAGCTGTGAGGACAATAAATGTCAATTGACACTGATAGACAAGTAATGCATATGCAGTCCTTGTCTATTTTTATATCATGAAGGCAATAAAAATAGCCTAGCCCATTAAATATAATGAACCAGGCTATGGAGATGGGGGGAATTGAACCCGACCTGATAAAACCTGTTTCATAATCAGTATAATGATGGATGTAATATAATAGAAGATATGTAATAAATCAATACGATTATATTACATAGATTACTTTTTTACCGGAAAGTTTACAGATAAATGGTAACATAAGTGGTAACACGCTTTGTGTAAGGGATTTTGTTTTTCTGTTTGTGGTGAAAAAGTGCTGACGCATGTGCGATATAGAATGGCCGGACATGCGGAAAATCGGGTTTTTAGTATACGTTTACGGTTATGGTGGTATGATTTACTATCTTGATACGAAACACGCAAAAACGGGCGTTTTTCGGAAATAAAAAAAGAGCAGGTATATACGACGTACATACCTGCTCAGGAGTAGACCATCTACAAAGTAGGAGGTCTGGAATATAGTATACCGTAGAGACTAAAGTAACTCAAGAAAAATACACATATTTTTATAAAATAAACTTGCTGACAATTGTTTAAGATGTTATTATATCAGATATTAGTAAGGAGATGCGGAAAAGTGAAAAAATGTTTACTTGCTGTATTCATGTCTGCTTTTGTTCTGATAGGAGCTTTTTCAAATACAAAAGATGCAGTTGCCTTTTTTCCGTCGATAGGTATATGTATTCCAACAAATTATTATTCAATTTCAACCGAGAGCGGTGATATTGCTTTCGATGCTGCAGGAAGTAATTTTTTATCGATTGATGCTATACTTACGGTCAATAAAATCGGGGTTGCCTTTCAGGCTGGCGGAGATTTATTGGGATTATCCGTGTCAAGTAATTTTCCGACTTATGACGATATAATTGGTTTCAGTTTTGATGTTTTTCTTGGGGCTGGTTATTCGTTAATAAGGACGAGGAGAAATAATTTATCAATTTTTGCAATCTATGAAGCAAATTTTTATGATGCTACAAAGATTGTAAAATATACCAGCGGCAGTTACACCACGACAAAATATGATAATTTCGTATTCAATACGAATAACATCGGCGGCTCAATCAGGTACACTTTCAAAGTGTCTGATCACTTCGGGCTTACGGCAGGTATTAGGGCTGTCTGGAATTTAGACGGCGATATGAAAGAAACCATAACTGTCGGTTCATTGGAAACAGAATATAATTATTTATTGAATTCCGGTTATTGTTCCTTCTATTCAAGAATTGGCATAACTTGGGTATTCTAATTATTATCTTGTTTATGTTTTGACAGTTGAATATAAGGAAAATAAAGCCAGATTTAGGTATTATGCTGATTATAATACAATGTTAAAATTTGAACCGATAGCGAAGTTACAAATTGAAAAATATTGTAATCATGAAAATAATACTGATTGATAATTAACAATTTGCTATTTTACATATTTAAACCCCATTTGCTTCCCTAATTCTGCAAGTTCAGTTTTTTGCTATACTCACATTTCTCATACATAGCGTTCAAAATTGAATCGACGGCATATTTTCCAGAGTCGTCTAAAGCGTGATACTTTCTCAATAATTCCACATCTGTATTTGATAATCCAGAATCAATTTTTCCTGTAATAAGATAATCAATTGGAACCTCTAATTTATGTGCTATCTTTGAAAGTGCTTGAACAGGTATTTTTACATCATTGTTTCTACACCAATTAGGAAAAGAATTTGGAGCTATACCTGCATAATCATATAAAACTTGACGTTTCCAGTTTTTTTTCTGCAATTCATTATCAATTCTTTCTACAATCTCTGTAGTTTTTATATCTATATAGTCTTCTGATTTATCCATAGTTACATTATCGTATAAAAAAAGTCTCAAAATAGATAAAAAAACATTGACAAAATACTAATTAAGACTATAATGAAATCAATAAATCTTAAATGAGATTTATTTGCAATGACTACTGGAGATGTCGTTGAGGTAACAATGTAAACAATAAGGCGTTTTGCCAGATTGTATATATTGCCCTCTTGTATGACTCCAGCATACAAGAGGGCTTTTTTTTAGATGTAATCTGCGTGAGACTGCCGCGCATAAAATCAGAGTAGTCAGGAGTAGGCCATGTATAAAATTATTGATGATGAGGAGGAGATTATAGAAGATGGATTCGATGTCATATCAGATGCAGAAAAATTTATATCTGATAATGGTATCGACCCTTTTACCTGCTCAATTAAAGAAATGAACAAGTATGACGTTATGGAGTACAGGCGTAAAACTGATAAAGAATATGAAGCTGACTGCTTACGAGAATCTCATGAAGAAGATGATGCATGGGAAAGATGTAAAGAAAGAGGAGAAAAATGAAAATCTCCGTTTATCAGTATTACAGTACGTTGATTGATGCTCTGGAAAAATGCGGATTGGATGCACTAGAAGTTCTCAAGGATAGACAGATGCTTAATGAAATGAGCATTGTAACAGGGAGCATAATGATAGAGGTAATCATATGAAAGTAAAACGCAGCAAAATAAAAACCATAGGAACAATACTTGCTGCCACTGAAATAGCATTTGTTATTTTTTTTTGCGTTTTTGTATTCTATAAAGTAGTTAACTGATTAGGAGGTAATCTATGATAAAAATCGATTTGATTACGATGCATGGTGGAGCTGTTATCGACAAGTTTAATGAGGAGCTTAAAAAAGTCTATGCGAACATCGATGACAATAATGTAAAACCAAACGCAACAAGAGAAATCGATATTAAGATTCTGATAAGGCCGGATAAAACCCGCCGGACAGCACAGACTGAAGTCAATGTCACAAGCAAAGTTGCACCTGTGAAATCAAGTGAGAATGTATGCTTTTTTGACAAGGACGATGAAGGAAATGTCGTTGCATTTGAAGATAATACCGAACAACTTGAACTTGACGGTATGAATGATGATAACGGCACTATTTTCAAGATGTCAGCGGCAGCAGCTGCCGCAGGGAGCAAGTAAAACATGGATATGGGAAAAGAAGCCATCGAGAAAATCGAAGAGCTTGTAAACAACGGAAAAACGGTAACAGTTGACGACATGACGTATTCACCAGTGTCGCTTCATCCGGTTATTTTTACACCGCGTGCCGAAACATTGGAGATTCATTCGTTGCTCGGTTTTTGTGTATATATCAACAACGGATTTGACAGCGAAAAAACGAAAACAGAAAGCATGGTTGTCGTGAATAATATCGGCAGTGTTGACCTTGTGTCAAAAATTATCGGTAAAGATAGGAAACGGGAAAACCTTATTTCCGCAACACTTGACGACAATCTTGACAAATTCCCGTTCGGGAAATTTATGTCGCAGGAAGAGTTCGCGATTCGGTTCCGTTCATCATTTGTACAGAAAAAGGGTGATGATACGGAATATGTGCTCCAATATGCGTCAAAATTGTCCGGTGGCACTACTGTAGACATCGAAGATGATGGCATTACACAGAATGTCGGAGTAAAAAAAGGTATTTCCGGTACGCTTGTGGAAAAGAAAAATCTGAAGCCTATTGTAAAGCTTTCGCCATTTCGCACATTTCGCGAGATTGAACAGCCTGAATCAGAATTTTTGTTCCGTGTGCGTATCGATGGCGACAATGTTCCGTCTCTTGCCTTGTTTGAGGCCGACGGTGGAGCATGGAGGAATACGGCTATGACTGATATTGCAAAATATATCAGTGATATGTGTGCAGATATAAGGATCATAGCGTAAATAATCTGTCTTCATGGATTGTGGCTGCCTGATATAGAAATGAATTTACATCGTCCAGTATATGGACGGTGTGGGAACTGATTTACCCACAAAACGCTTAGAATGAATTATGTAGTCTAATTTGCATTCATTAGATTACGACATCAGAAAATATGGAGTAGACTAAATGTTTGATAAAGGACAAGGTGAAATTAGTTATGAACAATTCTTGCGTAATAAAATTTCAATAGCGCCGGACAAAGGGCTTATATTTTCGCCGGATGATGTAAGTAAGAGCCTAAAACCGCACGAACGCGACAGTGCTTTGTGGATACTGAAAGGCGGACAACGTGCTCTGTTTTCTTCATTTGGACTGGGAAAAACAATTACACAGCTTGAAGCAATGCGGCTTATCTGTTCACGAGAGACTGGTAAGTGTCTTATCATAACACCGCTGAATATTGTGCATGTTTTTCAGGAAGACGCGAATAATCTGCTCAATGGATTACAGATCAAATATATAAAAACGCAGGAAGAAGCAGAATCAGCAAATGAACGTATTTTAATAACAAATTATGAACGTGTTCGTGACGGAGATATACGGCCTGACTATTTCACAGCTGTATCACTCGATGAAGCTTCAGTACTCAGGTCATTCGGCAGCAAGACATATCAGGAATTTCTTCCCCGATTCCAGAATGTAAAATATAAATTTGTTGCGACGGCGACACCTTCTCCGAATAGATATAAAGAGCTTATTCATTATGCCGGATTTCTTGGAATTATGGATACAGGACAGGCTCTTACAAGATTTTTCCATCGCGATAGTACAAAAGCAAATAACCTTACTCTTTATCCGCATATGGAAAATGAGTTCTGGGCATGGGTATCTACATGGGCGTTGTTTCTCATAAAACCATCTGATCTGGGGTATTCCGATGAAGGATATACTCTCCCTGAGATGAAAATCATCTATCACAAAGTTGAAGTTGATGATTCTACAGCAGGCTTTGAGGACAACGGACAGGGCAAACTTATCCGCGATGCCGCTATAGGGCTAAAAGATGCTGCAAGAGAGAAGCGTGATTCACTCCCGTCTCGTATAAACGAGATGATGAAGATTGTAAATACGTCTCCTGAAGATCATTTTGTCATATGGCACGATCTTGAAGCTGAGAGACATGCAATTAAAAAGGTATTGCCGGAATCTGCAGAAGTATTCGGTTCACAGGATTACGAAAAGAATACAGAATTGACACTTGCTTTCGAGCAGGGAAAAGTAAAATACCTTGCAACAAAACCTGATATAAGCGGACAGGGCTGTAATATGCAGTATCACTGCCATAAAGCGATATTTCTCGGTATAGGTTATAAGTTTAATGATTTTATTCAGGCTGTTCACCGTATATACAGATTCGGACAAAAATACTCTGTTGAAATACATATCATCTATGCAGAAAGTGAACAGTCAGTTCTTGCTGATTTACAGAAGAAATGGAAACAGCATGATTATCTTGTTGCACGCATGGAAGAAATTATCAAGCGTAATGGACTTTCAAGTACAAATACAATTGAAAAACTTGCGCGTACGATGGGTGTTGTCAGAGAAGAAGTCGATGGCCATAACTTCCGCGCTGTTTTCAATGACAACTGTCTTGAATTGCCTCATATTGCAGACAACAGTATTGATTTAACTTTTACTTCGATTCCCTTCAGTAATCATTATGAGTATACGCCAACCTACAATGACTTTGGACATAACGCGGATAACGAGAAATTTTTTGAGCAGCTGGATTATCTCACTCCGGAATTGTTACGTGTATCAAAGCCGGGGAGGATATGCGCTGTCCATGTAAAAGACCGGATATTGTTCGGTAACGCGACGGGTACCGGAATGCCAACTGTAGATCCTTTCAGTGATATGACAGTGTTCCATTTTATGAAGCATGGTTTTCAATACATGGGGCGTATTGTCATTCTGACTGATGTTGTCCGTGAAAATAATCAGACATATCGTTTAGGGTGGACGGAAAACTGTAAGGACGGTACAAAAATGGGAGTAGGATGTCCTGAATATGTACTTTTATTCCGTAAACTTCCGACTGATACAAGCAATGCATATGCAGATACTCCGGTATCACGCAGCAAGGATGAATACACCCGTGCACACTGGCAAATTGACGCAAGCGGATTTTATCGCAGTTCCGGAAATACACTTGTCACTGCAGAAGATATTCTGAATTGTCCTATGTCGAATCTTGCACAGACGTATAAAGAGTTTTCACGGACTCACGTATATGACTATGACAAACACGTCGAACTTGCCGAAGAGCTTGAGGACGATGATAAACTTCCGTCGTTATTCGGTGTAATGGAAAACGGCAGCTGGAGCGGATTTATATGGGACGATATAAACCGTATGCTCACATTGAACAGCGAGCAAAGCAGAAAGGAAATGACTATGCACATTTGCCCATTGCAAATTGACGTAGTAAAACGAATTATAGCCCGCTACAGTTCTGCAGGTGAGACTGTACTTGACCCCTTTGCAGGTCTTTTTACAGTACCTTATGAAGCGGTAAAAATGGGAAGAAAGGGAATTGGCATAGAATTAAACCATGAATCGTTTCACGATGGACTTGTTTATATGAAAGAGGCAGATGAAAACGTTAATGCACCGACTTTGTTTGATACTATTGAAATGAAGGAAGATGTAGTATGAGTACAATCATAAAAGAACCGGAACCGATAGAGGAAATAATTTCACGTGTATTATTGCGTGATAAACAAATGCTTGAACTTATGAATGAGCAGATGAATGATATAGAAAAAATGAAAAGCAGTAAGGAAATGACGACGGATTTGATTACTGTTGCAGAAGCATCAAAAAAATATCATGTATCACCATCACATTTGTATAATTTACTTGATTGCGGGAATCTTGAACGGCATGAACGCAAAGGAAAAATATATATCAGCCGCAGGGAATATGAAGGACAGACTGCATGAGTAAACGTTGTAAGCAAATGTTGAATAAAAACAATATTTCAGAAAGAAAAATTATAGCAATTCCGGCAGACAAAAAACTTCGCGTGATTAGATTCGTATCATGGCATAAATGTGCCGAATATTTCAAGTTGACAAAAAGTGACATTGTAAATCTGGTTGAAAGCGGAAATTGTGCAAGAGGATATTATTTTGATATCTTATTTGAGGAGATAAAACATGAAGGATAAAATTAAGTTTGTTCAGAATCTTTTTTTCTATGGATGGCAGACGGTCTTTATTATTTTCAAGCTGGCAGGAATCAGGGAAATTGCATTATGGCCGTGGTGGGTTGTATTATTGCCGATTGAGATTTTATTAGTTTTTGCATTTCTTGTATATGGAATAAAAAACGTTCTGTTATATAGAAGTTTTGAAAAAGCCTTAAAAAAAATAAATGAAACAAAAAAAACAGATAAAGGAAACTTTATCTACTTTAGCGATTATATTTATGATTTGCGTGTAAAAAGGCATATTACACTGGATGATGCAGCTGCCGGAATAAGTTCTGTAAGCATGACAATAATGACACCTATTTTTCTGTCACAACTTGAGAATGATATTCTAAACCCAACAGAAACGGACATAATCGATATTGCAAACTTTTATCATGTAAATAAAGATAAGCTATGTAAGTTGAAAAAAAGGACATGGACAACTTTGCCAAGGATATGATTTTGTGAAAAAGTTCAACAAAAAAAACATGCACTGTAGAGGGAATCCGAATACGTGTTGCTGGCATTTGTATCAAGTTGATGAAACATGGATTTGTCACGTTCGGCAGACTCCGTGTGAAAATGAGAAATTGTATACAGGAGTCGTGCAACTTGAATTCAAATTTAAGTAGAATTCGCACATGCGGAATTGGCAAGGTTGATAGATGAAAACAGCAGAAAAGGTGAGAATCTTAATTTTTATTGTTCTTGTGATATTAAATTATGTTTTAGTGATAATCAAAGCTTTCAGGATACTAAAAAATGAAGGGTAAAACGATGAAATATATTGTTGCACTTGATTTTAACAAAACTATACCATGTATCTTTCTGGCAGACGGAGAAGGTGATCCTGCAAGAACATGTATTAGGGATAATGCAAAGAGATTTATTACTGAAGGTAATGCCTACATTGCGTTAGGTTATGCAATGAATCGTTTTCCTTTCCGTGATTTTGAAAGGTCAAAAGTTATTCAGGTAGAGAAATGAAAAAATGTTTTTCATTGATAGTAAAAAAGCAGTGGTATGATATGGAACTTTCTCTGGAAAAGAAAGAGGAATATAGAGAGATAAAACCTTATTATACATCCAGACTTTGTAAGTTATGGTGTGAGAATTATTTACATGTACAATATAAAAAAGCTAGACAAAAGGATTTTATAGAATGGCTGGAATCAAAAGGAACAATTGACTTAGGGAGAGTTTTCTTTCGCAATGGATATTCTGCGAGAAGCAGGAGTTTTGTTGCAGATTGTACACTCCGCATTGGAAGTGGAAAAATAGAATGGGGCGCACAACTTGAAAAGGAATACTATGTTTTTGGAATTAAGTCGATGATGATTATTAATGAATAAATATCATGCTGTAAAAACACAAGTGGATGGAATAATTTTTGACAGCATGAAAGAGGCTGTCCGCTGGCAGGAACTTAAACTTCTTGAGAAGGCTGGTAAAATAGCTAATCTTGAAAGGCAGGTACCATATGAATTAATACCAACTCAAAGAATAGGAGGTAAAACATATCGAAAGACTATATATATAGGGCTGATTTTAGATATAAGGAAGGTAATTGTATCATTGTTGAAGACGTAAAAGGAATGAAGACAGCCGTATATAAGATAAAAAAACTGCTAATGTACGAAAAATATGGAATAGAAATACATGAAATTATGTAAAAAAGTAGTTGACAAAGTAGTAAAGTGGAAATACTATATAAATACGCACATGCGAAAAAATGCTTTGTACAGTAAAAACGCACATGCAAAGGAGTAGACTATGGGTACATTGTATGAGATTACAGGAGACATGCTGGCCTTAAACAGCCTGATGGAATCTCTTGTAGATGAAAACGGCGATCCAAGGGAGCCAACAGAAGAGGAAATAGCGCAGATGCGCGAATGGTTTATAGGCAGCAAAGAGGAATTTGAAGGCAAAATCGAAAATTACTGCAAATATATCAGGAACTTGAAAATTGATGCCGCAGACATCGAAGCCGAACGCAAAAATCACGCAGATGAATTAGCACGTCTTTCAAAACGCGCGAAAGCCAGCGAAAATAAGGCTAAATCAGTAACTAATCTACTGCGTTGGGGCATGGAACGGCTTAAAATGTCAAAATATAAAACTACCCTTTTTTCGGTAAGCATCCAGAACACGAAAAAATCAATCAACCAGCTGCAGGGCTATGACTGGCATGAAATACCGGAAGACCTACTTAAAACGCCGGAAGTTGATACTGGTAAAGTTCAGGAGCTTATGTCAGCAGGAACAATAATCACAAAAGACGGCGACGAAAATTACGGAAAACTGTTTTGGGACAGCGGCAAAGAAATCAAGGGTATCAAATGGGCGCAGGGCAGTGCGCTTTATATTAGGTAGGAGCATGAAATGACAGATCAAAACCATGTTTTTTTAATAGGACGACTTACGCGCGATATTGGAGCAGATGAACGCTCATTCGCATATGTAGGAAGTAATAATACAGCACGTGCAAATATCAGCATAGCTGTAAACAGAAGCGTAAAGAAAAACGACCAGTGGACAGATGAAGTATCTTATTTTGATGTCCAGATATGGGGCAAGACTGCTGAAAATCTGAAACAATACCTGCAGAAAGGAAAGCAGATAGCCATTGACGGATATCTGAAACAGGACAGATGGCAGAAAGACGGACAGAATTTCAGCAGAGTGTATGTTGTTGCAAACACTGTTCAACTTTTAAGTGGTACAAAAAATGATAATGCACAAAATGAACCACAACAGCAGTATACGCCGAACAATGACGATGGCGGATTTCCTGAAGATATTCCTTTCTAAAAGGTGGTTAAAAAATGAACATAGAAAACACAAACAACATAGTACCTGATGATAATATCGTTATGATTCTTTATGGTCGAGGTGGTGTGGGAAAAACAACTTTTGCTGCAACTGCTGATAAACCACTTATCATTGATTTTGAAAACGGAACAAAATTTCTTGGTGAGCGTGGTTTACAATGTGATGTAATACGTATGGCTGAATGGTTTACAAACGATGATAAAAAACAACTCAAAGACCTTTTGCCGCTATATAAAACAATTGTTCTTGACCCTATAGGCGATGCTATGGAAAAGCTCATTGTTTCGCATGGACTTGACAGCAGAAAATATCGTGCACCAGATGGCGGCCTGACAATGGCAGGCTGGGGCGAGGCTAAACGTCAGATGAAAGAGCTGATAAAATGGCTGCGCGATGCAGGTAAAAATGTAATCCTTATTGCGCATGTAGCAGAAGGTAAAGACGGCGAGCAGACAACCTATCGTATCCAGATACAAACAAAACTGTCAGATGAACTCCCTGCAATGGTTGATATTATCAGCTATATGGGTGTACAGAAAAAAGAAGGCAAAACGTCTGTGTGTTTGTATACTCCTGCTCAAGGTGGTAATTTTGACAGCAAAGACCGTACAGGCCGTGTACCAGAACTTGTAACTGTGTCCGAGAAAAATGGGTGGCATGATTTTCTTTCAAGCTTTGCTTCTGTTGAAAAAAAAGCAGAACAAAATAGACCTTCTCAATCTGAACAAAAACAACCTGCAAATAATACTCATCCACAAGCATCTAAAGAGGGAACAAAACCTGTTATGCAGAATGGAAAAGCGACTGAAAATGATTCAAATGAATGGAAAGAAGCGAGTGAATTGAAAAGCCTGCTTCGTGACAGCGAGTACCCTGACCAGAAAAAAGTTTTCAGCAACAAGGAAGCGTGTATTTATTCAAATCGTGCACAAAAAGGCGAGAAAAGAATAGATTTAATCGACGAACTGCACGCAATAATGGAGGAGCGCTTGAAAAAGTGGGAAGCTGACCATAAAAAAGTAACTGCATAAAAATGTCTTGGCCGTGACTATACGGCCATTAACAAGGTTCCGTGGCGGAATGGTAGACGCAGCTTTAAGAAATACGTCTAAGGGTCGACGAAAATTCACGAGGTACAACGTGTGAACTATGGGAAGGCTGTCGAGAGTGGGTTGAGAGTCATGTGTGGAGAACCTGAATTAACAGGTGATACCGACAGAACTAAACAGCATGATGTTCTGTTTTGTGTATGTAAGACGCGCCACACCTCTGCACGGTGCCCACCGAGTCATGCAGGTTCGAGTCCTGCCGGAACCAGCGGCCAGCATGATGGCCAGAGATAGCGTCGAAAATTTGCAATGTGTACAAGCAGAATCATGATAACAGCATCACGAGAGGTGAAAGCCCCCGCCGGAGACGTACCCGGCAACATAGGGGGATAGTTTAGGAAGATACTATGCGCATAGTATGGACAGAATAGCTAACTAGAGCATATGGATAATGTACATAAGCCATATGAGAGAGTTAGAAGAGGGACGTTCAAACCGTTCTCCCCTTATTCTGTTATTGTACATTCGTACAGGAAAGAAGAAACAGAATGTACCAGTGTGTACCGCGCTGTCGGATGCTGAAATGCACATAAAGGAAAGGCCGCGCGCAGGTCAGGGACTTTTTTTAGCAGACTAAACAGTCTGTAGCTACCGTGTTTCGGCCGGAGCTAACGCGGTGAATTGCCGCCGACGGGGTGATAAACTACGCCCGCAATAAAAAAGAACAAAGGAGTAGGCCAATGGAAAAGAAGGAAAAAGTAACAATCGAAAAAGAAGTAAAAGTTACTTATTGTGATAGTTGTGGTGAAAAGATTGGAACAAGCGACCAGCAACATCAAAATGCAATACAGCTGTCATTTACTGGAACAGGATACACATTATATGGCAGTGCATGTAATTCAGAATGGGATTATGTTTTGTGCAGGAAATGTGCAACAGCTTTGAAAGATTTTCTGGACGCGCATCACAGCTTACAAAAATTACCGGAAGCGGAGGAGTAGACCGATGGAAGTTGACACAAAAAGAATTGAACAGGCTGTTATTGACGGTATGGTAAGGCTTATTCAGTCAGGAAGTGCAGTCACAATTGATTATAATAAACGAATTGATTGTTCTGCAGAATTACTTGAAGCATATAAAAATATTAATCATGAGAAAGTCATGAAAGAAGTGACCGAATTACTCGAACATGAGCTTGCAAGAAAAATTGTTGATAAAATAACAACAGAGATGAGCACTGATATAAAAAAGCTTATGGAAAATGCAACAGTTCGGGAAGATTTACGTTTTATGCTTCGCAAGAACGTAGAAGACTTTCTCGAAAGGATAAAATAATTATGTACGAATATTCTTTTTTACTTTGTGCTCAATGTGCTAAAAATAATACATGTATGCATAAAGGGGAAATGCAATCTTTATATCATGATATTTATAAAATAGCTGAAGAGTATGAGTATCTTGATGTAAAAGTAAGATGAAACAGATTTTGTTTCAAAAATATAAGAGGTAAAGAACAATGCCACAGAAAGGAACAAGAAGGACAGCAAAAGAAAAAATAAAGCGTGTACACAAGCCGTTTGAAACGAATGCAGACTGTATAAAAGCAATACGCGAACATGGCGGCTGGGTAAAACGGATAGGTATTTATTGTTATGAGCTTATGATAAGTGTCTATTATCCTGATAATATTACACCGTTCTGTGTTCCGGGTGTAGAAGCTTTTTCCAAAGAGGAGTTATTTGGACAATTTGTTTTTCTTGACGGGACAAGAATCGGTATTGAGGTACAGGAATGATAATATGAAAACTATTCAGTATTGTCCTGTATGTGGCAAACGTTGTTACAATAAACGGGAAGCTCAAACAACGCTCAATATGTTTCATTCTCGGACAGCTTATACTTCGGCAGGAAGAAAGCATTATGTAAAAAAGGATATGAAACGCATACCAAAAAGAATATATTACTGCGAAGATTGCGGATACTGGCACCTGACAAGCAAAGACAGGAAGAATAATCGGGGGAAATATGGTAAGTAAACGTCTAATATTGGTAAAGTCAAATAAGGGGTGTTGCACTGGTTGTGTATATTTAAATATCAATTGGTCTTGCCCTAGATATATAGGGGGGAATCTTTGTTGCTTAAATGATAAACAAGGTAAAATTTATGATCATGACATGATTTTTGTACATCGTCCTCTACCAGAGGTAAAAAAATGAAATATATATTTCAAAAGTTACAGATGAAGAAAGTTCCTAAAATAACAGGTTGGTATCTTGTTATTAATAATGCGGAAGATTTGATGATTTTTCATCTGAGTTACGATGTGTTTCAATCGGTTATTAGTAAAGCAATTACCGAAGATTTCAACGTTAAGACATGGAAAGATGGGCTGAGTAAACAAAAACATTATTCTAGCGAGTTTGGATGTGGTATAGATGCCGTTTCAAAAATCAGAGGAACATCTTTTGCTGATACTCTTAAAGACTTATTAATTAATTATCATGACAGACAATTTGAACTTATAAAACAAGGATATAGTATTTTATTTGCCCCAAATGGTATTTCTTATTCTGTTGACAGAAATAATGAAATTTATACTGTGCTTGAAATAATTGTAAAAGACACTCCTGTTTTTCCTGAATGTACAGATGTACATTACTCACAGTTTCCCGGAGGTGAGCACTGGTATGCAAGTGTGGGGTGCATAGATATTAAAGATAAAGATGGAAATATAAAATGGAATACTATTACCGAAGCAGAAAAAGCTACAGAGTGGTTTTTGCATGGTGAGAATGGAATTAATTATGAAAGATGAACCTTTTGACAAATATTCCTTTTATAATAAACCGACGTGTTGTAAACAATGTGTACATAATCCTATATGCAAGCATCCAAATGACTGCCCGATATTGGAGGCTGAAAAAAGAAATAAAAGAAAACAAGGCATAAGAGATTAGAAGTATTATTTTGTGTTATTTAGCATTATACAGATATCGAGGTAGGCAAGTGATAAATAAGAGAAAACATAAATGTTTTGATGAAAAAGGGGAATTAATCGTTACTAAAAAGGAGCAGAAATCAATTGACTCATTAAAAAGGCTGTCAAAGTCATGGCCTAAGTCTATTTGGATTTTTGCTGCTGACGGTAGTTTGAATATTATGAAATGCAATGAAGTAAATGATATTGCCATTAATAGTGTCGGAGGAGTAGATCAAAATTATTTAATTGACACCATTCCTATTATGTCAGATGGTGGCGATTGGTAAGGAGTATAAACTTGGCTCATATAATTGTTCACATGAAAGACGGAACAAAGCAGGATTATCCTGAAACATTTACTGCAGGCGGAAGCTGGCATACCTGCATTCATTATGAGGAAGGTTTTGCAGTTATAGAAGAAGCGGATGGAAGTCAGACGGCAATTCCGAACATGGATATTGCAAAGATTGACATTGAAAATACACGGAGAAATTGGTAATGACGGACAACATGAAAGACTTATATTCTATTGGTCAACCGATAAGGGATGCTTGTTATGCCCATAACAATATTCTGGCGAAAATGCTTAGATTCTTTATTCATCTTATACAATGTCAAGGTTCTTTTTCAGATACAGAGATGGGGAGAGAATTTGATTGCGAAGGGATAGAAGATGAAAGTGGTCTATACTGTGAAACATGTCTTTGTTGTTTAGATAGCTTTGGAAGATATGATCCAGATAAAGGACAAAGAAGTATTTTATTTTCATTGGTCTACCATTATTCTTATTGCAATAAAGAAGAATGGGATGGATTTAAACAGTCATTCTGTTATTGCATGAAAAATAGAATTCTTAGGTAGTAAACAAAATGACATTTAATACGTCGTTCCGTTTTGAACGCTGCGCAAACTACATAAAATTATATCCGTGTGATATCTGTGACCTTGACTTGTTTGAACGTCTAAAGAAAACAGGGAAAGATGTTTTTGTTGGTGAAGTTGGTACACCTGTTGAAGCAAAAACGCTTAAACAACTTGCAACTGCTTTCAAGTTGATAGAGGTTATATTCCGTTCACAGAATGACGGCCGGAAACCGACAAAACAGGAAAGATACCAGCTGTATGACGATCTGCTTGAAGAATACGGTGACAGGCGAGTAAGTACCATAGACCCTGATAAAACAATCGCGATACGGCTTTCAGAATCTGATACAATTCCAGCGTCTCATTTCATTCAGCAGCTGATAAACCTGCTTGCAAATGAATGCTGTCTTAATGTAACGGAACAGACTGAAGTCCGGGAAGTATTCCGGCAGTGGGAAGAATGGCGCGGAATGCAGGAACAGGATCCTATTGATGATGTTACTGAACGGGATTGGTATGCAATGCACACGGTAAGCGAGGCAAGCGGACAGGGGGGGGCAATTGAAAAGTGTCATATTGTCTCACGGGGAGCTGATAATCACGATATAGAAGAACCGTGGAACTGGGCAGCATTGACGCACGCGGAACATATGGAACAGCATCAATATGGCTGGGTAGTGTTCCTGAAAAAATATCCGCATCTTGCAGGAAAGGTAAAGAGGGCTAGAGTTCTTGCTCATAAAATTGAATTGTTGAACGCATAATAGAATAATGGTATTATCTATCGAGGAGTACAGAAATGGATGACAAAGATGATGGACTGAAAGAAGTTCCGAAGAAAAGACAACGTTACGGGGGGATGCCAAAGGGGTGGAGAAAACCTCTTGATAAACGAGCAATTTATACGCAAATAACCATAAACTGTACGCCTGAACAGAAAGATGAAATTCAAAAGCTTGCGGCAAGCAGTGGACTATCTGTATCTCGTTTTGTATTAGACAAAATACTTGGCACCTGATACTGTAAGACATCTTAAAGTACATGTTTATTTTAATTACTAACAAATAGTTGACAAACTAGTAAATTGATTGTATTGTAAATACGCACGTGCTAAATATGTATAAAACGTACGTGCAGGAGTAGACCAATATGACAGTATACGAGATTGTTACAGAGAAAATCTTGAAACAGCTTAAACAGGGGATTGTACCATGGCAGAAGCCGTGGCATGGAAAAGGGGCGTTTAATCGTGTGACCAGAAAGTATTATTCATTTCTGAATCAGATGATTTTGGATCATACTGGGGAGTATGCAACACTAAAACAGTGGAATCTTGTAGGCGGCAGTATCAAGAAAGGTGAACACGGCGAACAGGTTGTTTTCTGGCATGTCATGCAGAAAGAAGCAACAACAGATGACGGCAGTACAGAAAAGAAAAGTATTCCTGTTTTAAGATATTACACTGTATTCCATATTTCGCAGGTTGAAGGTGTTAAATCTCTTACTCATACTGCAGACGAATCTGCAGTACCTGTTGGAAATGCAGAAAAGATAAAAAAGGATTATGAAACACGCGAGCACATCACGATATATGAAGAATACAGTGATAAGGCGTATTATGATCCTTTGTCAGATTACATCCATATTCCAGAAATTGCACAATATTCTAATGCAGCAGAGTATTACAGTACATGTTTTCATGAGATGGTGCATTCTACAGGTTATTCAGGCAGGCTTGACAGAAACTTACTTAAAAATGCCGCTTTTGGCAGTGAAGAATATTCAAAAGAAGAATTGATTGCAGAAATTGGATCAGCAAACCTCTGTGAGATTGCAGGATTGGACACTGAAAAATCTTTCAAAAACAGTGTAGCCTATATATATTCATGGATTCGTGCTCTTGAGAATGACAGCAGGATGATTGTATCAGCTGCAGGTAAAGCAGAAAAGGCCGTGAAATATATACTCGGCGAAAACATCGAAGCATAAATTAAAATCGCACATGTGAATATATGTAGCTTTAGCATGTGCGATAAAACAAGCGAAGCATTGCCGCGAAGCGACTAAAGAGGAAGGATATGAACGATAATGAATTTAGCTCAATAGAGTTTACACAGATAAACACACATAATAACTATTCTGATAACGAACTTGATTGTATGAATTCGGAGCTACTTGAATTGATTGAGGGAAATAATATATCAATTTTTGATTATGAACAGATTAAAAGATATATAGCAGAGGTCTTGGAAAACCATTACCAGAAGCAAAGAAAATAGAAAGATATTAATAAATTATCGATGTATGACGTATGTTGTAGTGGAAAAAGTCAGATATATTAGTTATTTATATGCAATAGACTGCTTAAAAAAAACAAAAAAATAATATAAATAGTAAAAAACAGCTAAATTTTTTGAAAAATCAGAAATGAATTCGTTATTTACATGAAGAAAAATGTAGATTATAATACAGATAATCTACATAAAAGGTGGAAAAATGCAGAAAATTGCGTTGTCAATTCAAAATCCTTACTCATATTTTGTGTGTTCAGGGATGAAACCTGTTGAAAATCGCACATGGAAAACTGATTATCGTGGCCGTATATACATTCATTCAAGCGGCCAGCGAGAATATATGGCCATTGATGATTCTTGGTTGCCTGAAAAATTTAAGGCATTGATGAAGGAGTTTGATGTTCATTGTCAAGATTGTAAAACGACAGACGATGCAAAAGCTGTACTAAAGAAACTTGGATCTGTGAACAGATTTGATGATATATTTGCTTTTGTAACAGCAAGTGATAAAATAAGTGATTTGATGCAAATGTTTTATCACTGCAATGTTTTTAAATGTAGTGACGAAAGATTTGATACTTTGAAAAGGAATGGCCTTTATTTTTATCATAGTATGTCAATTATAGGCCATGTTGATCTTGAAGATATTATTCAAGACAGTACAAGTTCATGGGCTGAAAATAACTGCTATCACTGGATTTTCCAGAATCCTGTTTTGTATGAAAAACCTGTGATAAATGTAAAAGGGAAATTACGTCTTTTTGACGTATCGCATATTACACTGCCTGATTGACAGTAAGGAGAAATGAAGGGGCGTAACTGATAGAGCAAGAGACCGGATATTTGGTACAACTACAGTAGGTGAACGTGTCTATGGTGGGCGACGTGGTGCAAGCCGTGCCGCAAGCGCAAGCGGCTCAACTTCGGGTTGAGTTTCAGGCGCTGTGGCATGTAACAGTACTGCAGCGCCTTTCTAAAGAGATGGAACAATGATAAAGTTAATTGTACCAGTAGAAACAGTTTTATCCGTAAAGCAGTGTGAATGTGGTGGATTCTTTGATACGCAGGTAGGACAACGTTATTTTGGTGAAAAGAACATGGCGGCTGAATTCAAGTGCAATAAATGCGGAAAAATCGTTATGCTTACAGAAGATGATTTTCCTAAAGTGAAATATCGTTATAAAACTGAAAAATGAAAACAAATATTTATGACGCAATAAATCGTATATCTACACTTTCTAATCCTGTTATAGTTGCGTTCTCTACCGGACGGGACAGTATAACGATGCTTGATTTAATGATGAAGCATTATAAGGGTGAAATGAAATTTGTTTATTACTATTTTGTACCAAACCTTGAATATAAAGAAAAACTGCTGCGCTATTATGAGCATAAATACAAGATAGAGATAATCCGTAAGCCGTCATGGTCTACTTTAACATACACATTAGGAAAGAAAATAGAACAGGGCGATGTTATGCGGATGACAAGGCATGATCTGGGAATATCATATATTGCTTTAGGTATGCGCCGCTGTGAATCACTGACAAGACGCGGGATTCTTGCAGGAATAAAAGATGTAGACGAAAAGTACAAGTATTATTATCCGATTATCGAATTCACTGAAAAACAGGTCGCAGCATATGTAAAAATGAATAATCTCCCGACTGGCGGCGAGTATCAGGAAGGATTCAAACATGATTTATCGGTACCGGACAATTACGGACTGCTTTATATAAAGAATAACTATCCGGCGGACTATCAGAAAATTATACGGACATTTCCAGCACTGGAAGCAGGAATTAAAAGAATAGAGTTTTATGGAGATAAATAAAAATGGATGAACTAAATGAATTTCAAAAAGAACAAATAAAACTTATCAGTTGCCATTCTCGATATTCCATAAAAGATGTTACAGTGATTTATCTAAAATGTAGTAAAAGTTTTGATAAAACAGAAAAATACATTAATTACTTAGATATATATAATACGACAGATTCTTTTTTGTGTACGAAGGTTTACAAAGTAAATGGAGTATGTACGGGGATAGATATTTGTGTTTTAGATGATGTTGTACATATAACTGATGAAAATGGAAATGAACATGAATTACATAATTGTAACTCTGTTTTTTTAGAAAACTGCAGGAAACTAAAAAAATGGTTTCATAAAAAACATGATAAATTTTCTGTTTTTGCAAAATATTATATAGATAATAATACAGAAATGCTTACTTCTATTACGGAGGTAAAAAAAAGTAAATTGGATAAACATGATGTAGATGTATATTAACAAAAGAGGCAAAAAAGGAACGGAGCAAATAAATACGAAAACTTTGAAAACAAAGTTGTAAAGCGAAGTGAACTTCATTTCGCAGATTATAATCCTCGTGTTATAACGGACAGTGCACGGAACAAACTAAAAAGGTGGTTCAAAGAAAAGGGCAAAGGACAGCTTGCGCCTATTACGGTAAATCAGCGGACAATGAACGTTGTTTCCGGCCATCAGCGACTTTCTGTTCTTGATTTGCTGCTGAAATACCCTGAAAATGACTACAATCTCACCGTAGCAATGACGGATCTTGACGAGAAAACCGAAGTCGAGGCAAACGTATTCATGAATAACAAGTCTGCGCAGGGAGATTTTGACTATGATATGCTCGGACAGCTGCATGATATGTTCCCGGACATTTCATTTACTGATGATTTCGGCTTTGATGAGTCGGAAGTATCGCTGATGCTGAATGATAAAGGTGATGACATTGCTGCTATGATGGGTGATTCGCCCGAAGCGGATACTGTCGTTCAGGAAGCGAAACAATTCACTGCAGAAGATTTTCACACAAACCGGAAGAAAGAACTCACCAAAATAAAAGAAAATGCAAAAACAGACGGAAGTATTGACCTTGAAAAAGATGATTTCATGATAACGATTGTTTGTAAAAATAATGAAGAAAAGCACACTATTATGAAGCTTATGCATGAGAAAGAGAACGAAAAATATATCAAGAGTTTCAAACTTTATGATATATATGACCATAAAATTAAACTGAGGGAATTGTCATGAGTAAATCCATAATCAAACCGTGGGACAGACAGAAAGGTGAAAGTGCGCTAAGGTTCAGATATTTTACGGAGTACTTGAACGCCGGAGTTGTCAGAAAAATTGTAGATGTCGCAAAAAAATATAGCAAATCAGAAGGATATATATACAATATTTCCCGCGATTATAAATGGATGGATCGCGCTGATAAATATGACGCTTATCTTCACGAAGAAAAGAAAAAAGCAGATTTGAAGGCAATAGCCGACATGAATAATGATGTCATAGAGAAGAGCCATGCAGTACGTTTTATTGTCGGTAAGAAAATAAAAAGCGTACTGTCAGCAATTCAGGCAGCAGGTGATGACCAGAAACGAATAGATGAAATACTCAAGAATGTTCCGATTACCGCATTATCAGATATGCTTGAAAAGTCATTTGAACTCGAAAGAAAAGCACTTGGTGTACCGGACGACGGTACGACAATAAACGTGACTAATACAACAAATGTTGATACTTGTCCGAAGCCTGATTTGAACAACCTGTCGCTTGAACAGCTGAAACAACTCAAAATAATAAAGGACTTGGCGACAAAGGCAAAATAGCGGACTAACAGATTCAGACATTCTTGATTTCTCTGATGCAGCTATAGAAAAAGCGATAATCCGCAAAGATCATCTTGCTTTTATCCAGCAATGCTGGCAAAAACCAGACGAAAGCTACAAAGTCGGTATACATACAAAAGAAATATGCTGGCTCATAAACAAGGCGATGGAAGATTTTAGAAATGAAAAATCAACGTTCTTGATTATTAAAGTACCTTTCCGGCACGGAAAATCAGAAATAATTTCTGATTTCCTTCCTGAACATTTTCTAGGCGAATTCCCTGATAAGGATGTAATGATTGTCACCTACGCTGCAGACCTTGCATACGGATTTTCTGGTTTTGCACGAGATATCGTAAAAAATGACGAACATTTTCATGAACTTTATCCTGATATTCATATAAAACATACTATGGGAGGAATACAGAAGTGGGGAATTGAAGGACATACAGGAAAATGTATAGCTTCAGGGCTTACATCTGGAATAACAGGCAAAGGATACGCACTTGGTATTCTTGATGATTTTTGTGCCGGACGGCAGGACGCTGAAAGTCAGGTTATCAGAGACAGCACATGGAATACCGTATCAAATGACTTTCTTTCACGGCGTGCCCCTATATCAATAACAATTATTCTTGCAACACCGTGGCATGTAGATGATGTTATTGGAAGAATAGAACAGTGTATAAATCCAAAGAGCGATAAATATAATCCCAAATTTCCACCATTTCAGGTTGTTACGCTTCCTGCAATGGATGGAGATATCATGGTTCATGACTATGACACAGGAGAATTGAAGCGTGCTCAATACAAATTTCTTTTTCCGGAACGATTTCCGCCTGAATGGTATGAACAGCAGAGAGCAACTCTTGGCGAATATGGAACAGCTTCATTGTTGCAGTGTAATCCGCAGATACGCGGCGGAAGGATGATTAAGCTCAATAAAATCCAGTACCATGATACAATAGCAGATTTCCCGAAGGTTATGTTTACGCGGTTATGGGATCTGGCTCATACGGAAAAACAGACACAGAAAAACGATCCGGACTGGACAAGTGGAACACTGCTTGCATATACACAACGTAACGGATTATGGGAATTATGGATTAAAGATGTTGGCCGATTTCGGGAGGATGCGCCACAGCGTGACAGAATGATACGCGCGGTGACAGATAAAGATGGGCAGGGTGTCCCGATTGTTATTGAATCGTCTGTCGACAGCAAGGATGCGTATAAAACAATGCGTGAGATACTTATGGGAAAGCGGATAGTACAACCGCTTCAGACCGGAAAAGACAAAGTAGTCCGCATGTCTCCCGTATTACCGATTTTTGAGGCTGGTAATGTTCATGTTCTACGTTCTGAATGGAATTATGACTGGCTGCGGGAGCTGAATGATTTTCCGTCCGGCTCACATGATGATCAGGTTGATAATATTTCTGCAGGGTTCATGTGGTATGAAGCGAATGCAGGAGCAGTAATCTCTACTTCTCCCGTTGCTTTCTCTTGATAAAAACGCACGTGCGAATTACAATTGATTTATGAAATACAGAGAAAAAAACTACGCTACCGCAAGAGAGCGCAGAATAAAAATTCTTGGTGACAAAACAATGGAAGGGCGTATACCGCGCCGCAGCTGGAAGCGGTACCGGAAAACGCAATACAAGATATTAAATGCTGAATACCCTGTAAAAGTTATACTGCCAGATATAGAATGGGGTTTTGTGATATCCAATTTAATGAATTTAAATTTATCTGATTATATTATTGGCAGCAGACGAATAAGGCATGTTCAAAAGCAGTGGGAGCTGGGATTTGATAATGATTAAAAGGAGTTGTAAAGGTCAATAGATACAAGATGCGAAGAATATGAAAAACATATTATGACATGGAAAAAATGTCGTGATGTTATTGCAGGAGAGGAAGCAGTAAAGCTCGCACGCGATACATATCTTCCCCGTTCCGGCGGCATGGAAGATGATGAATATGATGAGCTTATAGGTCGAGCTGAATTTTTCAATGCAACAGGTCGGACTCTTGATGGGCTTCATGGAATGTTATTTCGCATTAACCCTACTATAGGGGAAAAAAACGAAGAAAAGAAATACAAAGATTATTTTGAAAATGTTGACGGTAAAGGACGAGATTTAAAGCAGTTTATATCAGATTCTGTAAAGGATATTCTCACAACTGGCTGGGGTGGAATTCTTGTGGAGGCACCACAGAACGGGGATAAAATAAGTCAGGGTGAAGCAGAAAAAAATAATGTTTATCCATATCTTGCCTATTATCGTGCAGAAGATATTCCTAACTGGCGAACAGAAACACGTGGACGGGTAGAAGTCATAATTCTTGTAGTGTTGCAGGAATGTGAGTTTGTGGTATCAGAAGATGGATTTGACGTAGTGCGACATGACAAGAAGCGTGTTCTTGATTTAGACGCTGAACGTAATAATTTTTACAGACAGCGGGTTTATATCGACGGTAAACTTGATTCCGTTACTTACCCTACAATGTTCGGAAAACCTATGAAATTTATTCCGTTTTATTTTTCGTCAACACATCCAGAAGAACCAATGTTGCTTGATTTAATAAATGTAAATCTTGCATGGTACCGGAAAAGTGCTGACTACGAACGAGGATTGCATTATACGTCTGTTCCAACCCCATATACAACCGGATTCACACCGACTGGTGAGGTAAAAATCGATAAAGACGGAGCACAGCATATAGAAGCAGTCCAGCCTATAAAATTGAGTCCCAATAAGTTCATTCACTTTCCTAACGGATGTACCGGAGCTGGAATGCTTGAATATTCCGGTGCTGGAATGAACAGTGTAAAAACGGCAATGGAAGACGATGAAGAGCGTATGGCTATTCTTGGCGCGCGCATTATTAGTGCTGAAAAAAAAGGTGTCGAGGCGGCGGATACTGCTAAAATACACAGGCAGGGAGAAAATAGTGTACTTGCAGCATTCGCAAACAATCAATCAAAGGTTACAACACAATATGATAATGTTTATCTGCAATGGTGTATGTCTGCACATGATATTAATGTGCCGATCGGTATTAATACCGACTTTGATATATCCGGTATGGCTCCTGCAGAACTTACCGCATTTGTTGCAGCGTGGCAGGCTGGAGGAATAAGCAAGCGTGTATTATTCTACAATCTGAAGCAGGGCGAAAAAACTCCACCGGATTACTCATTCGACCAGATGCAGGCAGATCTTGAAAACGAAGCACCGAAGGATACAGATATAAATATGAATAATAAAAAGCCACAGGAGGCGGACGCATGATAATAGTTAAAACAGGTGATATGTTGCTACGCGGAAAACAGCGGTATGAGGTTGTAATTGCAGATGATAACATTTTTGTTATTTGCAAAGTCCGTTACAGCAGGAAAGAAGGCTGCGATATTATGGATTTCAGACATACTGAAATATACGGCAACCAGAGTGAAATGAATACGCTTGATGATTTGCATTTCAATGTTATCAGTCTTAAAAAATGATTTTCCGTATTATTGATTCGATACATAATAAAGATTCCGCAGCGGAGAAACGTAAAAATGCACTAACTGGAAAATGTAAAAGTCCAAAAGTGGTAAGAAGTGAAATATCCGGCGCTTTTATTGTGGTGTTGTGTGAATCAAAAAGCAGAGATGAAGCAAATAAAGCACGGAAATATTTCAGAAAAAATGGTATTCCAGCAGAATTACAGGTAGTAAAATAATGAATGAACATGAGAACAGACAAATTTCTCACCAGATAGACTTTGAACGGTATAAAACGGGTGAAGTCAGAAAATTAATGTCCGTACTTAATTCAGCAAACAGTCAAATATCTGAAAAAATACAGAAATCATCTGGTATCTATACGAAGAAACGGTTAAAGGAAGTTGAAAAAGAAATAAAAAAAATTGCCGATTCTGCTCGTGCGGATATTGAGGATGGTTTTGATATTAAAGGTATTGTCGAAGAAGAGATTGAAGCTCAAAAGAAAATAATCTCAAAACTTGTCAATTCAGATTTTAAAACACCAATACTAAAAAATGTTACGGAAGCTGCAGCATTTCGTCCGGTCGTTAACGCAACATTTTCTTCATACCTTGACAGCATTGATTCGCGTCTGTATTCAATATGGGACAGCGCCGTACGTACAGGATATTTGACGGGGCAGACTTCAAAGCAGATAGTCAAGACTGTAATTGGTACGGCTGGAACAGGTATCGTAAGTACATTGCGAAAATCACTTGAAGCAAATACACGGACTATACTTCAATCGTTCGCAGATGTAGCGAGGCGAGAATCGTTCAGAGAAAACGAAGAGTTGTTTAGCGGATACAAGATTCTTGCAACACTAGACCTTCGTACATGCCTTGTTTGTGCATCATTTGAAGATAAAAAATACAAAACTCTGAATAATGTGCCTATGTTACCAATTCATACAAATTGCAGATGTGTTATTATCCCGATTATACGTGGATATTCTGATGTACAGTATGAAGGTGAGAGAGCTGCAATTGACGGAACGGAAAATGGAAATGTAACGTATGAAGAATGGTTTGATAAGCAAAGTGATGAACGTAAATTAGACATTCTCGGCCGTACAAGATATGACATGTATAAAAACGGGGATAAAATAAAAGATTTTGTCAGCGGAAATAAAGTACTCACGCTTGACGAATTGAAAAAAACAGCATGAATGTAATAAAATTCGCACGTGCGAAAACTTGACAATTTTCATAACTTAGTTGTATTGTATGGATAACCGAAGTCACTAAGTGACAGTCTAGGACGCAAAAACGGTTAATAAATAACATCTACCTACGTACAAGGTACAAAGGAGCAATTGAAGGGCATTTGAAGAAAAAACAATTACTGATATTCTTGAAAAAAAGGATATATCGGACGCAGACAAGGTAAAGATGATTCTTTCGGAACATACTTCCGATGTAAACGGTCTTGTATTGAAACGTGACGAACTTTTAGGCAGTGAAAAAATACTGAAGGAAAAGAATGCAGCACTTGACGGCCAGATCAAGGATTTGACAGGTCAGATCACAACTCTTACTGACACAGTTAAGAAAAATTCACCGGAAGAAAGCAAGAAATATCTTGAAACCCAGCTTGCACAGAAAGATGCTGAATGGAAAACGCAGCTTGATGAAGTTACGGCAGAACGTGACAAATACAAGGGCAGCCATTTGAAACGATTGCTGAATGATGCCATTGGAGAAGGAACGAAAGACCTCTCGTTCGTTGACGGATTGCGAGACGGTTTTGTAGCCCGTGTCATGGCACTCAACCAGTTTGAGCCGAAAGACATAAACGGAGAAACTCATTTCCTGAATCAGGGAATGAAAGAAGTAAAGGATGCTATAAAAGAGTTTTCTCTTACATCTGAAGGAAAGGCTTATTTGAAAAATCCGTCAAGTGGTGGCGGTGCACCGGGAAGCAATCCTTCTGCAGGAAGCGCACAGCTTAATCCGTGGAAGCAGAATAATATCAACCTGACAAAACAGGCTGAAATATGGAAAACTAATCCGGCAGAAGCAAAACGCCTTATGGCGGAAGCTGGAATACAAAACTAAATAGGAGTTACGAAGGGCAAAAACTAAACTTTCGGATGTTATCATTCCTGAAATTTTCAATCCGTATCTGATACAGCAGATTTATCTTATGAGTGCTGTTATTCAATCGGGCATTGCAACGACTGATCCATCTCTTGCATGGCCGAATGTTGACCGTAAGACTAAAGGTGGAAAGGTTATCAATATTCCGTTCTGGAATCGTCTTGTTGATGACACAGACGACACTGATGATGAAGTACTTTCTGACAGCACCGCACTTACGGTGAATCCGCTTTCATCTGGTGAATCTGCTGCAGTAATTCATGCACGTGGTAAAGCATGGGGGGCAAACGACCTTGCAGGCTACTTTGCAGGAAGTGATCCGATGCGGGCAATTGCGGATATGGTTGCAGAATACTGGACTGTCAAACAGCAGAAGCTTCTTATTAAAACACTTAAGGGTGTGTTTGCTGCAGCTACTATGGCTGATTCAGTTAATAATATTTCCACCGTATCCGGTTCGGATGGTCTTATTTCTTCCAACGCGATGATTGATACCATCTACAAACTTGGCGATGCGAATGAAAAAATTTCCGGTGTTATGATGCATTCGGAAGTTATGCGAAAACTGGCAGAACTCAACCTTATCGATACAATCCGTGACGCAGACGGAAAAGTACTTTACAAGGCATATTTGGAAAAGCGTGTCATTATGGACGATGCTCTTGCTCCTGATACAATTACCGTTGACAGCGCAAGCAAGAAAGCTTATCCGATTTATTTCTTTGGTCAGGGAGCAATTGCATTCAATGAGGATACTACAGGACTTGAGACAGAAACAGACCGCGATATTCTGGCGGGTGATTCTGTTATGACAAGCCGCAGATTCTTCACTATGCATCCGCGCGGAATCAGCTGGACTGGTACTGCAGCAGGCGTAACACCGAGTAACACGGAACTCGCAACAGGTACCAACTGGAAACTTGCAGATGTCCGTAAGAATGTAGCAATTACAAAATTGATTGCGAGGGTAGACTGATGAGTTTGACAGGTTTTAACCGTGCCCGCCGTGAAGTGGAAGCACGGAAAGAGGCTGCAAAGGCTCAGCCGGAAACTGTAAAGGAAAATCCCGATGTTCCGGATCGGAAAGAAGATGAGACACCTGCGGCAGATGTACAGCCTGAAACAACTGCACAAAAACAGCCGGAGCTTGAAAAAGAAGAAAAACACGGTTTTTTCGGCCGTAAATAAAGGGGAAACGGTATGACAGTAGAATACGGTACAGGATTATCAGACGCGGAAAGTTATGTAGATATTTCTTTTGCCGATAACTATTTGTCATACCGTAATCCTTCATGGACTGGAAAAAACGAAGTTGAAAAATCGGTAGCACTTGTTATTGCTACTGATTTCATTGATAACATGTTTTTGTGGAAGGGAAAAAAGAAGTCACAAGAACAAGCGCTTGCCTTTCCCCGGGAACATCTTTCCGATAATGACGGTTTTATTATCAGTGGAATTCCTTCAAAACTTATGCAAGCCGTATGTGATGCGGCATCCGCATATATAAATGGTGATACCCTTTTTCAGACGGACGATGAAAAAGGAGCTGTTGTGAGTGAAAATGTACCCGGTGCCGTCTCTATTACATATGACGTGAGTAAAAAGAAGAGCGGTTCAACAGTGTATCAGACGATAAACAAGAGATTATCTGGTTTGTTCATAGACACTGATTCACAATCTATCTGCGTATCAAGGATTGAGAAATGAATTATGCAAAGTTGAAAATTGATACATATAATCTTATAAAAAAGAGCGGAGGAGCTTGCGAGATTCACCATAATATTGTAAAGGCGTATAACAGCACTACGCATAAACAAGATGAGACATATGATACGATTTTCGGCTATGCAACAGTAAGCAATTTTTCCGATACGGCAGTAGATAATAAACTGATACTTGCCATAGATATAATTATTACTTTTGTTCAAAGTGGAAATATAGAACTTTCTGTAAGCGATATTGTTATACTCGGCGGTAAAAGTTACACAGTGATAAAACCAAATCCGATAATGCCGGATGGTTCAACAATACTCTGCCATAAAATACAAGGAAGAAAATAAATGAGCGGAAGAACTGAAAAGAAAATCAGGAAGCAAGTACGGCAGACTGTTGACAGACAGACAGAAACAATTGCAAAACAGCAGATTCTTGCTTTTATGAATGCACCGCTTAAAGTCAGAATTATTATGGCACTGCACATTATCATAGGGAGATAGAAGATGTCACAGTGGAGCGTGAATTTAAAAAACTATGCAGCCGCAAAAAAACGGAATATTAAAAATGTCCGCAGAGTTTTTGTGTTCAATGCATATTCCAGTGTCGTACGAAGGACTCCTGTTGATACTGGGCGTGCCCGCGGTAACTGGAATGTTTCACTGAATCAACCTGATAACACAACAGGCAATAAAGAAAGAATACGCAGTATGAATTTCAAAAGTCTGCCGGAAGCCCAGGGTGATGAATCGTATTTTATAACAAATAATTTGCCATATATTACCAAACTTGAAGATGGCGGATATCCGAATCCGCCGAAGAAGCCGACAGGAAAGACGGTAAACGGATATTCTCGGCAGGCTCCTAACGGTATGGTTGCAGTTACGATTGCCGAAGTTGATAATCTGTTCAGTGCAGCAGTACGGGAGGCTGATAATGACTGATTCTGTTATAAAACAATCGCTCATTGACAGGTTTCTCACGCTGAATACAACATTCGGTACCGCCTTCATAATGTTTGACACATCCGGTAATCCGACGAACGTTGCACTCTCGAATAAGTCATTTACACCGCCGGACGACGGCAGCTGGTTTGAACTGTACTTTCTTCCAGCAGAACCTGTTCCGGCTTCTCTTGGTGAGAATTCTCAAAACAGATGGACTGGAATATTCCAAATTGATATTTGTGTTCCGCTCAATGCAGGAGATGGCGAAGTCAACGATAAGTACTCGTATATTACAGAACTTTTCAAACGGGGAACAACGTTTGATGATGTCGAAATACAGAACTGTTATTCTCCAAAAGATGGAGAAGCAGAAGAGGTCTGCTATAGAAAGATTGTCCGTATAACATGGACAGCTGATATAGACAATTAAGGAGATGCGAAGGTTAGCTAACGCAATCAAAACAGATTATACACTGGGATATGTCGAGGAGGTTGACGGTGCAATACCCGCAACACCTCAATTTCAGTCTTTAAGAAAATCAGATTGTACACTCGAAGGTGCACAGGAAGAAATTACTTCCGACGTGAAATTGCCGGATAACCGTATTCCTAGTGAATCAGATTCAGGGACTGTAAGTAGTAGCGGTGATATTTCAACAGAATTCAACGCAGATGAGCAGGATGATTTTATTGGTGCCGCGTTTATGAATACATGGAAATCAAATGCAATCGGAACAGGAACCGGATATGTTGTTGATGGTGCTCATGTTATTGGTGCAACTTCTCTGAAGGTAAAAACAGGTACCGGAACGATTCTTACTGGTAATACGATTACAGTAGGAAGTAATTCGTATATATGTGCTGGTGACATATCTGCAGCAGGATATGTACCGCTTACATCTCCCCTTGTTGCTGCATTAACAGATGAGACAGAAGTTGCAATTGCTGCCAATCCCAATGCAAAAGTCCTGACACTTGGAACAACCCGCAGATTGTTTGCTTTTGTCAAAAAATATTATCAGTCACCAGTTGAATATCAGCTTTTCAGTGGAGTACAGATAAACCAGTTCAAGATAGAACATGCTTTGAAATCGCATGTAAAACAAACCTTCTCTGTTATGGGGGCTGACTGGAATGATAAAACAAAGTCTCTTCCTGTAACAGGAATGATAATGGCGGATCCGCTTACGTCAAAAGCTTATACCACACTCGAAGGAGCCATCAGGGTCGGTGATTCGTATAATACGCTGGTACAGAATCGTCAGGTAGCAGGATTCGACTGCACGGTAAACAACAGTATGGAAACAACAGATGCTTTGTATGAAACAGAAGCAATCGAATCTTCTATAGGTGATCTTGTTATCAGTGGCAATCTTAACGTATGGAATAGTGACAACATGGATTACTATAACGATGCAAAGGCCGGAGCGTACAAATACATTACAGTAACGAATTCACGTACATACAACGGAAAAAAGACAACTTACATTCTTATTCTGTATGTGAAGTTTAAGGCTCCGTCGGAAAGCAAGGACGGGAATAAGTACAAATATTCCATACCGTTCCAGATGTACAGTGCTGACGGTATCCGGATGATTAAAGTGACTGAAACTGTGTAATAAAACTTGTCGGGTGAAATGCCCGACAAACATCGCGGTATGGTGCAATGGCAGCATTCTGGGCTCCTTTCCCAGCGCCGGAGGTTCGATTCCTTCTACCGCTATATATAACCGGAATGTTATAAAACTATGAAAGGAGTATAGCGATTATGTTCAATAAAAAAGATGATGAAATCACAGACCTTGCGGAAATCTGCTCAAAAGAAAAAGCTGACGAGGGTATCTGGAAACAGGCAATTATCTGCGGTAAGAAAAAGAATTTTGAAGTAAAAATCTTCGGTGATGATTCCGATGTTGTTCGAGAATATAACAATCAGAAAATGCGGAAGCAGATGGAAAAAATCAACATCTCCCGTAAAGACGGTGTTGATATAAATCTCGATGAAGACAGTATTGATGATCTGCTTGAAAATACTATTGAACCATCTCTTATCAGATTCGGCGGTATACGACAGGTCGGCGGTAAATCACTTACATATAACGGTAAGGAATTCCCTGCAGAAAAAACAGAGGAAAGCGAGAAACTTTATAAAGGCCTGCTTAACGGATCTCCGGCACTTCGAGAGTTCATCCTTGCAAGCGCAAAGAATCGTGCTGATTTTTTATCGACAGGGAAGCAGAACTAGAACCAGCTGTACGCCGCTTCTTCTTCCTTTATTATCCGACGTACCGGAAAATAGACGATAAGACAGGAATCTATCGTTCAAATAGCGATGACAGAAAAGATATTATCAAGCAGATGGGATGGAAAGAATTTTATGAAAATGAAAGTTTTTCCATCCTGCATGATATTGAGCCGCCTATATGTTTTCAGTTTGCTTTTACTGTTTTTCGTGAACTATATAACGGATGTCGTGAAGGAAATATTACCTATCAGGACATGGAAAGCTACTGCAGAATGAAACACATTGAACTTACACAATACGAAATTGAGCTTGTAAAACGTATGAATTACTGGGCTAACGATGAAGTGGATAAACTGAAAAATGACAGAGGTAATAAAAAACTGTCAGAAGAAGAGGAACAGTAAAGGGCAGATGAAACATCACGGCTTGTACTTGAAATTGACTCAAACGGTGTTGTAACCGCTACTGGGAATCTTGATAAATTCACAGCGGCAGCGGATAAAGCGCAGAAAGGCGCAACTGATTTAGGTAAATCAAAGGAAGGTTTCTCTTCTCTCAAGGGTAATATAAAGGATGTTGTATCAGCAGTATCTGGCGTTGTTCTTGCATTCAAAGCAGTAGTAAATGCAGCTAAAGCTGCTATTACTTTTACTGTATCTTCAATTGACGCGCTCGGTGAATACGAATCAATTCAGGCAAATCTTACAACTGTATTCAATGGGAATAAGGATGCTGCAGATACACTTTTCAATAAAGTAAAGCAGCTTGCTGCAGTAACTCCGTTTGATACGGCAGGACTTGCAAGTGCAGCAGTACAATTGAAACAGACAGGTACCTCTGTTTCAGAGATGATTCCGACCCTGAAAATGCTCGGAGATGCTGCAGGCGGCGACGCTGACAAGTTCCAGCGGATTGTATTAAATTATGCACAGATTCAGTCAGTCGGAAAAGCGGCTACAATCGATATGAAGCAGTTTGCGCAGATGGGATTACCTGTATATGACCTCATGAAAAAAATGGGCATTCAGGGAAATGCAACTTCTGCTCAAGTTACTGAAATGTTCAAACAGATGACCAGCGCTGGAGGAACGTTCTACAACGGCATGGGTACGCAGTCTCAGACTCTCAACGGTAAAATGAGCACTTTGAATGATACTTGGAAAGATTATAAAGCGACGCTTGCAGATACATCAGGGCTTGGTTCAGCATGGAAGAAGATCATGGATGAAATGACAAAATCCATTCAGGATCAGACTGATGCAATGAACGAACGCAATAAACATTCTACCGCCACAAAAGCATATGAAAACGGTACTGCAACAAATGAACAGACTGTTGTTGCTCTCACAGATCAGATGAATACCCTTATTGCAAAACGGAAGGAAGTCTCCGATGAAATGCAAAAGAAAGGTTTTATTACGCCTGCTGATGAAAAAATAATCTCTGATTATACGAATGAAATAGAATCTCTCAATGCAGAAATAAACAAATACAATAATCTTGCTAAGCAGGAATCAGGCGCAAAATCTAAGAGTGAGGCAATACAGGAGATTGTAGATAAAAATAACAGTGCCGTTGATACAGCTATGAGTACTGTGAATGAAATATATAAAGAATCTACACAGGGGCAAAAAGAAGAAATTCAGAAACAAATTAAACAGTTAGAAGATTATAAAAAGCTTAGCCGTTCTATATCTTTCAAAGATAATAAGGGAAATAATATTTTCATTAGAACAGAAGGTTTGTCAGCAGATGAAATTAAAAAAATTGATGCAGCAATAGTATCGCTCCAAAAGAAACTGAGTAATACAAAAAATCTTACTGACTGGCAGAAAATAATGAAAGAAGCTTTCAAATTTTCTGATAGTGATTTTAAATTCTTAGATACAGGAATAACCGCTGTTAATGAATACACACGGCGTATGGATGACGCTGTTGAAAGCCAGAAGAAATTTTATTCACTGATAGATACTGGAAAAAAACAATCCGAAGTTGATAAAGATTATGAAAGTATTTTGCAGAATGCTTACGACAATGAAGTTGGTGCGCTTAAAACATTTATGGAAAGTGGTAAATGGGATGGATCAGAAGCTTCAATTAAATTATTTATTGAAAATATAAACAAAGCAAAAAAAGCACTCGACAACGCAAAACAGACAACAGCCATAGACTCTCTTAAAGATCAGAACAGTCAACTTCAGAATATTCTTGATTCAACCGACAGCTGGGCTGATAAACTGCTCCATATAAAGGCCATACAGGAAGGTATAACCGATGCTGAATATGACACATGGGCAGCAGAACAGAAAAAAAATGATAAACTGACAAAACAGGTAAACAATCAATATGACATGAAAAATATGTCAGCATCTGATTATGGAAAATATGCAGGGAATACTGCAGCAAACAGCTTATCAGGTGATGCAGGAACCTTTGTTAAGACATGGCAGCAAACCGGAAACTGGATGCTTGCAATAATAAGCACTGTTATCGGGGCACTTATAAATGTTGCATCAGAATTTGATAATTTTGATGATGCAATGAATCCCGTTACAAGACTTTTTGAACGGGCACGACCGTTTATAGGTAATCTCTTAACTGCTGTAGTATCACTCGAAGATGTAATGAATGATATGTTTACACCTTTGATGGCGTTATTTAATATACTTAGCATTGTAGTCGATGTGATACGCCCAATTCTTGAATATATCACAAATCCCTTAAAAGATGTTATGTCATGGCTTACTGATAAACTTGAAGAGTGGGGACTTGTAACAGATGATGTTTCGGATGAACAGGAAGAAGAAGCAGAACGTCTTAAAGAACTGAATGATCTGTATCAATCTCTAACAGAAGCTATAGATGAACAGGAACAGTATTACTTAAAGAAGAGGCAGCAGCTTAATTCGGAGACATATAACGAGAATGTAAGCAGTCAGAGTGTAAACGATATGATTCTCACTCCATCCGGTAATTTTTCGACTCACCCCGACGACTATATTATTGCTACAAAGGATCCGTTTTCATTAAATGAAAACAGTGGAACGAATGTTTCCATTTCAGTTCAGATAAACAACACTGCAAGTGACACCGTGACAGCCACAACGGAAGAATCGACGGGTGACGACGGCATAACTCAACTGGTTGTAAATATAAGTAAAAAAGTTGCGTCTGATTATGCAAGCGGAACAAATGGATGGGATACTGCAATTGATTCGAATAATTTACGAAGAAAGGGTAGGAGTGTATCATGATAGCTTTTGCAAATTGTACATATAAAGTTTTGCGGGATACAAGTTGGGATTTACCACAGGGGTTTATTGCAGAACAAACACGTAGCGGAGCAAGAAAAGTACGTGCAGCAAACACTGAAGAACCGGATTCGTTCAGTGTAGTACTTCAATTTCCGACCGTTTCTGATTACCGGATATTCAAAACGTGGTATGAAGTTACAGACCGCCGCGGAACACTTTCCTTCGCTTTTCCTGAAATAGACAATAACAGTGGGACATTAAAAGAATATAGATTTGCAGATGGCGGTGCACCACAGGGGAATAATGTCTCTGGTGAAATTATAAAAGTTTCTATGAAATGGGAGGCAGTGTAAAGGTCTTTAAGCAACAAAGCAAAACATGAAATGCTCGTCCAAAAAACACGGGCAAAATTCCCGTATATCATTGAAATAGTAAACGAAGACCTCGGTGTTTTCCGCTATGCAAATAGCAGCAAGGATGTAGCTTTTGAAGGAAATACATTTACTGCAGGTCTTTTTTCAGTAACACCGCCGGAACGTACAACAACTTCCATAAGTAATGCAAAACTGTCCATTTCATGCGTCGATCAGACATGGATTGATAAAATCCGCAGTACACAGAAAAGAAGCACCTGCCGTTTCATAGCAACAATTATTTATGACACTGATAATGATACTACAATATGTGAGGCGATAGAGGACAATTCATTTACACTTACATCTGCCACATGGGATGATTCAAATATTTCATGGGATATGGAATTCGATGACAGATTGACCGTCCTCGTTCCGGTTGATATAGGTTCGAGCCAAAATTGCCCGGGGTGTGCATGATGATTTGTGTACGTGATTTAGTAGGCTGTCCGTATAAAGTACACGGACGTAATAAAAGTGAAGGGTTTGACTGTTACGGACTTGCAATGGAAGTTGAAAGCAGAGCAGGAAAAAGAATTCCTGATTTTGTATATAACGATACTGATCTAAAATCAAACGAACAGACTGCAGAACTGCTTTTTGAAGGAATTTCTGCAAAAAAATTAAACAGACCTGAGCCGTATTGTCTTATTGCAATAAACATCGCTGAAAGTCCATCTCACATTGCTGTATATCTTGGCGGCGGTAAGATTATACATAGTACACAATCATATGGTGTACATGTATCAAACATTGAAAGATATTCAAATAGAATATATGGTTATTATAGAGTTTTGGAGCATATTGAAGGATAACAGTAAACGTTTATAAAGATGCATTCAGCAATAAATTCGACACATATCATCCTGAAAGCGGGAAAACGCTCGAAGGATTATTTAAATATATAGATTTTGCAAACTCTCTTATTTATTGCAACGGAAATCCGGTAGATGAAAATCATGTATTAAAGGAAAATGACCTGATTTGTATACGGACATTTCCATCCGGTGACAACGGGGGAGAGGTTGCCGAAAATATAGCTGGATGGATTTTTGCACCTGTGACATCTCTTGTTACAAGCATTGTTTCATGGAGTAAAGGTTATTCGAGCTACGGGTTAGGCAGTAATATAAAAAATGGCCTTTTAGACTGGATAAAATCTGCATTAAGTACATCTTCAAACAACAGCTCTACATCTACCACAGATACGCGCCCGTCAATAAAAGGTGCAAATAATACGACTCAATACGGTCATGCATTTCCGCTTGTTATAGGTCTTTCCAGATATTACCCTATGTGGTGCGGTACCGGATATACAGAAATATCCGGTGAAGATGGAGAAGATCAATATTATAACGTTCTCTGGATGCTCGGTTATGGTGATTTGGCCGTTGGAGCAATGAAATTCGGGGAAATTGATCTTGCAAGTAATGGATTTACCGAAAAATATATAAATGGAAAATATACCCTTGATATAGGTGATTATGTTGAAAATGGAACAATTCCGATAGACGGGGCAGAAAAATATCAGGGAAATACATCACTGGAAATACAAAGCGGTGCAACTGAAGTATCTCTTTATTCGCAGCGTGTTGTGCAGGAAGATTTTGATTCTATTGAGCTTATCAATGCCGATGGAGATGCTCTTGTTTCAGAGAAATTTTCTGCATACAATCCGCAGAAGATACAGGTTGAAATTTATTTTGCAAGTTTGTATTCATATAACGACAACGGTGACATGCAGGATGCAACGGTGAATGTTAAACTTGAAATCAGTTTTGATGGCGGCAAGTCATGGATACCGTTTAACTCTTCTGGCTTTGCAAACTGCTCATCTTACGACTCATCTACAGGAATAAGTACATTTACCCGTGCAAAAAACAAAAATATGCGTTTTGTTGCAGAAAGAACGCTTACGTACAGTGAAGGAACAACATGTACAAATAAGGTAGCACATATCAGAATCCAACGGACAAATGCCGAAGCAACAGACAGTAAAACATCTGATAAGGTATATATGTCCGCATTCAGGACATGGGTATTTGACAGAACAAAAACACTTGCAGCAGGTTCTTTTGTTGTACAACGACCTGTTATAGAGACAAAACGTGATATTACCGTCCGTCTTGGTATGAGGATAAAGGCAACATCAAGTATCAAAGATGAACTTGATTCGTTCAATTGTATGCTTGAGGCGAAATGTCGGACGTGGGATTCATCTACATCTTCATGGAGTACTACAAAAACTCCGACCGATAATCCCGCGGCAAACATTATCAATACATCCGAATCTCCAATGCTCAAGACAAACAAACTTACTGATAATAACTGGGATATGGAAAAGCTCGGTGAATTGTATGAATACTGCAAGGAAAAAGGTTTTACATGCGGCGGCGTACTTACGTCACAAAAAAAGCTAGTCGATGTTATAGACACGATACTTGGTACTTGCCGTTCATACAGGATACTCAACGGGAATAAATATTCCGTATTCATCGATAAACCGATTGATATACCTACAACAACTCTGAACAATCATAATATTCTGAAAAGTGGAAATTCCAACGAAAAAGAATTTCCAAAAGAAATAGATGGATACAAAATAAAATTCATCAATAAAAATAACGGATATGATGAAGATGAAATGTACGTCATGTATGACGGGAAAAATGCTGACGACCCTGACGCTGTTATAGAGTCAGTTGATTTCACGTGGCAGACAGACCCTGACCAAGTATATAAAAACGGGCGTTTTGAACAGGCAAAACGTAAACTCCGGCCGGAAACATGGATAAGACATGTCGCACAGGACGGAAATATTATCGAAGTAGGTTCTCTGGTGCCTATTCAGGGTGATATGATTCTTGTCGGGATTGGAAACGGCGGTGAGATAAAAGAAATATATGAAAGCGGCGGATATATAACCGGATTCAGAACAGACGGATATATAAACATCGGAGATACATCAAAGACATACGGTGTAAAAATAAATCATTCCGATGGAGTAAATGCCCCGGTTATCAGTGTATACAGGCTCTCCATAACATCAGCAGGATATTATAATCAGTTTACTTTTGCATCTCCGATTCTTGCCACTGATAAAACTGCGCCATGTGTCGGAGATATTGGCAGTTTCGGTATTTATGGAAACGAAACAATCGATACAGTCTGTTTCGGAAAAAAAGAGATTGGTGACGGAACATTCACGCTGACATTTATTCCATATGATGAAGATATATATAAGGCAGATAGTGGAACAATACCAGATTTTGACAGTAAGGTAACAAGCGTGCAGCCTGTTGCAGGAGTACAGGAAATACCTGCTGAGTATGCTACAAAATCAGACATTGCAAGCTCTGTTGCGAAATTAACAAATGGAACGGAAACAATAGCATCGTCAGACGTACCGTCAAATATTGTCGCCACTGCAGGGATAAGCGGAATAACCATGTCCTGCGGCGCATTCGGCTCAGGGCTTAAAAATACAATTGCAGAGATATACTGGCAAATAAAGAAGGGAAATTCAGCCAGCTGGATTGATATAGGAACCAGTCCTGATTTAAGCTTTACCTATAATTTTGATAGAGCGTCAGATGGGTATCTTGAAGCATCAGTTCTTGCTATATGGCAGATCAGGGCAAAAGCAGAAAATATTTACGGAGCTGTATCTGATTACAGTAATCCTGTTTATACCTCGGTTGATACATACGGAACGTGGACAACTGCTAAACCGATTGTCCTGATGGTAGCTGAAGAAAATGGTCTGGTTATAACATGGACATATTCAGCACCTTCCAATTTTTACGGCAATGTAAAATTTATCCCTATTCTCAAATACAATGGGATACAGCGAACAATGGCTGACGCTTACGGAAGAAGTGCGGAATATACGTTTGACCGAACTTTAGACAAATATCCTGAGAAACATGCAAATGTGAAAACAGGGGATACAGACCTTTCATTATACACCCTCGTTATCAGAGCTCAAAATACAGCAAGCGGCGGCTATAAAGACAGTACTGCCATATCACCTGACGTAAGCAGTTATCTGTCGTGGCATGTTTCAGCTCCTGTTATTCAGGCATCGGTAGTTGGTCGTAATATTACGTTAATTTTATCACAGAATGCGGATGTTTACGGTACGATAAAATATAGGACTCAGATAAAAAAACTATCTGCAACCGCTGATACAGCGTATCACAAACCGGATTTATCTACAGATCCATATAGTGCAGTTCTTTCATATAAGATAGCCAATAATACCGGATATGTCGAAACATCTGGTACATTTTCTCAAACTGTGCCTTTGAATGGGCAAAATGATACAGACCCCGCACCAGTTGCAACTTCTTACAGTTATAGTGTTGCAGCAGCAAATGAAGCTGGAGCTGGCAGTTCATCGACAGTTGTAGTGACTGCATTAGCTGCAGGTGCTACCGATATTGTCAATGAATCTGTATCAGAATCAAAACTTACAAATGAAGCTGTAACAGCGCGGACGATTGCAGCTTTTGACTTGGCGGCGACAAAGGCGTATATTTCAAAGATTGCAGGTAATAAAGGTGCTGACGCTAACAACTATTGGAACGGTCTTGACGGTATAACACCTGAATTCCGAATAGGTAATAATGTTTCATTAGAAACGGACGAAAATGACGATGCAGAATATTTTCATTATATCCCCATTGCAGAAACGACGGGCTTAAAACGTGCTGCAGGTTTGTACATGAAGATAAAGAACTTCATAGTTTCCGCTGTTGCTTCTATCGTGCTTGGCTTATTCCGCGTTAAGAAAAAGGGCGCGGCTGATTCTGCCAGCTTTATGACGGTTAATCCGACTGACTCCGCTGACAGCATAACCGGAACTCCTGTGCAGACGGTAAATATAAAAGGCGATGTACGGGCATTGTCATATTACACAAACGGCAAACTTCTCCCCAGGTACTTTATACTGGATTTATCAACACTCTCTGCAAGCAATTTTTATCCGATTACATTTGGGGCAGGTGATTTTTCTGTACTCAACTGCGAAATACATTCACCTTCTACAGGTGGAGCGGCAACCTATAACCAGAATGTCATACATTTCCAGCTTATCGCAGCTGGCTGGAGCGATACCCCGAAACGTTTTGATGTACTGCAGTATGGTGTATATGACAGCAACGAAATAACAATCGGCTGCATCGGATATGGTAATAAAAACGGAGAACGCTGCGTGTGGCTGCGAGGAGGAATGGTGTACTGTCTTTACTGCAATGCAGAACCGACACTACATACAGCAGCTTATTCGTATGGCAGTAGTAGCACCGAAGTATATACAGTTGGAACAGATTATTTTGGTGGGACAAATACAAATGTGACAATTATCTGGACGCCTGATACAAGTTTTACAGGATATCACTATGGATCACATAAAATAACTAATAACCTTACCGTCATCGGTGGAATAACGGGAAACCTCACCGGCAATGCAGATACGGCAACCAGCGCTGATAAAGTAAAGTTTATTACTGACTCTCAATTTGATGATGATGCAACAGGAGACCCGGGATTAAAAGCAGTTTATAATAACAGTCTTATAGATACTAAATCTGATCCGATGATTGCTGTGAGAAGAACTGACGGATATGGTGGTGCGTTTATTTTTGATTATTCCAATGATAAATTATATTTTTATACACTCAAACCCTCTTTTTCCTCAACTAATTCAAGAATGATCCATCAAATCTTGGTTGATAATACAATGCCCGTCGGAGCTGTTTATATACAAATGAAGGGGCAAATTGATCCGGCTGCACTTTTCGGAGGAACATGGAGCAATGTGTCTTCCTTATATTCCGGTGCCTTCTTCCGTGCTGAAGGTGGTAATGCTTCTACGTTTGGAAGTGAGCAACAAGATATGATGCTCCAATCGCATAGCCATACAATTGGTGCTAATAATATATCACTCCGATTGTCCGGATTAACAAATAATGGTATTAGAATTATGCAACGAGAGGGTGATGGAAATGCGGTATGGAGTACAGATTCTGTAGGAAGTACAGAAACACGACCAATAAATTATACTATAAGAATTTGGAAACGGACAGCATAAACAAAAGAGGAAAAAGATGGAATATTTGATTATTGAAGACGGGATTATAAAAGAGCACTGCTGCGGCAGTACATTACCGGACGGAGCTGTACAGGTAACTGATTTTTTTGGAACCGTCGGGGAACCCGTCGCATACTATAACGGCGACTGGGCACGCAAGAGTGATATTGAATTATACAAAGAAAAAGTACTTGCAATTCCATCCGGTTATAAACTGAATGACAGCCAAACGGCGCTGGTAGAAATGACACAGGCTGAAAAGATAACAGCAGGGCTTGAAACGCTTCCTGCCGGATACAAGATAACCGATGGCGAACTTGTTGAAAAAACAGACACAGAAAAAATTACTGACGGGGAAATTACACAGGATGAATATAATAATTTACTACGGGCGCAGTACAAAGTCCGCGTCGTTGAGCTTATCCGGCAGCAGTACTCCGTCAATGACGAATACGACGTACTGAACAAAGGTATCGCCGACGCAACAGACGCAGAATACACTGCGTACAGGGCGTATGTCGCTGAATGCAAGGCAATAGCTAAAACTAAAATAAAATCGATATGAAATACCTATTATTCAGAAAAAGTTATATCACACTTCATAAAAAATAAAAAATGTGAAATGAAGACTATACTTTTCATTGTATTTAAAGTATATTTTCAATATTATACGAGGAAAAAATGACAAAAACATTGATATCTTTTTTAACTCTTAGTTTTATGGTAATGAGTTGTAATCATGATATTAATTTTGATACTGTTTCAAAAAAAGATACATCTCCTATTGAAACGTCATTAAATGGAACGACTATAACCTATACAGGATATGTTCCTAATTTTTCGGGGATTGATCTGTCTTCACTAATAGATTATCATCAAATATCTGCAGGATATGATATAAGTAGTACTCCCCGTCCAATCACCGTTAGGTTCAGCGGAGATACAAAATCGTATTCATCATTTCAATTATCTTTTCCTTCTCATGTAATGAATATTCGACTAAAGTTTGCATTTGTATATTATAATAAATCATTTTCCGAACCTACGGTAAAAATAAAAAATTCTTCTGATGAAATTCTTTATTCTCTTTTTATTCCTCCTCGTCATTTTCAAGACACAGATGCTGACAACGATAACGAAATATTCATTGATAAAGAATTTACGATCGATGACACAAAAGCTACTATAACTTTTTTTTATCCATATGGCGGGGGATATAATTTATATATCTGGTGTATTTATCCCTACGATTCAGACGGCAGTCAACTTTAAAGTTTCATAAAATAATAATAGCGATAAAACAGACAAACGCAGGACTAGAAACGAAAATTTCAAGATATCAAGTCTACGACGGCGGTAATTCATTCAAGATATTGAATAGTTCTAAGACAAAAAGAATACAACGAGTACAAAATTATGGATCACAATATGTGCTATAATTCATTTATTTATCTAGATTACCGGAAAAGAGATTTTATAAACTTATATGTATTAGGAAAATACAGTTTTTTCTTCAGTTCGCCCAATGTCTATAGCTTTCTGAAAGATTTCTGCCAGAAAAATTAGTTGCTTGGATTTTTCAGACGTCATCGTCGGGCTGTTAAAAGGATTTTTTGAAAACCATAAATAGAGCTGTATAATACTAAGAAATATCTCGGAATTTGATCGGGCAATTTTTGCTAAGATGTTAAAATCTACAATAAATTTCCCGTTATCAGCAGAATAAGCAATCCAATATAACTGATCTTCAATGAAATCAATATATTCTGACCACAGGCTAAGAGGACTGTCGTATAAGAAGCAAAACTTACTCCGAAAATCCCTCTTTAATGTATTAATAGAAGTACTCAGCTTCGATGTCAAATTCTCAATAGACTCTGTATAATCAAGAGTATCCATAAAACGAAGAATTTCATCAATTGGCAACGTATCTTGTAACAAGTCGATGACGACTTTTCCATTTCGCATTATTTTAAACTCCTCATCGTACTTTTTTGATGGGAACCTGATTTCAAGCATACCTAAATCAGTGAAATCCAGAGAAAATTCGCTTTTTACGAAGAAACCTCTTTGAGTATAAATTCTTGTAGCTAATGGTGGAGGAAAGATGATTTCAAGACCTGCACTTATGGCTGAATCTATAGGCAAACAAAATATAGAACTTGTATCTGACTTTCTTGAAGATACCGGAGAAGTAGCAAAATAGGAGGCAACGGCAGCATCTGTAGTGAAATCAATTAAATCAGTCTTCAATCCATAATGTTGTGCGATTGCAGTATATACAATATCAGAAATGTTCAACTTGAGATTTCCTTTGGAACTTGGATGAATAATATCTGCATTGTAGAACCTGCATAATGTACTAAGAATTGAACGAAATATTGTACAGCGTTTCTTTTCTTCAATCGGATTCAAAGTTCTGGAAATCGTTGGTGAAATAGTCCAACTTGAATCAGATTGACCACGAAAGAGGATTTTTGTTCCTTCTCTTGAAAAATTATTCTGCAATGAACTCAAGATCAAACAAGCGTGCCATGGGCTTGGAACTAGAAAAATATTTGTACCAATTTGATTACAGGTTGATGAAATTTTCTCTATTCCAATCGATAATAAATCTGCGATTTTCTGATACTTGGCAGGAATTCCATATGCAGGACCTAAATCTTGAAAAGCTATACTAGACCATGTCTCATATAGCCATTTTGCTAAGACAACTTCATCTTCGTCTACAATCATTTTTACCTCTGTCTACTTAACATAGCTCACCATATCATTTGCTTAACCTGTAATTCCGGCCCGAAGGGATTGGCGTGAAAATTGCACCAAAGGAGCGCAGCGACGACTGCAATTTTCATGACAAAAGGAATTATCAGGTTGAAGCAGTTGTTGGATGCATCTTAATAGTATTCCTCTCTTTCTTCTCTTGATGGAGGTTGATTTATAGGATAGCTCAATAATTCCGAGAAAATTATCGTTTTATTATGTTTTTTATTTATATGATCAATCGCTACTTTACCACCGGTAGTAATCTGCTTTCCTATTAAAAACCCTTTGGCTATTTCTTTAACATCCATATACATAAAAAGCTGGTAAACTTCTAATGCAGAAACAGAACCAGTTTTTAATTCCCAAGCATCGTTATCCGCTAAAATGTCTATATATCCTTCTATTCCTTCTACGACATACTCAGTATTTACTATTTCTTTCGGACCAATAGCCGGATTGGTTTTAAGCCAATTTGCTAATCTATCTCTTAGTAATGCTTCTGGAATCTCTTCTGGATAAGCTCTCTTTTCAAGATATTTTTTAGGTTGAGATCCTGGTCCCGCAACTTCTCCATTTAAAATATCTCTAATTTGTTTCATAAGATCTAAAAAAGATTCATCTTGAATCATCAAGTTTTTAGTAATTGCCGTTTGAAAACCATCAACTAATTCTATTTCTCCACGAACAATATTGAAATCATTGTGTCTGGTCTCAACAATCTTTATTTCACTTAATTGATGAAACAATATTACTCGATCATGAAAAATTATATCAAATCCCTGGTTTTTAATTGACACATGATATGGAGCAAACTTTGTAGGTTTCTCTATTCCTAATTCTTGATACTCTGAATCGTCTTTTGGCGCATAACCAAATGTGAATTTTGCTTTCCAATTAGCTCCAGATAAATTATAATTTGTAAAAACAGGTGCATTGGTTCTAGTTCCAGGATTAAAGTAAATCGGCTTGTTAGCTTTTACAAACCATTCATTCTGTATTGCATTTGTATCTTCTCTTTGTATTTTAATTCTTATCTCCATCTGAGGCGCATCTTCTTTTAGATATCTACGGTATCTAGCCCCAAGATATGGTTCTATGTGTCGTGTAATATTAGTTGGATTTGTATCAACAATTGCTTTTAGGTTGGTTACGCATATTTCTGTACCATGTGGCTGATCCCAGTTGTAGTCAAACACATCAATATTTCCAAATCCTAGTTTACTTATTAGTACTGCATTCTGGGAGTCACTTGTACGTGTTGCAAGATATTTAAGCTTACCTAAGGCAGCGATAGCTTGTTTCATACCTAATCCATGTTCATTCAAGCTATTATTTGTCTGAATCATTCCAGGAGAAACCGCATTCCCTAATTTTTCTCTTGGAATACCTTTTGCATTATCATTTATAATGAAATGTGTTTTTATTCCACTTTCATTAACAAGAATAGTTATTGTAACTATTAACTTCTGAGAATCACTTTTCGCTGCCAAGCTGTTATCAATTAATTCTGAAAGCAAATCTTTATAATCATAAGAATTCTTTCCAAGTTCTTCAAAAAGATTGTCGGATGGTTTCACCTCTACCGAAGATGATGGGTTTAGGTTACTAGTGTTTATCATATTTACTCTCCTTTGATTATCTTCTGCGCCGCGAAAGCGGCGTCCATCCAACATTCGCTTAACCCGCAACACCGGTCGCGCAGCGATTGGCGCAATTTGTGCTTGAGAGAGCGTAGCGAACGGCACAAATTGTGACAAAGGTGTTGTCGCGGTTGAAGCGTTTGTTAGAAACCCTCGTTCATTCTG
>WSSedB1CaDRAFT_10000019_pt1 | contig 86345 bp, 74 predicted proteins | sample WetSurSB1Cattail_FD_9460 | JGI IMG/M metagenome (IMG submission 9460)
CGGGACTTTCCATAGAGCCGCTCGACGAAGTGATGCGTGCAGCTCTTGAGCTGCAGGTCAATAAGAGTGTGCCCCTTGAAGATTCCCGTCGCGTTTCGTGGGCTGCATATCATATAAAAAATGCAAAAGAATACGCAAAACGGTACGACAGCACCGGTGAAAGTTACGAATATCAGCGTGCACTCAAAATGTACCCTGCAAGCGGGGAAGCCCGCCTTGCCTATGCCGGTATGCTCGAGATGCACGGCCTTCACGAACTGTACCTTGAACAGCTGAAATTTCTTCAGCAGGACAAGGCCGCAGGCGCGACGACAGATGCCCCTGCGGGAACGGCTGCAGCAAAAGGAACGACTGTTCAGGATGCGGCAGCTGTCAAACTTACTGACACAATTGAAGCATACGATTCTCTCCTGCAGGACACGCTTGCAAAAAAATGGGGCGTGCAGCCTTTTTATCTGGACAAAACGCGGTGGAATATAGGCATTTATTATAACGAAGGAACCGTCCAGTTTGTGCACGAAGACAACGCAATGATTACAGCGCAGGCAGCAGCAGATATGTTTTCCGGTGTTGCAGTTACGTCTGTTTCCTCCCAGGCGTCACCCGTTTCCGGTTTCGGCGATGCCTACCGGAAGGCGCACTCTGCGGGAGAGGACTATTTTGTAATTCTTTCACTTGATGAAGGCAGCCGCGATCTGACGCTGAACGGTACTATGTATTCCGGCCGTACCGGAACTAAAATGAAGGAAATGTCGTTTTACGGGACGGGGAACAACAGATATACGAATGTGCTGCGCAGATTCAGGAGTGCGGTTCTTGCAAATCTTCCCATCCGCGGAAAAATACTCGACAGAAGCGGCAATGATCTGCTTATAGATGTAGGCCGTTCCGAAATGATAAAAAACGGCGCCGTATTCAATATTGTGCGCAAAGGCAGCATGTGGACTGCCGACACTGAAGTAGGGCTGACATACCGCAATTCAGACATACTCGGTACACTTACTATTACCGATACCGGCGAAGAAGTTTCGCAGGGTGTGCTCGAAAAAAACAGTTTTTATGACAGGATCAATACAGACGATGAAGTTGTTCTTCTTTCCATGCCTAAGGAAGCGACACAGGGAGCGGCTGCAAACAGCAGCGGAGGAAATGCTGCAGCAGTTGTAGACAACGCGCCGGCTGCTAATCAGAACGGAAAAACAATAGCTCCCTCAGCTTCCGTCAAGAACACCGTGAATATTACAGCGGAAGATCTGGGTGCGAGACAGATGCCTGCCTTTGTGGAGCTCATCAGAAGCATTTACTGAGCAGACAGCGTCATGAAGTCGAGAGAAGAATCTATCCACTTTTTCGTGAGGGCGGGATACTCGTCGGAAATTGACAGGAATATTTTTACCGCATCCGAGTATCTGCCTCTGAAATAGTATGATTCTCCAAGATAAAATTTTGCTCGCCGGGTGACACCTTCGCTGCGGTTCGTTCCAAGCAGCTTTCCGAGTGCGGCTGCTGAGTCGTCATATTTTTTGCGGATGAATGTCGTTTTGAGCACATCAAATAAAAAATAATCATCGCCGCCGTCGGGAGATATGAGATCTTCTTCAAAAATATACGGGTCAAGCGGCCCTGCTTTCTGCCCGCCGGATTTTCCTGCCAGCTGTTTTGCCTGATCCCGCGCCGGCTTACCCATGTCAGTACCAGTCGTATACATTCCTTCTATTAAATCAATATAAGGAAGGGGCGTCTCTCGCATGTTTCCTTCCGGATACAGCCTTTCTGCGGCGGAGGCATCGACGTCGGGAGCTGCCTTTTTCGGGGAAATTTTCAGGTGAGCGCCGTTTACAGTCGCGTTCATCGACGGGATGATGATGTCGTACCGTTTTTGGCCGGTAACAGCGATAACCGCATAATAATAATCGATATAATCAGTTACTGTATCCATCCAGCCTGTGTTTTTGCTGTCAAGGACGGCTGCCGGTGTAAGCCCTGCGAGTTGTGAATATGAAGCGATGGGCTGTGTATCCCTGAATATAAGAAGCGAAGTGACTTCCGTTTTCGGCAGTATCCATGAAACTGTAATAAACTTTCCTTTTCCTGCTGCCGCAGAAATATCGGTAACGATAGGCCTGTCGGCTGCCGCGGCAGAAAAGGAAACGAAAAAGAGAGCTGCAGAAATTGCACCAAGTACTTTCAAATAAAAAGTCTTCATATAAAATATAATATCTGTATGTTTTAGGAAAATCAATGCGGCCGCATGATTTGACAAGAGTCTTTCTTTCTTTTATGCTTACATCACTATGTTTGTGTCCGTCATGCTCGATCCGGGCGGGGTTGATACAGCGAAATCTCTTGCATCCGTTCTCACTCATTACGGGTTCAGAAAAGTGCAGCGTGCATGCTGGGAGAGTGTTGATACAGGCGTCACGCAGCTTTCTCATCTCAAGAGGGAGATAGACCGCGTAACGAATTATTATGATACAGTGCGCATGTATCAGTATCCTGTAAAAGGAATGTTTGCAATAACGGAGCTTCATCATAAAAAATGGAGACGGTGCATTCTTAAGCCGGACGACAGGGAAACAGAGTTAACGCAATAGTGTTTGCAATATTTATTTTATGGAAGGATATTTTATGATAGAAGATTTGAAAATGCCGATTTTTCAGCTCCGCGAGGATATTATGAATGTCTGGGGGCGTCTTTGACAGTGCTGCAATAGACAAAAAAATTGCAGAAAAAGAGGCTCTTACGACTGCGTCAGGATTCTGGAACGATGCGGCGAAAGCCGGAGCCGTGATGAATTCGATCAAACAGCTTAAAAACCGCGTAGAACCCTGGCGTGCGCTGCTCAGGGAACAGGATGATCTTGAAGCAATGTACGAGCTCGCAGAAGAAAGCGGCGGGAATGGCGAAGAATCGGAACTCCGTGTAATGTACAACAACGAAAAGGACGAATTTGAAAAACTTAATATTCTGAACCTGCTCTCCGGAGAAGTCGATCAGAATAACGCTTTCCTCTCCATTCATGCAGGGGCCGGCGGAACGGAAGCGGAAGACTGGGCGTTTATGCTGAGCCGTATGTATTCCCGCTGGGCTGAACGTCACGGCTTTAAAATGGAAATTGTCGATCAGGAAGAGGCAGAGGGCGGATTGAAATCGATTACCATGCAGATTGACGGCGACTATGTATACGGCTATCTCAAGTGCGAAGTCGGCATCCACCGTCTTGTACGCATAAGTCCGTTTGATGCAAACGCACGCCGGCATACATCTTTTTCATCCGTATATGTATATCCTGTGCTTGACGATACTATTGAAGTAAATATCAGACCGGAAGATCTCCGCGTAGACACATACCGTTCAGGCGGCAAAGGCGGCCAGCATGTGAACAAAACTGAATCTGCTGTACGGTTTACGCATATACCAACGGGAATTGTCGTCGCCTGCCAGAGCGAGCGGAGCCAGCTTATGAACCGCGCTACTGCCATGAGCATCCTCAAATCGAAATTATACGAATACTACCACGAGCAGAAAGAAAAGGAAAATTCAAAATATAACGGTGAGAAAAAAGATATTTCCTGGGGTAACCAGATCCGCTCATATGTGTTTCAACCGTATACAATGGTAAAGGATCACCGTACAAAGTGCGAATCGGGTAATATTCAGGCTGTTATGGACGGCGATATAGATCAGTTTATGGACGCGTTTCTTATTGCCCAGTGGAAAGGGCTTCCGATGGACAGTGCCGGATCTGATGACGAAGAAGTGTAATGTATCTGTATACATTTTTCTTTTGATTCTCGTTTCTTTTCTTTCTGTCAGTCTGTATGGCGCGGATACGTCACCTGCGTCAACAGACTGGACGATAGGAGCGGAAAAATTTACGCTCACCCGGAAAAGAATGGAGACAACCGCAACATCAGCCGCTGCGGAACTTCTTCCGAAACTTATTCTTGAACAGCTTGCCGAAAATCTGGAAAGAATTCCTTCTGCACGTGAACAGTTTGACCAGAAGCAGTACGATATGCAGAAAAAACGGCTTGACCTTTTTCTGCAGCTTTCAAAAGAAGTCCAGACAAGGGATTCTCTCGTGCTTGGCGACTATTCAAAAAAGGAACTTGACGCTGCTATAAAGCTGGAAGATGAAAAAATAGACGGGATAAGAAAACAGATCCGGGACAATCTTGCAGAAGAAGCTGAGGCAGAAAAAGATTCTGCAGGCGATATAGAACGCGAAAAAGAACGGGAGTCAGTTATAGACGAAGGAAAAGTCGTTGATGAAGACAGCCTTTCAGACAGAGAAAAAGACGATGCAGCGCGTTTTAAAGAGATGATAAAACAATTTGTGCCGGGCACCAGTCAGGCTGCTGTAAACAGGCAGGTGAAATTATACAAAAATGATTTTACCCAGCTTTTTGATGCCGGCAAAGATATCTCAGCGGAAGGATATGAAAGCAGAGATTTTGAAGATGCCGTCATAGCTGCGGGAATAAACGCGCTGCTTACCGGCAGGCTTACAATCTACGGCGAATATATATCAGCGACCGTTTCGATTATTGTATATCCCGGTGTAAAAATTGTGGGAACCGTGACCGACGTAAGCAACATATCCGATATGAGGGCGCTTGCAGTAAGCATTGCGCGGCAGCTTACGCCGAAAATAACGAACAGTATGCCGGTTGAACTTGCATTCGACATAAAGCCTGCCCAGGCTGCCTCTGCAATTGTGCTTACGGTAGACGACGTTGTATACAAACGGCTGCCCGATCATCTTATCGTAGAATCCGGCATACATTCCATAATGCTTAGTTCCCCGGGTTTCAGGCAGGTTTCAACGTCGTATGCATTCAGAGGCAGCAGAAAGTTCAACATTTCTGTTGAAATGCAGCCGGATAATCAGGGAAAGATTCTGATCCGTTTGAAAAAACCTCTTATCGGGACAATGTACGGAAACGGGGCAAAAGCGGGGGCGGTCGACGAAGAATATCCTGCTGTAGAAATGAAGATCAATAACCAGCCGGTTCTCGGTCAGTTCATAGCAGGGAACGGCGAATCCGCATTTTTTTATGTCCCTGTTAATCTTATACAGAATGATGCAACCCTCATGGTGAATGCGAAACCGTTCGACAGAAGCAAATATATAGACGTCCGCCGCAGGTGGATGTACGGTTCATACAGCGCACTTATCATTTCGCTTATGGGTACATTTTATTCATACGGAACGTTTTATGCCGATTCAATTGCATATACAAACGGATATGTTGATTACGATACTGCTGCCGGATGGCAGAAGGCATACCAGATATGTGCAGGAATCTCAATCGGGTGCGGTGTTTTTTTTGTCTATGAACTTATCCGTTATTTTATTGCGGCAGACAAAGTGCTCCCCTCAAGGGCGTATGACTCAAACTACGATGCGGAACTGCTGCCGAAAATACAGGAAAGTATTCAAGAGCCTTCCGACAGTCCTTCAGGGGAACGCCCCTCAGGGGGAATAGGCGGCGCAGCAGAAAAAGAGGCGGGCGGAGAAAAATCTGATAATGGAGTACAATAATGGGAAAGATGTCGTTTGCAGAAAGAATACGGAGCCTGTTCGGGCTTCATGCAGATAACGATGGGCAGTTCTATGATGATTTATGTGATGCATTAATTGAAGGCGATGTCGGGGCTAAAACGGCGGTTGAAATTACCGGTCTGCTCCGGGATGAGTGCAGGAAAAATCATATAAGCGGAGAACAGGCTGTAACCGCAGAACTTGAAAAACTGCTTGCTTCGTACGTACGTGAGACAATCCTTGAACCTGTTGCAGGAAAGACGAATATATGGATGGTGCTCGGCGTAAACGGTGTGGGCAAGACGACAAGTGCCGCAAAAATTGCAAACTGGTACAAAAACAAGGGTGAGGGCAACATAGTGCTTGCTTCTGCGGATACATTCCGCGCGGCTGCAATAGAACAGCTTGCAGTGCATGGTGAAAAACTCGGCATCCGCGTCGTAAGCCATCAGCATGGAGCAGATCCGGCTGCAGTCATTTATGATGCGGCTGAAGCTGTGCGTTCTAAAGGCAGCGGCCTTGTTATAGCCGATACGGCAGGCCGCCTGCACAACAAGGAAAATCTTGTGCATGAACTTGAAAAAATAGACCGCATATGCAGACAGAAAGCTGATGAAGGATGCTACAAAAGGCTGCTCGTCATAGACGCGACTACGGGCCAGAATGCGCTGCGTCAGGCGGAAGTATTTAACGAGGCTGTCGGTGTCGACGCCCTTATCCTGACAAAATACGATTCCACTGCAAAGGGTGGTATTGCAATTTCAATAGGAAAGGAACTGAATCTGCCGACAGCTTTTGTCTGCAACGGCGAAAAATACGGCGATATTTCGTTGTTTCATTCCGATGAGTATATACGCGGATTTTTGGGAATGTAATCTGTGAAAAACAGAATTACGCTGCTGTTAATAGTATTTTTTCTCCTTGTAATAATGGTGCCTGCGGCTGCGCTGGGAACAAAAGATAAGGATGAGCTCTTCACGGGTGAACCGACAAAACTCAGCGATTTTCTGTTTGAAGTACTGCGGTACGATGTGACGGGAATTTCAAATTATGAGGGTATTGAAAACTACAGCGGGGTAAGCCGGTATCCTGCTCAAATCCTTCTGCATATATTATGGAAAAAGTATGATAATCGTGTTTATTTTATAGAAAATGCGGTTCCGTCCTGTACCGGAAAAATAGATTCGACTTTCAGTAAAGAAAGTTTTTCAACCGTGACAGACTATGCATGGATTAATGCGGCAATAGAAGATTCCGCGGAGGAAAAGGCCGGCGAAAAAATCGAGGAGCTTGAAATGCAGCCTCCGGAGGAATTGTCGCAGGCTGCAGAAGAATCGGCAGCCGGGGAAGATTCCTCGGCTGATAATCTCCCTCAGAATGAGTCTCCTTCAGAACGACGGTACCGCGATGCGGAAGGCAGGCTCCGGCTGTTTTCGTACGGGACGGAATTCTTTTCAGTTTCCGGCAGCAGTGAAAACCGGGTGCTTGTCAGTTCTCAGGGCACAAAGATGACACGAAAAGCTTTCGATGATATGATGCGCCTTGTAAAGAAAGAATCGTGGACTGTCGGACAAACATCCGCCGATGCGGTAAAGAACCGGACGGATTTTTTCTACTATAATGACGCAGATATGAAGCCGTTTTCGGCAGTTACGGAAACGAAAGACTCCCGTACGGAATATTTGTATAATGAAAAGGGTTTTATATATTCGCGGACAGAATACAGCATAGGCGACGATAAAAGCAGAAGACTGGAAACGCGTACGTTATGGAAATATAACGGAAATAATAAAATAGCAGAAGAAGAGTTTACAAGGTTCGAATACGACGGCAGCAGGCAGACAGGGAAGAGTGTCAGGAAGGAATTGTACGATTACAAGATTCCGGACTGTCAGCCTGATTATTATTATTACGAAGATAATCAGCTTCGCATGCAGACTGTATATACGGACAACGACGAATATACAACCACACTGTACTTCGACGAAAACTTTACAGTTACGACTGTATATAACCATGGACGGCGGGCAAAAGAGACTTTTATGAAGGGAAATAAAATAGAAAGGAGCAGGAACTATGAAAAGTAGAAAACGTCTGCTTCACGGTACAGGCTGGATACTGACTGTTTCAAACAGATTTTCCCGTGTCGACCGGACGGGACGTTCTGCTGTTACGTCCGCACTTGCTTTTTTGGGTATATGTTTCGGCGTCATGACGCTTATTGTTGTCATGAGCGTCATGAACGGATTCCAGCTGGGATTTAAAGATGCCATTATGGAATTATCCTCATATCATGTACGCGTTACCGGCGCGGACAACGTCGGCCTTGAACAGCAGTTTGTCCGGTGGTGTAAAACAGAAAAAAACATTGTTTCCACAACACCGTTTTACGAGGCAGAAAGTTTTATGGTCAGTGCCCGGGGAAAACAATCAGCCGCATTAATACGCGCAGTTCCGCCCGATGTGCTGAATACCGACAAGGGGTTTGCCCGTGAACTCAACATGCTGACGGGGAAATTTGACATAGCGGAAGAAAACACAATCGTTCTTGGCTCGGGACTTGCATATACGCTTGGTGTACGGCGTGGAGATACGGTAACACTGCTTGCGCTGAGCGGCGGAAGCGACGTGGAACTGCTGTCGCGCAACAGAACGTTTCTCGTGACGGGGATTTTCCATTCCGGCTATGCCGATATAAACTCTTCGTATGCGTTCGTGAGCATTGAATCCGGGGAAAAATATTTCGGAGCCGATGCTCAAAAGACATACGGTTTAAAACTCAGCCGGGTGTCTGGCGACGGTCTTACCATAAACGCAATTACAAAAAAATTTCCGTCACTCAAAGCTGAATCGTGGAGGGTCTATAACCGTTCGTTCTTCGGCGTTCTCCGCGTGGAAAAGAATATGCTTATGATGCTTGTGTTTCTTATTTTTATTGTCGTCGGCGTCAATATTTATAACGGCATGAGACGGCTCGTGTTTGAACGAAGCAGCGAAATTTCAATTTTATCCGCAGTCGGGGGAAAGAGCAGCGAAATAAAGCTTATCTTTATTATGAAGGGCTTTCTCACCGGTGTTACCGGCGCCGCGGCTGGCGTTGTTCTGGGACTGCTTTTAAGTGTAAACATCGGGACCATATTCCGTTTTGCAGCTGATGCGATGTATTACGTACAGTATTTTGCAGTTCTTGTTTTTAATCCCGGAAATGCCCTTTACGTACAGGAAAATCCGATGTATCTGTTGTATGCATCAATACCTGCACGTATTATTCCCGGAGAAGTATTTGTTATTGCCCTGTTCGGAATACTGGCACCGCTTACAGCGTCGTTTGCTGCAAGTAGAAATGTGCTTAAAATGACTGTTGCGGAGGTGCTCCATGACGAATGAAATTGTCCATATAGAAAACCTTGAAAAGACGTATGTGTCGTCGAGCGAAAAGCTTACTATACTGAAAAGCCTGAACCTTTCCGTAGAGGAAGGAAGCAAGGCCGTCATAATAGGAGAAAGCGGCAGCGGGAAAAGTACGCTGCTCAATATCATAGGCGGAATCGATACTGCCACGGCCGGAAACGTACTGTGCGGAAAGTGGGACGTGACGTCGCTTGATGAAGATTCTCAGGCAGAATACCGTGCGCATTTTCTGGGGCTCGTGTTTCAGTTTCATTACCTTTTAAAAGACTTTACGGCTCTTGAAAACGTCTATCTTCCGGCATATATGGCCGGGGTGCCGAAAAAGGAGGCAGTGGAACGCGCCCGGAAACTTCTTGCAGATGTCGATCTGACTGCACGCGCGGATCATCTGCCGTCCGAACTTTCGGGCGGCGAACGCCAGCGTACCGCAGTTGCTCGTGCATTGATTAACAATCCGTCGCTTATTCTTGCCGATGAGCCGACCGGCAATCTTGATCCTTCCAACGCACAGACTATAGGCGAGATGCTTTTTTCCATGGCTGAAAAATACAACAAAACGCTCATACTTGTTACGCACGACAGACATCTTGCCGCAAGAGGTTCCGTGTGTTATACGATACAAGACGGACACCTTGTACAGGCAGATCCTTCCGGAATGAAATCATGACAGTAAAAGCTTCCCTCCTTTTTGCTTTCCGCCTCATCTTCCCCAAGACAGGTAAAAACTCGACGGCAAGGAAAAGCCTGTCCGGTGCGCTTATCTGCATCGGAATCAGTCTTGTTCCGCTCATAGTCGTCCTTACAGTCTCGAACGGAATGATTCAGGGAATGACAGAGAGGATTATAGGTCTTTCGTCGTCTCATCTTGAAGCATTCATCATGAAAGACTCCGAAACAGCGTCATCTGCAGAGAGTATGCAGGAATTTGCCGATTATATGGCAGGAACGGAAGGCGTAACGGCTGCGTATCCGGAAGTGGATGCTGCGGCTCTTGCAGCAGGCAGTAATTACAGAACGGGTGTGCAGGTGAGGGCAGTACAGCCCGATATATTTATGCGCAATAATTCATTCCGTACGCTTTTTAAAGTTACGGACGGACAGTATGATGATTTTAAAGCAGGCACAAAAACTGCTGTTGTAGGGCAGAAAACGGCGGAACTGCTTAAACTGAAAAAGGGCAGTTCGTTCCGTCTCATTACTGCCGCAGTCGGAAATAACGGAAGCGTACTCCCGAAAACGGCTGTTTTTAAAGTAGCTGCAGTCGTATCGTCAGGGTATCAGGAACTTGATTCAATGTGGGTGTTCATTCCTCTTGACGTTTCGTACGCCGTTATAAAACCGGGTGCGGGCCAGTACTGCATACTTATGGATACAGCCGATGCGTTTTCGCCTGATCTTGTCCGCATTCAGAAAATATGTGAAAATGCAGCCGGCCGAATTGCGAACGTATATCGATGGGACGAACTTAACCAGTCTGAATATGAAAATTTTTCGTCTACAAAGGTCATGCTCATATTTATTATGCTGCTGATTGTACTCGTCGCTTCCGTGAATATCTCGTCCTCGCTTGTCATGCTTGTCATGGAGCGGCGGCGGGAAATCGCCATTATGAAAAGTCTCGGTGCTTCGCCGCATGGTATTATGCTTTCGTTCCTCCTTACCGGCATGGCGGCAGGATGCGGCGGCGTATTTATCGGTCTGCCGCTCGGACTGCTGTGCGCAGTGAATGTGAATAAACTTGTGCATTTTCTTGAAAAAATGGTAAACACTGCAGCGGAATTTGTGTATCTTTTAAGCGGACACAATGTAATGGAATTTTCGCATATAAATCTTATGGATCCGGCATATTACCTTACGGAAATACCGGTTACGATTCCATTTACGGATATTGCAGTTATCGTGGTTTCGACCATTCTTTTGTCGCTCGCCGTATCTGTTATCCCGGCATATAAGGCAGGCAGAGAGAAACCGCTCGAAACGTTGCGCAAAGTATGATATACTGGAGTGCATATGCTGTGTGATTTCTGTCATAAAAGGGAAGCTGTTTTTTTTATTGAACAGACAAGCAGAAATTCCCATAAAAAGATAAATATCTGCATGGAATGTGCCGTACAGCACGGACTTTCCCCCGATCCTCAAAATATACAGCGTTCAATCGGTTCGCTGTTTGAAGAAATTTCAAAAGCCGAAAGTGCAGCGAATCCTGAAGAAAGCAGGCTGTGCCCGGTATGCGGAACAAGCCTTGCTTCAATCCGCAGGACGGGAAAAGCAGGCTGTCCCGAATGCTGGGAAATTTTTAAAACGGAACTTGTTTCCATAATGGAAGAACGGGGAATAAAAGGGCCTTATACAGGATCAATGCCGCACCGCATAGCAACGTTCCGCTCATCGCTGACAGACCGTGTAGATATAGAGACGAAGCTGGAAGAATCCATCAAAAACGAAGACTACGAGAAAGCCGCTGTTTACCGGGATTACCTGCGGGCGCTCGAAAAACGTTCTGTGTCAGCCGGCGATGTACCGGAAAAAGGGACGGCGGAGAATGACTGAACCGACACTTTTAAGCGGTGAACCGTGGTATACGTGCTGCGGTACTGATAACGATGTTGTTGTCTCTACACGGGTGCGTTTTGCGCGGAACCTTGCAAATTTTCAGTTTCCCGGCACGACGAAGAATCTGCCGCAGACATCTCTGCGCAAAGGTGATTACGACAGGGTGCGGACACTTGTATTCGACTCTTTTTCGCATCTTGAAAATGCCGATAACTTTCATCTCGTAAATTCCGAAGCGCTTGACAGCCTGGGGGTAAAAATCCTTGAGGAACGCGGCGTTATTGACGAATCCGCTGTTTCGGGGATTGTCATGCGTTCCGACGGGCGCCTTTCCTGCCTGGTGAACAGCGTGGATCACGTGCGCATTGCATCGTTCGCACCGGGGCTGAGCTGCGAGTCTGTATTTGAGGACTGCCGTACTATAGACGGAAACCTGCAGAAAACGCTTCAGTTTGCAGCATCCTTTGACTTCGGTTATCTGACGGCTTCCATACATGATGCAGGAAGCGGCATGAAATTGTCGCTCCGCGTGCATCTGCCGTCTGTTTCCTTTTCAGGAGAAGTAGAGAACATCCTGCGCGGGCTGCGCGAAAAGGGATTGTCCGTGACGTCCGTTTACGGTGCGGGTGATGATTACGGCATGTCTCTTGGTTCGTACTATCAGATTGCAACGATTTCGTCGTTTACCGGAAGCGAAATAGACCAGATAGCTTCCCTTGAAAGTGCAGGCAGGTATGTTGTTGAAACGGAGCGAAAGTTCAGGTCAAAATGCACCGAAAATAAACCGACGGCAGTGCACAACATCATTCTGCGTGCGTTCGCCAGTGCAAAATTCAGTGTGCTTATGCCGCTGCGCGAATCAATCGGTATTATTTCCGCTGTAAAATGGGGACTTGATATGGGCATCATCAGGGGAATTGACGACAGCACGCTGTGCGGACTCCTGTATCGTGTACAGAGCGGTCACCTGGAGTTTCTGCTCAAGAACGGAAATTTTGCATTTGAAAATGATATAAAAGATAATCTCCAGCAGAAGACGGAGCGTCTCCGTGCGCTCATTCTGCAGGAGTCGTTTGAAAAAATAAATTTTGTTTCTTAAATTTGGGGGATATACATGAAAGGTTTATCACCGCGTGCTCAGCGTCTTATTGCCGCCCTCGCGCAGGATGAAGGACGGAAAAGCGGAAGCGATCAGCTTCTGCCCGAACATGTCATACTTGCGCTTTTGAAAAGTGCAGACGGTCTCGGCTATGCGCTGCTTCAGGCGCTTCATATAAATGTGCTCACGTTCCAGCTTGCCCTTGAACAGGGGCTTGCCGCACATGCACCGGTAACTTCTCTCAGCGACCTTCCCGCGGGACGCCGCATCAGGACAATGCTTGACCTTGCAGGCATGGAGTCCCGTGCGCTCCGCAGCGATTATATAGGGACGGAACACCTCGTGCTTGCTGCAATCCGGGAGGAAGGCAGCATAACTGCGCGTTATTTTGAAAAAGCTGAAATCACAATTGAGGATGCGCGGAAGCTTGTACCCGACATCCAGTCGCATAATCCTTCTTCCGCAGGAGAGCAGACTGCGCGCTCCATTGCAAAATCCGTATTCCAGAATCTGTTGGGAACGGGAAATAATCCCGACGATATTCTGCCTGTAGCAGGAGCCGATGCATCACAGATGCCTCCGTCAAGGTCACGTTCATCGCAGAACAATCAGTCGTTCCTCTCCGAATTCAGCAGGGACATTACGAAAATCGCGCGGGAAGGCGGCAGCGATCCTGTTGTCGGACGCGACAGGGAAATCCAGCGGATTGTACAGGTCCTTTCACGCCGTACCAAAAACAATCCCGTGCTCATCGGCGAACCGGGTGTCGGAAAGACTGCAATTGTTGAAGGTCTTGCACAGCGTATTGCAAAAGGCGATGTGCCGCGCAATCTGCTTAAAAAACGGATTCTGTCGCTTGATCTTGCGGCGCTTATCGCGGGAACTAAATACCGCGGCGAGTTTGAAGACCGCATGAAGAAGATGATGAAGGAAGTCAGCGACGACAGGAACATCATTCTGTTTATAGACGAGCTGCATACGATTATCGGCGCCGGCGGCCCGGAAGGGACGATGGATGCATCGAATATGCTCAAACCTGCGCTGAGCCGCGGCGAGATTCAGATAATCGGTGCGACTACGACGAAGGAATACAGTAAATATATAGAGAAGGATTCCGCGCTTGAACGCCGGTTCCAGATGGTAAAAGTCGAGGAGCCGACGGACGAAGAGACTGTGCTGATCCTTGAGGGAATCAAAAAGAAGTACGAAGACTTTCACGGAGTCGTATATGACGACGATGTCGTACCTTCTATAGTGAAATTTTCACGCAGGTATATACCCGAACGTTCTCTGCCCGACAAAGCAATCGATATACTTGATGAAGCTGGCGCTGCAAAAAAAATCCAGGAAGAGGCAAAACCTGCCGAACTTGCGGAACTCGAACAGAGTATTGAAGAACTTGCAGAAGAAAAAAGAAAGCTTGTCGCAGATCAGGATTATGAACGGGCGGCACTTATCCGCGATAAAGTGCTTGAACTCAAACGGAAACTTGAGGTTTACAGCGAATACTGGAAAAACAGCAGCAGCGGTGTAAAAAAGCACGTAAGCGAGCAGGATATCTGCCGTATCATTGGCGCCATGACAGGCATCCCCGTCGAACAGCTTGACACATCGGAAACGAAGCGTCTTGTGCGTATGGAAGACGAGATGCACAAGAGCGTCATCGGGCAGGATGAAGCCGTACACCTTATTGCAGGCGCGGTGCGCAGAAGCAGGGCGGGCATTTCATCTCCCGATCATCCGCTCGGCTCTTTTATCTTTCTGGGCCCGACGGGAGTGGGAAAGACGCAGCTTGCAAAGGCTCTTGCGAAATTTCTGTTCGGCAGCGAGGATATGCTCGTGAGAATCGACATGTCCGATTATATGGAAAAACACAACGCGAGCCGTCTTGTCGGTGCGCCTCCCGGATATGTCGGCTATGAAGAGGGCGGCGTGCTTACGGAAGCTGTGCGCCATCATCCGTACTCGGTCGTCCTGCTTGATGAAATCGAAAAAGCCCATCCCGACGTGTTCAATCTGCTGCTCCAGCTTCTTGAAGAAGGAGAGCTCAGCGACAATCTCGGTCATACGGTGAATTTCCGGAACACAGTCATTATCATGACGAGCAACGCTGGTGCACGCCAGATTACGAGCGAAGGCCGTGTCGGATTTTCGACTGCTGGTGCAGGAGTCCTTTCATACAGCGAAATACGTTCAAGTGCGCTTTCTGAGCTGAAAAAACTGCTGAGTCCCGAACTGCTGAACCGCATAGACGATGTCGTCGTGTTCAGCGCGCTTACAAAAGAGCAGGTAGGGCAGATACTCGACATCCAGATAAAGGAACTGTCGGACAGGCTGAAGGAAAGGAATTATGCTGTCGCCGTAAAACCTAAGGCCCGCGAGTATCTTATTAATCACGGCTACGATCCCGAGATGGGCGCGCGTCCGCTGCGCCGCCTTATACAGCGCGAGATTGAAGACCCTCTTTCTATGGATATTCTTGCAGGAGAGGGAGATGGCTGCGATACAGTTTCTGTAGACTGCACAAACGACAAACTTCGCGTTCACTTTGTAAAACCGAAGAAACCGGAACTTGCACCACCTGTAGAAAAACCGTTAATTGAAGCATCAAGAGAAACAACAAGATAATGAAGAACATACACTTTTCAGATTTCGGCGAAAAACTGTGCGGTCCGTCAGGTATTAATCAGCTGATGGACGATATAGGGAAGCCGCTCCCCGTGAATATTCCCGTCTGTCAGATGGGCGGCGGAAATCCGGCGCGCATTCCGGCAGTAGAGGCGATGTACCGCGCCCAGATGCAGAAAATTCTCAACCATAACGATGACTTTGAAAATCTTATAGGCCGTTATGATGCACCGCAGGGAAAAACTGCGTTCATCGAATATGCAGCGGACTATCTTTCCCGGACATACGGATGGAAAATCGGGGCGGAGAACATTGCCGTTACAAACGGAAGCCAGTCGGCTTTTTTTTATCTTTTTAACATGTTCAGCGGAACGTATACGGAAAACGGAAAAAAATTAAAGAAGACTATCGTTTTTCCGCTCGTTCCCGAATATGTCGGCTATGCGGATCAGAGCATCGAACCCGGCGCATTTATCGGCATTCCTGCCGGTTTTTCGCTGTACCCTGATCATACGTTCAAGTACTACATAGATTTTGAAAAACTTGAACGGTACCTTGAGGATAACGACAATGTCGGCGCACTCTGCGTTACCCGTCCGACAAATCCGACCGGCAACGTGCTCACTGATGACGAAGTGCATCATCTTTCGCGGCTGTCCGTGCAGTACGACATTCCTCTGTTTATAGACAACGCATACGGGCTTCCGTGGCCGGACATCATATTCAGCGACGCAGAGCCGTACTGGGATGAAAACGTAGTTTTATCGATGAGCCTGTCAAAGATCGGACTTCCTGCGCTGAGAACGGGAATTATTATTGCGCAGAAAGAGATTATAGATTCCATTTCCAAAATGAACGCTGTTGCGGCTCTCGCTTCCGGAAGCATGGGGCAGGCGCTTGCCGGTGAACTTATCGGAAGCGGTGTACTTGTGGAAACGGCGAAGAACTGCGTGCGTCCTTTTTATGAGAAAAAATCCAGGTTCATGCAGGACTGCATCCACAGGGATTTTGCGGGAACGAATTATTCAATACATAAAAGCGAAGGCTCCATTTTCCTGTGGCTGCTGCTGCATGACCTTTCCATATCGACGAAAGAGTTGTACGGGCTGTTAAAAAAACAGGGCGTATTCGTCATGCCCGGAGAATATTTCTTTTTCGGAAGTCCCTCTGATGCATCTCTTCCTCCTGTGGAAACGCATCCCCATTTTGCAAAATGCCTGCGCCTGAATTATGCGCGTCCCGACGCGGAAATAAGCCGTGCAATCCGCATCATTGCCGGGTTGTACCGCCTCAATTGCACATAAGCATTTTTCATAGTACAATGAAAGTGTCATGAAAAATACACATATCGTTAAGATTGTTACTGCCGCCGTTTTTGCGGCTTTTCTGTTGCTGCCTGTCTCTGCAGGCGGAAAGAAAGATAGCGTTGCAGAGGGAAAAAATGATTCGGGGGCTGCGCAGCCCGCTGAATCTTCTTCTGTAAAAAAGACTTCAGGGGAAAGCGTGCATGTCGGGATCCTCAACGGGCCGACAAGCATTCCTGTGGCATATATGGTGGATTCGGGGCTTACCGTTGAAGGGAAAGACGTTGTGTTTGACAGGTATGCCACACCGCAGGCGCTTCTTCCCAAAATGCTCAAGGGTGAAGCCGATATAGGTTTTATGCCGGCAAATATTGCTGCTAAAGTATACAACAGTGCTTCCGGTGCTGTTTTGTGCGCCGGTATTTCAGGAAACGGCAATCTCTATCTTATTACAAAAGACGTAAACATAAAGAACCTTGCAGATCTGGCAGGTAAAACAGTATTTGTCGCAGGGCAGGGGGCAACTCCCGAATATTTGTTCCGCTGGCTTCTCGCACAGAACAAAATACCGGTAAACAGTGAGGGCGGCATAAAGCTTGATTATACGATTCCCACGCCCGATATCGCTGCGGAGCTTCTTTCCGATAAAATAAAATATGCTGTCGTTCCGGAACCTTTTGCGACAGTCGCGCTTATAAAATCAAAAGACGTGGTGCGCGCCCTTGATCTGCAGTATGAATTCGGGGCAATTGAAGGGCAGAAAGCAACGTATCCTCTGACGGTCATGGTCGTAAGCAAATCATATGCAGAATCAAATCCCGATACAGTCCGTGCTTTTATGGGCGCTTTCGGTAATTCCGTTTCATGGACAATAGAGCATCCTCAGAAGGCTGGTGTGCTTGTGCAGAAATATACGCTCGGACTCATGGCCCCTGTCGTAGCGAATGCCATTCCGTACAGCAGCTTTGTATGGAAAAATGCTGATGACTCACGAGCGGACATTGAGCGTCTGCTTTCTATCTTTCTGCAGTTCGCTCCCGATTCAGCAGGCGGAAAACTACCGGATGAAGGCTTTTACTTCAAGTAAGGCGGCGGCGTACAGCCTTTCTGCCGTATGCCTGTTCGGAATATGGGAAGGGGCTGCATATGCTGTGCATTCGCCGCTTATTGTGCCGTTTCCCGGAGAAGTATTCCGTTCCCTCGCCGGTTTGTGCAGGACTGCATCATTCTGGCAGAACGTGAGCGCTACTTTTCTGCGCTGTATCATTTCATTCGCTCTTTCTGTCGTGCTCGGGACTGTCATAGGCGTCATCTGCGGGCTGTCTGCGTTTTTTAAGAATTTTTTCGCATTTCCGATTGAAATAATCCGTGCAACGCCTGTCGTTTCTTTCATACTGATAGCACTGTTCTGGTTTACGTCGACCCAGGTACCTGTTTTCGTTTCGGTCCTGATGACCCTTCCCGTTATGGTATCGTCCGTCGCAGGCGGATTTGTAAAGAAAGATAAAAAACTTGAAGTTATGGCCCGTATTTACGGCTTTACGGGGAAACAGACGTTCCGCTGGATTACAGTTCCTGCTGTTGAACCGTTTTTTCTGTCCGGCATGGTCTCGACGTTCGGACTTACGTGGAAAGTTGTGGCAGCCGGCGAAGTTCTGAGCCTGCCGCAGAAAGGTGCAGGCACACTGATGCAGACGGCTCAGGTTCATCTTGAAACTGCGGATGTCGCCGCAATTACGCTTGTCCTTGTCGCACTGAGTTTTGCGCTTGAAAAGTTATTATCGGCCTTTGTAACAAAAAAGACATCATATACGGCAGGTGCAGGCGTATGAGTATATCGGCTCTTTCGATTCACGGCCTTTCCATTGTCAGCGGTGCAAGGGAGTTGTATCGCGGTTTTTCCCTTGAGGCAGAGGAAAACAAGGTAACGTGTATGATTGCACCATCAGGAAGCGGCAAAACGACGCTCCTTGATTTTATTGCAGGGACGCTTTATACGGAAAATGTAACTGCGTGCGGTGAAATTCTGTTTGCAGGAAAGACAGACAGGCCTGCCGTTTCCTTTTTATTTCAGGAACCCCGTCTTATTCCTTCGGCAACAGTCATGCAGAATGTCGTTCTTCCCCTTGTTAATGTCATGGACAAAAACGCGGCGGAAGCCCGTGCACGGCTTTTTATTGACCGCGTCCAGCTTTCTGCAGAAGCCGCATCATATCCCGATGAACTCAGCGGCGGCGAAAAACAGCGTGTCTCCATGGCCCGGAGTTTTGCCTTTCCCTCAAAGCTTCTTCTCATGGACGAGCCGTTTCAGTCTCAGGATCTGCGCATAAAACTTCATCTTATGGACACCCTGCAGCAGCTGCTCGATACGGAAAGACGTACCGTTCTTTTTGTGACGCACGACGTAAAGGAGGCAGTACTTCTTTCCGACAGGATTATAGTAATGGACGGAACGCCTCTGCATGTCGTGCTTGACGAAAAGCATGTGACAAAAAGCGACACGGCGCTTGAGAAACATATTACATCACTTGTTGTGCATCCGTGAATTAAGCATTATAATTGAATATATTTATTATTTGTTTCAGCATAAGAGGTTATGACGATGATAAAGGATTTTCTCCCCTATGATGTAGTCCGTAACGACGCACTTAAAATTGCCTACAAGATGTACAGCGACGGTTTTATACCTGACGTTATCTACTGTTCACTCCGCGGCGGCGCTTATATGGCAAACGTTATAAGCGAATACTACAAACTCGTGAGGAAGGATTTTCATCCTGTGTTGTACGCGGCAGTTGTCGCGCGTTCGTATTCAGACATCCAGCAGCACGAAAAAGTGTATGTTGACGGCTGGTCGTATGCACCGGAATATCTGCGTCCCGGCGACAAAATTATGCTCGTTGACGACATATTCGATTCCGGACGTACAATCAATTCTCTTGTCGAGATTTTTCTTGAGCGTGGTGTACCCCGCAGTAATATCAAAGTCGTTGTACACGATTATAAATATTTCAGCTATCATAAAGAACAGCAGCCGATTCAGCCTGATTACTGGTGCCGCCGTTTCGACATTACAAAGCCGGAAGAGGACCGCTGGATTCATTATATGAGCCATGAGCTTGTGGGGCTCTCAAAACAGGAACTTGAGGAACATTACTTCAAGGACGATCCTGAACTGCGCCCGATTCTGGAGCCTCTTCTGGGGAATAAATGAGCAAACGGAAACTCTGTTTTATCAGTTTGTTTTTCTCTGCAGTCATCGCATTATACGCTGATGTAAAGATTATTAATCCTGAACCGGGAACGTGGGCGAATAAGCAGGTTCTTGTCCTTGATGTTCCTGATGGCGAAGAAGCGTTTTATTCGTTGAACGGTTCCGATCCGCTGTCTACCGGTTTTGCATACGACGGTCCCGTGCTGCTTGACGTAACGGGGCCGGTAGAACTCCGCGTCATATCTATGGACGGAAACGACGTGAAGACCGATACGACAGTCGTCTACACTGTTGCAGTTTCATCGCCCGGAAACAGCGATGACGCCTCATTTGTGAATTCCGTGACAGCGCAGGGGATTGTCGATTATACTGCGGGTGCGTCGTTTTCCATTCCGTCGTCGATGGAATACAGTATGGGGCAGCAGCCTGAATCTTATTTACAGGGAGCGCCTGTTTCCTATGCTGCAAACTGCATACTATCCCGCTGTATTCCGTGCACGGTAACCGACGGCAGCGCAAAGTGGCGCTTTATCATACGGACATTTCCGTCGAAAAACGGAACGTACACCCAGAGAACTGTTCCGTTTAAAATAGATGACTGGTCCACGATTACGTTTACAAACAATAAGCTTATTTATAAAATAGACGATTCGTTATGGTCTCCGATGAAAGACCCTGTAAAGCTTGACAGATCCGTAAAACATACAGTTTTCTGGCAGAGCGTTGCAGTGCAGGCGGGAAATCCTATTGAATATTTTGAACTGCCTCCCGAACCGGAGTTATTCTGCTCCGAGTCGAAAACAGGCGCCGTTACAGCAGTCCTGAGAGGCGATGCAGATTACCGGATCGGTATAAAAAACGACGATACTACCGTTCTTTATGAAGTGGCCGGCATAGATACGTTTTCCGGTGACGAAACGAAGGGCACGCTTGCAGCCGGCGTTTACTATGATTCAGTGTATCAGGGGACACTCCCCATCCAGTACGACATCGACAGACGTGCTCCACCGGCGCCTGTTATCACGTCTTCGGCATCTTCATTGTATTCACGGAAAGCCGTAAAACTGCAGATTGACGGGGAACCCGGTGCGGAATTGTATGTTGCAGTAAGCAAACCCCTTCCCGTAACGGAAGACATGCTCCGCAGCAATTCAGGCTCTGCATTCGATTCTGCTGCTGCCGATAATTTTGTCTTTTCTCCGTCGGGCCGTGTATCGCTTGAACCTGACCTTGAAAGCGCGGTCTATTACAAAGTATGTGCCTACTCGATTGACGCTAAGGGAAATAAGGGGACGACATCTTCATACGGTGCCGTAATCGATCAGTATAATTATTATCTTGATGCGTCTGCGGACAGCAGTATGGCAGATGGAAGTTATATGCATCCCTTTACATCGTTTGATCAGTGTGTTGATGCATTAAAATATACAAGGTATGCCCATATCACTGTCAGCGGAACAGTTAAAATGCCGGCAGGCGAAAGCGTGCTGAGTTCCAACTGTGTCCTTGAAGGCAGAAACGATGCACGGCTTGTGTTCGGTCAGAACAGTTCCTTTGTAGTAAGGAGCGCAAGTCTGACAATTTCGAACTGCGTTCTGGAACGTTCCGACAGTACGAGGAACGGTGACATCAATACACCTCTCATAAAGCTGGAACATTCCGTACTCTCTATGGACGGCTGCGAAACAACCGTTTCGTTTGATAAAAACGGTACGGCCATTACGGCTGATACATCGGTTATCACCATAACAGGTTCCGGAATTACAACGAAAGCCGCCGTGTATTCGTCGTGCATTTCTTCAGTGGGAACTAAAGTGAAAATTATTAATGCCCGCATTTCGACGGTGGCCGCGACGGCTGTTAATTTTTCTTTGCAGGACGGAGAGTTTGAGCTTCGTTCATCGACATGCAAAATAGTGGGAACGTACGGACGTGCAGCGGAATTATTCGGAACACACAGCCGCATTACCCGCAATACATTCAGCGCGGAACTCGGAGCGGGACGCAAAGTCGGCAATGCAGTATATACCGACGCAAAAAATATCTCTGTTGAATACAGCGGCAATATACTGAACGGATTCTAACATATGACAATACTCTCGTGCGGACTTGATGAAGCGGGAAGGGGACCGCTTGCGGGACCTGTAACAGCAGGAGCCGTCATCCTTCCTCCTGATTTTCCTGTTGAAATCCTCAATGATTCTAAAAAACTTTCTGAAAAAAAACGCACCTATGCGGAAAAGATAATAAAAGAGCAGGCGTGCTGGGGTGTTGGCATAGTCGATCAGGTAATAATCGACAGAATAAATATATTGCAGGCAAGTTTGTACGCAATGAAACTTGCATACGAAATGATGCTGCTGAAACTGCCCGGCTGGGCGGACTCCTGTGGAATTTCATATGACTGCATTGAAGCTATGGCCGACGGTACTTTCCGGCCTGACATTCCGTGTACATGCAGATGCGAACCTAAAGCTGACGGAACGTACAGGCCGGTTATGGCCGCAAGTATTATTGCAAAAACATGCAGGGATGCGATTATGATTGAAATGGACAAAAAATATCCGCAGTACGGATATGCAAGGCATAAAGGATATCCGACTGCGGCTCATGTTAAAATCTGCCGCGAAATAGGGCCTTCGCCCATTCAGCGGTTTTCATTCAAGTATTAGAATTTTTCTGTGTCTGATTTTTTTTCTGTTCCGATACTTTCTTTTTTTTCAATAACGGCTGTAGATTCCGTTTTTCCGTTATCAGTTCGTTTTGAAACAATATGAATAACGCGCCCGGTGCGCTTTATTCCGTCGTCGCGTTTTTCTTCCGTCCTGGTACCGTCTTTTACGTAATAGACTTTCTTTGCATCGCCTCTACCGTACTTTGCATCCTTTGCGGCTTTCTTTTCCCTTACAGCCTTTGCACGTGCTTTACGTTCTTTTTCAACAAATGAAAGAGTCTTATCCATTCCCTGCAGAAATTTCTGCAAGTCGTCTGCGAAAATCGCAATCTGGTGACGGTCGAAATCCTCTCCGTCGCGGCTTTTACTTTCTACGATTTGGAGAAATACATCTCCCGTCCGGTTTTCCTTGACGTTGAAAAAATACGACCGATTATCGAGACTAATCTGGGTCGTAAAAAGTTCACCGCGTGCACTCATAATAATCCTTCCTTAATAAATATACTGTAAAAAAATACCATAAAAGCATTTCTTTTACAAGTAAGCGTCAATTAAATCGCTTTGCAATCTCCTCTGTCCTGGCGGCAAGTTCGTCCATCGCTTTTTCTGTCGTGTGGGGACCGAAACTGAACCTGACTGCGGTTTCCCTGAGAGAGGCATTTACGTTCATTGCTTCAAGAACCGGTCGTTCATTTTTACGCGAGGAGCATGCGCTTCCTGTAGAAATGAAGAAGCCTTCTGCGTTAAGTGCTCTGAGCATTACCTGGCCGGGGATATTGTTAAACGCAGCTTGTACTACCCACGGGGAGTAGTCGTTTTCATGTGCGCGTTCCAGTCTTTCCTCAGGTATAATGGAGCATCCCTTTACAGCTGCAAGCTTTTCAAGGAATCTGCGGGTATAACGCTGCTGAGCCGCAAACCTGTCCATTGCCTGTCCGTTTTTGTCAGTTATGTAGTACCGCTCCAGGCATTTTGCAAAAGCAACTGCACCGAACACGTTCTCCGTTCCGCTCCGCATATTTTTTTCCTGTCCGCCGCCGCGGAGGAACGGTTCAATCATATCCGCAAGGTAGAGGATGCCCGCGCCGCGCGGCCCGCAGATTTTGTGTGCACTGAAAGCGGCGCTGTCGATTCCCCTGTGTGCTATATCAAACGGTATTTTGCCTGCCGCCTGTACGCCGTCCACGTGCAGTTTAGGCCTTCGTTTTCCTGCAGCCACCTTTGCAAGCGCGTCCGCAATGTCGTACACAGGTTGAACCGCACCTGTTTCATTGTTTACGGCCATGACGCAGACGAGTACCGTATCGTCTGTGAGTTTTGAAAGTACGGCTTCCGGTGTAATCATCCCGGAAGGCGAGGATGGGATGACAGAGACGTTCCATCCGCATCTTTTAAGCTCTTCCGCTTCGTTCTTTACTGCAGGATGTTCAAGAGAACTTATGAGCACCGTCCCTTTCTGCGGCCTGTTGAGTACGGAGAGAATCATGATGTGATCGCTCTCCGTTCCTCCTGATGTGAAAAACAGTTTGTCCGGAGAAACGGAAAGTACACCGGCACATTTTGAACGGGCTTCCTCAAGCAGTGTGCGAGCTTCCTTTCCGACAGTATGAATGCTAGAAGGATTTCCCCACACTGTGAGCGTTTCCTCGAGCGCCGAACGGAGTATGTCTTCATCGGCAGGGCTTGTTGCGGCCCAGTCAAAATAATGCTCAATATTTTTCTGGTTCATAATTATTTCAGTACGACATGTATTTTGTCGTCGGGAATCTCCTGAATTACCGTTTCGTTCAGTTCTTTCTGCAGTATGAGTTTAATTGCTTCGCCGGAATTCTTTTTGTCTTTATGCATATTTGTGATAAGCCTGTCGCCGAAACCGCCTCCCTTTACGATTTTTGGTATTGCAACAGTTTCCCATCCGTACTCGTTAAGGATGGAAAGAACTTCGTCTTTATAACCTGCACTGCACAGTTCAAGATGGTTGCTCAGCACAACAGCCCGGCCCATTCCCCATGCGACGGCGTCGCCGTGCATGATATTTCCCAGGCCGACAAGCGATTCAAGCGCGTGTCCGAACGTGTGGCCGAAGTTGAGGTACATGCGGATATTTTTTTCCATAAAATCCTGCTCTACAACATTTGCCTTTGCCTGCATGCAGCGCTGGATAATGGTGTCAATGCTGCTGCTGTCGCGTGATTTTATTTTTTCAGAAGAATTTTTGAACATTCCGTACAAATCTTTATCGAAGAGAAGGGCTGTCTTAAGCGCTTCCGCCAGACCTGAACGATACTGCTCTCCGGAAAGCGACTGTACGAATTCCGGGAATACGTACAGCTTTTTTGCCGGATAGAACGTACCTATCATATTTTTGTAATTATCAAAATCACAGCCCGTTTTTCCTCCGACGGCTGCATCAACCATTGCAAGCAGCGTTGTCGGCACGAATTCCACAGGAGCACCACGTTTGAACAGCGAGGCTGCAAATCCTGTAATATCACAGATAACGCCGCCGCCTATGCCTACGAAAATATCTTTCCGTGTAAAGCCCGCTTCGAGCGCTGTCTTTATAATTGAAAGTACGCTGTCGATTGTCTTGTATGGTTCTCCAGAACCGAGAATAAGCAGATAATCTTCACCGCATTTTCCGTCATCAAACATCTTTACAAACGGAAGGACAGGAGGAAGCGTTGCGACTGTAGCATCTGTTACGAAAAAGCGGCGCTCGCTGTTTTCCTGTTTCTCTCCAGGATGTAACGTTGAAACAAGGTCAGGTACTCCTGACTTGAATAAAATACTTGTCAGTTCTGTCCCGGGATGAACCGGCGGGTATTTTATGTGTAACTCATTTTTCATATTATGGATATTTTAGTAGTTTTTCGTATTCATTGCAAGAAAATCATTTCTGACTTTTGTAACGCGTACAATTTCGCGGTTGAGCATTTTTCCATAGTCCAGGCTGCCGCTTTTTATGCGTTCCCGCTCATCCTCCCAGAACTGCTGGTCGGTGATGAAAATAAAGTCAAATGATGCCGCATTCGCTTTTTCTGCCCAAAGCTGTGCTTCCTGCCAGTAGTAAAGGCCTGCCTCATAACACGAAAGCGTCTTGTTCAAATCGTTTATATATTCGTCTTTCCATGGGGCATCGTAAAAGTGCGCAACCTGTTTGTCGTACGTACGACCGAGTCTCAGATGCTGCTCGATGAGTTTCAGGTTCAGGTGCATCTGGAAAAGGTCACGGTATTTTTCCCACTGTTTTTCGGAATCAATTTTAGCGTCGGCATAGAGCGGATTGCAGAAATCGGCCTGGACAGCCTTTTCCAGCCAGTAGATATTTTCAATACAGTCGTCGGGGTACTGCTGATAATGTACGTGATACAGCCTGTAGAAGTCTTCCTTGTATTTTACCATGTATGCGTTTGCACGGGCTGCAGGAATGGACGAAAGCAGCAGTGAGAGAATCAGGATATATATGATATGCGGTAAAGATTTCTTCACATTCCCAATATCGGCAGCTTTTTGAGGTAACTCCAGATAATTTCAGCTGTTTCTTCTATAGGTTTTGACGCATCAATCGTGACAAGCTGCATCGATTCTGCAAGAGCTGTTCCGTCGTATTTTTTCATGATTTTATCATACAGTGCGGCCGTTTTCTGCAGAAAACCGGTATTTTCGTATATTTCCGGTTTTTCTCCGCGGGCAAGCACCCTTTTGAATGAGATTTCGGGGTTGATCCGGAAATAAAAAAGAATCTGCGGCAGCGGAAATATACTGTTTAAAAGCTGCGGCAGGTCTTCTCCGCACGAGACTGACTGATAAGCAAGTGTCGAAAACAGGTATCTGTCGCTGACGACAATCTTTTCCGCGTGAATATGTTCAATGATTCCGTCCCTGCCGAACACGTGTTCGCATCTGTCTGAAGCAAACAGGTAAGCAGCAGTCTTTTCGTCGACAGAGAATTCGCCTTTGAGCATGCGGCGAAGGAAAACACCGGTGGGAAGATTCGTCGGTTCTGCCGTGATGAACAGTTTGTCATTCCTGATTTTTTCGGTGAGCTTTTTTAACTGAGTGGAGGTGCCGGCACCATCAATGCCTTCGAACACAATAAAATTTTGCAATATCATAGAATATACCTGTAATTCTGCCGATTATCTGATAAGATAGACTCTACGAATATGAGCAGAAGGTCAGCCATAAGCAGCATATACATCGTGATTTTTCTCATGCTTTTTTTTACGTTTCTGCTGTGTGTACGTCCTGCATACAAGCTTCTTACGGAGACAATTACCGACAGGGTAAATGCATTCCGCACGGAACTTGAAAACAGAACCGGGCTGACATTTTCATATTCGTCTATGTCGCCGTCTATTTTAACAGTTTTCAACATAAAAGGTATAGTCCTTTCCTCTTCTTCCGATGGTACTGAAATTGTCAGAATACGGAAAATTGTGCTCAGATACAGCCTTCCGCATTTGCTCAGAAAAGATGTGGAGCATGCTTTTAAATATCTGACAATTGACGGAATCGACGTGGATTATGATGATTCCTCCGACAGAAAAGTTGCGGATAAGCTTATAGCAATTGTCCGGCAGTATTCGCAGGGCCCGTCAATCAATCTTGAAGATATATCGGTGAAACTTCCCGTCGCCGTGACGGTAAAAAACGTTTCCATCAGATACAAGGGGAACGGCGCCGACGTTTCCGCCGGATTTAAGAAAATTTCTGCCGGATACAACAGCATGAATGACACGCTTGTAGTGTCTGCAGCGGGCAGCGCAAAATGTGCTCTGAAGCAGTTCCCCGGGTATGATTTTTCGGGGAAATTTTCTGTCTCCGGAGGCATACGGGCAGGTTTTGACGGCAGTTCCCTTCTGGCCCGTTTTTCTAATTTCAACGCCGGTGATTTTTCTTTCGGAAAGCAGAATTTTCTGTTTTCGTACGATAACCGTACCGTTACTGCCAGGACAATTCAGAATTCGTATCCGTTACTCCTTTTATGTTCCTACGGCATTGATTCAGGAGATGCAAATCTCACGGTTCATACCGACGGTTTGTCGATATCCTCTTTTGTGTCGTCCCGCGGGCAGCACAAGAGCCTTATGCAGAAAATTGCTTCCGTGTCCGCTTCTGTAAATGCGCATGCATTGTACAATACACATACGAAGAAACTGGAATATACGTCCGACGGACACGTATATCTGCCCGGCACGCTTGTTCCCGGCGCCGTGAATGTTTCGTATAAACTTTCAGGAAATGAAAAAGACATACATATTCCGAATCTCGTCCTGTCGGGACAGAATTACGATGCAGGGATAGCTGTCTCGTGCATATTTGACGGCCTCAGTTTGTCGGGTACTGCGGATATACGGCGCATCGTCCTCCCGAACGGCGGCGTCATATCTGCAGAACTCTTTTTTGATCCGCAGAAACGCGGTTTTCTCTGTTTTTCGCCGCAGGTCTTTCTTAACGACAAGGCGCTGACAGCACTTCAGCTTACCGTCATCCCTCACAAGGAATCTGTTGATTATAGTTTTGAAGTTTCCGATTATGCCCATACCGATGCCGATAATCCCGGGAAAATACAGATAGACGGCAGTTATCTGACAAAAACACACTATGTACAGGCCGGTGTGGCTGTTTCGGATCTATATCTTGACAGTGTAGCGCAGGCTGCCGCCTTTTTTATGCCGGAAAATACCGCAAATTCTCTGACGGCGTTTTCGCAGTCGCTTGAACCGTACATGTTTACCGGTGAATTTTATCTGTCATCTGATATGAAATCTGTCTCTTACAACATACCGTACGCGCTTGTTGCCAATACGAAAAAAGACAATCAGTTTCTGCTTATGTCCCTTGACGGAAACGGAACGTCTCTGCAGGTGACCAAGTTTGATGTGATTTACGGAAAAAACACAATACATGCGTCTGCAGAAGTTGATAAATCTCCGGACTCTCAGGGTGCTTTTTTTTCGCTCGACATGACGGCAGGAAGTATTCCGTATCATTTTACGGGAAACGTGATGGAGAATTTCATTACGGTTGCAGGCGATTACGGAACGTCCCTTCAGGTTCAGCGGTCATCAGGAGGAGGATTTGAAGGTTCCCTGATAATGGACAATTTTCCGGTAAACTTTGCAGATTCGATTTTTACACTTTCAACGGAGACCGGATTTGCCTATACCGCAGGCGACGGTCTTGCTGTAAATATTTCACGGTTTGAGGCCGAAAATGCCGGAGCGAAATTCAATTTTGCTCCGAAACTGCTGCTGTCGGGAAAAATAACAAAATATGGAGCGTTTTTCGATTCAGTTTCATATTCGGATATATATTCCACTCTTAACGGAAACGCGCAGCTTCTTTTGAATATGAACAAGAATCTGTTCGATTCCGCGCATCTTGATTTTTCGCTCAAAAATCCACTTGCAAGTGAAAAAATAGCAATAACTGCAGATATAACGAATCCTGACGATACTGTTCTCAACGGAGATACAATAAGGAATAATCTTTATTTCAACGCACAGATTGCATGTACGGATTTCGGTTTGAACAGGTTTGTTTCGGAACAGAGTGACAACAACGCCCTTACCGCGTCGGTGACTGCGACGGGCACAATAAATAATCCATATATTGCATTAAATATTGATTCGGCAAGTATGATGATCGGCGGCTCGCAGTGTCTGGCAGGAGGGAATGCATCCATCGTAGAGAAAAAACTTGTAGTCGATTCAATGTATGTCAAATACGGTACAACCAGGATTAATAATGTAAAAGCGGATATATCCCTTGAAACATACGAGGGAACGGCATCGGCTGAACTGGAAGCCGGTTCGGGGGAAAGCTTTGTCTCGCTGCCTTTGAATCTGGCTGTTTCAGATACAATGGTGAAACAGAACAGTTTCCTCCCTGATTCCTTTGTTGCCACACTTTCCTCTGCAGGCTTCGGTGGCACGCTGCTCAAAAAATCATTTCCGTTCTCTCTGACACTGCTGCACAGCGGTGAAAATACTTCTATTTTCTCATCCGAAAATCTCGGCATTTCCGGCCAGGTGAGCGACAACGGGCAGATACATATTTCGATTGCGGAAGATAAACCGTTCCACTGCAGTATTACCGGAAACACCAGGGGGAAAAATCTTGATATCGCGATATCCGGGATATATGCCGATATGGCGGAGATTTTATCCTATCTGCCGGCCAGCGAATTTCAGATGTACAGCGGCATTTTGAGTGGTGATGTGCAAATAAGCGGCCTTCAGTCGGATCCCGAATTTACGGGGTCGCTGCTTATAACAAAGCCCGATTTTAGTCTGCCTAAGATAGTTCCGTCTCATATTACGACTGACAAAATTATTGTCACGCTGCTGCACAATGAAATTTCGGTACCGCAGGTCGAATTTAAAGAACATAATGAAAGTGTGTTTGCAAAAGCAAGCATATTCTTCGACCGGTGGTCTTTTGACAGAATAGAATCATCGGTAAAAACAGAACCCGGACATGTGGCTCCTGCCGACCTCGATATAGGCGTTGCAGACTTCAAAGGGCTTACTTCAATTGATCTCGGAATAACTTTTCAGAACAGTATCCTTGATGTATCGGGAAGGATATACGTTGAGGATGTAAAGGCCCAGGTCAGGGCAGCAGAAATTGCATCAGCCATGAATGAAAAAGCAGAAGACGGCGGGTTCTTTACACGGGCCGATCTTGATATTGTTATAGGGCCTCACGTTAATTTCTTCTTTGAACCTCTTCTCCGGTGTGTACTGGTGCCGGATACTGCTGCCAATTTTAAAATGGATCAGTCGGAGAACACTTATTCGTTAAAGGGCGACGTAAACCTGAAGTCAGGCGACATTGCTTATTTGAACAGAAATTTCTATATTAAGCAGGGAACCATAAAATTCAACGATATGGACGGCCGGATTAATCCGCGTATCACTGTCCGTGCAGAAACAAGGGAACGCGACGAAGATGGTAATGAAATCCGCATCGTTTTGACTGCGGATAATCAGTATCTTTCCGATTTTAATCCGCTGGTTACATCAATACCTGCAAAATCAGAAAAGGAAATCAGGGATCTGCTCGGGCAGATTGCTGTCGGAGATTCTACTAACGTAAGCGGCCTGTTGTTTGCCGCTAGCGATTATGCGGTTCAGTCTACCGTCGGGCGTGCCCTGGAGAACAAGTTGCGCGATTTGATGAATTTTGATATATTTTCAGTGCGTACAATGTTTTTGCAGAACACGCTGAAAATGGGATTTGCCGGAACACTTACGCCGTCTCAAATGACTGTCGGTAACTTTCTTGATAATTCAACTGTTTATATGGGGAAATACTTCGGAAGTGCAGTGTATGCTGATGCGCTTATACATCTGTCATACGACAAAACAAGGGTTGACGATAAAACGACAGCACAAGGACTTTTGCTACAGCCGGAATTCGGACTGGAACTTGAATCCCCGTTTGCAAATATAAGATGGAATATGGCTCCAAATATAGATGCAATGTTGAATAATATGATTATTTCTTCAACATCTTTGACACTTTCATGGAAATTCTCATTTTAATATAAGTATAGGAGTATGTATGCATTCATTTAACCATGTTTCTTCCCGACTTCTGATTCTTGCACTGGCTTTGTTCTCGTTATGCCTGCCGCTTGCTGCCCAGAATAAAGAAGGAGGAGACTCGGACTGGTTTTGGGGAAAGGCGATTTCAGAAATAACCTTTGAAGGGCTGAAGAATGTTAAAAAGTCTGAGCTGAGCGGTATTACGAGCAATTTCATCGGGAAAGACTTTACAGAAGATGTATATAACGATCTTGTTGACCGTCTTTATGCGCTCGACATGTTTGACGATATAACTCCTTATGCAAAGCACGATCCGAAGACCGCCGACAAGATTCTGCTGGTGTTTCAGGTAAAAGAGCGGCCTGTCATTAAGTCCATAGATTTTGAAGGAAATAAGAAAATAAGGAACGGTGAACTTCGGGACGCTGTTACGGTAAAGACTGATGATATTTATCTGGAAAGCAAAGTCCTCCTTGATGAACGTGCGCTTCGTGATGTGTATTTGAAAAAAGGATATACGGATGCAAAAGTGTCTCATAAGACAGAAGAGACGCCGCAGGGAATAAAACTCACGTTCATAATAGATGAGGGTGCAAATACCGTTATTACGGCGATACGGTTCAGCGGAAACACAGTTGTTTCGGAACGTACATTGAAGAGTAAAATTTCGCTGAAGGAAGTCGGCTTTATGAAGGACGGTGCGTTTCAGAAATCGTCTCTGGAAGCGGACAAACAGACGATTACAACATACTATCAGGACCGCGGATATGCGGATGCGAAGATAGCGGATGTGCTCCAGGAAACGAAACTTAATAAGGAAAAGGGACGTAATGAACTTACGATTACGTTCATTATTCAGGAAGGCCCCCAATATACGTACAATGGAACTACAATAAAGGGAAATAAAATATTTAAAACGGATAAACTGCTTTCATATATAAAACTTAAGGACGGAGCAGTTTACAATCAGACAAAATATCAGGAAGGACTTCAGGGCATCACAAGCCTGTATGCCGAAAACGGTTATATGACGAATCAGTATATGCCTGCCGTAAAAAAAGATGCGGAGCGCCGTACGATTTCGTTTGAACTTACGATTGTTGAGCAGTCCCGCAGTCATATTGAAAATATTATTATTAAAGGAAATACGAAAACGAAGGATTACGTTATCCGCCGTGAAATTCCTCTTGAATCAGGAGATGTGTTTTCGCGCGACAAGGTTATGTCAGGCCTGCGTAATTTGTACAACCTTCAGTATTTCTCAAGCATCGTTCCTGAACCTGTCGCAGGATCAGAGTCCGATCTTGTTGATCTTGTATTTACGGTTGAAGAACAGTCCACAACTTCTCTTGAATTCGGTATGACTTTCTCCGGCGTTTCGGATCCCGATGAATTTCCCGTGTCATTGTTTGCAAAATGGCAGAATTCGAATTTGTGGGGAGAGGGAAAGACTGTTTCTACAAGTACGACCATTTCAAACTCAGATCAGTCTTTGAGTGCTTCCTACGGACAGAACTGGCTGTTCGGGCTGCCTGTAAACGTAAGCGAATCGCTTTCTGTTTCGCACTCTCTTGAATCTGCATTGCGTAATGCATGGCTCCCTGACGGTACGCTTGATGATGATTCGTATTATATGCAGTACGAAGATTATTCCGTGACGCTCAGTTCGTCTGTCGGAAGACGGTGGACTCCGGACTTTGCCATTCTGACATTGAGCGGAGGGTTGTCGACAACGCTGAGCAACAACATATACGATGAATCTGTGTATACTCCTGTGGATTCGACAATTAATCAGTCTGCGAACAGATTCGGATTAAACAATTCAATCTGGTCAAGTTTCTCTCTGGATAATCGTGATATCAACTACGATCCGTCAAAGGGCTGGTTTACAAGCGAGCGCATTGCGTGGTACGGACTTATTCCGGGATTGGAAAAGGAATTTTTCTTTAGGACTGATACAAAACTTGAAGGCTACCTGACGTTGTTCAATATTCCGTTCGGAGATAAATGGTCGCTCAAGGGAGTGCTTGCCGCATATACCGGTTTTACCGCAATATTCCCTGTTCCGGGTTCTCTGTTGGGAGATTCAAACAAAGTTTATATAGACGGTATGTTTAATGCGCGCGGCTGGACTGATATTTATAATTCGACACGCGGAAAGGCTATGCTGAGCAACAGGCTTGAACTCCGTATCCCTCTGGTGCCGAATGTCGTTGGTATCGACGGATTTTTTGATGCAGCAGCAGTAAAGGACGATGTTTCTTCAATGTTCACGGATTTGTCCCTGTCCGATTTCTATTACAGCGTCGGTCCCGGCATCAGGTTCCTCCTGCCGCAGTTCCCGCTACATCTGCTTTTTGCCAATACATTCCGTTACAGTGATGCAAAAGGCTTTTACTGGGTCGATACCTGGCAGTTCGTACTTTCGTTTAATATTACGAATAAATGATTTTTTTATAGAAGGTTTAGAAAATGAAAAGAACAATAAAATTACTTGTCATTGCGTTTTCCATTGCATTTCTGGCATGTGCAGGAATTTCTGCACAGCAGATAACGAAATTCGGAGTTGTTGATACTGCAAAAGTGTATAATGCGTATTTCCGCGATTCATCTGCAGTCCGGAATTATGAAAAAAAGAAGGCGGAATACCAGGATGAAATCAACAGCAGGACGCAGGAGCTGCGCGACCTGCAGCAGAAGAAGCTCAACTATCAGTCAGCCGGCGATGATGCGAATGCGCTCCGTGTAGAAGGCGATATCACAAAGAAGACAGAATATCTGAATGAGTATACGAACGCCAAAAACGTGGAACTTGCAACTATGCAGAAGTCTCTGCAGAATTCGGATTCTTTTTATAAAAAGCTGTACAATGTGCTTGCAAAAATAGCTGAGTCGGGCGGTTACAGCATGATTTTGAGCCTTCAGCAGGATAATGCGATTCTCTGGTACAGCAGTTCTGTCGATATTACCGATCAGGTGATATCGGAACTTGGAAACAATTAGTTACTATGGAGAAAGAAAGCGAAATTACTCCCCTCATGGCACAGTACGAATCGGTAAAAGCAAAATACCGGAGCGAAGTACTCTTTTTCCGTGTGGGGGATTTTTATGAAATGTTCAATGAAGATGCGGTAGAAGTATCGCGTCTTCTTAATTTAACGCTTACACACCGCGCCGATAATCCAATGTGCGGTATTCCGTATCATGCTTCAAAAATCTATATTGCGCGCCTTCTCCGGCTTGGTAAAAAAGTGGTCATCTGCGAGCAGGTTGGTGAAATTGCTCACGGAAAGGGACTTACAGAACGGAAAGTCGTCGAGATTATCACTCCGGGAACGGCAGTCGAATCGGAATATCTTGAGGGAAGCATAAACAATTATCTGGCGGCCCTTTCCGTCGTGCACGGTAAGGCTGCATTTGCATTTATAGACGTAACGACGTCCTCGTTCAGCGCAACTTCGTGGCCTGCATCCTCAATGGCCGAAAATTTTCCGAAAGAACTCGGGCGCTGTTCGCCACGGGAAATGCTTCTTCCCCAGTCTCTGAAATCAAACGATATTGTCCAGCAGTCTCTTTCTGCCGTGCCGGATTTATCAGTTTCGTATTATCCTGACTGGGATTTTTCTGCCGGAGTTTCATACAAAAGGCTGACCACGCAGTTTAAGACAGCAAACCTTCAGCCGTTCGGACTTACGGAAGAATCTCCCGAAGTAGTACCAGCCGGTTTTCTGCTCGACTATCTCGAAAAAACGACAAATACGGAAGTCCCTCATGTAAGCGGTATAAAAATATACCGGGACAGTCAGTTTCTCATCATAGATGATTCATCCCGGCGCAATCTTGAAGTCGTGGCGAACCTGCGCGACGGCAGCTCTCAGTACAGTCTGTTTGAGTGCGTGAATTATACAAAGACTGCCATGGGAAACCGCATGATCCGCTCATGGCTGTTATATCCGCTGACGGACAGTAAAAAAATCCAGGCACGGCAGGATCATATAGCCCTGTTTGTGGAAAACAGAAAGCTGCTTGACAGTATCCGCAGCCAGCTCGAACCCGTGCTCGATATAGAACGGCTTGCAGGCCGTATTGCAATGGACAGGGCTCATCCGAAAGACATGCAGGCGCTCCGGGCAAGTCTTGAAAGCTATCTTGAAGTGCGCAGAAGTCTTGAGCAGTATGATTTTTCGGCAATTTCACCGGAACCTGCGGAAAAAATAATCGGCATCATAAAGAACGCTATTCTTGACGATCCGTCCACCAATATCACCGAAGGCAGAATCATAAAAGAAGGCTGGTCTAAAGAACTTGATCACTGGCGTGAAATACACAACAATTTCGGAAAAATTCTTACCGACTATGAGACCGAAGAAAAAGAGAAGACCGGCATCAGTACGCTTAAAATAAAGTATACGAATGCATCAGGATATTTTATCGAGATAAGCAAGGGCAAGCTTTCCTCTGTTCCGTCTCATTTTATTATGAGGCGTGCACTCGTAAACGGCGACAGGTATACAACGGAAAGGCTACAGGAACTGGAACACGAACTGAATGAAGCCGGTACGAAAATTCTTGAACTTGAGCGGGACTTGTATGTGGAAATCCGCAGCCAGATGCACGGATATGTGCCTTATCTTATGCAGGCTGCCGGTGAACTTGCGTATACCGATTCATCTGCATCCCTTGCGGAAGCTGCAGTTATGCACAACTGGGTGCGGCCTGCAATTGACGATGGAACTGAGTTTGAAGTGAAGGGGGGGCGTCATCCTGTCGTAGAACTTCATATGCCCACAGGTGAATTCGTTCCGAACGACCTCAATATAAGCGGGGGCGGAGATAAAAATTCGTTCGCCCTCATTACAGGCCCCAATATGGCAGGTAAATCTACTTTTCTCAGACAGAACGCGCTCATCGCGCTGCTTGCACAGACAGGTTCCTTCGTTCCTGCATCTTCTGCAAAACTCGGTGTCGTCGACAGGATATTCTGCCGGGTCGGCGCGAGCGACAATCTTGCCCGCGGAGAGTCGACATTCCTTGTTGAAATGATGGAAACGGCGAACATCCTCCGTTCGGCAACCGAAAAATCACTTGTCATAATGGATGAAGTAGGCCGCGGAACCTCGACGGAAGACGGTCTTGCAATTGCGTGGGCCGTATCCGAATATCTGCTTGATGCAGTAAAATGCAAGACGCTCTTTGCGACGCATTACCACGAGCTTACCCGTATGGAGCATAAATCGCTCAAAATGCTGTGTATGGACGTGTCCGATGAGAATGGCACTGTCGTATTCCTGCGCAAAGTAAAAGAAGGCGCGTCGGAAAATTCGTACGGCATTCACGTGGCCCGGCTTGCAGGCATTCCGCAGCAGGTAATAGACCGCGCAAACGTCATTCTTTCGCATATTCAGTCGGTAGCCGGGGACAGGCCCGTACTTGAGCCTGTCCCCGCACCGCAGCCCCTGAATGAACCGCGCATGCCCGGATTGTTCAGCGACGAAGAAATAGTGCTCGACGAAATTCTGTCATCCGATCCCGACAATATGACGCCTCTTTCCGCCCTTCAGTCCATTTCCCGCTGGAAAAAGGCTCTGTCAGGGCGCTCCTGATTTCTGAAAAGAAATAAAACATTGCTTTGCATTTGTAAAAAAAATGCTCCCGCAGAAAACAATCCGCTTAAGCTCCAACTTCGCTCCGCTCAGGGTCGCACGCGGGCTTGTTTTCTGCTCCGCATTTTTTTTACACACGATAGGCAGAATATTTCTTTTTACAAATGATATGAAATAATAAACGGCCTTTTTTGGGATGAATGTGCGGGAAAAGATTATGTACGGGCGATATAGAGTGTGTGAAATATTTTTTATTCGCATGCGGACAGAAAATTCTTCAGTTTGCACGCGGGATACTTGTCTTTCTGGCCGGGGGCAGCGAATGTGTTGTCTGCGGAGCCGGATGCGGAGCCGTTCCCGTATGCAGGGCATGCGGACAATCATATTTTGCACCATCTCTCATAGGGGAAGAACGGTGCGCTGTATGCGGTAAAGTGCTCGTTTCCGGGCACGGCATGTGTATGCAGTGCCGTGCGGACAAACTTTTGAAGCATACGGATATCGTTCTTCCTCTTTATTCATACAGGATGTGGAACAGTGTGCTGCTTTTTCGCTGGAAGATAGAGGGTGAACGTACGTTGTCTCCCTTTTTTGCCGCCGGAATCGCGTCAGCTCTTGCCGTTCTGCCTCATCCTTTTACTGTAGTACCCGTTCCGCCCCGTCCCGGTAAGATACGTACAAACGGATGGGATCAGATTGACGAACTGTGTATATTCCTTAAATACCGCTACGGATATCAGGTTTGTTTCCTGCTGGAACGCGGTACGAAAAAGGAACAGAAAACACTTGACAGGAAAGAACGGCTTGCAACTATAGGAAAAGCTTACACGCTTAAAGAAGGGAAATACCTTAAAAGGGCACTGAGAGTGACAAACGGTAGTATGCCTGAAAATGTCTGCCTTATCGACGATGTGATGACTACCGGTGCGACTATTGAAAGCTGTGCTGCGGTGCTTAAATCTGCAGGAGTAAAAAAAGTATATGTGGTAACTTTATTTACAGTCGATTAGGGAACGGCAGGGTTTCTTATCCTTGCAAAACGTTTGAATAAGGTGTATTCTTGTGATATTAGGGTTATACTATAATAATAGAATAGTTTTGTAGAGGATACAATATATGGCTTCAGAAGATTCACAGTTTCAACTTGTCACATTTCAGCTCGGCGATGAGTTATACGGCGTCGACATCATGGATGTGAAAGAAATCGTCAAAATACAGGATGTACGGCCTATTCCCAATGCACCATATTATGTCGAAGGAATTATAAATCTCCGGGGAGAAATAGTTCCCATTATCGATCTGCATAAGCGGTTTAGATTGAAGATTCTTGAAAAATCAAGCGACATTGACGATTTTGAAGGCGGTTTTATTATCCTTAATATCGAGAGTAATAAGATCGGAATTATTATTGACCGCGTAGCCCGTGTCGTTCCTGTAAAACTGAGCGAAGTAAAAGAGCCGCCTCAGATGCTGAGCGGCATCGGAACTGAGTATATACAGGGTGTTATCCGTTCGGAGAGCGGATATCTTATCATGCTCAATATACGGAAATTGTTTAATCCAAAAGAGCTTCAAAAAATTATCGATATTCAATAGGCAGCAATGATCCGCACTTACAGTACAACAATCAGACGCCGTGAAATGGATGCCGTGCTGACCTGCATGGTTGATGAAAAAATCGGACCGGGTGATCTTAATACGCGTCTTATTCAGACAGCAAAGGAATTCTTAAAATGCGATGGAGCGGTGGCACTCAGAAGCCCGGCCATCGCGTTAAAATACGCATTAAAGGCGCTTGATGCAGAAGCGGGGTGTTCCGTTATGATTTCGGCACTTGCTCCTGCCTGGCAGATTCTTGCACTGGAAGATTCAGGTTATACGGCACTCGTCCTTGATGTGGATGAGGCAACCGGTGTCGTGTCTCCGGATATAGTGTCCGAAGGAATAAAAAACGGCGGGCGTATACTGCTTCTTCACGAAACGCAGGGAATACTTCCCGATATGAATGCAATCGTATCTCTTGGAATTCCTGTTATTGAAGATATTTCACAGAGTGTGGGAGCAATTATTCCTTCTGTCGATGAAAACGGCAATCCGGCTGCAGGAAAGCAGGCAGGCTCCTTCGGGGTGTTTGCAATACTGGGGCTTGAAGAACATGATGCGGTTACAGCAGGCGGCGGCGCAGTTCTTATTGCCCCCGGCAGGAGGGAATGGATCCCTCTGAAAAAGTTTACCGATGCAGCTCCTCTTACCGATTTACTTCCTGATCTGAACAGCGCGCTTGCATGGGTTGAGCTGCGTGAATTTCCGAAAAACGAAGCTGTGCGCAGGGAGCTGTTTGCACTGTTCCAGCGCGCCTGTATGTCCGGCCGGCACAAACTGTTTATCCGTGATACGGACGGTTCGTCGACAATGAGCACATTTCCTCTTGTGCTTACAAGTTCATACAAGGACGTAAAACAGTATACGGACCGCAAAGACATAGAGATTTGTCCTGCCTATGGAAATTCTGTCATAACGCTCCGCGACGAACAGCTTTCCTCTTCATGTATACATGCAAAATCGCTGAGCCTCAGATGCGTACTTTTTCCGCTGTATCCGCGTCTTACACATTCAGAGACTGCTAAAATTATAAAAGTTCTTGGAACACTGCCATGACGAGAGGTGCTGATGAAAAAATGTCTGATCGTCATCAATACACATAAACAGGAATCGAAAACTCTTGGAAATGAAATTTCGAACTATCTCGGAGAGAGGGGCATTGAATCCTCTTTTTATCGTTTCGACGGATTCAGCACTGAAAATCCTTTTACCGGCTGTGACTTTGCCGTAACACTGGGCGGTGACGGGACCGTGCTTTTTGCGGCACGCGGCTGTGCTTCCCTCGGCATTCCTGTTTTTCCTGTAAATCTGGGAGAATTCGGTTTTATAGCGAGCATCCAGAAGTCAGAATGGGAAGCGAATCTTGCTCAGTTTCTGGCAGGAAAAGCTTATATTGACAAGCGCAATATGGTTCAGGCGGCTCTTGTGCGCGGGAAGTCAAGTGAGTTTTCTGCAGTCGCATTAAACGATATAGTAATCAGTGCAAAGACTGCAGCACGGACTATTTCACTCGATATTTCATATAACTGTGCCCCGCTCGGAATTTTCAAGGCTGACGGTATTATTATCAGTACTGCAACGGGTTCTACTGCATATTCGGCATCTGCCGGAGGCCCCATAATTGATCCCGAACTTGACGCGCTTGTGCTCACCCCCATTAATGCGTTTTCACTTTCGAGCAGGCCGCTCGTGCTCAGCCCGAATGGCGAAATAGGGATTACAGTACTGCCGTCACGGGTACAGGATGTGATTATTACTGTTGACGGCCAGGAGTCTGTAAATCTGCAGATAGGCGATTGTATTAAAATTAGAAAAACAGCGGATAAAGTGAAGCTTGTCGGATGCACGACTGAAAAATTTTATGACGCACTCCGTTCAAAGCTCAACTGGTCGGGAGGCCCTCATGCTGGAAGACCTGACAATTAAGGATTTTGCACTTATTGATGCAGCATCTATAGAATTCTCGAACGGATTTACGGTCCTTTCCGGCGAAACAGGTGCCGGAAAATCAATCCTTATAGGCGCATTGTCTTTTCTGCTCGGAGGCAAAGCTGAAGCCCAGATGATACGCACGGGTGCACATGAGGCGTCTGTGGCCGGTACTTTTCTGCTTGGACAGCGTGTTCCGCCTGCCCGGAGCAGGGCTGTCCCTTCCGGCGATGACACTGATGAAGAGGCTCAGTCTGCACAGGAATGGCTTGAGCTCCACGGAATAGAGCCGGAGAACGGCAGGGTGCTCCTCCGCCGTACGCTGCGCGACAGCGGCAAATCGGCAGCATGGATAGGCGGCACGCCTGTGACGCGCGCGGATCTTGCGTCATTTTCTGCTTTTCTTGTCGATATTCACGGGCAGCACGAACATCAGTCGCTTATGAGAGTGCCCGAACACCGCAAGTTTCTCGATGCACGGGCGGGCATTACTGACGAAGTGAATCAGTTTACGGCGCTTTATGCGATGCTTGTAGAAAAGCGCAGGCTGCTTGACCAGATGAATTCGTCGAACGAGGACAGGGCGCGCCGTATTGAGATGTATTCATTTGCTGTCAAGGAAATAGAAGACGCCAAGCTGAAAAGCGACGAAGATGTACAGCTGGAAGACGAGGAAGGCAGGCTGTCATCATATGAAAAGCTGTATGCCGACATTGAGTCTATTACCGGCATCCTTTCTGATAACGAAGGTTCAATCGTAGCGCAGCTTAAGCAGCTCCGGCGGGACTGCGCGCATGCATCTGAAATGGACAAGGCTTTGGCACCGCTTGAGTCGCGCGTTGATTCTTCATTTTACGAATTGTCCGATATTGCAGAAGAATTTTCTGCATATAAAAATAAGCTGGTCTTTGATCCTGAACGCCTGGTTCAGGTTCAGGACCGCCTTTCGCTCATCTACAATCTCAAAAAGAAATATGCATCGTCGCCGAATGCGCCGCTTGCGGAAGTATTCCGGTATGCGGAAGAGGCGAAAGAAAACCTTGACCGGCTCGGTGCGGGCGATACTGATAAAGCCGGGCTCGAGAAAAAGGTTGCAGAACTTGAAAAACAGGTTTATACCGCCGCAAAAAGTCTGTCGGAAAAACGCAGGGCAGCCGGCAGCAGAATGTCGGAAGAAGTGGAAGCCGTCCTTTCAAAACTCGGCATGCCCGGGACAAAATTTTCGGTGAGTGTTGCTGACAAGCCGGGCTCAAAAGTTGAACAGAAGTGCGGACCGTACGGTATGGACAACGTTGAATTCCTTATATCCGCAAACCCCGGTTCTCCGCAGCTTCCGCTTGCACAGATTGCGTCCGGCGGTGAACTTTCCCGCGTCATGCTTGCATTAAAGACTATTTTTGCGGGAACCGATCCGGTGCAGACGCTCGTGTTCGATGAAATCGATACGGGAATCGGCGGTGAGGTGGCTGTTGCGGTCGGCAGTCATATGAAGAACCTTGCAGCTGATAAACAAATATTATGCATTACACATCTGGCAAGTATAGCAGTTTATGCCGATAATCAGATAAAGATAGAGAAGGGTGTATCCGACGGGAAGACTTCTTCAAATTGTCATCCTGTAAAAGGTGAAGAACGTGTCCGTGAAATATCCCGTATGCTTTCCGGGGAAGAATCTGAAGAATCACTGGAACATGCCCGTTCTATGCTGCAGAAATTCAGCGGAGGTATCTGATGGCAAAAATTTCGGAAGAAACACGGGAACAGCTCGGACTGGCGGTAGTCCCGTATCATAAACAGATAGACGGACTTCTTGCAAAAGAAAAAACGATGCTTACGTTAATGCAGGGAGATAATTCCGGACAGGCGTATAAAAAACTGCAGCTTGCAGAAGACATGATTTTTATTTCCTCGCTGTATATGGCGGAAAACAGTCTCTCGCTTAAAATTCTTGAAGTGAAAAACAATGACGCACTGAACGAATCGAGAAAGACTCTTTACAAGTCTATTATCTATCTGGAAGAAGTAGTTACCAATTTTATAGATGTGTCGTATGCGGATCTTTCCGACAAATGGGAAACGATTGCAAATATCCCTGTATCAAAGCGGTATCAGCTTGTACGGAAGTTAGGCCTTTCCATCCGGCTCCTTAAAGATGCTTTCGGTGAAAACAGTAAATGGAAATGGTCGTTTGTGGAACTTGAAGGACGTTTTGCCACTGTTGCGAAGAATTTTATCGACATGAGGAAGGGGGCAAAGGATTATTTTGATCCCCGTTCGCTTGATTATGAAGTTACCGTGCTGTATGTCCGGATGCTGCAGAAACTGCTGGAACAGTCTGCAAACGGTTACCGGGATAGATATGAGCTTTCGACGCGACGCATAGACGATATGCGCAACGGCATAAAATTCCTGCTTGCGCGCCATAAACTCTGCCTTGCAATCGGCGATAAGACGAACGCTGAGGAAATAAAGAAAAAAGCTGTCGTCTGGAAGGAGAAAATGGATGCCGATCAGAAGTCGGGTTCCAGCACGTGATATGATAAATAAAAAATTTGTACTTCGTATTTTTGAGGGGTTTTCAATACAGCGGTGGAACGATCTGATTCGTCCGTTTGAACTTGTAGAAATGGATAAAGCCGGCGAAAAGATGGTCATCGCATATCTTATCGGGAAATTCGAAGAAAATAAGGGTGCGTCTGTAGACTGGGAATGGATGTCGTATGCGTCATTGTTCGATCTTCTCAAAAAGATTGCATTATGCGACATCAAGGCTCCTGTCCAGCAGCTCCTGAAAAAAGAATATACGCAGGAATATCTTCGTCTCGATGAATGGGTGCTTAATCAGTATCGTCCGCTTATTGCAGATGATGATTTGTTTGCGCGGTTTACTATTTATATAGGACAGAAGGCCGGTACTATACCCATTCCCGAAAAATCTCAGGCAGCCGCAAGAATCCTTTCTGCTGCCCATAAATATTCTACGATGCGCGAACTGCAGATGCTTTCGGTCGTCAATGAACGTGAGCGGCTTGTTAAAATCGAAACAGAGCTGCAGGCGCAGATTCAGCCGTATCTTGATCTGGAAGGACTTCAGATGATGATTACCCGCCAGCGCACATTTGAGTTTCTGCTTAAGATAGAGCAGCTGCGGTTTCAGACGCGGTGGAATCAGACTCCCCGAGTGCCCAGGACAAGCGTTCTCGGACACAGTTATTTTGTCGCCGTAATGACGCTCCTTTTGGGACGGGAGACGGGAGTGGCTTTCTGCAGCCGGCGTTCTATAAATAACTTTTTCAGCGGTCTCTTTCATGATCTGCCGGAATCGGTAACGCGCGACATCATTTCTCCTGTAAAGCAGGCGACGGACGAACTTCCCAATATAGTGAAGCGTATTGAAGATGAAATTGTCGGCCGCGAACTTGTGCCGCTTATGGAGCCTTCCTTTACGGAAGAGCTTATGTATTACACGAACAACGAATTTGAGGACCGTATCAGGGGAAAAGACGGAAAGATACAGGAGATTTCGTGGTCGGAGCTTAATACAGAATATAACGAAAACGTGTACGAGCCGGTAGACGGAAAACTTGTACGCCTTTCCGATCATCTCGCTGCACTTCTTGAAGCAGACAGTTCCATTAAACACGGCATAACGTCGGAACATCTTGTGCGCGGACGGGAAAGCATGCTCCATCATTACAAACGGGGAGAGATGATAAACGGGATAGATGCGGCTTCGTTATTCAGGGAAATAGTGAGTTAAGGCTGTCTAAAAAGTGTATTTCTGCCGATAATTTAAAAGTATGAAAAGAACCGGAAAAAAAACATATAAAGTAATAAAATTTTTTGTAGCAGTTGTTCTTGCCTCCTTTTTCTGTCTGCCTGCCGTTGCGGACAGTTCGTATATTGTAAAGAAGGGCGACACGCTGTATTCAATAAGCCGCAGGTATCAGCTGACGGTAGGTGAACTGCGGACCGCAAACAATTTGTCAGAAAATGATATCCTGAAAACCGGTCAGAAACTTGTTATCCCGTCAGCCGATATTTCAAATGCAGCCGCCCTTTCCGCGACTCCCGACACGAATTCCAGTACCGCGGCGGCCGCTGCCGGTTCGACTAAATCTTATACAGTACAGAAAGGCGATACGCTATACGGTATTGCACGAAAATTCGGTATGAAACTTCCGGAACTTCTTTCTCTGAATAACATGGGAACTGATGTTGTCATAAAGACAGGACAGAAACTTATAGTCGGCGGAAACCAGCAGGGAGCGGCACCGCAGGTACCTGCTGATTCAGATACGGGATCGGCAAGTGTCCCCGTAACTGCGGGAGACTCTCAGCTTTTATGGCCGGTTGATAGTCCTGAAGTCGTATACGTGAAAGGAAAAGTTTCCGGCGTTGAACTTTCTGCAAAAAAGAACGAAGCGGTAAAATCAATCAGGTCGGGTACTGTTATGTATACAGGTATGTACCGCGGATACGGAAACGTTGTGTTTGTAGAATCAAAAACAGGTCTTATTTATGCATATTCATGGCTCGGTTCCGTAAGCGTAAAAAGGGGTGATTATGTCGTATGCGGCGATACAGTCGGTACGGCCGGAAAAGATCCTGATACCGGCAGGCCCCGTCTTACGTTCATGGTGTTTCAGAACGGAATGCCGATGGATCCCGTAAAAGCTCCCAGGGGATAGGCGTCTAAAAAGTACATCCATGTACTTTTTAGACGAGGCAGGAACTGATCCGGTTCGCAAGAGGCTCGCCGGAGTTCCTGCAACGCTGGGCCGCGCATCCTTGCGCGGTGCGTGAGTGATGTATTTACGCTTTTTACTTTAATAATATGCGGTTTATTTTTTCTGAACGGAATCGGTGTCCCTGATGCAGCGAAGAAAGATTTCGCTGCATACGCGGGCGTCATCGCATGCACGGTGGGCGTCTTTTACTTCTATGTTCATTGCATGCGCAAGATACTGCAGGCTGTGGTGAGCGGCTGACGGATATGCCCAGCGGCTCAGGTTCAGTGTGTCTATCGCTTTGTTTGCCATCGGCGGCAGGCGGCACCGTTCAAGCTCTTTATTGATAAACAGCAGGTCGAACGGGGCGTTGTGCGCGACGAGAATGGACGAACCTATGAAAGTCATAAAATCGGGAAAGACTGATTTTATGACGGGGGAAGACGCTACCATTTCATCTGTTATATGATTGATATTTGAGGAACTTGCCGGAATCGGGCATTCTGGATTGATGAGCGTGTCGAACACGTCAAGAACGCCGGAGCTGTCGAATTTTACAGCCCCTATTTCTATAATGCGGCCGGTTTCGGGAGAAAGTCCTGTTGTCTCAGTATCGACTGCAGTAAAGACTGCTCCGCTGTTAATAAGACGGAGCAGTCTCCTGTAATCGTGCAGCAGCTTATTTGGAAGCTGCATCGAGAGTTGCTTTTATCTCGGAAGAGATGGCATCGCAGAGGGCGGCCGCTTCCTTTCTTGCTTCAGAGAGACCTGCATCGCTGTGTCCGCTTACCGGAACTGAGCTGTTTATGTAGAACTTGATTTTCGGTTCTGTTCCCGACGGCCTGGCACTAACGATAGTTCCGCCTTCAAGGAAGAACTGGAGTACATTGCTCTTCGGCATGTCGTACGGCTGTACTGATTTCGGATCTGCGGGATCGAATGTAACGCTGCGCTCGACGTCGCGGATTGTCGTGACGCGTTTACCGCCGAGAGTCTTCAGCCCTTCGCTGCGGAGTTTTGTCATGATTCCTGCCATTGTCGTACCGCCTGTCGGTCCGGGGAAATACTGTGATATTGAGCGGTCTTCAAAATAACCGTATTCTTTATACATATCGTCAAGGTGTTCAAGCAGACTTCTTCCTTTGCTTCTCCAGTAGAGTGTCATTTCCGCACACATCGCTGCAGCTGAGACACCGTCCTTATCGAATACTTCTTTTTCCACTTTGTAACCGTAACTCTCTTCAAGCCCGAATACATAGCTGCCTGAATGGTCTGCTTCCATTTTTGCTTCAGCTGCGGCAATCCATTTAAATCCTGTAAGGCATTCAACGATTTTTACGCCGTACTTACTGCAGATTACATCTCCGAACGGAGACGTTACAATTGAGCGTACGACAGCCGGATTTACGGGCATTGTGCCGAGTTCCGTGCGGGAGAGGAGGATGTATTCCATGAGGAGGGCACCCATCTGGTTGCCGCTCAGGAGGACGAACTTACCGTTTTCATCGGGGAATGCGGTACCGAATCTGTCTGCGTCGGGATCGGTTGCCATAACGCAGTCGGCTTTTTCCTTTTCGCCCAGTTCCACCGCCATTTTAAGGGCTGGAGCTTCTTCCGGATTCGGCTTTTCGACTGTGGGGAATGCACCGTCCGGGATACGCTGTTCGGGAACGGTGATGACTTTAAGCCCGAGGTCGCCGAGAACTTTTTCGACGTGCATGGCACCTGTTCCGTGAAGGGGGGTGTACACTATTTTCACGTCTTTTGCATGGTCCCGTATAAGTGCCGGGCGGAAAAGCTGTCTTTTGCACATGTCCCAGAACGGTTCATCCATTTCCTTGTCTATAAGGACAAGTTTTCCGGCCTTTATGGCGGCATCCTTTGATTGTTCTTTAATTGTTGTTACGGCGTTTACTTCATTTATGATTCCGGCGTCGTGGGGTTCTATAACCTGTGCGCCGTCGTCCCAGTATGCTTTGTATCCGTTGTACATACGCGGATTGTGCGAAGCTGTGACGACAACACCTGTTTCAGCGTGAAGGCTGCGGATTGCGAATGAAAGTTCCGGCGTCGGCCGTACACCGGTGAACAGATATGCTTTTATACCGTTTGCAGCAAGAATGCATGCTGTCGCTTCCGCAAATACGTCCGAATTTTTGCGGCTGTCGTACGCGATGACTGCGCTGAGCGTGCCGGCTTTTGCCTTGCCGGGAAAGGCCTTGATGACGTAATTTGCAAGTCCCTGCGTCGCCCTGTTGATTTCGAGTGTATTCATGCGGTTCGTACCGCCGCCCATAACACCGCGCAGGCCGCCTGTGCCGAACTCAAGCGTCTGATAAAACCTGTCTTCCAGTTCCTTCATGTCATCTTTTTCGATAAGTTCTTCAACTTCTTTGCGGAAGCGTTCATCTTTTTCTTCTGCAACATACGCTTTTGCGCGCTTCAGAATTTCTTCTTTATCCATGCGTATACTCCTGCTACTTTAAATATATTATTTATCAGCTTCTGCCAATAATTCTGTTTCCCATTTGAGCAGTTCGCTTTCTTCTCCGGGATTATTTCCCTTCACGTCACACATGATGCGGAAGACGGGTTCTGTTCCCGATCCTCTCATCCAGATGAACGCGCACGGCTTTTTGTCATTACCGGAAAACAGAATTTTAAGTCCGCCGCTGCCGCTTTTTGAATAATCGTCAGCGCTGCGAGTCTCTTTTGTCCCGTTCGTGAGGACTGCTTCGTAAGAAACTATACCATATTTTTCAGAAAGTGTCTCTTGTTTTGATTTCCATTCATTCTCGAACAGTTTCTGGAATCTGCCCTTGAGCGCAGCATGATCAGGTTCTGCAATGTGGAGTACGGCGCGCGGTTCGGAGACACCTGTCGTCGTGTATACGGGCAGAGTGCCGATTATGTCGCTGAGCGTAAAGTTTTCTTTATATCCGCAGCCCGCTTTTGTGCACCAGTTCCTGTACAGACCGTCGATGCTCATAAGCTTGATGATTGCGAATACCGTACTCAGCGGATCCCGTACCGCAGAGGGGCTTGTAATATTTCCGCCGTTGCTTCCTTCGCCGCAGATGCGTACCGTATAGCCGTTTTTCCGTGCCTCTTCTGCTGTGTTTACAACGTTCGCTTCTCCCACTTCCGCGCGGAATACTTTCGCGTTGAACGCGGCTGCAATTTCATCGATGCGCATGGAAGTCGGGCCGTTCACGGCGACGGCAGGTTTGTACTCTTTTTTGCTGCCGTAGAGCATGTCTGCATATGAAAGTTCTGCGAGTACCGCAAGGGAAAATACTTCCTGTGCTTTGAGAATTTCCGCTTTCTGCTTTTTTTCGTTCCAGTAGACAATGTTGCCGCGGTCTCCGTCGCAGTCGGGCATGTACCCGAGCACGGCGTCCGTGTGACCTTCCGCCTGGAGCCGCTCCATTTCTTTTGCACACCATACAAGGTTTTCCGCTTCAGGTATGATTTCGTGCACAATGCTGCCAGCTTTGTCGTTTATGGCATAAAAGGAGATGCCCGTTTCCCTGAAAAATTCTTTATCAATTGAAACTGTTCTTGCCGAACCGTTCATATCGCACACAACGCCTGTGTGATTTTTTTCGGATGCCCTGCGTATTTGTACAAAGACATCGTCCTGCTTTTCCGCATCGGGAAATGACGTGATTACTTCGCGGATGAACGTTTTATATGAAAGAACCGCATCTTTTTTGCAGCCCGGCGATTCTGCGTAAATCCAGTTGATGTCGGACGAACTGCATGAATCGAGCAGTTCATATGCTTTTTGTACGGCCTCCGGATCGGACACTTTTTCCGTAAACAGTTTGACGAGCTTTGCATTTTCCGCAGCGTTGAGAACACCGCCGTCATGTAAGCCGAACTTGATTCCGTTATGCCCGACAGGATTGTGGCTTGCAGAAATATACATAAATCCGTCCAGTTTTCTGGCGTATGCCATGATTTCCGGTGCGGCGGTAATACCTGTGTAGCGTACAATTGCTTTTTCCGCAAGCAGCGTGCGTACAACGGCTGATGAAACGGCAGGACCGGTAGGACGTGCATCCATGCCGCATGCAATGACCGGTGAATCCTGCTTTGTCGTTTCGCGTACGTAACCGGCAAACACTTCTGCTGCAATAACCGCCAGTACCGTATTTTCCGGCCCGATTTCCGGTGTGCTGTCCTGCCCGTCACCGGATTCTGCGAATATCCTGCGCCAGCCCGACGCAGATAAAATCATGTTGTGTTCCATACAATTCACTATATCACGGATTCCGGTAAATATAAAGAAGCTGATTTATCCGTGCGGACGTACGGCGCAAGTAGTGATATTCCCATGAAGGGTATTTTTCAGTATAGTACAACTGTGAATTTTACTGAAGAAAAAATGCCGGGAGCAGGCGATACCGTTATAGTCGGAATGTCCGGAGGCGTGGATTCAACGCTTACAGCTCTGCTTCTGAAGGAAAAAGGATGCCGTGTCATCGGCGTTACGATGTCGCTGTGGAAAGGTGATTTACCTGATCTGCCGGACGGACAGAAGCTGCACTCGTCCTGTTACGGTCCTGACGAAACAGAAGATATTGCCGAATGCCAGTCATTCTGCAGCGCTCAGGATATTGAATATCACGTCATCGACGTAAAAGATCAGTATCAGAAACAGGTGCTCGACTATTTTAAGTCGGAATACCGTGCGGGCCGTACGCCGAATCCATGCATACGATGCAACAGCTTTGTTAAATTCGGCGCACTTCTGGAAGGCGTCCTGAAACAGGGGATTGCCTATGACTATTTCTGTACCGGCCACTATGCAAAAATTGTACGTCCCGCCGAAGGATTGTGGCATACAGCCGCCCGTCCTGCAATGATTGCCGGTGCACTGGACCGTTCAAAAGACCAGACATATTTTCTGTACCGAATTCCGTCCGGGACGCTTGAAAAAGTCAGGTTTCCGCTTGCCGGCATTGAAAAGAAGGATGTATTCCGTATGGCTCACGAGGCACGCTTAAAAGCCGCTGAACGGCCGGAAAGCCAGGATTTCATCCCCCCCGAATATTTTGATGCGCTTTTTTCAGACAAAGAATCAGTTCCCGGCGATATTATAGACTTGGACGGGCACGTACTCGGGAGGCACCGCGGTATTGAACATTATACCGTAGGGCAGCGGAGGGGGCTTGGAGTTGCCGCAAACCGCCCGCTGTACGTACATTCAATTGATGCGCAGAATAATCTCGTCGTTCTTTCAGATAACGACGAACTTAATTCTCCCTCTCTTATTGCAGACGATTTTGTATGGCCGGGAAATATCGTACCTGATGAACCGTTTGACGCCCTGGTAAAAATCCGCCTTGCTTCCCGCCCTGTAAAAGCAAGGGTGGAACCATATGTTCCGGGAGAGAATGAAAGCTTCAACGGGCAGCCGTATAAAATAACATTTGAAGAAAGCCAGCGTGCTGTCGCTCCGGGACAGTCTGCAGTGTTGTACAGGGATGGGGTGATTGCAGGAGGCGGCATAATAAGCAGCGTGTCTGCATAGAAACTGGCTTGTACAGCAGTGTGTATTTTCTAAAAACCTATTGACATAGTAGGTAATGAAGCGATACGATACGCTCATATCGATATTGAGGCGGACAGACTCCGCCTGAATTTTAGTAGGAGGAGAAAATGAAACAGGTATTAAAAAAGATTGCAGGAGCAGCGCTCATTGCAGTTGTCGTCTCCGGCGGAGCTTTTGCGAAATCGTCGAAAGCGAAAAAAAATGTGCTTACTGTCGGTGCGACACCGGAACCGCATGCGGAAATTCTCAATCTGATTGCAGACGATCTTGCAAAGCAGGGAATTACGCTCAAAGTCGTCGAGTTTACTGATTATGTAACGCCGAACGAAGCCGTTGAATCAGGTGAAATTGATGCAAATTATTTTCAGCACAAACCGTACATGGATTCTTTCAATAAAGAAAAGGGATACCATCTTGTGAGTGTAGCAGGTGTGCACGTCGAGCCGCTCGCCCTTTATTCGCATAAAGTAAAAAAGGCCGGTGATATTGCCGACGGAGCGACGATTGCCGTTCCGAACGATCCGACAAACGAAGGCCGTGCACTTCTGCTGCTTCAATCTGCAGGTTTCATAAAGGTCGATCCGAAAGCAGGGCTTACTGCCGTTCCGTCCGATATAACGGAAAATAAAAAGAACTGGAAATTCAAAGAAATAGAAGCTGCTTCACTGCCGCGTGTCCTTGACGATGTTGATGCAGCCGTTATCAACGGCAACTATGCGCTTCCGGCAGGACTTACTGCTTCAAAAGACGGACTTGTCGTAGAGGGTAAGGATTCCCCGTATGTGAACATTCTTACCGTAAAAGACGGTATGCAGAATGATCCCCGCATTCAGGCTCTTGCAAAAGCGCTTACAAGCCAGAAAGTGAAGGATTACATCCAGAAGAAGTATCCGAACGGCGAAGTCGTAGCAGCGTTCTGATCTTCCTTTTATAAAATAAAAAAACTCCGGTTTTCACACCGGAGTTTTTTTATGGGTACGATGAGAGCCGCCGTTTCCAAAACGCGTCTGACTTTTGAAAACGAACCATATATTAATAAATCGTGAGAGAATATGCAGATGTCGTTTCCTTTCCGAGAATATCGGTAAGTGTCATACCGAGCGTATTTTTCCCGGGAGTGAGCGTCACTTCACCTAACAGCTGCAGCCGTTCATCGGGATAGAGTACTTCCCTGGGATAATTTTTCCGGCCTGCTGCGCAGACTGTCATTCCATCCTGAATAAGCTGATCGTATGTTATATCGTCTATAATGACACCGTTTATCGTTATGCGTGTCCTGTAGGGGATGGCAACAGCCTGTCTCTGCCTGTAGACGCGGTAGAGCCCTGACGGAAGCGTACGCTGGATAAGCAGATCACTGCGTGTGCCTGTTTTGCTTACGAGCGTAATGCCTGAAAGTGTAAGCGGAAGTTCCTCTCCAATCCGCGGCATAAGGACGCGGGGATTGACAGCCGTGTTGTTTTTTGTATCAATGACCTGAAATTCAAGGCTGCTTCGCCCCTGCTGCCATCCTGAGTTTCCGCTGGAACCAAGCACTGTGCCTGCCTTAATCGTATCAGCTGTGTATACTGTGTTCGAGAGCATTTCACCGTCGATGTTGCCGTATACGGTGAGCAGATTGCCGCTGCTGTGTGCAAGTATGACGGCATTTCCGAGCGCCGAAGGGAAGAAACTGGAATCATCATCATATTCGTTGATGACCGCGATGACTTTGCCGCTGTCTGCCGCCCGTACATCGGACGTGTTGGCAAAAATAAGAGACGTACTGATTGTCCCTCCCCGGAGCTGTCCGAAATAGGAGTAGAACGAATCGGACATGATTTCATCCTGCGGCCAGTTGAAAGCCGCGAGCGGAACGGATACAAGCAGCAGCAGCGGAATCAGATATTTTTTCATTGTATGCCTCATAATTATTTTTTTTCAAGCGTAATGCGGGATATTGTCGTATCACGCCCTACGAACAGATTATCTCCGTCTGTACGGATGAATGCTGCACGGGCATTGAAAGAGAACGAACCGCAGAGAGTATCGAATTTTTCGATTGCATATACGGTGTATGCCGCGCCGTCCTTTGTAAGGAGGAATACAAGATTGCCCGCTTCCTGCAGAGAGAGAGCCTGTCCCTTTATTGCAATGTGTGCATGTTTTTTTCCGGCTGCGTCTACGACTCCGAGGCCGTCTTTGAAATTGTACCAGATTGTTTTGTCGTCTCTGCTGAACTGTACAAGCCGCTGGTGCGGATCGTTCCCGCCGACGAATTCATGGAATAGTATTTTTGTCTGAGGCCCGTCCCTTTTTGCAAGTACGAATCTCTGCCGGTCCTGCCCTGATATTGTTGCAACTGAACGGCCGTCGGAAGAGAGAGCGGCGCCGAGAATGACAGGGTAATCGCTCCCGCCCGGTGCGAAGTCCTGTACGACTTTTCCGTCTGGTGAAAGTTCTTTGACAGTACCGTCTGCAAAACCTGCAACGCAGCCCGCCTTAGAAGAGTCGAACGCCGTAATGGGGACAGTTCCGCCGTACTGCCACCTTTTAGAACCGTCAGGATTGCATCTGACGAATGAAGATCCGCCGGGAAGAAATACGTAGATACGGTCTTCAACGAAGAAGGGAAAGCCGCTTTCCGTAATTGTTCCCGCGGTTGAACCTTCAGGTGTATAAAATTTGACAGAGGAATTGTCCGCTGTATATGAAGTAAAATAAAAGTTGGAAATTGAGGCCTTGAAGGGAAATGTTGTTACCGATGTAAGTTGTCCGTCTTTTGTAAAATATCCTATTGTCTGTCCGAGGTGAAAACTGAGCACGTCTTCACCGGGAGACGGAGTGGAAACAGCCTGTGTACTTGTATCAATTTTCCATGCAGGAACAAACTGATATTCAGTATTAAGCGGGCGTACTGCAAATGTGACATATATAATGCAGAACAGAATGCTCAGAAATACATAGAAAGCAATGTTTTTTTTTGTCTTCATATTGAAAAGTATGCTATAATAATGACTTGAGACTGTCAAGGAATAAAAATCTAAGGAGTAAAAAAATTTGAATATATCAGAAGAACAGATGAAAGACTTGTATGATTCGGCGTTCAATGCGTCAGATAAATCGTATTCACCGTATTCCCATTTTCCGGTCGGAGCCGCGCTTCTTATGTCGGACGGCACAGTCATTACCGGAGCAAATATAGAAAACCGTTCGTACGGTCTTACAAACTGTGCAGAACGCACTGCGGTGTTTACCGCAGCCGCTGCAGGCTGGAGATCGTTCTGTGCACTTGCAATTGCAACACCGAAGTCCGATTATCCTGTAGGACCGTGCGGAGCATGCCGTCAGGTCCTTACCGAATTTGCTCCGGCAGACGTGCCTGTCGTGTTCGGGCCGAAATGGGAAAATACAGTCAGGACAACGCTTGGTGAACTGTACCCGTATGACAGTCTTCATGAGCTTGCGACAGATAATGAAAAATGATGTCATATAATCGAAAATACTGTAAATATTGACAAAATATCGCAAACGATGCAGAATGACGTAATACTTGCATATTGAAAACGGGAGTTCACTTGGTTATGGAAGACAATATTCTCACTATTGAGGAAGTGGCAAATTATCTGCGTGTATCAGACCGCACTGTGTATGACTGGGCTCAAAAAGGCGAAATCCCAGCCGGAAAGATAGGAACAGTCTGGAGATTTAAAAAATCGGAAGTAGAAAAATGGGTTAATGAAAGGCTTTCTTCCGGATCACAAAATCAAACAGATGTTACTCCCGTGCAGGTAAAGAATATTCTTTCACCTGACCGCGTTATTTTCGTAAGCCAGTCGTCAAAGCATGACGCACTTGTCGAACTTGCTGATACTCTTTCGACAGCTCCGCAGGTAAAACATGCAGACGAACTTATTGCGGAAATACTCAAGCGCGAGGAACTTATGTCCACGGCAATCGGCCGCGGTATTGCGATTCCGCATGTGCGCCTTTCGTCGGTGACCGACCTTGTCATGGCTGTCGGCATATGCCGCACGCCTATTGCCGATTTCCAGACTATAGACGATGTTCCGGTGAATCTGCTGTTCATGATTGCAGCGGCATACAACCAGCATTCATATTATCTCAAGACGCTTTCATATTTCAGTGCAAAACTCAAGAAAAAGGAACTCCGCGACAGCCTTGCAGCAGCAAGTACAAAGCTGGATGCGTACAACCTCCTTCTTCAGGCATAACCCTGCCATATACAGCTGCTCTGCGTATCAGGGCATCTGTACCGGAATCCACTTGGATGTGTCTCCCATATCCTGCGCTATAAGTCCCATGTTCACATGGGCAGTCGTTTCGCCGAGCAGGAACGATGTGTCTCCTGCATTCATCCGTGCATTTTCCTTCTGTGATACCTCTTTGACGTCCGCTCCGAATACGGCGTGGCTGTATTCCTTTGAGACAAATAGCGCTGTCTTTGTATCCATGTTTTCAAGCAGCACGCACAGAAGCAGGCTCCTGCTGTCGCAGTCACAGCCCGAACCGGTGAGAGCCGCCGGCAGGGATGTAAAATCTGCGCTGTTTTTTTCACGGGCATAGGTGAATTCCTGCGTCCAGGTAAGCAGAATCTGAGCCATTCCTTCGTCAGAATGCAGAGGATTGAGCTTCTTTGCATCGGGGAGCAGAGCGCTGTTTATATCGAACGACGCTTTTTTCAACCGCCCGAAGCTGTCGCGGAAAAGCGCACGGTAATAACGCTGCCATGCGCTCTGCCATTTGTCGCTGCCTGCATACAGTGAAAGAACCGCATATTCGCAGCTTACGACAAAGTCTGCAGCTGCAATGTCGTCGCCGTCAATTTGTGTCTGTATGGTACGGCCGTTGATCGAAAGCGTTATGTCTTTTTTTCCTGCCGGAGGATAGGCGAACGCCGCGATAATACCCGGTTCAAAGAGGCTGCCGCGGTCGACAGCGAGCGAATTAAGGGTCGACATGATAAACCTTTCGTTATCCTTTTCTATCGTACTGTCGGCATAGCAAAGGAGTACAAGCTGCGCCCCTTTTTCAGGCAGTGTGACTCCTGCTGCCCAGCCGCTGTACTGTGTGGTACCGGGATGCATCGAGAATGTACCGAGCGCACAGTCTGTGCGGCGCCAGGTAAAAAGCGATTTTTCGCACGTTCCCGACGGAAGTTTTCCAATCGCACCGTCAACCGCATGGGCTGCCGAATCATACGTTCCTTTTTCATACAGCTTTACTGCAAGAAAGACATGTGTTTTATCATGTGAGAAAAGGTACGACATTCCGTCGTCTGTATGGTCTGCAATTTTGAATCCTTCGGGTAAATCAAGACTCCATCCGTATGTGTCGTCGGTGACCCGCTCCGCAACAGCAGGGAATAAAAAAAGCGACAGGGCTGCGGCTGCGATTATAAGAATGCGTTTTCCGGTTATTGCCATTTTAAAGTACCTCGTTTATAGTATTTCGGATGAAAAGCATTCCAGTTATATATGAAAATAATGAAATTCTTATAGTGAATAAACCGGCAGGTATTGCAGTCCAGGGAGGCGAAGGTATTTCCAATCCGCTCGATAAAGTTTTTTCAGAACAGACCGGATACAAAGTATACCTGGTACACAGACTCGATCAGGACACGGCGGGACTTATGGTTGTGGCAAAATCTCCCGCTGCCGCTGCAAAATGGACAAAACTCATCGCAGGACATGAAGTCCGCAAAGAATACGATGCCGTGTGCATTGGGAAGCCTGCAAAAAAAAGCGGGATTATTGCGGAAGAAATCGTGCAGCATAAAGATGAAAAAAAAGCAGTGACGCACTATATGGTAACAGGAGAGGGGAGTGTACCGTGCAGCGACGGTACTGTGCTCCCCGTGTCGCTTGTTCATCTTACGCTTGAAACGGGGCGCATGCACCAGATACGCATACATCTTGCAAAGCTCGGTTGTCCTATAGCGGGTGACGACCAGCACGGCAATTTCAGGCAGAACAAGCTGCTCAGAAAAGCGGCAGGAGTAAAACGCCTTATGCTTGCATCAGTATCTCTGAGTATCCCTGCCGCCGGCCGGGATACGGCGGATGCAGCAGGGCATGAAGTATTTACCGTACCGATGCCCGAACATATGCTGTCGTTCGTCAGTGCAAATATCAGACTTTAAACTGATCTATCTGAGTACCGATGAGCCCGATAGTCTGCTCGACATTTGCGGAAATGTCTGCAAGCGTCTGTCCCGTTTCGTCGATTTTCCGGGCACTGGAAAGCATTTCGTCCATACACGATTTTATGCCCATCGTGCTGTCCTGCAGTTTTTTTACTTCGTCCAGAATCTGCCTGTTTCCGATCGACATTTCGGATGATGCTGTATGAACTTCGGCCGTACTGTCGTTCATATCGTGCAGCGCGGCAGTGATCTGTTTTGAACCTTCTCTCTGTTCATCCATTGCATTCTTTATCTGGCGGACTATTTCGTCCGTGCTTTTAATGCCTGCGGATACGGTGCTGAATGCCGCTTCGGACTCTTTCGATGCTGCCACGACACTTGTAATCGACTCTCTGATGCGCTTAAGCTGGTTGCCGATTGTCTTTGACTGAACTGTCGACGTTTCCGATAGTTTGCGTATTTCGTCGGCAACGACGCTGAATCCCTTTCCTGCTTCACCGGCGTGCGCGGCTTCAATAGCTGCATTCATGGCGAGCAGGTTTGTCTGTCCCGCGATGCTCGCAATTGCCTGATTCGCTTCCTGAAGCATATCGGATTCGCTTTCTATCTGCTGGATGCGTTCGTGGACGTTTTCCTGTTTATTCAGCCCGTCAAGTGCGCGTTCTTCAAGAGCTGCAAACGACGCTGCCATTTTTTCGACAGACGAATTGACAGCTTCAATATTGCCGATCATCTCTTCAACTGATGCGGAAGCCTGCGTAACGCTTGCAGCCTGTGTCTCTATCATGCGTTCAAGGGACGAAATATTCGATGCGATTTCGTTTACCGCCCCCGATGTTGTCTGCACACCCGACGACTGTTCCGTGATGCGGCTGTTCGTTTCTGTTATGCTGTTTTTTATATCAGCAATGGCGGATGAAGAATCGGCTGTGCTTGCATGGAGGTTCTGTCCTGTCTTCTCAAGAACAAGCTTTGATTTTTTAAGTTCCGACACGATCGTCTGAAGTTTTTCCGTGAAATTATTAAAACCCGTTACGATGGAACCGATTTCGTTATTTACCGTTACGGTGATCCGTTTTGTGAGGTCCGCATTTCCCGACGCTATGCCGTTTATTGTCTTTTCTACAATCTGCAGCGGGTGAAGCAGATGATAGATGAGTATGCCGCTTGAGATGACGAGAATGGCTGCAATGATAACTGCCGCAATTATCATCATTATGGCAAGGTCGTTTCCTGTTTTGTATATCTGGCTTTCACCGATATTGAATCCCAGACTCCATGGCGTGTTTTCGACGGGAGTGTATGTAACGAAATCTTTTCCGCCTGAAAAGTTATACACCCAGCTGCTTCCCGTTTCGCCCCTGCACATTTTCTCTGCAACAGCAGCCAGCTCCTTGTGTTCCTCATCAAGGTCTGTAAGAAAATTTTTCTGCATCGAAAAACCGTTTACGGGATAGGATACGGCAAGACCCGTACCTGCAAGAAGCCACGCGTTTCCCGTTTCACCGAGCTGTATGTTCCCGACGATTTTCTGAATTGCGCTGAACGGGTAGACACCTGCAAATATGCCGAGCTTCTTTCCCCTTACAATGACAATCTGTGCAACATGAATAATAGCTTTGCCTGTGACGGGGTCTGTTTCCGGGTTATCCACGTATTCATATTTGCCGTCTTTCATGATTGCCTGAAAGAACGATTCTGAGCGCACGTCAGTCTTTGTGCCGTCGTCACGGTATCCTGTGCCGTCGGGCGTACAGAAGAGTACGGCATCCATATTCGGACTTTTTCTGTCAACCCTTCTGCACATCCACGAAATAATTTCGTCGACGTTCTGTGTCTGGACTACATCAGATTCAATGTATACCCGGACTTCCCGGAGGTACATGTTGATTCTGTTTGTAAGCATAAGTGAATACGACTGCGTAATCTGTTCGCAGTTCATGCCGTAACTTTTTCCTGTCGATGATTTCGACATACGGGAAGAGACAAATATCTGAATTCCGTCGAGCAGGACAAACAGCAGTACAATCGTTGATATAATAATATTTATAAGCTTTTTTTTCTGTGTATATGTATTTTGATTTTCGATAGTATTTTTCATGGTAACTCCCTGTAAAAGAACAAGTCCAGCCTGTTCCTGTTTTCTATTTATTTTGCTGAGCATTAAAATCGTCGATCTGCTTCTGGAGATCTGCAATGACCGTTTCGACTCCGGCCTTTTTTAAAGCAGCCCTGAAGTCTGCAACATATGATTCCGGATCGTCCATTTTGCCGTAACATATATGCGGCATATACAGTGCCCAGACATCTGCAATATTTGCAAGTTCCCTGCTGATGCCGCTGACATTCCAGACAATCTGACTGTACGGATAATCGATTTTTTTCTCGTTGTATATTTTTGAAAGTTCATCGAACTTGTCCCATGCTGTATGCGAGTCGCGGATTTCCAGCGCATCGTTGCGTCCCCACCAGTAGTTTGTGATAATCGTGTCTTTCTGGGAATTGAAACCTGCCGGCTTACTGCGGTAGCCGTTCTGCGTAATGACATACTGCCTGCCTTCAATACCGTAGTTGAAAAGATCGTAGCATTCTTTGTCGTTGCGGAGGAGATCATAAACCATGAGTGCGCGTTCAGGATATTTTGAAGCAGCTGAAACCGCCATCGCTCCGTGCGTAATTGTCATTGTCGTTATATTACCCGATTCTTCTCCGAACCAGAAAAATTCGCAGTCGGAACCGGGGTGACGTTCTTCCATCTCTGGCCGTACCTGTGTATACCATGTCTGAGTGTGGTGCTGCTCGACTGCCGTTTTCCCTTCGTAAAATTCCGTGCGGTTGTCGTTGTTTCCCGCAGTGCTCTGCAGGACGTTTTTAGGCCAGACACCCATCTTATCCCATTGCTTCATAAGCTTCGCATAATTTACAAGCTCGCTGCCCTCGTAGAATGGAGAATACAGTTTTGTTAAATTATTTCTGTGCACGCCGAACATGCTGAATGACGAAATTCCGTCAAGAACAATATAATCGCTTTTAGACTCGATATACCCGCTTCCCTGATAAGTACTTTCGGATGCATTACTGTCCCAAGGAATGATGCCCGGTTTTTCCGAACGAATATAGGAAAAATATTTTGTCAGGTCTTCCCAGCTGTGAACGCCGTTCAGGCCCGCTTCTTTTGCCCAGTCTCCCCGATACATAAAACCGTGGTTTATCCACTGCGCGTAATTGTCTTCAGGAATGAGATATACCATCCCGTTCATACTGCACATATTCCAGTGTTCTTTTGAAACTGTTTTCCATGTTTGAGGGGCATACTTTTCTATCATGTCGGGAGAAAGGGGCATGAAAGTTCCGAGCTTCACATTGGTCCATGCATCAAGCCAGTCGGAGGCTGTTCCGATTAAATCGACAGAGCCGTCCATTTCTGCAAGTTTTAAATCGTAATTAGTAAGATAGTCGTTCCAGGGAATGTAATAAATTTCGAGTTCAGCATTTACTTTTTTTGTCAGTATTGCATTCAGCTTCTGAAGCATTTCCTCCGTTGCGCTGTTCGTCGGTTTGTTTCCTGTCGTCATGTATGTAATAATGACATGATGCGACAGATTATCCCTTTGTTTCATTTCTTTTTTGCTGCATGACGTAAAGATGGTAAGCATTAAAACTGTCAGGATGGACACAAGATTCTTTTTTCTGTTCATTTTTAAGTCCTTTGATAATGATATATAAGTTAATTTTTTATATCATAATTTGTTATTACTATAACATATGGTTGTTGTTATTAAATTGTGCATGTAGTATATAACACCTTATAGAATAACACAAGCTGATTAAAAAAACTTTACCACTGTTGACATTTATAGATGATTCCTGTATGATGAGTTTGTACATTTTAATTATGCTTTAGAATGGACTCGTGACAAACGGGTCTTTTTTTTTATAACAGGTGGCAAGTGGATTATATTTCGTTTGACAGTATTCCGCATTATTCTGAATGCGCCCCTCTCGTTGAAGGTCTTGGATTTTATCTGGTTGAGTTGAAAATTATTCCGGCAAAAACCGTGACAAAAATTTCAGCAGTCATTACAGCAAAAAATCCGGAAAAAAATATAGGTGTTGAGGACTGCGCAAAAGTTCATCATGCGCTGCAGCCTCGTCTTGAAGCGTTGTTAAAAACAGAAGATACTGCTATGGAACTTACATCGCCGGGTATAGACCGCAATATAAAGAATGCGGCAGAATTCGCGTTTTTTATCGGCCGTATGGTGCGGGTATGGAGCAGAACTGTCAACGACTGGATCTGCGGAAAAATTATCAGTACAGACAAAGTGTCGTTAAGAATGGAAACGGAGAACGGCGAACAAACCGTGAACTATGCAGATGTAGCGAAAGCTAAGTTTGTACAAATATAGGGAGGTTTTCTATGTCAGAAATGGCAGAAGCAATCCGCCAGTTAATACAGGAAAAAGGGTATTCTGAGGATTCAGTAAGGACGATAATTGAGAACGCACTGAGGGCTGCGTATAAACGGACATACGGTACTGCAGACAATGCAATTGTTAAATTTAACGAAGACATGTCGGATGTTTCTATTTATTCACGTAAAACTGTTGTTGACGGGGTGTATGACCCTGTTACGGAAATAGAGCTTGATGATGCAACGAAGCTCAGCAGCGAATGCGAAATTGGAGATGAAATCGACATTCTGGAAGATCCGAAAACGTTTGACCGCACTGCAGTTACGACAGGAAAACAGACAGCACATCAGGAATTAAACGAAAGTTATAAAGATACGCTGTACAATGAATATAAGAATAAAATAGGCGAAATGGTCGTCTGTTACTGTCAGTATGAACGCAACGGTGATATCTATGTAGATCTCGGAAATGCAGGAAAGCTTGAAGGCCTTCTGCCGGTAAAGTATCAGTCGCCTCGCGAGAAATATGAAAAGGATGACCGCATTAAAGCTCTTATTGTCGGTCTGAAACGCACTTCAACCGGACTTCAGGTTATTCTTTCCCGCAGCGATCAGGAGCTTGTCCGTTCAATTATAGAAATGGAAGTTCCGGAAATTGCCGACGGAACAATTGAAATTAATAAAATCGTGCGTGATGCCGGCCACCGCACAAAAATAGCAGTTTCTTCAAACCGCGAGGATGTTGATCCTGTGGGAGCATGCGTCGGCCTCAAAGGTGTCCGTATACAGAACGTTATCCGCGAACTGCTCGGCGAGAAAATTGATATACTCAAGTATGACCCCGATCCGTCCGTGTTCATCAAGAATGCGCTTTCTCCGGCCCAGGTACTGCGTGTAGTCATCCTTGACCAGTCGAAACGGCAGGCTCTTGCAGTTGTTGAGGAAAGCCAGTTCTCGCTTGCAATCGGTAAACAGGGGCAGAATGTCCGGCTTGCCAACAAACTGTGCGACTGGAGCATCGATGTTAAAACGGAAGAACAGGCTGCCGAAATGGATTTGTCTGAAAGCGTTACGATGCAGACTGCCCAGAGTTTGTTCAGCGATGAGACTCAGGAGGATTCTGAGTACAATGAAATTAAAACAGTTGCCGAACTTCCGGGAGTCGATTCCCGTGTTGCTGAAATACTGAAAACTGCCGGCATAGACGATATTGAACAGTTTATTGAGGCGTATGAAAAAGGTACCCTGCAGAATATTGACGGATTGAACAAAGAAGAAATCGATTTTGTTAATAAAATCATTCGGGAAAATGTTGAATTTGTGGAAGACGAAGACAGTGCTTCTGCTCCGGCTGCAGATACTGACACTCATGAAGAGTCAGTACAGCCTGTTGAACAGAATGGAGAGGAAGTATATCACTGTCCCGAATGCGGAGCAGTAATTACACTTGATATGACACATTGTCCGAAGTGTGGTGTCGAGTTTGAATTTAAAGAGGACGAGGAATAAAATAGTATATGGCGGATGAATCAGTGAAAAAGCCCGAATTTGTAGTTCATCACAAGAAGCAGTCAGCTCCTGAAAATGGAAATACCGCTGCATCACCGGAAAAGAAGCGTGTTATTATTGTAAAACGCACTCCGAGACCTGCTCCTGAAAGTGCAAAGCACGAATCAGTGCATGTTGTTGCTCACGCCGAAGATTCATCCGCTGGTGTACAGAAAAAGAATGAAACAACTGTTCCTGCAGTCGAAAAGAAGGTTGAAGCAGTAGTGGAAAGCAAAAAAACGGAACCTGCAGCAGCGGAACCCGTAAAACCTGTACAGAACAAAGTTCCGTCCGACTCTGCGGTAAAACAGGATACACCTGCGGCTCCGTCATCTGCGGTGCGGCCGGCTGATACTCACAGAAAGTCGTTTGATTTCAATTCGACCCGTCCTAACGTCAAAGCGGGAAATCTTTCCGATCACGGCAGAAGCGGCGGATACAGGAACGGCTACTCAGGACAAAATCAGGGGCAGGGCCAGGGACAAAATCAAGGCCAGGGACAGCGCAGTCCCGGCGGTTATAACCAGAACAGACCATACCGCGACAGTACCGGTTTTACCGGTGCTCAGGCGCGGGCAGGATATCAGAACCGTGAACGCGGAAATCAGGGTCAGGGCGGCGGATATCAGGGACAGAATAGCGGATACCAGGGCCAGGGCGGCGGGTATCAGGGACAGAATAACGGATACCAGGGCCAGGGCGGCGGGTATCAGGGACAGAATAACGGATATCAGGGCCAGGGCGGCGGATATCAGGGCAGCAGACCGGGATATCAGGGCAACAATACCAGGCCCGGCGGATACCAGGGCGGCAGGCCGGGATATCAGGGCGGCAACAATACCAGGCCCGGCGGATACCAGGGCGGCAGGCCGGGATATCAGGGCGGCAACAATACCAGACCCGGCGGATATCAGGGCGGCAGGCCGGGATTCCAGGGCGGTCCGCGCACAGGCGGTTTCCGCAGTCCCACAGCAGCTCCTGTTCCGGAACAGGGAAAGACTCCTGCTAAGAAATCCTTTAAGGGAAAAAAGCAGATATATACACGAAAAGAAGACCGCTTTAATGAGGATAAGTTCTTTGAACAGCGGAAAAAGATTGAGACACCGGCAAATGTCGTTCCTAAGTCAATCGATATAATGGAATCAATTTCCGTCTCTGACCTTGCAAAGAAAATGAATCTTAAGGCGTCTGATATCATACAGAAGCTTATGTCTATGGGCATGATGGTTACGATTAACCAGTCTGTCGACGCGGATACGGCGACTCTGCTGGCATCCGAATACGGCTGTGAAGTACATCTCGTGAGCCTGTATGACGAAACTGTCATAGAAAGCGACAAAGACAACGATGCGACAGTACGTTCACGTCCGCCGATTGTTACGGTGATGGGACATGTCGATCACGGTAAGACAAAGACTCTCGATGCAATCCGCAAGACACACGTCGTGGAAGGCGAGTTCGGCGGTATTACCCAGCATATCGGCGCATATTCAGTCTCAACTCCGAAAGGAAAGATTACGTTCCTTGATACCCCGGGTCATGAAGCATTTACCATGATGCGCGCCCGCGGCGCACAGGTAACGGATATAGTTGTACTTGTTGTTGCTGCAGACGACGGCGTTATGCCGCAGACACTTGAGGCATTACATCATGCAAAAGACGCGAAAGTTCCGATTATTGTAGCGGTTAATAAGATTGATAAACCTGATGCAAATCCTGATCTTGTCCGTACGCAGCTTTCAGAACAGGGACTTGCGCCGGAAGACTGGGGCGGCGATACACAGTACGTGAATATAAGCGCACTAAAGGGAATCGGCATAGATGATCTGCTGGATGCGATACTGCTTCAGTCCGAAATGCTCGAGCTGAAAGCAGACTATGACTGCCGTGCGGAAGGAAAAATTCTTGAATCGCGCGTTGACCAGGGACGCGGTATTGTTTCGTCTGTCCTTATACAGCGCGGAACGATTCACCAGGGTGATCCGTTTGTTGCCGGCATTTATTCCGGACGTGTCCGCGCTTTGTTTAATGATCTCGGACAGCGTATTCAGGAGGCAACTCCTTCTACGCCGGTGGAAGTACTCGGTATGGAAGAAATGCCGAATGCCGGTGATCCGTTCCAGGTAACTGAAAATGAAAGAGATGCGCGCGAAGTTTCTGCAAAACGTCAGGAACTGAAGCGGTTCGAGGATGCAAAGGCCGTCAAGAAAGTAACGCTCGAAAACCTGTATCAGACAATTGATGCAAACAACGTGAAAGAGTTCAAGGTCATTATCAAAGCAGATTTGCAGGGTTCTGCAGAGGCGTTGAAAACTGCGCTTGAGAAACTTTCCACGAAAGACATACGGCTTGTGGTTATCCATTCTTCGGCTGGCGCAATCAACGAAAGCGATGTTGTCCTTGCATCTGCTGACAGCAATGCAATCATCATCGGCTTTAATGTCAGACCGACACCGAAGGCTAAAGCGCTTGCAGACAAAGAACGCGTTGATATCCGCAAGTACAATATCATCTATAAGGCCGTTGAAGAAGTTGAAGCAGCTATGGAAGGCATGCTTGCTCCCGATACAAAGGAACAGGTTACCGGCACGGTTGAAGTACGCAATACGTTCAAAGTACCGAAATCCGGTGTTATTGCAGGATGTTATGTTACTGACGGCGTAATCAGAAAGACGAGCAGTGTCAACCTTATCCGCGACGGAATTGTAAAGTTTACGGGAAAAGTCGTTTCTCTCAAACGTTTCAAAGACGATACGAAGGAAGTTACAACAGGATATGAATGCGGTATAGGCCTTGAAAACTGGCAGGATATTCTGGTCGGCGATACACTTGAGGCTTTTGAATATGTGAAAGTAGCCCGCAAGCTTGGTGACGAACTTGTTGACGAAAAAGCCGAAAACGATAAAAAGGCTGCTGAACTTGCAGAAAAAGCAAAAGCTGAAGCAGCGGCAGAGGCTGTAAAAGCACTGCAGGAACGTGAAGCGGAAAAGGCTGCAGGTAAAGCAAAAAAAGCTGCAGATAAAGAAAAGAAAACACAGCTTGAATAAAGCTGCAGGAGATAACAGGTAATGGGACAATACCGTATACCGCGTCTGAACGATCAGCTCCGGGATGAAATTTCGCAGCTGATTATCCGCGGTGAAGTAAAGGATCCGCGGGTTTCGACGTTTCTTACGATAAACCGGGTAGAGGTTTCACACGACCTCCGGTATGCTAAAGTGTATGTGTCAAGCTTTCTTGCAGATGCACAGCAGCTGAAGGGAGTTGAAGGTTTGAATAGTGCCGCCGGCTTTATCCAGACGGCAATTGCAAAAAAAATGAGCATACGCCAGTTTCCGCATCTTATGTTTTATGTCGATACAGGCATGAAGGAAGGATTTGAGATGGTGCAGAAACTTAATGCACTCGAAAAGGAACAGAAGTCTGCTGAACCGGAAAAAAAGCCGGATGATACGGCAGAATAATATGCCGGATACAGAATATAACAACAGCATCCCTCCCTGCGGAATTTCACAGGGAGGGATTGTTCTTTTTGCAAAACGGCCCGGTTCGACAAGTTTTTCCTCTCTGTTTACAATAAAACACGCATTAAATACTTCTAAAGTCGGACATACCGGTACACTTGACAGCTTTGCATCGGGACTGCTTGTTGTTTGTGCCGGACCTCTTACACGACTTGCGTCGCGCATAACGGAATTTGACAAGGTGTACGACGCAGTGATTGAGTTTGGGACGGAGACTGATACGCTGGAATGGACGGGCAGGACGGTGAAAACAGCTCCTCTGCCGGATAAGGATTCCGTATTTTCGTCAATTGCAAAATATACAGGGACGATTATGCAGGTGCCGCCGCTTTTTTCTGCACTTCATCTGAACGGAGAACGCGCAAGCGACATTGCGCGGAGCGGCAGACAGGCTGAAATTCCTGCGCGTCCGGTTACCGTTTTTCATGCAGCAGCTGAAGAATTTAAACTTTCTGCCGGTGAAAAAGTGGAGGCCGTGCGCGTACAGTTCACCGTATCAAAGGGGACTTATATCAGGAGCCTTGCGCGCGATATTGGAGAAGACTGCGGTAGTGCAGCGCATCTTGCCGGCCTCAGGCGTCTTTCTGTCGGAAGCTTTAAACTGGAAAATGCCGCCGGAGCGGAACTTCTTGAACCGTTTACAATCGCATCTGTGTATGAAACGATTGCGGCAGAAAAACTTCATGCTGCGGGTGAATCCGGAAAAAGTACAGAGCATCATGTAAAGTATGTTCCCGGCGGAACAGAACTTGCACTGCAGCATGACGTACGCAGAAAACTGCTTTATATGGCAGAGAGCCTTGCAGACGAGTGTGGTTTTGGTGTCCTGCATCTTGTAAAAGGAAAGGAAAAAGATTTTTCCAACGGAAAGATTCCGGGGGACGATTTTTTCACGGAACGGATAATTACAGGGGAGAAGCAGACTGCCGTATTCTCCCAAAACGGCCGTTTTGCGGGCATGATACTGCGGCAGCCTGACGGAAGATTCACATATTTATTTGTAATACCGGGAAATAACACATGAAATTATTTTGCTGAAGCCTCTTTACATTTATGTCTGATTAAATTATTATATTGTATACAACAAGGTAGTCGGCAGGTAAAACCCTGTCGACTTTTTTTTGTCCTGGAGGTTTTAGAAATGAAAAAGACTGTTATTATAGCACTAGCATCTGCATTCGTTTTGTGTATGACCGGATGTGGTAAAAAAACAGACACAAAGACTGCAGGCGGCAAGCCGCTTAACGTTATGATTGAAGTTGAAGTGGAAAGTCTTGATCCGCAGGTAGCTCAAGACGGTACTTCTATGGAAGTAATCGCTGATTTTACTGACGGCCTTAAGCAAATGAGAGCCGACGGTTCCGTTACCGATGCGCTTTGTTCCGGTGAATCAGTTTCGTCAGACGGTCTTACCTATACATTTAAAATCCGCGACGATGCAAACTGGTCAAACGGAGAGCCTGTCACTGCCGGTGACTTTGTGTTCGGCTGGCAGCGCGCTGTTGATCCGAAGACTGCATCGGAATATGCATACATGCTGAGCGATATCGGTCAGGTAAAAAATGCAGCTGCAATCATAGCCGGAAAGATGGGCGTTGATCAGCTCGGTGTAAAAGCGGTGGATTCAAAAACACTGCAGGTTCAGCTTGAAGTACCCGTTTCGTACTTTGACCAGATTCTCTATTTCCCGACATTCTATCCGGTTAATAAAGCTTTCTTTGAAAAATGCGGTGATTCTTTTGCGACCGGTCCGGATACCGTTCTCAGCAACGGTGCATTTATTATTACGGACTATCAGCCGGCGGCGGTCAGCTTTAAGCTTGTTAAGAATGAAAAGTACTATGATGCCTCCCGTGTAAAACTTTCAGGACTCAACTATCAGGTTATAAAAGACAGTCAGCAGGCACTGCTCAGCTACAAGAACGGCGACCTTGATACGATTCACCTTGCAGGCGATCAGGTTGACCAGATAAAGGATGATCCGGAATACAAGAGTGTCGGAGCAGGCTATCTGTGGTATATCGTTCCGATGATTCAGAAGAATTCCGAACTTGCAAATCTTAATCTGCGTATGGCAATGACATATGCGCTTGACCGTGAAACTATTGTAAAGGATGTCGTAAGAGACGGTTCTACGGCTTCGTTCTCATCAGTACCGAATGAACTTGCCTATAATACAAAAGGGGAGGATTTTACCCCGAACCAGACAGAGTTCAGCGGTGTATGCGCATTCGATAAAGCAAAAGCCCTCGACTACTATAACAAGGCAAAAGCGGAACTGAAGAAAAATTCGTTTACGTATGAAATGATTCTTGACGATACGACAATCCAGCAGAACGTTGCGGCAGTCGTAAAGGAAGAATTGGAGAGCACGCTGCCGGGACTGACAATCAATCTCCGCGTTGAGCCTAAAAAACAGCGTATTCAGGACATGCAGGACGGTACGTTCCAGATCGGACTTACGCGCTGGGGCCCGGACTATGCGGATCCTATGACATATCTCGGCATGTGGGTGACTGATAATCCGAACAACTACGGTTTGTGGTCGAATAAAGAATACGACGACCTTCTTGCAAAATGTACCACCGGCGAATTCAGTCAGAAACCGGAAGAACGCTGGACTGCCATGAAGCAGGCGGAAAAAATTATGATGGACGATGCCGTTATCTACCCTCTGTATCAGCAGGCTAATGCAACACTTATCAAATCAAATGTTACCGGAATTGAATTCCATCCGGTTGCTCTTAACCGCGTCTTCAAGGATACAGTTAAACAATAAAAACAAAGCTTTTATTGTTTAATAACAGGAACGGTATTTTTACCGTTCCTGTAACTTAATTTTCGGATTACAATCTTGAAAAAATATATACTGAAAAGAATTCTTATATCCTTATTTACGCTTCTTGCAATAACGCTTGTACTTTTTATTCTTCTGCAGCTTATGCCTGGATCTCCGTTTAACGACGAAAAACTTTCGGATGATCAGCGTGCAGTCCTTTATGCAAAATACGGGCTTGATAAACCCATTTACATACAGTTTTTTAAATATGTTGCAAACATGTTCCGCGGCGATTTCGGCGTTAGTTACAACATCAGCAAGAACACTCCTATTTCCCAGCTTATCGCGCAGCGTCTTCCTGTGAGCATAAAAATCGGTTTTCAGGCGGTTTTTATCGGCGCCCTTATAGGTCTTATGCTTGGTATAATTGCAGCCGTATGGCACAATACAATTTGGGATACGCTTTCGACAATAGTTTCCGTCATCGGCGTATCTATTCCAAGCTACGTTTTTGCACTTGCACTGAGCTATCAGTTCGGTTTTAAACTCAGATGGTTTCCGATGCTTTACTCGACTTCGCGCGAATTTTATTCGTCGATGCTGCCAAGTATTTCGTTATGTATGTTCACACTGGCATCTATAGCCCGTTTTACGCGTACGGAAATGCTTGAGTCGCTTAACAGCGAATACATTCAGCTTGCGGAAAGCAAAGGTATATACGGCTTCCGCCTTATATGGCGCCATGCGCTGCGCAATACGCTTATTCCGATTATCACCGTTCTTGCACCGCTTATTGTTGATTTAATGACAGGTTCTCTTGTCGTTGAAAAAATATTCGCTATACCCGGCGTCGGCTCTCTGCTTGTTACGGCCATTACATCGAACGATTACAATGTCGTTATTTCGCTGAGTTTTATCTACAGTGCGATGTACATAGGTATAATGCTTGTAGTTGATATTCTTTACGGGGTAATAGATCCCCGTATTCGTCTTTCGGGGGCTGTCAATGAGTGACTTTGTAGAAAATGAAAATGAGGCAGCGGCCGGGTTTTACGGAGATGATTTTCAGCTCAGAGGTGACAATGAGCAGACAAAAATCGATACTAATTTTGCAAGCATGGGATACTGGAAAGAAGTGCGTTTCCGTTTTCTTTCCAATAAAAGCGCAGTCTTTTCGCTCGCGGCAATATTAATAATCATGTTTTTCGCTTTCGTGGGCCCGAAAATGACGAAGTATACCTATTCGGGCCAGAATCTTCCTCAAAAGAATTATGCGCCGCGTATACCGGGTTTTGACGATACTCCGATATTCAACGGAAACGAAAAACTGAATACGACAACCGGCTCAAAAATTATTAACGGATATAAGGCGAACGGTGACCTGAATGTGTATTACTGGTTCGGTTCGGACGTTCTCGGCCGCGATATCTGGACCCGTACATGGATGGGAACGCGCGTGTCGCTGTATATTGCGGTAGTTGCCGTTCTTATAGATATGATTGTAGGGTTGAGTTACGGTCTTATCTCAGGATATTTCGGCGGTGTTGTGGACAGCGTTATGCAGCGTTTTTCGGAAATCGTAAACGGCATACCGCGTCTTGTCATCGTAACACTGCTTATGCTTATATTAAAACCGGGCATAGCGACGATTATCTTCGCACTCATGATAACTGAATGGATCGGAATGAGCCGCATAGCACGCGCCGAAATGCTTAACCTGAAGGAACGCGAATTTGTTCTGGCATCGCGTACGCTTGGTGCAGGAAATTTCAGCATTATATTCCGTGAAATACTTCCGAACATAATCGGACAGATAATTACGCAGACAATGTTCAGCATTCCGACTGCGATTTTTACCGAAGCATTTCTTTCATTTGTGGGACTTGGTATTCCTGTTCCGCAGTGCAGCCTGGGTTCGCTTATAAGCGATGCGTTCAACAGCTTTACGACGCATTCGTATCAGATAGTTCCGCCTATTCTTATACTGGCTCTGCTTATGCTTTGCTTCAATATGCTCGCTGACGGTTTGCGCGAAGCGCTTGACCCGAAAATGAAGGAAATGTAGGAATTTGTACTGCCGGCTGCGGCTGTGAATGAGGATTATGCAATGAGTGATAAAGAAACTGTGTTGAAAATTCAGGATCTCTCGATTTCGTTTCAAACAACGGCCGGAATTGTTAATGCAATCCGGGGCGTGAATCTTGAGCTCCGGCGCGGAGAGACTGTCGCGCTTGTGGGCGAGTCAGGTTCGGGGAAATCGGTGACGACTAAAGCCGTGATGGGGATTCTTGCGGGAAATGCAATTGTTAACAGCGGTTCAATTAATTTTACCTATAACCGTGACGACGGGACGAATGTTGACTGCGACATCCTTAAAATGAAAGTTCCTGATATCCGCCGTCACATAAACGGCAAGCGCATTGCCATGGTGTTTCAGGATCCCATGACCAGCCTTGACCCGACTATGAATATCGGAAAACAGATAATGGAAGGCATGATGTGGCATTATCATACGCCGAAAGAGGAGGCGTATAAGCGGTCTCTGAAACTTCTTGAAGAAGTAGGTATCGTTGACGCCGAAAAACGTATGAAAAACTACCCGCACCAGCTGTCCGGAGGTATGAGGCAGCGCATCGTCATAGCAATAGCACTTGCCTGTAATCCTGAGCTGCTCATCTGCGACGAACCTACGACTGCGCTCGATGTTACCATACAGGCCCGTATTCTTGATCTTATTAAGAAAATACAGAAAGAACGCAATCTTTCTGTTGTATTCATAACTCACAACCTCGGTGTTGTTGCAAAAGTTGCCGACTATATAAACGTTATGTATGCGGGGAAGATTGTAGAGAGGGGGACGGTCGAAGAAATATTTTTTGACCCGCGCCATCCCTATACGTGGGGACTTCTTTCCGCCATGCCCGATCTTGAAACTTCAGACGATCATTTGTATACGATTCCCGGTTCGCCGCCGAATCTGCTTCATCCGGTAAAAGGAGATGCGTTTGCCCCCCGGAACATTTATGCACTTAACATAGACGGGCGGCTTGAACCTCCTGTATTCAGGATATCTGATACACATTATGCGGCGACATGGCTGCTCGATGAGCGGGCTCCGAAAGTGGAAATGCCTGCTGAATTAAAATATCGTATTGACGCTATGAAAAAGGAGGCGGGAAAATATGCAGCAGAATGAGCCTCTTCTGAAGGTAGAAAACCTCAAGCAGTATTTCAGAATATCCAGCCATTATACCGTGAAGGCTGTCGACAATGTTTCTTTTTCGTTGTATCCGGGAGAGACGTACGGGCTTGTCGGAGAATCAGGTTCCGGAAAAAGCACTATAGGACGCAGCATTATCAGGCTGTATGAACCTACGGCAGGGAAGATTCTCTTTGACGGAAATAATATCTCCGGAAAACTTACGAAAAAGGGAAGAACATTCCTGCGGACGAACATGCAGATGATTTTCCAGGATCCCATGGCATGCCTTAATCCCCGCAAAAAGGTCGGTGAAATAATAGGCGAGGGGCTTGATATACACCACCTGTATAACTCGCGTGCAGACCGTGAAGAAAAAATCCAGAAAATACTTGAAAAAGTAGGGCTCGCACCGGAGCATATTGACCGCTATCCGCATCAGTTTTCGGGCGGACAGCGGCAGCGTGTCGGTATTGCGCGGGCGCTCATCATGAACCCCCGCCTTATTATTGCGGACGAATGCATAAGCGCACTCGATGTTTCAATTCAGGCACAAGTCGTAAACCTTATGAAGGATATCCAAAAAGAAACGAATACGGCATATCTTTTTATAGCACACGACCTTTCAATGGTAAAATATATCAGCAGCAGAATAGGAGTGCTTCATCAGGGACATATGCTTGAGACGGGGACAACCGACGAAATATTCACAAATCCCGTACACCCGTACACAAAAAGCCTCCTGTCAGCTATTCCTCGGCCTAATCCCGCAGTGGAGCGGAACAGAACCATTCTCACATACGACTATGCTTCAAGCGGCATTGATTACTCAAAAGGCACAAGTCATCTCGTATCCGGAACGCATTACGTGCTTGCGACTGACGACGAATTTGCAAAATGGACGAAGTGAATTAATGGAAAAGGTGATATAAAACAATAGAATGCGTTATTTATCGGTTTTATTTTGGTTATAACGTAATAAAATCCTTATTTATGCATATAAATCAAAAATAATTGTTGCGTATTTATAAAAGTGGATTTACAATTTGTATTCAGAGAACTCAAAGGAGGATACTTTGAATACAAAGAACTTGAAAATTGTCTGCTGCATATTATTTGCAGCAGCAGCCGTCTTTCTTGCCGGCTGCGATACTGTTCTTGGCGTTTCGTCGTCAGCAGGCGGAACATCGGAGTCAGCTTCGGCCAGATCTGCGTGGAGCATTTCCGGAAGTACGTTTTCACACGATCCGTCGATTATTTACGCAGACGGGTTATACTGGATGTTCTATACCGCTGATGGTATAGGCGTAAAGTATTCGTCAGATGGGAAAACGTGGTATGCCGGAACAGCCATATTTTCTTCCGCACCGTCCTGGTGGGCTACCTATGTTCCGTCCAAAACCGATTTCAATGTCTGGGCTCCGGATATCGTTTACTATAATGGTAAATACTATCTGTACTATTCGGTTTCGACATACGGAAGCAACGTCTCGTGCATCGGACTTGTTTCGTGTACCAGCATACTGTCAGGTGACTGGACCGATATGGGAATGGTCATCCGTTCAACATCGTCCAGCGCATACAACTGCATTGACCCGTCTTTTATGTATGCCGGCGCACCGTATCTTGCCTTCGGTTCATGGTATGACGGATTGTATATTGTCAGACTCAGTTCCAGCACAATGAAACCGAACGCATCGCCGTCTCAGATTGCAGACAGGGATCTTTCTTCAAACGCAATCGAAGGTGCGTGCATCTGGGCACCGGGCAACGGCTACTATTATCTGTTCGCATCATTCGATAAATGCTGCCTCGGAACAAGTTCTACGTACAATATCCGTTACGGACGTTCGACAAGCGTGACAGGCCCGTACTATGATGAAAGCGGTACGTCTCTTCTTGACGGCGGCGGAACAATACTGGCACAATCAAGCGGTAATTACATTGGCCCGGGAGGGGAAGACGTATTCAAGACGTCTTCAGGCAGCTGGGCTATGTGCTATCATTATTACGACAAGGCGAACAGCGGAACTGCAACGCTGATGATAAAGGATCTTAAAACATCAAACGGATGGCCGACATTCTGAAAAGACAAGTGCCTATTCATTTGTAAATGAGACAACGACACGATTTACCGGAAAATTTTCATCTGGTGCAAGTACTACAACATAGCCTCTGCTTCCGTTGGTATATATATACGAGCCTGTGTCCGAAAATTTTACGGTACTGTCGCTGTCTCCGTTGAATGTAACAGCGTATTCATCTGAAGCAGTATTCTTTGTTATTGTAATGCTGTTTTTTGCGCCAAGACCTGTTTTAATATATTTATTCTGTGTCCAGTATTGTATATCAGTATACAGCCCGTTTTCGATTTTGCCGATTGCATAGTCACCTGTTGTCCGTATCATGACGGAAATCATGCTCCTGTTGCCGCTGCTGTCGGTATTGTCGTTGAATATGACGCCGAACCCGCATCCTGTATTTCCGTGCGATTTAACGAGTGCAGTCGTAAAATCGGAAAATGATTCAGTACCGGAAATCTTCTGTGTTATGGTCCAGAGCGTATAACCGTTCTCATTTGTGTATTTTGCATCGTTCGTCTCAAACACATAACTGCCGTCATCCTGGGGTTCGAATAGTGAAGAATTTTCTTCATTTGTCGTGTCTTCTTCTCCCGTCTCATCATCCGGTTTTGATGTCAGCTTACATGACACGGACAGGACTGCTGCGGTTAAAAAAAATATAAAGTAAATTTTTCTCTTCATAAACTTGTGCCTCCTTTTATACCTTTACTGTGCAGATATTGTTGTTAATTCAAGTTTATACGAGCGTATATCTCCTCCCGGCGTATCTGCCGTGACGAATTCATCGGGATTTGCACGTATTGCAAAATATACCATCTGTTCGGTGTAATCGTTATTTGTTATGTAGAAATATTCTTTATTGTTAAGTACGTAGGGAGATGTATAGCCTGGGAGAATATATTCAAAATATCCGTTTACAGTATCTTCTATTTCTATAGTAGCTTTTTTCATAGCCGGCAGTTTTACTTTGTACCAGTCGTAATCAATCATAAATGTTTTGTCGTCGAATTTATAATAATAGCAGCTGGATGTTGCTTTGTAGGTAAGTTCGTATGCCTTTTCCTCCGTGCTGTTGTCGTACAGAATTCCCTGCGCTATGTCGGATGCGACTCCCAGTCCGGCTTTTTTGCCGTTGAATCGTTTATCTCCCCTTATTTTATCTATGCGGTACCGGTACAAAGTGCCTTCCAGAACGGAAGTATCCGTGTATGAACAGTTCGTTCCTCTGTAAATTTCTTCATAGGTAAGTGTCGTGTCATTCACTGCACGCATGAGAATGTATGTATCAGATCCGTCATCCTGCTGCCACTGCAGCGTAATTTTATTTATTGCATCAAACGAATTGACGACCGGAATGTCATCGAACGGATCACTCGTGGTACGGGAAATAATTTCATAAAAACCGTTTGAGCATGACATAAAAATTCCGAGCAGCGGTAATAAGAGAATATATATATTTTTTTTCATTGCAGCGTAACCTCCTTTTCAGCTATTTTGTAAATAAAACCGACATCTACCGACATCCATGCGCCGATGTTTTCAGAAACAGGGACGAATGCTGTCGTACCGAAACAGATTTTCCATTTATCGGAAGGGGCAAATGCATAATTAAGGAGAAGCTCTATGCCGAAATCATTTTCATAGTGGATACTTTCTTCCTCGTATTTTTCCTGAATCTGCAGAATATTGAATTCATAAAACGGTCCGAATCCTGCCAGTATCTGGTTTCTTTTGTTCAGGCTTACGGCAAGAAGTGCCGGTGTGGAAACGGTTATCGAATAATAATTAGCCGTATAATAATCAGGGTTGCCATAGGCGTATTTAAAACCTGCTGCAGTGCGGAATATAAGTGCGTGTTTATGGTTCCTCGTAGTGTCGAGCGGAATGGGCGGCTGGAAATCAATGCCTGTGGAACCGCGCACAACTCCCAGAATACGGCTGCTCCACACATCGTTTACATGGCTCCAGTAACCGACAGTGAAGGGCAGGGAAATGACCTGGCTGTAGTTTTCTTCCGGCACCGGCTGTTTTTCTGTTCCCGTTTTTTTACACAGATAGTCGGCAATGTGATCAGACAGTGTCGTGATAAGCCTCGGACATTGATCAGCATTGTCCTGTGCATAGAATGTCTGTTCGATTTTTTTATCAGGATTACTGTAGAGTTTAATTTCGGCGGAAAGAGATTGGCCTGCATTTTTTATATACCCGTATATGATATAATCACAGTGTTCTGACTGACATACAGCGGCAGCATCGAATGCCGACTGTATGTTTCCTGCCTGATTTAAACTCAATGATGAAATACCGATAAGTCCGTTAAACCAGTACTGCTGCAGTTCTGCCGTAAGCTGCGTGTATACATCATCATAACCGGCCAATGCACCGTCGTCGTTGAAGCAGACAATCGGCGCGACTTTTATATCGATATCAGATGCAAACGCATATGATACGGATATGCAGAGCAGAAGCACTGCTGAAATAAAATAATTATTCACCCGTTTCATTTTTTATATACTCCAATGTTGTATCTATTTCCTTCCGCTGATATCCGTTCAGCTTCAGCTCATTAAACTCCTTCACAATTCTGTTGTACTGCGTACTGTCCATGGGATTTGCAAGAAATTCAGAATATGCCGCATAGAACCGGATTGTCAGGTTGTTTTTTTCATAAACAAGTACGTTATTGAATTTTTCCGCAGCATCGTGATATTTGCCCTGTGCAAAAAGATTTTCCGCAGCTTTCTGTTCATCCGTTATTTCAGTGTCTTTATCTGATGACGATATATGCTGTTTCTTCTGTTCATCAAGAATACCTGTATATGTTTTGTTGAGGGAAGCTATGTTATTTCCGATCTGTCTGTTCATTTTACCGTATGATGCACTTTCGTCCGCGAATGATCTGCTTAAAAAATCGTTCTGCTGCGAAAAACTGCTTTCCGTACTGCGGCTCAGCTTTTCCAGTTTATCATCAAGCACGCTGATTTCAGTTTCAAGCAGCAGGGTTTCGGCTTTTATTTTATAAGATATGAAAAGACAGAGAGCACCGAGTGCAATACCGATACATGCAAGAGTCAATGAAACAATTTTGAATCCGGGAGAATCACTATTTCCTGTTTTCATTTTTTGCCTTCAGACTGGTTATATAGGGTGTGTACCCTGCGGCAGATGACATTGTCTCCAGAACCGCATCCGATTCATCATACCGTCCGAGCTGGTTCAGAATGACTGCCTTCAGGTACTGTATGTCCTGCCGTTTGTTTTCAAGCTTTTCTGCCCGGAGGCAGTAATCAAGCGCATCTTTGTCCTCATGAACGGAAAGGCTGTCCTCTGCAAGTTTTCTGAACTGTTCCGCATTTCCCATTTTGAAATAAGCGACTTCGAGCGGATCAAAATGTAGTGAAGCGGAAAGAGGTTCATAGGCAGGTTTTTCAAGGCTCACGGAAAAATCAGTGTCCGGTGTTCCTTTCATGAGAAATCTTCCCTGCACATCGGATTCTCCCGCGTAATTTCCGTTCAGATATACTTTAACTTCCTGCACAGGATTATTATCATAGTCGTATATCATGGAATACATTGCATCTTCCTTATCGATGCGTTTTACTGATTTACCCGTTGTTGTACATCCTGCCAGCACAGGAACGAGCAGCAGCATGCCGAAAAATATTTTTTTCATTTTGCCACCTCGTATTTGCTGCCGTCGGCGGCTGTAAAATAAAATGCCCCGCCATTGTCGGTAAAATTATTTATTTTCATTATGTCTCCCGTTTTTGTATTCTTAATAAAAATAAAAACAGTTCCGTCAGTCGTTCTGCCTGTTCCAAGATATGCCATCCATGAAGCTCTTTCCGGTTTAGAGACAAGGGGACTTTCTTTTTTACCTTCCGGAACGGCTGACGTTTTTTTAATTCCGCTGTACATTCCCGAAAAAACGCTGCTGATTGCTGAAGGAGTCACGGCCTGAGTATCTGCAGGTGCCGTTTCATTGTCTGTCTGCCTGTTTTCCGGAATGTACGTTACAATCCTGACGAGCGCGCTTACCGTATTCTGATCAGGATAATTTTTTATGCGTACGTTTTTTATTATGCTATTGCCGGAGCTTTCTTTGAGAAATGAGAAGACGGCTGTGCTTGTTCCTTTCATGCTTACGTCAAGTTCTATACATCCGTTGTTTGTCTGCCGCTGCATGTACTCTTCGCTGCATCCGCAAGAGTTCATCCGTTCCCTGATATTCAATACAGCTTCTGAAAGCGTCATTTTCGCACAATCATTCCGCTGTATTTCAAGCCCTGAAATCTTTTTCTCATAGAAAGCTGTCCGTCCGTCTGCATCTTTCTTTTCTGAATCGGGAAGTACCTGTACGGCAGTCCCGCTTACCGTATATACTTGTTTTCCTGTTTCCTGCTCTACGGCGATTCTGTTTATTGTGCATTCAGCTAATCCCCGCTGCTGTTCAAACTTTTTAAGTACCCTGACTGCATCGGCACCGCGGAGATCAGCCTGAAACGTGTTTCCTGTTATGCTCAGAGCGTCAACTGTCGTTGTCCGGTCCAGACATTGGTAAATAAGAGAACAGAACGCATACGGTTCGACGGGTGTTTCGGTATACAGGTCATGATATTTTTTATACAGAGTACTGCACAGCGCTTCTTTTTCCTTTTCTTTGAGTTCGGTTTCTTTCTGAAGTTTTAATGCTTCCTGTGCTGTCTGCCGTTCTTTTTTTCCTGTCTGTATTTTCCGGTAATTGTACGAGGTGCAGAATAATGCCGCTGCCAGAATAATACCGAGCGCGGTATATTCAGCGATTTGTTTTGCGCTGTGTGCCCTTATTATTGAAGGAAGCTCAAACAGATATATATTGTTTTTACTTTTGTGATAGGAATTATAGAACTCTTTGCTGAGAAAGACTGCTCCGGCAGAATGGGCCGCATCTTCATATTCATTGGAGTCGACATCAGCACAGCTGCTTTCTATGAGTGCCCCGTTTTTCATACGGCATATTTCTGCAAAACGTTCTTCCCTGAAAAATACTGTTCCTGTGAACGACGGCAGGGTGTCAAGAATATACCAGGAGGAAAGTACTCCTGCCGGTATACCGTCATTGCCCCGGTATACCGCTGCAATCCAGTTCTTCATTTTCCTGTTTTTCCTCAGCAGAATCTGTTTTTTAGTTACGGGAACGGGATACAGGGAAAAAAGCCGGCGTACCGCATCTTCCATGCGGCTGCCTGCATTTTTCCCGGAGAGCGTGAGTGTGAAAACTGCAAAGTCATGGCGGTCATGGAACTGCATAATAACGCTCCACCAGTACGTATTTCTGTACTGCAAAAGTATCCGCGGTTCTGTCAGGAACGGCCGCATAGATGCCGGTGATGACGAATCTCCCGCTGCTGAACGTTACTTTCCAGAACGACGTTTTTATCCCGAACAGGCAGAGTGCGGCTGCGTTGTGCGTTATACCGAGCACCTTTTTTATGTCATCACTGTTTTTGAGTTCTCTGTTTTTAACAGCTGTGAGGAATGCCGTTCTGCGCGGCAGGCTCTTTACAGAAACTGCGTCAAGGAGTGCTGCAAGGCAGTCGTCTGAAAGATAGTAGACATTCGTCAGGGGCATAGTGTTTACCAGAGGGAAAAGTTTTCCGACATCGTCTGTGGCGAATGATTTTTCAGCTGCCGCAAGAGCAGCCTTATTCGGAGTAGTGATATTAATCCAGCCGTAGCAGACTTCAGGAGACGAACCGTCTTTTACCGAAACCAGCGTTTTTACTTTTTCGTCTGCAACGATACTTTCCGGAAAAAAACGCGTATTGATGCCGCTTGAGACATCCGATATTTTAAGATTGCAGCTGCTGCAGTCTTCTTCAATATCCGCTAGTATGCCCGCGTCCGGAATGTCTGCATCCTGTTTTGTGAATGCCTGCATACGTTCCGTTACGGAATCGAGTACGGAGAATGCGCTGCGCTGTTCCTCTTTTATCGTTTCGGAATTCCTGACATATCTGTTTCCTGCGGCTGCCAGGCTTCCGAGTGAGAGGATAAAAAGCATGAGTATAAGTACGAGTATGACTTCTTTCATTCTGTTCCTGCTGCCGGTATTGAACCGAACAGAGCGCACGTACGGAAAATATCCGGGCTGCCGGCGATTTTATAGTCAACCGCGGCGCCGCGGATTCTTTTTTTTGAATCATACAGATTTTCGACGTCCACAACCGTTGTTGTGCTGAGTTTTTTTTCTGCAAGCAGTTTTGCCGTAAAAACGGCGGATGCATCAGCCCCCCGTTCCCAGTACGGAATAATTATTTCCCCGGCCTTTTCACGTATGAGTGTATCTGCCCGTGCAAGCTGTACGGCGAGCAGTATGCTGCTGCTTCCTTTCGGACGTGCAGACAGCAGTGTAACAAACAGAATGCAGACTGCTGCCGAAAGTACGAGCGTCATTGCAATGGCGGAGAGAGATTCTATGAATGTAAATCCGCCGTCATCTGCCGGTTTCATGTAAAACTTCCGCATTTTCTGTCTGTACATATTCCTTTTCCTGTTCTAAAATTCCCGAAGCCTTTTTCATGAGACCTGTATACACTGTTACGGCTCCCAGTACGACAAGAAGCACGCACAGTGTTTCAAGAAGAGTCTGAAGCAGCGAATATCCGCTGTCGTTTTTACCATGACGTAATATCCGCGTTTTCATCGGTGCCTCCTTCTTTTCCGTCTGCTCCGAATGAACGGATGCCGTAGCTGTTTCCGTCGGGACCGGGGACAGTGTATTCGTATTCGTTTCCCCACGGATCTTTCGGCGGGGCCTTATAGAGATACGGGCCTTTCCAGTTGTCGCTTACCGGTTCAACCGACGGTTTTTTTCTGAGGGCGGATAGTCCCTGTTCAACAGTCGGATACTGCCCGCAGTCGATAAAATATGCTTCGAGCGCAACGCAGAATGAATCTATCTGGCTTTGTGCCGATGCCCGGCGTGCCTTCTGCAGGCTTCCGATTGCCATGAATCCGACTGCGGCGGTAAGAACGAGTACGACTGCAATGACGATGAGCGTTTCCATGAACGACCATCCGTCCTCATTTTTTCCGGTTCGTTTTTTATACATTTGTTACAGGCCTCCTAAAATACTGAATACCGGCAGAACGAACTGACAGACGAAAAAAAATAAAACGCTGCCCGCTATTAATATGAAAAGCGGTTCTGCCGCTGCCAGCACTGTACCGAGTTCGGCGTCATTCTCGTTTTCATAATAGCTGTGAAGCTGTTCGAATACGGAATGAATGTTTCCCGTCTTTTCTCCGATGATGAACCAGGTGACGACATATTCAGGAAAGATACTGCTTCCCTGTGAAGCTTCCGAAAAAGACTTGCCTTCTGATATCCTGCCGCAGAGACGGTATATGCCTTCTGCGTACCAGCTGTTCTGTACGACGCTGCCTGCATTCCGCAGCGACTTGACGAGCGGTACGCCGCTTGCGGTAAGCAGTTCCATTGCAAAAGAAAAATCGCGTGTACAGTATGTTGTCACGAGTTTGCCGACAAAGGGCAGCTTGAGAATAATCCTGTCTTCATGCAGTTTTATTCTGCCTGACTTTGAATGCAGGACAGCGGCCAGAACGACTGCGGCGGTAACGGTAAGAAGCAGCAGCATGGAAACAGACATACTCGTCCTGAACCCTTCAAGCTTTTTGTCGAGCGTGCCGGTGCCTGCGGAAAATGCTTCAAGGATGTCCCTGAGCCGGGGGAATATAAATACGGCAATAAAGATGCTTACTGCTCCAGTTAAAAAGCAGACAAGGAGCGGATAGAGCAGGGTCTGAAGAATTTTCCGCCGCATATTTTTTTTCCTTTCGATGTACTGTGCGAGCTTTGCAAAGACTGCGGCAACGGAACCGCTTTCTTCTCCGATTTTTATGAGTGCGCTGTACAGCGGCGGGAATCTGAGTGAGGGGACGGATTCCATCGCGCTGTGCAGGGGAATACCTTCATACAGCCTTTCCCTTATATATGCGCACACATAAGCTGTCTTTTTGTCCGCTGTACCACAGACAGAGAGCGCTTCCGGCACGGTAAGTCCTGCGGAGAGAAGTGCTGACATTGATTTTGTGAATGATAATATGACGTCTCCCGTGTGTTTCATTTCTGTGCCTCAGATAATTCCTTCACGTTTCAGTTCCGACAGCGCCGTTTCACCGGCGAATACTTTTCTGAGTCCGTCGTACGCAAGCGAACTGTACATGTCTTTTTCAAGTTCCTGCCTGCTGCTGATTTTTCTGCATGCCGCATCGTCCACCATAAAAATTTCTGACACGACAGTCCGCCCTGAAAAACCCGTATAACTGCATTTTTCACATCCGCGTTCTTCCCGTATGATCCCGCTGTCCTGCAGAGAATATTCCCTGCCAAGTTTTTTCAGGGACTCCGGAACCGGAACTTCTGCGGAACAGTACGGACAGACCTTCCGTACGAGACGCTGTGCAGTACACATGCGCAGCACAGACGCAACCAGATAGGGTTCAAGTCCCATGTTTTCCAGCCTTGTTACCGCAGAGATACTGTCGTTCGTATGAAGCGTTGCAAAAATAAGATGCCCGGTGAGGGCGGCGCGCAGGGCGAGTTCCGCCGTTTCCTTATCCCGTATTTCTCCTATCATGATGACGTCGGGATCCTGACGCAGGACGCGGCGAAGCAGGCTGTCGAAACCAAGCCCTATTTCTTCATGCACCTGTATCTGGTTTATGCCAGGTATGCTGTTTTCCACCGGGTCTTCTATTGTTATTATTTTCAGCCGCTGTCTGTCCATGGTACACAGCAGCGCATGAAGCGTCGTCGTTTTCCCGCTGCCTGTCGGCCCTGTTATAAGGACAAGTCCGTTCGGATATCCTGTAGACAGGGACAGCTTTCCTAGTATTTCAGGGGAAAAACCGAGCCGCCCGAGGTCGGGTGTTACTGCCTGTGTATTGAAAAGCCGGAGGACGACAGACTCTCCGTTCTGTACGGGAACGGTAGACAGGCGGATGTCGAGTTTTTTATTTTCGACAGTAACCTGTATGTGTCCGTCCTGAGGAAGCCTGTTTTCCATAATGTTTAAGTTCGCCATTATCTTAAGGCGGCCCGTAATACCTGCAAAGAGTTCCATGCGGAGCGTGCGTACCGTTTTCATAACGCCGTCAATTCTGTACCGTATGCACATTTCTTCCATTCCCGGTTCTATGTGAATGTCGGAGGCTCTGCTCCGTACAGCCTCAAGAAATACCGCGTTAATAATATTAATAACTGACGACGTGCTTACGTCTTCAAGTACAAATCCCTGTTTGTCCTGAATATGCGTTTCCTGAGATTCGGCGTTCCCTTCGATGATGCTTCCGACGAATTCTTCAAAGGCCGAGTCCCGTACCGGAACGAATGAAACCTCTCTGCCCCTGTGAAAATTTTTCAGGTCGGGCATGCATTCATGCAGTTTTGATTCCTTTACAGCTATGGCAACAGTATGCGGATCTTCACTGATTTTTACCGCTCCCGTCGTTTTAATAAAACTGTCAGTATACTGTCCGGGAACTGTCCGGTATGAAGAGAATGATGTAATGTCGAATTTACTGCGCAACATATCTGTCATACAGACTCCGTATATTTTTTTCTTCCTGCAGCGGTGTTGATCCGTTGTGTTCGACAAACGGTACAAGATAAATAACAAGTTCCGTCGTAGCAAGCGTATCTTTTGTTGTCCGGAACAGCGCTCCGAGGACGGGAATGGAACCGAGGACGGGAACGCGTGTTTCTGTTTTATCCGTTTCCGACTGAAGCAGTCCGCTTATGATAATCGGGACACCTGACTTTGTTCTGACGTTCGTGGTAACTGTTTTTTCTGAAGTGGACGGCGGCGTTGAATCTGTCGTATCGCTTGAGCTGCTCGAACTTGAGCTGCTGTCGGTCGAACCCTGTTTTGAAAGGTCTGCCGAGACGGACACTGTTATCATTTCGTCTCCCGACACCCAGCCGCTGATTTTTATTGTAAGACCTGTTGATATTTCCCGTACTATTGATGTATAAGAATCAGACGACGACTCTGTTACGATATCCCTGTACCGGTAGATGTTTTTGTTTTCAAAAGATATATCCTGCCCTGAAATACCGTTGAGTGTCGTATCGGCAAGAACCTTTGCCCTGCTTTCCGTTATTTCCGCATTGAAAGAAGCTGCTGCCTGAAGTCCGAACTGCGAAACGACATCGAAATTAATATTGAAAAGATTTGTAAGTGTCGCCGTAATGGCTGCCGACTGGGAATCAGACGTAGAAGAAAGAGAAAGGCTTGCGCTTACATTTTTACTGTCGGAATTCTGATACTGTACAACCAGAAGCTGGTAGCGTATCTGCTCATCAGGCTGATCAAGTACTGTCAGGCTGTCGAGGAACCTGTTGTACTGCTCGTCGTTGCCTGTGAAAAAAACGACATTCGTATCACCGGTAACAGTTATGCGGTTTTTATCAATTGAAGGGGGGAGATATTTTACCAGCTCACTGCTCTTTATGAACTTCAGCCGCACAGCGCGGGGGGCATCCTGCACGTCTATTTTTGCTATGAATGCTTTTAATTCTTCATCTTTTTCTTTTGTCGTCTGCGTTACAAATGAAGACGTGTTCGGAATAATGACGGCATCGGACAGAAACAGTGATTTTGGAATCATGGGAATTGCAGTACTGACCGGTATATTTGAAAATGTATACTGTCCGTAAAACCTGCCGTCAAGGGGGACGTCTATCTGTTTTAAAAACTCTATGACCGGTTCTGTTTCCTTTTTGCTTCCGGTAAGATAAAAAGTATTCGTGTTTTTGTCGGCCTTGATGAGGGAGGCCGTATTCAAATCAGATGGGAAAAGACTCTGCACATCTGTCACAGACAGATACCTGAGTTGAAAAGACTGTGTGTCTGAAAGCTGTTTTGAAATATCTTTCTGCTGGAGATCAAATATATAATAGACATTATTTTTAATTGTGTAATCGCATCCTGCCTGATCAAGAATAAGCAGAAGCATTGTTTGAAAATCCTTCCTGTCGTAATACATGTTTTCGAGTGATGTATTATTTTTTGTTATAAGAGAATATTCACTGCCGGCTTTTTTAAAGAGAGCTGTAATGAGATCGGAAAACGAAGTTTTACGTGCAGACAGAGAATACATTCCGTTCTCTTCCGTAAGTGTAAAACGTGAATCGGATTTTTTACCGGAGGCATTCCCGTTGTTCCTTATGAAATAGCCGCCGTTTTCAAACGCAAGATCATAACCGTCGTAGCGCGATGCAATAAGGCGCAGAATCATTTCGGGAGAAGCGTCCTGTATGCGTACCGTTGCCGGAACTGAAGGAAACGTATCAGCCATAATAGTAATATTCATTTTCCGGGAAAGTTCTTTTATGAGTACTGACGGCATGACATCTTCGGCATTTACCGTAAAAAGGCCGGCACCCGTTCCCTGCAGAATCTGTATCCGGCTTATGTAATAAACGTTGTCCTTTTCTTCATAATACAGACGCGTATAGTCCGTAAAACGTCTGAGTGCTGTATCGAAATCCGCATCCGCAAAATTGAATGTTGCAGTTCCGCTCACGCTGTCGTCGATGACGAGAGATTTTCCGCAGACATCTGCCAGGGACACCAGTATGTCACTTATTTTCTGATTTCTGAAATTAAGTGATATACCTGTTTCCTGTGCGGAAAGAGGTATGAATGTGCACGTAAAAAATATAATAAGTAAAAACAAAAAAACTTTTTTCATATTCAGTATGCCCGCTGTGTCAGAAAGATTACTATGGCTGGTGCGGAAATAAAAGTGCCGTACGGTATTTTTATTAATTTTATTTTTTTGAGATTTTAAACATATGCTGACGGTGTGCAGTGTTGCATGAACCGTTCCCGCAGTAAATACCGCAGTACCGGTACTGAATTTGTGCAGCAGTCAGTTGTATATTTTGCATCTCTGAAAATAATACCTCCAATATATCTAAAAATAATAAAATGTGTACAGACAATGCAGATTATTAATAATAAATAAGTTCGGAGATGATTATATCCCCGTTTTAAAACATGTCAATAACTTTTGTGATGTTTTTTTATAAATTATTATTTGACATTCCGGAATCAGGGATATATACTCTTGCCAAAAGTGTTTTCACATAAAATGTAAAAATCATCTGTGCCTGGAAACACAGGGAGTAACCGGATGAAAAAGTTTGCAGCAATTGTAACACTGT